>Ga0209751_10000449_pt1 | contig 44315 bp, 45 predicted proteins | sample RifCSP13_1_FD_184019 | JGI IMG/M metagenome (GOLD analysis project Ga0209751, IMG submission 184019) | Soil microbial communities from Rifle, Colorado - Rifle CSP2_sed 13_1 (SPAdes) (version 2) | ecosystem: Environmental > Terrestrial > Deep subsurface > Rock core/Sediment | place: Rifle...
CAAATACAGCTGATCCCTATTGGACTCGCGCACATTCACAGACATACCTCATCGTCCCACGCGCCCCTAACCGAGCCTGGGATCAACCAGATTCGTGCGACAGCCTCCCCTCTGCTGGTTCCACCATCACGTGGTCATCCACGGGTTGGGGTATCGGATCGACCCGGATAGCCCCCTCCACCGGAGGAGGTTCCTCAAACCCGACCGACCACCTGGACCCGACCCGCCGTAGGTCTGCGGAGGCGAACCCTCCCTAGTTGAGATTCCCACCCCGGTCCATGTCCAAGCCGCCTTCTCCGACGCGCAATCTGTCCAGGATGTCGTTGAACACAGCCCTAACGTCCTCCGACGCACGGTCGGACGCCTCGTCGCGTCCGGATGTCTCAACCGGCCGCCGCACGACGACAGGTCCACCGCAGTCAGGGAACAACCGGTGCGTTGTCGATCACGAAGGTGTTGCCGTTCGAGGTCGAGATCTCCTGGAGCAGCCGGAGCTTGTAGAGGGTCGGGTTGTCGCGCAAATGTCGCCGAGCGGTATGAAGCGATGCCGACGGTCTTGGCCCCAACCGAGATCAGTCGAGCAGGGAACCTTGTTCGGAGGGTGGAGGCGGAGGGGCGCCGACGTGGGCATAACCCGCCGGCGTGACGATACGACCACGGGGCGTGCGTTGCAACAACCCAGCCATCAGTAGGAACGGCTCGTAGGCATCCTCCACGGTCTCCGGTTCTTCTCCCACGGAGATGGCGAGTGTTCCCAAGCCCACCGGCCCACCGCCGAACTTGTAGACGATGGCTTCGAGGATGGCGCGGTCGATCTTGTCGAGCCCCAGATCATCGACTTCAAAAACCCGCAGTGCCTTGAGCGCTACCTCGGCGTCGACCACGCCGTTGGCACGAGCGATCGCAAAGTCGCGCATCCGCGCCAGAAGGCGGTTGGCGATGCGCGGGGTTCCTCGGCTTCGCGAGGCGATCAGTGCCTCTCCCTCCAGGGCCAATTTGACACCGAGGATCATCGCCGACCGCCCAACGATCCGCCTCAACTCGTCGTGTTCGTAGTAGTCGAGGCGGTCGTCGATGCCGAACCGGTCACGAAGGGGGGCGGTCACTTTTCCCTTGCGAGTGGTGGCTCCGACCAGAGTGAACCGGGCCAGATCGAAGCGGATCGACTGGGCAGCGGGTCCCTTCCCCACCACCACGTCCACCTGATAATCCTCCATGGCCGGGTAAAGGACCTCCTCGACCACGCGGGGCAGGCGATGGATCTCGTCGATGAAGAACACGTCGCCTTGTTCGAGATTGGCGAGAATCGCCGCCAGGTCGCCGGGGCGTTCGAGGGCCGGGCCGGAAGTGGACCGGAACTGGGCACCTAGCTCGTTGGCGATGATGCGGGCGAGGCTGGTCTTCCCCAACCCAGGCGGTCCCGAGAGGAGCACGTGGTCGAGCGGCCGCCTCTGGACGCGGGCTGCCTCTAGAGAAATCCGCAGACGTTCCTTCAGTTTCTCCTGGCCGATGAACTCGTCGAGCCGCTGGGGCCGCAAGGTCGCCTCGAAGGCCTCCTCCACAACATCGGCTGGGGCCGAGAGCAGTCCTTCCTCTCTCATCGCTTACCCAACGACTTGAGGGCGGCTCGCAGCTGTTCGGCTATCGGAAGCCCGGCATCCAGGTGGGGCGCGACCTCTCGGATCTCGGCGGCCGAATATCCCAACGCCTCGAGGGCTTGTCTCACCTGAACAGGGGCGGGCCCCCCGTCGAGCACGTCGGCCTCCCCGTCGGCCAGCTTGGGTCGGAGGTCGAGGATCAGCTTCTGCGCCGATCGCTTCCCAACGCCGGGCACCGCCACCAGGGCATCGACGTCCTCGGTAGCCACGGCCCGGCGGAGGTCGGCTGCGGTCATCACCGAAAGAATCGCCATCGCCACCCTGGGGCCGACCCCGGACACCGTGATGAGAACCCGAAACGCCTCTCGATCTGCTTCCGAGAAGAATCCGAATAGGAAGTGAGCGTCCTCGCGGACCACGAGATGGGTGTGGACGACCACATCTTCGCCAACGCCGGCAAGGGCCGCCAGGGTGCGGGGAGTGACGGCCACTTCGTAACCCACGCCGCCCACGTCGATAACCACTGCGCTGGCGCGGGCTGCCACCAGGATGCCCCGTATCTGGGCGATCACGATACGGCTCCGAGCCGCATCGTTTGCAGATGACACAACGCCACCGCCAAGGCATCGGCCGCGTCGGGCGGAGAAGGAGGGGACGCGAGGTTGAGACGGCGAGCCACCATGAGCTGGACCTGCTGCTTCCGGGCGCGACCGTCTCCGGTCACTGCCGATTTGACCGCGGTTGGTGAGTATTCGAAGACCGGTATCCCAGCCTCGGCCGCCGCCAAGATCGCTACGCCGGCGGCCCGGCCCACGCCGCTGGCAGTGGCCAGGTTGAGGTTGGTGAACATCGATTCGATCGCCACGGCCGCGGGTTTGTGCTCGGTGATGATGTCGGCGAGGTCGTGATGGAGCTCGAGCAGCCGTTGGGCGATCGGAGCTGCCGCGTCGGTGCGGATGACCCCCACGGCCACCGGCAGGGGAGGATGGCCGGCGCGAACCACTCCATAGCCGGCAGTCGTCAGGCCGGGATCGACGCCCAGTACGAACATGTGTACGAGACGTTAGCCCATGGCAGTGTCGCGTTCAGGGAACATGACGCCCGTTCGGCGACCAGTGTCGGCCCTCGGCTGCTATTCGGCCAGCTTGGCAAGCAGGTCGTCGTCGATGTCGTAATTGGCGTAGACCGCACTGACGTCGTCGAGGTCCTCCAGCACCTCGATGAGGCGGAGCACCCGGCCGGCCGTTGAGGCATCGAGGGGGATGATCGACCTGGGAAGTTGGGTCAACTCTGCCGACTCGACCGTCAGGCCGGCCGATTCGAGCGCCTGCTGGACCCTGGTGAGGTCGGAGGGCGCCGTTATCACTTCGAAGCCTGCACCTGAGGCCCGGACGTCTTCGGCCCCACCCTCCAAGGCCGCCAGCATGACGTTGTCCTCCTCGCCCGTCACCGACAGGTAGCCCTTCTTGTCGAACAGGTAGCCGACCGAGCCCGGCTCACCCATGTTCCCCCCGCCCCGCGTGAAAGCCGCCCGAACCTCGCTGGCTGCCCGATTGCGGTTGTCGGTGAGGATCTGGACGTATAGGGCGATTCCCCCGGGCGCATACCCTTCATACCAGACCTCGTCGTAATTGGCGCCGTCGTCCGCCCCGACACCGCGTTTGATGGCCCTCTCGATATTGTCCGTCGGCATCGCCGCAGCTCGAGCCTTGGTGATGGCGGTGGCCAGGGTGGCATTGCCAGCCGGGTCTCCCCCCCCCTGACGGGCAGCCACCTCCACGGCCCGGGCGAGCTTGGCGAAGAGCTTGCCCCGAGCGGCGTCGTTGGCGCCCTTCTTCCGTTTGATAGTTGCCCACTTGGAATGGCCGGACATGATGGTTCCTGCGTCGTCTAGATGAGGTCGATCAACATTCTATGAAGACGCCCATCGTTGGTGAGCTCGGGGTGAAACGAGCTTGCCATGATGTTGCCCTGGCGGACCATGACCGGGTGCCCGTCGACGGCCGCCAACACCTCAACATCTTCGCCAACTTTGGCAACCCATGGAGCGCGGATGAACACGGCGTGGAATGGCCGATCGAGTCCGGCCACCTCGAGATCAGCCTCGAAGGAGTCATTCTGCCGGCCGAAGGCGTTTCGCCGCACGACGATGTCGAGGGCGCCAAGCAAGGGCTGGTCTCCGTCGGTCAGGGCGGCGGCCAAGAAGATCATTCCGGCGCAGGTGCCGTACGTTGGCATTCCCTCCCCGATTCGGTTGCGAAGAGGGTCGAGAAGACCGAGTCGAGACGCCAGTTTGCCGATGGTCGTGGACTCCCCGCCCGGGATGATCAGGGCGTCAACCGACGCCAGATCAGCGGCGGTTCGCACCTCGGTTGCCGTGTCGCCCCCGGATTCGACGGCCTTCTTATGTTCACGCACATCACCTTGGAAGGCCAGCACGCCCACTATGGGCATGGTTCACCATCCGCGGCCGGCAAGTAATTGTCCGGCGGTGAGGGTTCCAATCTCCAGGCCAGGCATGGCCTCGCCGAGCCCCGTCGACACCTTCGCGATCGCCTCAGGGTCTCGATGGAAAGTGACCGCCTCCACGATGGCGCGGGCATAGCCGGCCGGGTGGGAGCTTTTGAAGATCCCCGATCCGACGAAGACGCCGTCACAACCGAGCTGCATCATCAGGGCGGCGTCGGCCGGGGTGGCGATGCCTCCGGCGGCAAAGTTCACCACTGGCAGAGCGCCCTTTTCGGCCACCTCTCTCACCAGCTCGTAGGGAGCGCCCAATTCCTTGGCGGCGGCCATGAGTTGCTCCGGCCGGAGGGTGGTGAGGCGCCGCAACTCATCTGTCACGGTTCGCATGTGTCGCACTGCTTCGACGACGTTGCCGGTGCCCGCCTCTCCCTTCGTCCGAATCATGGCCGCTCCCTCGCCGATCCTCCTGAGCGCTTCACCGAGGTTGCGGGCCCCGCAGACGAAGGGAGTCGTAAACGACCATTTGTCGATGTGGTGCTCTTCATCGGCGGGAGTGAGGACCTCGGACTCGTCGATGTAATCGACCCCCAAAGCCTGCATTACCTGCGCCTCGACGAAGTGGCCGATGCGCACCTTGGCCATGACCGGCACTGTGACTGCCGCCTTGATCTCTTCGACCTTGGCCGGGTCGGCCATTCGGGCCACGCCGCCGTGCTTGCGGATGTCGGCAGGAACACGCTCGAGGGCCATCACCGCCACCGCGCCGGCCTCTTCTGCGATCCGGGCCTGTTCGGCGGTCACAACGTCCATGATCACCCCGCCCTTCAACATCTCGGCGAGGCCTCTTTTGACCAAATCGGTTCCGCGTTCCACTGCCGGCTCCTTGACGAGGCGGGGGCCTAATACCCACGCCGAATACTGTGCGGGGAAACACATTGGTTTGCCGCCACCACCATGCTACCGGCGAGCCATGGCGGCCTGGTAGAGCCTTAGGTACTTGTCGCCGACGTCGTCCCAGGCCAGCCGTTCGGCCCGGTCGGAGCCCACTTCCGTCAACTGCCGGCGTCGATCCCCGTCGTTGAGGAGATCGATCATGGCGACCGCCAATTGGCCGGCATCTCCGGGTGGAACGAAGACAGCCCCACCGCCCGCGACGCTTCGGAAGGCAGGCAGGTCCGAGCACACAATGGCGCAGCCGGCTGCCATGCCCTCGGCGATGATCAGCCCAAAGCTCTCACCGCCCAGGTTGGGTGCACAGAGAATGGAGGCCGTCCCGAGGATCCTCCGCTTGACCGAGTCGTCCACCGCACCGAGGAACGTGATACCTGGCTCTACCGACCGCTTCGCACCCACGACCACCAGTTCAGCCCCGGGCACGTCTGCCCGCACGTTTTTCCACGCAGCCACCAGCGTGTCCAAACCCTTGCGAGGATCATCGCGGCCCACGAAGACAACCTGGCGAGGGTTGCGGATCCCGGCTGGCGGGAAGCGAGAAATGCCGAGAGGGACGATGGTGACCTCGAGACCGAGACGTCGGGGAGCTTCCGCCGCCACCGAACTGACTGCGGTGACCGTGGCTTTGCCCAGCACCCGCTTCCAATAGGCGGATCCAATGGAATAGAGGCCTTGCACCCACCGGGGGGGGGCGGCGTGGAAGGTGGCCACAGCCGGAAGCCGGGTGGATAGCGCGGCCGGCGACACCATGGGAAGAAACGGCTCGTGAACGTGGACCACGTCGCGATCCGCCAAGGCCAGGCGCACCCTCCGGCCCACACCCCGCCGGAGGCTCAAAGGCACCGCCGACCTGTTCGCCCGCACCACGGTCGATTTCCCCACCAGCCGGCGCTCGGCGAAGAGCACACCGTCCCCGTCAGGAGCGGGATGGTCCTCCGTCCCCGGGCCGACCAAGACTGCGTCGACGCCCCGAGCCGATAGCCACCCCACCAACTCGATACACTGAGTTTGCACCCCCCCCCACCTATCGAGGGCGTAAGGGCACACCACTCCGACCTTCACGGGTGCCGATCCGAAGGCCAGTTGGGCTGCAGGAGATGCCATTGGGTGGGCGCGGCGGCAATCAGGCTCTCCAACTCGTGGGCCAAGAGTTGAGTGCCCCGTTGGATGTCCTCCGACGGAAGGCGAAGGGGCGGCCTAATGAGGACCCGATGACCCAAGCCGGCGAAATAGGTCCCCACCGGTAACAGGGTCGCCCCGGTCCGCAGGGCCAACGCCACCGGGCCGGCCGGCAGGGTGGTCTCCTCACCGAAGAACTCGACCGGCACTCCCGTCCCGGAGAGGTCGCGATCGCAGAGCAGTGCCACACCGCCATTGCCACGCAGTACCCCGATCAGTCGGTGCATGACGCCGCCAGCCCCCCCGACCAGGACGATGTCGATGCCAAAAGCTGCTCGTAGTCGGACGAACCAATCGCGCAGGTAGCGGTTGCGGAGGTTCTCGGCCACCGCCACCAGCGGGAGCTGCGCTCTCCCCGCCACCGGACCGGCTACCTCCCAATTGCCCAGATGCGGTAGGGCGAACACCACCCCCTTACCGGCCATCTTGGCGGCGACAAGGTGTTCGAAGCCCTCCACCTCGGTGGAGGCCTCGAGACCACTGCGTCGATGGGGCCGGGCCCAGAGAGCCTCCGCCCAATAGCGGCCGTAGGCGGCGAATATGCGCCGCGCCCCGCGTTCGTCCGTACGTCCAGTCACTCGGCGAAGATGGCGGAGGGCCATCGTCCGCCTACCGCCTCCCAGCCAATATCCAGTCCAACCCACGACTTCTCCGAGGCGAGTCGCCACGAATTGCGGGAGCAAACCGAACAAACCGGCGGCCACCCGGAAGATGGCATAGAAGGCGAAATGCCTCACGTGTCGAAGGCGCGATATGTGTCGAAGAAACGTTGGGCCACCGTTATCCACGTGGCGACCACCATCACCCAGAGCATTGGCTCGACCAAGCCGGACAGGAGTCCGGCCGAAAACAGGATCACCCTCTCGGCGCGACCCATGAACCCCGACGAGCCGTTGAGACCGACGCTCTCCGCCTTTGCACGTAAGTAAGGAACGACCAGCGAGCCACTCAGCGCCAAGACGATCAGAAGCACCACCCGGCGCGACCCCGCCTGCGCCACCGCCAAGCCCGTGAAAACCGCGACCTCTCCGAGCCGATCGGCGACCGCGTCGACGAAAGCCCCCCGCGGAGACTCGGTGCCCGTCGCCCGTGCCACCGACCCGTCTAGACCGTCGAGAGCTGAGCCAAATGCGGCCACCCCGGCACCTAACGCCGGCCTCCCCAAACCGATCACGGCTGCCCCGGCCACGGTCACCCCCAAGCCGGAAAACGTGAGCATGGTCGGGGTGAGACCCGTCCTGGCCAGGTTGCGTCCGATTGGCTGCAGCAACCATTGAAGGCGGGGACGAACCCGCATGTCGATCAACGGCGCGTCTCCTTATACGAGCCGGGGGCCCGGTGCCCTTCGGCAGTAACCCAGCCGGGGGCCCGGTGCCCTTCGGCAGTAACGATGCGAAGGTAGCAGCCCCAACTGAGCCGCCCGGCCGATGTAGGCACCCTCTCGCCTATTATCCGCGGGTTCCCATTCTCGGAAGGAGTCGGCGTGGCGGTGCCGGAGAAGATTCGCAACGTGGTCTTGGTTGGACACGGTGGATCCGGCAAGACTTCTTTGGCGGAGGCAATCCTCTACGTCGCCGGATCGACAACCCGACTCGGATCGGTCGACGAAGGCACCACCGTTCTCGACTCTGAACCTGAGGAGATCGAGAAGAAGATATCGCTGAGCCTCGGCGTGGCCTCCTGTCAATGGAAGGACCACAAGATCAACCTCCTCGATGCCCCCGGCTTCGCTGACTTCGCCGGCGATGCCCGTTCGGCCTTCCGGGCGGCTGACCTCGCTCTCTTCGTAGTTTCCGGAGTCGACGGCGTCGAGGTACAAACAGAGATCCTTTGGAAAGTGGCGGGAGAAGAAGGGCTTCCTCGGGCCATCTTCGTCAACAAGCTCGACAGGGAACGCTCCTCGTTCGCGCGAGTTCTCGACCAACTTCGGACTGTCTTCGGGAAACGGGTGGCGCCCGTCCAGATCCCGGTGGGTGCCGAAAACAACCTCAGGGGGATCACTCGGGTGGTCACCAACCGAACCTATGTTTATTCACCCGGAGACAAGACCGGCACCCTGTCCCCGACCCCGCCCGAATACCAAGGCGAGGTTGAAGACGTCCACACGTCTCTGATCGAATCGGTCGTCGAGACCGATGACCAGATGATGGAGAAGTATTTCGAAGGCCAGGAGCCGACCCCCGAGCAGATCGTCTCCACCGTTCACAGGGGCATGCTGGCCGGAGAGCTGTATCCGGTATTGGTGGGTTCAGCTACCAGGCTTGTCGGCGTCGACACCCTGGCCGAGTTCCTCGTGGATTTCGGCCCAAGCCCGCTGGAGCGGGCGGTCCCCCCCCTCGAGAGCGGCGCTCTTGAGATCAAGGCCGACGGCCCGGCGGCCGCTTACATTTTCAGAACCGTCTCCGACCCCTTTGTGGGTCGGATCTCGATGTTCCGGGTCTTTTCCGGCTCCATCAAGGTTGACGATGACCTCGAGATTGCCAGGGGCGGCCACGCCAGGCTCCACAACATCTTCTATCTGCAAGGAAAAGACCACCCCGACGCCAAGCACGTCGTGACCGGTGACATCGCCGCCATCGCCAAGATCGACAGCGCTCGAGTCGGCGACACCCTGCGAACCGCGGGCAGCGGAGTGGCGTTCGCCAAGGTCTCATATCCGAAACCGGTCATGGAGCTGGCCGTGAAGCCGCACTCGACCCACGACGAGGACAAGCTGTCTACTGCTCTGCAACGCATCGTTGAAGAGGATCCGACCCTGGCGGTTGACCGGCGTGCCTCCACCAGCGAGACGGTCCTGTCGGGTCTCGGAGACGTCCATCTCGACGTCACCGTCGCCCGCATCGCCCGCAAGTTCGGAGTCGCGGTCGACACTCAGCCGCCCAAGATCCCCTACCGGGAGACCATCTCTGCCAGCGCCGACGCCGAGGGCAAGCACAAGAAGCAATCGGGCGGGCGAGGGCAGTTCGGGGTTTGCAGCGTCAGGTTCTCACCCCGACCCCGCGGTTCTGGGTATGAGTTCATAGATGCCATCAAGGGGGGAACGATTCCCCGGCAGTTCATCCCGGCCGTGGATAAGGGGATTCAAGAGGCCCTCGAGCGCGGCATTCTGGCCGGTTACCCAGTGGTCGACGTTTCGGCTTCCGTGTTCGACGGCAAGTACCACTCGGTCGACTCCGATGAGATGAGTTTCCGGATGGCCGGCATCATGGCCGTCAGGGCGGCAGCCCCCAACCTGCGACCCGCGGTGCTGGAACCCATCATGCGACTCGTCGTGCGGGTGCCCGAGGAACAGACTGGGGATGTGATGGGAGACATCAACGCCAAACGCGGTCGCGTGCTGGGGATGGACTCGGAAGGGCATACTCGCGTCATCGCCGCCGAGGTCCCGATGGCCGAGGTACAGAGGTACGCCATCGACCTCCGATCCATCACCTCCGGCCGCGGCACCTTCGAGGTGACGTTCGACCACTACGCCGAAATGCCCCAGCAGGAGTCACAAAAGATCATCGCCGCCGCCAGGGCGGACGGGAGCTGAAAGGGGCCACCATGACCGACATGGTCATCAAGTACGGGAACCAAGAGCTCACTCTTCCGACTTTTATCGGAGCCGAAGGTGAAGTCGGAGTCGACATCTCGACACTTCACACCAAGCTGGGACTGGTCACGATCGATCCCGGATTCGCGAATACGGCCGAAGGCAGGAGTGCGGTCACCCACATCGACGGAGACGCCGGCATCCTCCGCTATCGGGGATATCCGATCGAGCAGCTGGCGGAAATGGCCAGCTTCCTCGAGGTGACCTACCTGCTCCAGTACGGAGAGCTTCCTGGCACCGACGATTTGGCAGCCTACGAGGAGTCCATCACCCGCCACACCCTCCTCCGCGAGGATATGAAGCACCTGTTCGAGGCGTTTCCCCACGTCGCCCATCCGATGCAGATCCTGGCCTCGGCGACTTCGGCGCTCGCCACCTACTACCCCGATGCACTCGACCCCCTCAATGCCGAGGCGGTCGACATCAGCTCGCGGAGGCTGATCGCCAAGCTGCCGACCATGGTGGCGTGGTCGTACAAGTACCGGGCCCACCAGCCCTATGTCTATCCCCGCAACGACCTCGACTATGCATCGAACTTCCTCAACATGATGTTCTCGGTGCCGACCGAGGAGTACCTGGTCGACCCGGTGGTGGCGTCAGCTCTCAATGTGCTGCTCATCCTCCATGCCGACCACGGTCAGAACTGCTCGGCTACGGCGGTGCGACTGGTCGGCTCTGGTCACGCCAACATCTTCTCTTCGGTTTCGGCCGGCATCCACGCTCTGTCCGGACCTCTGCACGGTGGTGCCAACCAAGAAGTCGTCGAGATGCTGCAAGAGATCCACTCGGGGGGGGGAAGCCTGTCCAAATGGATCGATCGGGCCAAGGACAAGAACGATCCCTTCCGATTGATGGGCTTTGGGCACCGGATCTACAAGAATTTCGACCCCCGGGCGACCATCATCAAACAGAGGGCGGAGGAGGTGCTCAACAAGCTGGGCATCAACGACCCCCTGCTCGAGATCGCCATGCAGCTCGAAGAAGTTGCCCTGAAGGACGACTACTTCATCGAGCGCAAGCTCTATCCCAACGTTGATTTCTATTCGGGCATCATCTACCGGGCGATCGGATTCCCCGTCGATACCTTCACCGTGCTCTTCGCACTCGGACGGCTGCCCGGTTGGATCGCCCAATGGCGGGAGTTGGCTTCCTCGGAAAGCACCAAGATCTTCCGCCCGCAACAGATCTACACCGGCCCCCAGATCCGCGACTATCTGCCGATCGAGAGGCGCTCCTAGTGCACCGTCTGGAAAATAGCGCCGATACCCTCACGCTATTTCCCAGACAGAGCGCTAGCCGTCTGCGGCGCTGATCTGCTCCACGTACGGTTCCCCGAGCAAATGACCGCTGATGGCGTCGACCCGGACCAGGGCACGCTGGCGGGGAGGCTCGGCGGCGTCGTAGAGGATCACCTGCCACTCCGGACGTGACCGCCACCCACTGAAACCAACCGTGGCCGAGGCATGGCCGATCGGAAAGGAAACCTCCCCGGCGGAAACCCCGAGGGCCTCGGTCTCGGAAACCGCCAGGTGATGAGCGGCGGCCAGGTGCCATAGACCGAGGGCCACCAGCAGACCGGCCATCACCCAGCGGCCGACCGGTTCGAGCAAGACGGCTACCAAGGCGGCGGCCACTAGGTAGATGAATCCGGCGACGCGGCGGCGGGCCACGTCGGGAAACCGATACGGGCCGCCGGCGGCCGAATCCAGGTCCTCCGGCACTCCTTCGGCAGCTGCTACTTCGGGAGGAATTTCCATCACCGGGCACTCACAGCCGATCACCAGGTTGGGGACCCTGCGCCCTGCCTCGGGGCGACCCGCCCATCGATGGGGGGCGGGCTTCGATCGTCAACTCGGCCAACGCCTCCTCAACGGGCACGCCGCGGTGCTCCCGCTCTTCGCCATACCGGCGGAGGCCGATAGTGCCGTTTTCGACGTCCTGGTCCCCCACCACCACCACCGCCGGATGCTTCTCCGAGAGCGCCCGGCGGATCTTCTCGCCGACTGTGTCGTCGGAGGAGTCGAGTTCTGCTCGTAGACCCATCCGGCGCATCTTCGCCACGACCTGGCGCCCGTATTCCTGGTGGCGATCGGCGACCGGTATCACCGCCACCTGCACAGGGGCCAACCAGAAAGGGAACGCGCCCGCATAATGCTCGACGAGGACGCCGAAGAAACGCTCGAGGGAGCCGGCCTTGGCGCAGTGAATCATCACGGGGCGTTTCGCCAGGTTGTCGGAGCCTGCGTACTCGAGCTCGAAGTTGGCCGGCAGCGCGAAATCGACCTGGATGGTCCCCATCTGCCACCGACGGCCGATGGCGTCTTTGACGTGGATATCGATCTTGGGCCCGTAGAAAGCACCTCCTCCCGCCGCGAGCCGGTACGTGATTTCCTTCCGCTGCAACGCCTGCTCGAGGGCCTGTTCGGCTACGTTCCAAAGCTCCATCTCGCCGACGTATTTCTCCGGGCGAGTGGACAGCTCCGCCTCGACCTCATCGAAACCGAAGTCTCGAAACCAGGTCATGACGAAGTCGAGGTGGAGATCGAGTTCGCTGCCAAGTTGCTCGCGCGTCCCGAAGCTGTGGGAGTCGTCTTGGGTGAAACCGCGGGCGCGGAGGGTTCCGTGGAGGACGCCCGACCGTTCCAGCCGGTACACCGAACCCAATTCCGACAGGCGAATGGGGAGGTCTCGGTATGACCGGCTCCGGCTCTTGTAGATCAGAACGTGGAAAGGACAGTTCATGGGCTTGACGCGGTATTCCTGGCCGTCGTCGACCTCCATTCCCGGGTACATGCTCTCGGCGTAGTAGTCGAGGTGTCCTGAGGTCCTCCACAGATCGGACTTGGCGATGTGCGGTGAAAATACGAAGTCGAAGCCGAAGCGTTCATGCAAAGCCCGGCTGTGGTCCTCGATCTGCTTGCGCACCATCCCACCTTTGGGATGCCAGACGATCAGTCCGGCCCCTAAGTCGCGAGGAAAGGAGAACAGATCGAGCTCTGGGCCGAGTTTGCGATGGTCACGTCGCTCGGCTTCCTCCAGACGATGCAGGTATTCCTCCAGAGCCTTGCGACTCTCCCAAGCTGTTCCATAGATCCTCTGCAGCTGGGCATTCTTCTCGTCACCCCGCCAGTAGGCGCCGGCAGGCCTGAGCAACTTGACGGCTTTGATGCGCCCGGTCGTAGGCAGGTGGGGTCCCCGACAGAGGTCGACGAACCCGTCATTCCGGTAGATCGTGATCATCTCTTGCCCCGCCACCTCGGAGTCGTCGACCCGCTCGATGATCTCCCGCTTGAACGGTTGGTCGGCGAACAGGGCCAGCCCCTCGGCACGGGTCAACTCCTCGCGCTGGAATGGCTGATCGGCGGCAATGATCTCAGCCATCCGCGCTTCGACACGTTGGAGGTCGTCGGGTGTGAACGAACGACCAACCTCGAAGTCGTAGTAAAAGCCGTCCTGGATGGCGGGACCAATGGCGAAGCGGGCACCCTCAAAAAGACTCAGCACGGCTTGGGCGAGCACATGGGCGGCGGAGTGGCGGATCACTGCCCGACCCTCTTCGCTCGTCTCGGTGATGACTTCGAGGCGACCGCCGCCGGGCAAGGGCCGAGACAGGTCGAGCAGCACCCCGTCGACCAGAACGGCCACCGCCGCCTGCCCCAGCCGCTTTCCGATGCTGTTAGCGACCTCGGCACCGGTGACACCATCGGGATGCGACACGAAGGTGCCGTCTGGGTACTGAAGCGAAATCGACACGGTCCCCTCTTGTTAGCCTTGAGGCTCGACAGGGTACCGGTCCCAGTGACCACGCCGCGGTCGTTAGGCGCCGGCACCGGACACTGTCTCGTTGGATGTCGCGTTACGGAGGAACCGCTTGGACGCACGACAGCTGGTGGCGACAATCGCACCTGGGGCCAATGTGCGTGAGGTGGCCTCGGGAGCCAACAAGATCTTCCGAATCATCGAGGACGACGGCAGCTCGTCTGTGATCAAGGTGTACGCATCCGCGTCCCGGGAAAGGCGCGAGCGCCACGCCCTCGAGGCGCTGGCCGGTACGCACGGAGTTCCCGCCATCCTCGACCGGGGCACCGACTACGACACTCCCTGGATCAGGATGGTGGACGGCGGGGCTTGGACACTCGCCACGCTGCCGGAGAACCATCAGCTCGCCAGGAGGGCGGGCGCCATCCTGCGAGCGGTACACGACACCGCCGGTACCGCCATCTCCAACCTCGAAGGAGGCATGGACGGCGACTGGGTGGGCTCCCACTACTTCTCCACACTGCGCCGGTTGGAGCGGTACCGACGCCGCCTCCTGCTCTCACCCGACCTGCTTCGCCGTGCTCTGACCTCCCCGCCACCTCGGGGTGGAAACCCTCGCCCGGGCCACACCAACCCACGTCCCGGCAAATTCGCCGTCAACGACGCCGGTGACGTCATGTTGCTCGACTGGGAGTGGGGCACTCTCGCCCCTCCTGAGTGGGATCTGAGCCTGGCGCTGTGGCGCATGAAGGTCGAGGTGACGCCAGCGGCCGCCGACGCCCTTCACGCCGGATACGGTGCGACTCTCCCCGATGACCGTCTGCGCCCTTGGATCGCCTTCCATACCGCTCGGTGGATGCTCGACGCCGCCGAACGACGCGACGGCCGGCTCGGCGATCTCGACTACCTGAGGGACGAGTTGGAGGCCGCTCTCGCTCATTCCTGATCGGCAATCCTGGCCCGCAATCCTGATCGGCAATTGGCCCGTCGGGGAGGCACTGCCATTGATCTGGCCGGTCCGAGGCGCGGAGAACGCGAAATCCGCGGCTATCGGCCTGGGGGGGGTTAACTTTTCCTCCGACAAGGAGGAAACGCTGCTCGAAGTGCTCGCACTGGCCTCGGCTACCACCGGTTTGGTGTTGTTCTCGCGTCGTCCGAGCGCCGGTCAGGGCTCGTCGGCGGCGATCGAGGAGGTCGGCGCAGAGGACCTGCCCTGCCCGTGGTGCCTCGCTCCCACACAGGCCGAGGATATCCGCTGTCCGAGCTGCGGAAGGCGATTCGGTTAGACAACTCGAGTTCCGCTCGACGTCCACCCGAAAGCTCCGACTAATGCTGCCGCGGGGGGCCGATACTCCATTCGGCCAGAAAGCGGAGCCTGGTCAAGTTTCCCAGGCAACCTATGCTGGCTCTTTGTGAGCAGGGTAGGGCTCGTCTTGGGTGGTGGTGGCATCACTGGCGCCGCGTTCGAGATGGCGACACTGATGGCGATTCGCCTCGCTACGGGGTGGGATCCCAATCAATCCGAGGTGGTGGTGGGCACCTCGGCAGGGTCGTTCGTTGCAGCCCTCGTCCGGTCCAATCGTCTCGATCTGGACTCGCTGGTTCTCCCCGACGACAGCCGCGAATCCGTCGCCACTCGCATCAGCGAGCGGACGTTCAGCCGGAAGGTCGGCTTGAACCTCGGCCGCTGGCTTCGTCACGGTTTGCTCCCCGGCGTCACCAAGCCAGGACTCACGATGCTGCTGGGTTCGCCGGCGGCCTTTGAGGCAGGCGGGGTGGCCGACTGGGTGCACGAGGCCATCGGCCTCGCCGGGGACGGCTGGCCCGACAAGCCAACGGTCATCGTTGCCTACGACGTCTCACGGCGGCGGCGGGTCGCTTTCGGCACCGATCAGGCCCCCGACGTCTCGCTGGCGGACGCGGTAGCCGCCTCCTCGGCCATCCCAGTGGTGTTCCAGCCGTACCAGATCGGTGATCGGGTCTACGTGGATGGAGGGATCGTCTCGGGAACCCACGCCGATCTCGTCCTCGGCAATGACCGGCCCCTGGATCTGGTATTGGTGCTGGCCCCCATGGCCGCTCACGAAGAGCGGGACGGGGCGTGGTTCCACGAGCGGATGTTCGATCGTGTCGGGCGTCGGCTCTTGGACGAAGAGCTGGTGAGCATTCAGCGCCAATGGCCCGACACCGAGCTGTTGGTGTTGCGCCCCCCCCCGGCCGTCCTCCAGGCCATGCGTCCCAACCCGATGGACGCCAAGGCAGCGGTTCCTTCGTTTGTCCGCACCCTCCTCGTCATGAAACGAATCCTCGCTCAACCTGACGTCTGGGCTGTTGTCGACCGGCACCTGCGACGCAATCGCCGCAACCGCACTCGGGCGTCCTAACAAGCAGCGGGGCGGTTGGTGCGCCCGCCCACAGTTCATCTGTGGGCGCTGGGTAGTACTGGTTACTACCTGGAACCCAGGGTTCGCCCGCGAGCCGGCTTGGTTGAACCTATTGCAGGGCGATCATCCCGTTGAACTCGACGATGAGCTCGTCGATCGGTCCGGCTTGCACCTGGACGGCGGTCCAGTAGTCGGGATCCCACTGGGCCCGCAGTTCCTCGGCGGTCTTTCCCTGTTGCTCGACCCAGGTGAAGTACTTGAGGTTGTGGATGCGCTTTCGATCCCAGTAGGAGAGCTCGTGGACGTGATCGGTCGCCGCCCCCAGCAAGTACCGATGGAAAGCGGCCGCCGCCTCCAGCTCGCTGAACTTGCCTCTTTCCTCGGTCAGCTCCAGCAGGCGGCTCTGATAGAGGTCCATGGAGTCAGTGCCCACGGTCACGACCACGTCGCGGGCGTCGAGTTCGAAGTTCTTGGCGAATTTGACCGCCCCCAACAAGTTGGCGACGCCCGAGATCCCGAGGAGAGGTAGCCGGTCGAGCACCTCGTCGGATACCCCTTGGTCCGCCAGATATTGCCGGCCGGCCGGCTCGTTGAAGAGACGAGCCAAAGTTACGGCCGCTTCGTCGTCGAGTCCGATGGCGACATCGGTGTTTCTGACGTTGTGCACCCAGGGGACGTGTTTGTCCCCGATCCCCTCGATCCGGTGTTCACCGAACCCGTTGTAGAGGATGGTCGGGCACTGCACAGCCTCGCCCACCGCGATCATCGAGTGCGGGAATTGCTGTTTCAGATAGTCGCCCGATGCGATGGTCCCGGCCGAACCGGTGGTCAGCACGACTCCCCTATACCGCCCACCCACCTCGGAGATGGCCTCGGCGATGGCAGGCCCGGTCACCGAGTAGTGCCACAGGTAGTTACCGAGCTCGTCGAATTGGTTGAAGATGACGAGGTTCTGGCCGGAGGCCCGCAGCTCGTTGCATTTGTCGAAGATCTCCTTGACATTGGATTCCGAGCCGGGGGTCTTGATGATTTCGCCAGCCACACTCTCCAGCCACTCGAAACGCTCCCGGCTCATCCCCTCGGGCAGAATCGCCACGGACTCGCAACCGAGCAGGTTGGAGTCATATGCCCCCCCCCGGCAGTAGTTGCCCGTCGACGGCCACACGGCCTTTTGAGAAGATGGATCGAAGTTGCCGGTGACCAGGCGAGGAACCAGGCATCCGTAGGCCGCTCCCACCTTGTGAGCGCCGGTGGGAAACCATTTGCCGATCATCTGCACCACGCGGGCTGGTATGCCGGTGAGCTCGGAGGGCCACACGACGTAGTTCACGCCCCCGAACGACCCCCCGCCCGACACCGGTTGGTTGTGCCAGTTGATCCGGAACAAGTTGAGGGGATGAAGGTCCCACAGGCCAATCCCGGTGAGCTGGCTCCTGGTGGTCTCCGGAATCAGCGCCGGGTCCCGCATCTGTGCGAAGGTCGGCAGTTTGATCCGGGCCAACCGGCTGTGCTCGGCCGCCCGCCGACGGACTGCATCGTTGATGGTGAGGTCGATCATGATCGGAGCGACGCTAACAAGTCGCCGGGGGTGGCATCGGCCCGCACCCGATGGGGCCGCCGGCCCGCCCCCTCGACGCCTCGCATGGCCGACCGCACATCCTTCAGACCCGAACCGGTGCTGATGACCACGACCGATTCTTCCGGGTTCAGCGAACCAGCGGCCGACGCCGTCGACAACCCGGCGAAGGCAGCGGCGGCGGCCGGTTCGGAGAACACCCCGGTCGTCGAAGCCCACTCCGGTATCGCCGCCAGGATTGCCTCGTCGGACACCCGCACGTAGCGACCGGCGGTCTCGACGACCGCCTTCATTGCCTTGACTCGGTCTCTCGGCAGGTCGGCCGATATGGAATCGGCCACCGTCGAGGCTTTGATGGCCGGTTTGTCGACCACGTTCTCCGATCGCTCGAACGCTTGGGTGAGATAGTCGCTCCCGGCCGCCTGTACGCCGAAGAGGCGGGGCATGCTGGCGATCCAGCCGAGAGCTAGGGCGTCCTTCAGCCCCTTGTGGACCCCACCGATTATCGAGCCGTCCCCGACCGAGACGAATATGGCGCCCGGCGGCTCCCAGCCGAGCTGCTCGAGTATCTCCAACGCGACGGTCTTCTTCCCTTCCCCCACATAGGGGTTGTAGCCGGTGTTGCGGTTGTACCAACCGAACTCTGCTGCGGCTCGCATGCAGAGGGTGAAGGCCTCCCCATAGCTGCCTTCCACCAGCAGGACCGTGGCGCCGTAGGCGAGCAGCTGGGCGATCTTCGCCTCGGGCGCCGAGCCCGGAACAAAGATGACCGCCCGCTGTCCGGTGCTGGCGCATACTCCGGCCAGGGCGGCAGCCGCGTTGCCGGTGCTGGCGGTGGTGATGACCTCGGCTCGCTCCTCTCCCGCCTTGACGGCAGCGATGGCCGAGGCTCGGTCCTTGAGGGAAGCCGTCGGTTGGCGGCCCTCGTCCTTGATCCATAGCCGGCCCCCGAGGGGTCGGGCGCGCGAGACGTTCAAGAGCGGCGTTCCTCCGATCGGCAATGCGGGTACCGGGGTATCCGAACCAATCGGTAGAAGCGGGCGATATCGCCACATGGTCGGATCGGGTCCGAGCTGGGAGCGGTCCACCGATCCCGAGAGCGCGACATAGTCGTAGACGACGTCGAGTGTGCCGGCTTCCCGGTCACAGACGTAGCGGCCGGGCTCGCTTCGATACCTCTGACCACAGATCGTGCAGTCCAGGCCGAGGACGAAGGGATTCACTATGTGCTAGTCAACCAGGTCACTCGGGGTCTCCAGCCGGTATCTTGGCCACCTATGCGGATCCTCCTCGCCGACAAGGCCACCCCGTCGCTGATCGCCGACCTGACCGCGCTCGGCCATGAATGCCACCTCGATCCCAACCTGTCCGCCGACGACCTGCCGGCGGTGATCGCCGGTTACGAGGTGCTGGTGGTTCGCAGCACGGTCGTTTCCGCCGCCACCGTCACGGCGTCCAATCTTCTGCGGCTGGTGATCAGAGCGGGCGCCGGCACCAACACCATCGACGTGAAGGCGGCCGCCAGCCGCGGCGTCTATGTGTGCAACGTGCCGGGCAGGAACGCCGTGGCCGTGGCGGAGCTGACCCTCGGGCTCATCCTCGCCCTCGACCGCAACATCCCCGACAACGTCGCCGAACTCCGGCAAGGCCGCTGGGATAAGGGTCGATTTGGAAAGGCCGATGGTCTACTCGGCCGGCATCTGGCCATAGTGGGACTCGGCCAGATCGGGGTTGCAGTTGCTGAACGGGCCGCCGCCTTCGGCTTGGTCCTACATGGACTCGCTCGCCCGGGCCGGAACGACCAGACCGCCGGTCTCATCGAAGAGCTTCGCATCCACCTTCATTCCGACCTCGCGTCGCTGGCAGGCGCCTGCGACATCATCACCTTCCATGTGCCGGGAGGCCCGTCGACCAAGTCCCTCATATCGAAACCCTTCTTGGATCATGTGCGACCCGGATCCCTGATCATCAACACGGCGCGCGGGGACTTGATCGACGAGGCCGCCCTCATCGAGGCGATGGAGACGAAGGGAATCCGCTGCGGGCTGGACGTCTTCCCCGACGAACCCGCAACCTCGAAGACCGCCTACGTCTCGGCCCTCGCTCACCATCCGAACGTTTACGGCACCCACCACATCGGAGCCTCCACCGAACAGGCCCAGAACGCCATCGCCACCGAAGTGGTTCGCATCGTTGACCGGTTCGTGAGGGGCGAGCTGCTCCATTGCGTCAATATCGAGGATCAGGCTCTCGGAACCGCCACGCTTTCCGTTCGCCATTTCGACGAGGTGGGGGTGCTTTCGGAGGTGCTCGGGGTGCTAGCGCAGGTTGGCCTCAACGTCGAACAGATGGAGAACCGGGTCTTTGTGGGAGCCGTCGCCGCCGACGCCATCATTCACGTCCAGGGCGAGGTAACGACCGAATTGCGTGGCCGCCTGGAAGCCATCGACCGAGTGATTCAGGTCAGCGTTACCTGATGGTTCGCGTCTGGCCGATCGGGGGCTACCTGATCAGCCCCGAGCACGCCGCTGCTGTGTCTCCTCCGGCCCACGATGCCCTCACCCCCGAAGAACGAATCGCCCTCGCCGACGCCAACCCGCTCAGCTACCTGAACGTCATACGCTCGGCGGCCGACTATCCGATCGACACCAGACCTCCCCCCTCAGAGGTGAGAGCCGGCAACGCCGCTCGCCTGAAGGCGATGATCGACCAGGGGGTCTTCCTTCCCGCCGGCGGCCGGCATTTCTACGTCTATGGTCTCGAGTGGGACGGGGGCCGCCAGTTGGGAGTGGTGGCCGACCTGCCGGTTGGAGACGTCGCCACCGTCGTCAAGCCGCATGAACGGGTGAAACCCGACCGGGCCGCCGAGATGGCCGAATATCTCGCCGAGGTCCATGTCAGTTCCAGTCCGATCTGCCTGGCTTACCGCAGTAACCCATCCATCGACGCCGTCGTCGAGGCGGTCGGGCAGACCGATCCGTTGCTTCGATTCGAATCCCCCGGCGACGTGACCCAATCAGTGTGGCGCCTCGACCCACGCTTGGGTGAGGAGTTGGCTGGCTGTTTCGCCGACCAGGTCAGCTCGTTATATCTGATCGACGGTCATCACCGCACGGCCGCCACTGCCATGCACGCCGCCAGTCATCCCGGGGAGCATTGCCTCCTGGCCGTGATGTTCCCATCTCATCACCTGGGGCTGGTGGCATTCGACCGTTACGTGGCGGTTGAACCCGGAACGACACCGGAGTTGTTGGGGCGTCTGCGAGAGGAGTTTCTGGTCGAGGACATTCCGGGCCGCCCGGCGGAACGCCCCTCCAAGCGAGAGGAGATCCTCATGTGCCTGGAAGGCGACTGGTTCTTGCTCGTCGACCTTCGACCCCCCCCCAAAGATGTGCTCGCCTCGCTCTCCGTGAGCGTTTTGCACCGGCGGATCCTGGGCCCATTGTTCGGGGCGGGCGACTCCGACGTCACCTACCTTCCGGCCACTTCCGATCTCGAAGAGGTGGAGGCCCGCTGCCGCCGCACCGGGGAGGTCGCCTTTGCGGTCGTCCCTCCCACCATCGACGAGGTCATGGCAGTCTCAGAACTCGGCGGTTTGATGCCCCCCAAGTCCACCTATTTCCTCCCCAAAGTGCGGACGGGAGTGTTTGTGGTCGATCGGTAGTGGTCAACCGTGCCGAGCGGCGAACTCGGTCATGTACGCGGTGAGGGCGTCGACCCCTTCGTCGGGCATGGCGTTGTAGATGCTGGCCCGCATGCCGCCGACGCTGCGATGCCCCTTCAGGTTGAAGAAGCCGACCGCCTCAGCACCTTTGAGAAAAGCGGCGTCCAACTCGTCGCTGGGAAGCCGAAACACCAGGTTCATCACCGAACGGTGGTCCCGTTCGACCGGTGAGCTGTAGAACCCCCCCGACTCATCGATGGCTCGGTAAACCTGGCCCGAACGGCCATCGGCTCGCCGTTTCATCTCGGCGACTCCACCGACCGCCCTCATCCAGTTGAGCACTTTCCCCATCATGTAGATGGCGAACATCGGCGGGGTGTTGAGCAGGCTTCGTTTTTCGGCTTGGAGGTCGAAGCGCAAGTAGGAACCGAGCTTCCGATTGGAGGACTCGAGAACCGACCGTCTGACCACGACGATCGCCAAACCAGCAGGGCCGAGGTTCTTCTGGGCTCCCCCATAGACCAGGTCGAACAGCTCCCAGGGGATCGGCCGGCTCAAGTAGTCCGACGACATGTCCGCAACCAACGGCACACCCAGCCGGGGGAAGTCGACGAACCGGACGCCTTCGATGGTCTCATTGGAGGTGATGTGCAGGTAGCGAGTACCAGGCCGGATTTCGATTTCCTCGGGAGCAGGCATCCGGGAGTAGGAATGGGGCTTTCCGTCCCAGCCGGTATAGACCGACCCATAGAAGGCGGCGTCCTTCTCGGCGCCCACTCCCCACGTTCCCGAACGGATGTATGCGGCTTCTTCTCCTTCTCTCAATAGGTTCATCGGGACCATCGAGAAGGCCAGGACCCCCCCGCCCTGGAGGAAGAGGATCTCGAACTGGTCGGGGACCGCGAAAAGCTGGCGAAACAGAGCGAGGCTCTCCTCGTGAACGGCGTCGTATTCCACACCGCGATGGCTGTGCTCGATGATCGACATCCCGCTGCCCCGGAAGTCGAGGAACTCGGCCTGGACCTCTTCCAAGACCGACAGGGGCAGGGTGCAGGGCCCGGCACAGAAGTTGTAAACACGGGTCATGTCGTCTCCGATTCGTATGGTTGGGAAGAAGGTATACAAGGACCAGGTAAGCAGGGCCAGGTAAGCATGGCGGCCTACATCTGGGGGCACGGCCTCCCCGTTGCCGATGCAGCACCGATGCCGACCAATTGGGTGCCGGCGATGAGGTCGTGAAAGGACCGATGTCGGGGATCGAGCGTCATCACGCCGATGGAAGCCAGCACGAGGACCTGGGCGATGATCGACAAGGCCACGAGCGCGACAGAAGTGCTTCCGTCCAATAGGTGAAATACGGCGGTGTGCGCCATCTGCCACGGGGCGAACTTCACAGCCGACCTCGCCAGCGAGCATCGCAACGAGAGCCCGCGCCTCTGGCCATCGAGGACCAAGCCTACGTCTGGAAGCGCCAGGGGCGGACGGGCTCGAACCTCGCCAGGAAGAAACGCAGCTCGGGAGGTTCGTAGACGAAGCGAAGCCCCTCGATATCCCGTCGCCGTGCGCAGACGTCGATCACCGATTCGGCGACGACGTCCATGTGGGCTTGGGTGTAGACCCGGCGCGGGATGGCTAGGCGGACGAGCTCGAGTCTCGGATAGTGATGATCGCCGGTGACCGAGTCCCGCCCCGCCGACACCACGCCCCGTTCCATTCCCCGCACCCCGCTTTCTACGTACAGGGCGGCCGCCAAAGCCTGCGCTGGTAGTTCACGCTGGGGAAGGTGGTCGAGGATGGCCTTGGCGTCGAGGAACACCCCATGCCCTCCGATCGGCACTACCAGAGGAACTCCGGCTTTGATGAGGTGGTGCCCCAGGTATTCGACCTGTCCGATTCGGGCGGCGACATGGTCATCGGTCTCGACCATCTCATGGATGCCGGTGGCCAGCGCCTCCATGTCGCGTCCCGCCATGCCGCCGTAGGTATGGAGACCCTCGAAGGCAACCAGTAGCGCTCGCGCCTTCAAGGCGAGGGTGGGGTCGCGGAGTGCCAGGAACCCACCAATGTTGACGAGGTTGTCCTTCTTGGAGGAGACGGTCGCCCCGTCGGAATATGAACAGATGTCCCGGAGGATCTCGGCGACCGATCGATCTGCCTGGCCCGACTCTCGCTGCTTGATGAACCAGGCGTTTTCCACGGCCCGAGTGCCATCAAGCATCACCGGGATCCCGTTTCGATGGCACAGCTCGTACACCGCCGCCAGGTTGGCCAACGACACTGGCTGGCCACCCGCCATGTTGACGGTCACCTCCACCGAGACGTAGGGGATCTTCTCCGCTCCTTGTTCGTTGATCACCGACGAAAGCTTGTCGAGGTCGACGTTGCCTTTGAAGGGATGCTCGTTGTACGGATCGTGAGCTTCGTCGATGATCACGTCAACGAACCGGCCCCCGGCGTACTCCTGATGAAACCTGGTCGTCGTGAAGTACATATTCCCGGGGATCAGGTCTCCCGGTTCGATGAGGATCTGGCTGAGGATGTGTTCGGCGCCCCGCCCCTGATGGGTGGGAATGACCTCCTCGTACCCATAGACGTCGCGAACCGCCTGCTCCAAACGAAAGAAGGAGCGACTACCGGCGTAAGCCTCGTCTCCGAGCAACATCGCCGACCACTGCCGGTCCGACATCGCCGAAGTGCCCGAGTCCGTCAAGAAGTCGATGTATACGTCGTCGGACCGCAGGAGGAAGGTGTTGTAACCCGCCTGGCGAATCGCCTCCTGCCGCTGCTCCCGGGTGGTCATGCGGATGGGTTCGACCATCTTGACCTTCCACGGCTCGGCCCAACTCCTGGTCATCGGGTCACCTCGCTCGGTGATCGGCTCAGTCCTCGGCTGAAACGAATTCTTACTTAGGGGACCGGTCGAACGCCTTGCGGACTTCGGCAGCCACTTCGTTGAGCGTCTTGGACAACGCCTTACCGAGGGCCTCGCCTGTCTCCTTGAAGTCTTCGTGTACGGCCGGGTCTCGGGCCGCCGCCCCGACCGCGGTGAACGCGTCGTCAAGGGCGTCGCCCAATCTCTGCAGAGCCTCTTTGACCTCGCCGGTCTCTTCTTCGGCCCGTCGTTGCTCGAAGTGGTACTTGAACTTGAGGCCCAGTCCGGCGAACCGGGAGGCGACCTCGTCCCAGGCTGTCTTGACGTCTGTCATGCCCGCCATGATCAAGCGTTCAAGATGTCGTCAATAGGGCCGTTCGTCCCGCTCTGTCGCAGCCCTTCATACGTCTCCTGCGCGTCTCCACCTACGAGATCCGTGGGTAGATCGACACGCACCGAATCAACTCCATCTCCTGCGCGTCCCCACCTACGAGATCCGTGGGTAGATCGACACGCACCGAATCACCTCCATCTCCTGCGCGTCCCCACCTACGAGATCCGTGGGTAGATCGACACGCACCGAATCACCTCCATCTCCTGCGCGTCTTCGCCCACCAGATCCGTGGGTAGGGACGCGCAGGCTGGATCACTTACTCCCTGTCAACCTGGTAGCATCTGTTTTACCGCTCTCGGTTAGAGGTATGTGCTCGCGCATCCCGGAAGCGGTCTCATCCCCGAGCAGCCTCGCTCGGTCCTCTCGGTTCTCGTCCCAGGTCGTGGCGGATGCTCGAGCGGCCCCTGAACCGAATTGGAGCAATCTCATGACCACCTTTGCCGACCTCGGCGTGTCTGGCGAGTTACTCACCATCCTCTCTGAACGCGACATCACCACGCCCTTTCCTATCCAGGCCGCGGCCATCGCCGACGGGCTCGCCGGCCGTGACGTGTGCGGCCAAGCCCCCACCGGGTCCGGCAAGACCCTCGCCTTCGGCCTCCCCCTGATCGCTCGAGTAGGCGCCGCCACCTCCGGTCGGCCACGCGCCCTGATCCTGGCGCCAACCCGGGAGCTGGCCGAACAGATCAAACAAGAGCTGGTTCCCCTCGCCAGGGCGCGGGGTCGCTGGGTAACGGCGATATACGGCGGTGTCGGCTACGAGGCCCAACGGCGGGCGCTGCGTAACAGAGCCGATGTCGTGGTGGCTTGTCCGGGCCGGCTCGCCGACCTGGTCCGGGAAGGGTCGATCAACCTGTCTGCCGTCGATCTGGTCGTGGTCGACGAGGCCGACCGCATGGCCGATATGGGGTTCCTCCCCGAGGTTCGGCGTCTCCTCGACATGACCTCCCCCCGCCGCCAGACCTGGTTGTTCTCGGCCACCCTCGATCGCGACGTCGCCGTCCTCACCCGGGACTATCAGACCAACCCGGCCATCCACGAGGTTGGAGACGACAAGGACCGACCATCGGAAGCCCGCCACCTCTTCTGGACCGTCGAGCACCACGACCGTTTGGACCACACCGCCGACCTGATCGAGGCAGCTGGTTCCAGCATCGTCTTCTGCCGAACCCGGCACGGCGTCGACAAGGTGACCCGCCGCCTTACCCAGACAGGAATTAGTGCCGAAGCGATCCACGGCGGCCGTAGCCAGGGTCAGCGGCAGCGAGCACTCACCGCATTTTCCCGAGGCACAGTTGAGGCATTGGTCGCCACCGACGTCGCCGCCCGTGGGATTCATGTCGTCGGGGTGGCAGCCGTGATCCACTTCGATCCCACCGAGGACGCCAAGACCTACCTCCACCGCTCAGGGCGCACCGCCCGGGCCGGAGCCGACGGCCTGGTGGTATCCCTGGTCACCGCCGACCAGGAGTGGCACGTCGGAACGATCCAGCGCTCGGTCGGTCTGGCTTCCCGCTTCGATACCCCCTCGGTTACCACCCTCGCCACCGCCGGCCAGCGCGTCGGTACCCCCACACTCGTTTCTTCTAGCCGGCGGTCGGACAACAATCGCGGTCCCAGACGAAGTCGCTCCGGTCGTCGACGCTGAATAAGGCTCAAGCCAACCGCCGACGCCCAACCCCATGAAGGCACAGGTGAAAGTCAGACTGCAGGTCCGCGGCCTTATGGGCGGCTGATTTATGATGCCTGGGTGACTCGCCCTGTCACCGCTGCGCCGAACCGGAGGGTGTTCGCCGGGTTCCTGGCAATCATCGCTCTGGGCGGATCCAACGCGGTGGCGATCAAGATCGGGAATAGCGAGCTTCCTCCTTTCTGGGGCGCAACCCTGCGCTTCGGCATAGCCACACTGCTACTCGCCGGGATCGCAGCAGTCACCAGGCCTCCGCTGCCTCGAGGGCGGGCCCTATTCGGGGCCGTGCTCTACGGGCTCATCGGTTTCGCGGCCAGCTATGCATTTGCCTACCTGGCCCTGGTCGACGCACCCGCCGGTCTAGCCGGAGTGCTGATCGCCACCGCCCCCCTACTCACTCTCCTCCTGGCCGTCGCTCAGCGGATCGAAGAGGTCCGCTGGCAAGGGCTGATCGGGTCGTTGCTGGCCGCTGCTGGCATCGCGGTTGTTTTCGGTGACCAGCTCGGCCAACAGGCGCCGCTTGGCTCCCTGCTGGCGCTTTTCTTGGCAGCTCTTTGCATCGCCGAGACCAACGTTGTCGCCAAGCGGATTCCGCCCGGTCACCCGGTCTCGGCAAACCTCATCGGCATGGCGATCGGCACCGTCGTCCTGGGCGCCATTTCTCTGGGCGCCGGAGAGACCTGGGCGCTGCCGACCCAGGCGGACACCTGGGCTTCCGTCCTCTACTTGGCCAGTGTTGGTTCGGTTGCTCTTTTCCTGACCTATTTGTTCGTCCTGGGTCGTTGGACCGCCACCGCGACCTCCTATGCCCTCTTGTTGATGCCGCTGTGGACGGTTGCCGCCGCCGCCTTCCTCCTCGACGAGTCGATCAGCCCAGCGTTCGTGTTAGGCGGCGTGCTGGTGATCGGAGGCACCTATGTTGGTGCCTTCCTTAGCCCCCGGCCTCGCGAGGCGCCGGTCTGCCAGACGTGTGAAGCCGCGCCGGTAGCCGTTGCTGCCAGCGCCGACCGTCTCACCGGCTAGGTGGTCTAACGCAACCCCGGCCAATTCTCCCGATGGTCGCACCTCGTGAGCGGGCCGCCCATTGCTCGGCTACCTTTTAGGACGTGCCATCCGATTCCTTGACCCCGGAAACCAGATACGCCAGGCGGCCGGGGTCGAACATCGCCTACCAAGTCCTCGGTGACGGCCCCTCCGATCTGGTCTTCATGTCGGCCTGGTTCAGCCACATCGATGGACGCTGGGAGGAGCCACTCTTCGCCCGGATGCTCCGGCGTTTCGCCTCCTACAGCCGGCTGATCGTCTTCGATAAGCGCGGGAGCGGCGCCTCCGATCCACTTCCGACTCCGGCTGCTATCTGGGAGGACTGGGCCGACGACATCCGCACCGTCATGGACGAGGCTGGCTCGCCGAAGGCGGCCGTCATTGGGGTCGGTGATAGCGGACCGATCGCCATGCTCTTTGCGGCGGCCCACCCCGAGCGCGTATCGGCGCTGGTACTCGTCAACACCGCGGCCAGATTCACCAGGGCGCCCGATTATCCCTGGGGGAAGTCGCCGGAGGAAGTGGAGGCGTTCCTAACGCGCGAGGAGGAGACCTGGGGAACAGCCGAGATGCTCGACATGTTCACTCCGAGCAAGGTCGACGACCAGCAGTACCGCCGGTGGTACGCGAAGTACCAGCGAATGTCGGCCAGTCCCGCCTCCAGCACGACTGTGGCCAGGCACATCTTTGGAATGGACGTCCGACACTTCCTCGGCAACATCCAGGCTCCCACGCTGGTCATCCAGCGCTGCGAACTCCCCATGTTGGCGGTGGAGCACGGCCGCTTCCTCGGAGAGCACATCCCTCACGCCAAATATGTGGAGCTGCCCGGGAAGGACTACTTCATCTACCTGGGCGCGCAAGACATACTTGATCGAATCGAAGAGTTTCTCACCGGTGTCCCTGTTCAGATGGAACCCGACCGAGTGCTGGCAACGGTCGCCTTCACCGACATCGTGGGTTCCACCGACCAGGCCGTCAAGCTTGGCGATCGGCGCTGGCGCGAGCTCATGGACGCGCACGACGACCTCGTGCGAAGACGGCTCAACGAATACCGCGGCCGGTTGATAAGGACCACCGGCGACGGGATGCTCGCCACCTTCGACGGCCCGGCCCGGGCCGTTCGCAGCGCCTTCGCCATCCGGGACGGGTTGTTGGGCATGGGACTGGACATTCGCTCCGGCCTCCACACCGGGGAGGTCGAGATCCGAAACGAAGAAATCGGTGGGATAGGCGTGCACATCGGCGCCCGGATCATGTCGATGGCGCAACCGAGAGAGATCCTGGTGTCGAGCACGGTCAAGGAACTGGTGGTTGGATCCGGTATCAAATTCGAAGACCGCGGAGAGCATGAACTAAAAGGCGTTCCCGAGAACTGGCGTCTCTTCGCAGCCGTGGAATGAGGTTCCAGCAATGCGATGTGCCAAGCCTTCTTCGTACGGCTCGCCGTGATGGGCTCGGGGACGCCTGCTGCCTTCCGGCGTGTCGCTCGTAGCAAACGATTACGACCGCTGCTTGGCGCCTACTTCCTATTTGGACTGGTGGAGTTCGGAACGTGGGTGGCCATGCTCGTGTAGGCGTATGGCGAGGGCGGCGCCGGTTTCGTATGAGTAGCCGCCGCGATTCAGTTGGTGGTCGCGGCCCTGGCGGCACCCGTCCTCGCCGGTCTGGGAGATCGGATGCCTCGGAGCCGGGCCCCATTACTCGGGTATCTCGGCATCGCCGCCGCCATGGGCGCTACCGGCCTCGCCTTCATTTTCGCCCGGCCCGTTGGGCGGCTCTGGCCGTCGCGTCGCTGGCCGCCGCCGCGGTGTCCATCGTTCGACCGATCCACTCGCTCATTCCCGACCTCTCGGACGAACCCGCCGATGCCGTTGCCGCGTCGCTCCTACGTTGGGAGTGCAGACGGCGGTGCGTGGCCGGCGGTCAAGGCGCTCGCCGCTGCACCGGTCGAGCGGTTCATCGTGGTGTTGGGCGGAGTGGGCATGATCGTCGCCGGTGCTTTGGACGTCCTCGTCGTCATCCTGGCACTCGATGAACTCGGAGCTGGAGAGGCGGCCGCCGGGTACCTCGTGTCACTCCTCGGGGTTGGCGGCATTCTCGGGGGTTCCTCGCCGCCTCGATCGTCGGACGTCGCAGGATCGCCCCGGCGATCATCGCTGGCGCGCTGGTCCGTTTCGGTGGGTTGGGGGTGCTCGGCGTGGAGCCTCGCTGGGTATTTCTGCTGCTGGTGTCGGGGGCGGGCCACAGCATCGCGGATGTCAGTATCCACACACTGCTCCAGCGCTGACATCTCGGGACATCATGTCGCGCGTCTTCGGTTTGCTCGAGAACCTGTCGATGGCGGGCCTCGCAGCCGGATCACTGCTCCCCCCGGTGATAGCCAGGGCGATCGGCCTTCCGGGTGCGCTAACGGTTTTCGGCACGCTGATTCCGGCGTCGGCCGCCCTGGGCTTGCGCCGATTGGCGTCCGCCGACCGTACCGCCGACGTGCCGTCCGAGGTTCTCGCGGCGTTGGCGCGCGTTCCGATGTTCTCCGCGCTCGGACCTCCGACCCTCGAGTCGCTCGCCCGCCGCGGTCGCATCGTCGAGTTCGACTCAGGGTCGCTGGTGCTCACGGAAGGGGAGTTACCCGACCATGTATTCCTGGTCGTGGACGGTTCACTTGAGGTCACGAAGGGCGGGCGCCGACTCGCCTTTCTCGGTCCCGAGGACGTGGTCGGCGAGATCGCCGCCATCCATCGAGTCCCGAGAACCGCCACCGTGACTTCTTTGACGGCTGCCACCGCCGTTCGCGTACCGAGCGAGGCATTCATCGCGGCCGTCCGGGGCGACCTGACTGCTTGGTCGTTGCACGCATCGGTGGCCGGTCGCCGGCTGGCCGAGCAGGAGGGGTGATGGGCGACGCCGAGCCGGCGGCCGACCTCCCTGTGCGGCTGTGTAGCGTGACCCCCCGGACCTGCTGACCCGAGGATCGGAGTTGTCATGGACAAGGACTTGGTAGATCAGGTCGTCGATGTCGCCCAACGGGTGGTAGCTAGCGGCGCCATCTCTGCGAATGGACACGGAAACGTGAGCCTCCGGGTCCCTGGGGCAGATGAGATGTACTTCACTGCCGGCCCGTCACTTCGAAACCATGCTCGGTCCGCGGTCGTGCGGGTAGGGCTGGACGGAACACTGCTAGACGGTGAGCTGCCACCCATCCAGGGTGCCGTGGTCGCCATGCACACCGCCATGTACGAGGACCAACCGGAGGTCGGCTGTGTCCTCCACACCCATTCGCCGTATGCCACTGCCTACGCCGTGGCCAACCGTCCTATCGGGTGCTGGGTCGAAGCCCTGGCGATGTTCGGCCTAGCGAGCGGGGTGCCGGTGGCGGGTTATGGTCCACGCGGGTCCGAGCAGGCAGTGGCCAACATCCGGGCCGCGATCACCCCAGGGGTTCCTGCGGTACTGCTGGCGAACCACGGGGTCCTGGTGTTCCATCGCACTCCTGAGCTGGCCATCCTGGTCGGTGGAATCGTCGAGGAGGCAGCTCAGGCTGGCATCAACGCCGCCAACCTTGGCGGCCCAGTCGAAGTACCTGACCAACTCCGAGCAGCCGCCCTCCAGCGCGCCATGATCTTCGAGGCCAAGGGAACGGTGCACGCCTAGACCAGGCTTTCCGCACGCCACCGTGCCGGGATGGGCGCGGCCTGGAGCCGGAGCTCTAGGCTCGCTCAACTCGAGAAGGAGACCACAGTGAAGCGAACCCATCTGAGCCTTTACTACCTTGCCGGCTATCTGTTACCCGCCGGCCTTGCACTTGTGTTTGTTCCCGATGTCGCACTCGATCTGCTCTTTTCGAACAGCGAAGGGGCCTACGGCGATGTCTTCCCGCGCCTCACCGGTGGGGTGCTGATCGCCCTTGGTTTGCTGATCGTCCAGATCATCCGGCACCGACTCGACGTCATGTACCCGGTGACGCTGGTGGCTCGGCTGGTGTTGATCGCTGTTTTCGTGACCCTCTTCGTCCGGAGCGAGGACCCGTTCTTTGTCGCCTTGATCGTGGTGGTCGGCTTCGGCGTGGTGCTGACTGGAGTGAGTTACTACCTCGATCGCCGAAGCACGCCGGCGGCATAACTGCTGGATGCGCGAAACCGGGACCTTGGGGTACTTCGAGATTGAACACCTCGCCTACATCGAGTCGAACGGACGAGAGAAACACCAATCACTGTGCTCGTGTGGGCGGGGAGCAGCGAAGAACCCGGCGAAGCTCTCCCAGAATTGTGGCCAGCCCCTGGGGTGGTGAACCCATGAATGCCGTCACGCCGGGAGCGAGTCACTGGCACAGTGACAGCAAGGGAGCCACCCTCTTCCACCAGCATGAGAATCGGCCAGGGGTTTTCAGAGCGACTCCAACCCTGCCGTCATCGTCGCCTCCGCTTCGACTCGATCCTTAAAGAGAGCAAGGGCTGTCTCCACACCCTTCATGAGCTTCGGGAGCACTGACGGGAACACCGCTCGTCCGAGCGCGGAACCTGTCGGGCGAGCGCATGCCATGGTGAGCAGGGTCCCGCCCTCGATCGGTTGCAGCGTGTAATCGACCAGCAGGTAGACGGTCGCGCCTGGAACGTGGATCAAGTCTTTGGTGAGTATCCGGGCGAACGGCAGCCATTCCAGGATCACCGAGGGAACCACCGTGTTGCCGTGATAACACTGGAACACATCGCCCTTGCCCAGTCTGCCCGTTCTCTTTCCGGTGAGCTCCTGGCGATCCGAGCCCACCAGCATCCTTCGATACTCCGGGTTGGCCAGGCGGTCCCACACCCGTTCCATCGGAAGCGCGATCTCCACCGCGGCTTTGCCCCGCACCTCCGAGTCGGCGATCTCGATCACCGAACGGTTGCGTGCTGCTACCCAGATGGGGCTCATGCCCACCACCCAGCATTCGATTTCGCCGGCGTCATATACCTCGCGATGGCGCAACCATTCTCCGGTCATGTGCGCGATGCCGAGACCGTCGACGGCGGCGGCCGTGTAGATTGCATACGCCCGTATGCCGGTCGACTCCGTCACGCTGTTCTTGGTCAATCGATGGGCGACGTTCACATCAATGCTAACCAGCTCCCGATACGTACCGATGGATTGGATCAGGAACTCGCCATGGTGGACGATGAACTTGAGGTCGAGGCCGCCGACGTTGGCGCAAGCGTTGCAATCGCATCGAGTGTTCAAGACCATCTGCTCGATCGCTCGCCGAAAGGCGACGTAGATGGCTTCGATCATCTCTACGAATGTCTGACCACCGACCGAACCGGAATCGATGCCGTAACTGAACACGGCATCGCCCTCGAGGCGCGAGATCGCCAGCGGCGGTCGGGTCCCTTCGACGAGCACCGATAACAAATCAGACAGGACGCCGTGGGCGTGCTCGAGTTCCGATTCCTTGAGGAAGGTCGTGTACCCGGTTATGTCGGCGATCAGAAGAATCCCTCTTGACGGACTGTGAGGGGACGGAATCGGCATGGTGTTCAACGCTAGCGAACGGCGAGCCGTGAAGAAGGCGTCGACGGACTCGACCCAAACCGCTGTGGATTGGCGACTGCGGAAGTGGCTTCGAGGGTGGTCGTCAACTCCTACAGTTCCGGGCAACCGCGCAGTCTTCGACCGCGGAAAACGCTCAGTATTCAGGCCCCGCCCCCACCGCGCCCCGACATGCATCGACCTCGCCGGGCCCGGCGGCCCCTAAGAATCACACCCTCGGCAACGCCTTGACATCGATCCGTTCACGCAAATTGTTTAGCCGAGCAGTAGGACGATTCCGATCGGAATCGCGACGAGATGGATCAGCAGAGGGAAATCCGCCACCACTTCGCCACCGATACGAGGACGTCTCGCCAGGATCGCGAACAGTCCGGAAGCCCCGAAGGCCAGCGACGTCCAACCCAGCCATGAGGGGAGCGTCGACCGCCTCAAGAAAATGGCGCCGTAAACCGCGACTGAAGAATACGCGAGCGCCATGTACGCCGAGTAAAGCGCCTCCGACCACCGCCAGAGCGGGCGGAACCATTCTGGGATCGTTTCTCCTTTCGCTGCGCCCTCGCCGACCTTTCCGGTCACGGCGAGTCCGAACATCGTCGAGGCGAACATCAAAGCTGCTCCTAGCACGTACAGCAGAAGCGCCCCCAACGCCGCGGATGCGCCTGCTTCGAGGAGGTCGAGAGTGAGGAATCCAAAACCGAGCAGTGTCAGGCCGACCGCCGTCGAAAAGACACCCATCAAGAGGGACCACGCCGACCGATGCTCGCCCAGCATCCGCAGGCCCTCGTCCGTTCGGCCCCCTCCCGAGCCCGCCATCCGCGGGCGCGCGGCAGCTATGCCGAACCCAATGAGGAAAAACACGGCAGAGCCTAAGAGAAGGAGAACTCCCGCGACCTCCCGGAGATTCAGATCCATCGTTTACGTCCTCTGCTGGCCTGACAAACGAACTCTTGAGCGGCGGTGGGGAGGGTACGGAGCAGCACCTTGATTTCGGTTATCCGACACGGCTGCCGCTACCGCCGCTCTGGCAGAGGAGAACCCAGCAAAGAAGGAATCTATCCATCTTTCTTCGTCGGCACGGTTGTTGCTGTCGGGGAGGCGGAATGCTGGTGCAGGAATGGTCTGGCGAGCTCGGCGACGGCCCTTGCTCTGGAGAGCCACGGCGTGTGTCCCCCCTCAACCAGATGCAACTCCGAGTTGGGGATGCACCGTGCCACCTCCATCCCGACCTCAGGAGAGCCGAATGGATCACTGCGACCCCAGATCAGCTGTACCGGTTGGGAGAGACGACCCAACTGATCTGCTGCAAGCGACACCTCGGGTCTCACCCCCCGCAACCGAAGCCCGGCGTGGAGCAGGTCCAGCCAGGTTGGCCCATAGTCGGGGAGCTGCTCGCCGACGACGAAGAGGTCACGGAACTCGGGCATCTCGGAGATGTCCTCACCCATCATGCGGAAGAGCTTCTCGGCCTGTCCCGGTGACGGTGGCTGCATCCTCATCATTACCCGTCCCACTGGCGGTATAGATAGGAGACGAATCGGGAACGGCGCCGATGTATCGAGAATCCATGCACTGCAACCGATCTGAACCATCGATGGCACCCGGGAAGGTCGGTCCAACGCCAGCCAGATCGACCAGGTCGAGCCCATCGAGTTGGTGACGAACTGCGGTGTCCCCAGACCGAGGCCGTCCAGCACCTGCTCGAGGAAGCGCACCGCCATCGACCGAATGCCGCTTGTCGTATGGGCGACAGTTTCGGTGAGCCCGAACCCGGGGCGGTCGATGGCATACAGGCGAAACCCGGCGAGCTCGGCCATCAGCGGCGCCCACATCGCGGCCAGCCCACCACCCCCGATCACCATGACCACAGGCGGCCCCTCTCCCGCCACGATGACATGAGCCCGGCCCGAGATCGAGGGCACGTCGACGAACCGGGATTCGGCCCGCAGACCGCATCTCTGGAAGAATCGGTCCTGAGCGAGTTGGAAGTCCGCCGCAGTCATCACCACCTCCTGGTTGACACCATGTACACCCAAACTTACCCTAGGAGTTGACTCCATGTCAAGTGGTGAAGAGAAGTACGGCGATCCCGAAACTCGCCAACGAATACTCGAGGCCACCTGGAGTCTGATTCCAAAACACGGCTCGAGCCTCCGATTGATCGACGTGGCCAATGCCGCCGGAGTCTCTCGACAGGCGCTCTACCTCCATTTCGGCGACCGGAGCGGACTCCTGGTGGGTCTGGTCCTCCACATGGACAAGACCCTCGAACTCGGGAAGCACCTTGCCGATGTCTTCGGCGCAGCAACCGGCGTGGAGGGGTTGGAACGCATGGTCGAGCTGGTGAGCACCTACACCGCCAAGATCGAGTCGGTTGCCCAGGTACTCGATGCGGAACAGCACCAGGACAAGGCTCTGGCCGCAGCATGGAGAAACAGAATGGACAGCAGACGCGCCGTGCTCCGCACTGTGATCGAGCGCATCGCAGCCGAAGGCCGACTCGCCGACGGGTGGACAGTCGAGAAGGCCTCCGACCTCTTTTACGCCGTCACGATGCCTGGGCTCTGGACCGAACTCGTGCGGCAGGTCGGCTGGACGCCGGAACAGTATTCGGAACATGTGACGAAGCTGCTCAAGGGAAGCCTGATCAAAGACTGACCATCTTCGCCCGTGTTTACGGGGGATTCTCCGGGTGGGCACCGTGTGAAGGCAGAACCGGTCGCCCCGCCGACCAGGGGGAATTCGCAAAAAGGGCCTCCGACCAGGCCTTTCGCGATCTCACCCTCTCGCACCATTTCGCATCATCTCGCGCCCCTCGCGCCCCTACCGCGCCCCGAGAGCCCGCGATTTCAGCATTTGCGCTTCGGTCCCAGGGTTCACCGAAACCGACTGACCCGTGGGACCCTGGTTTGACGCCTCTGGTTCTCCGATGAGGTCGCCGTCGTATCGTGCTTGTTCGTCGAGCCTTGGACACTCGCCAACTCCACCTCTGACTTACAGGCTCCTGCCTGCCGAGGTCCGCTGGAAGCTCTGATCGGACAACCACCGGAACTCATCCGTTATGGCACCGGGGGTTGGGCCAAATGTGGCATTTCGCTTCGGCCCGAAAAGTCGTCCCGTTCAGCACTCCGGATCGTAACCGACCAACATGGCGCCAACCGAACATCCGCAAGGAGGCAAAGTGGGACTCGAAGACATCGTTCTTGTGGAAGGTTTGTGCCCGCCGCCCGAACCTTACTCCTATGCCATTCGAGCAGGGGATACGCTCTACTTGGCAGGGCAGGTATCAATGAACGCAGACGGCAATGTGGTCGGGGAAACTGTGAGCGCTCAGGCAAGACAGGTGTGGAAGAACATCTCTAGCGTGTTGGCCGCGGCCGGTAGTTCGATAGCGGACGTTGTCAAGGTGACCTACTACATGCAGGACATCCGGGAGATCGCAGATGAGATCCAAGTCCGCAAAGAGGTTTTCGCCGGACGTCCTTACCCCGCGGTGACGGCAATACAGGTGGCCGCGCTAGGGCTGCAGGGTCTCAAGATGGAAGTAGATGTAATCGCGGTGACCACCTATGGGTGACGTCACCGCGGAAATGGCGACATCACTGCTTCTAAGGGCGAGATTGAACCACGAAGTGTTCGAACCGAGTGAGGTCGCAGCGGATCTCACCTCACGGTTGATGCTGAATGACACCTTGGACGACCTGCTCATGGGAATCCCGGTCCTGGACCCCACCGCCTTCGATCCCAGTTGGCATGCATGAGTCTTTCAATCGGACAAGCCGCCTACCGTCTCCGTTCCGGTGAAGTCACTAGTCGGGAGCTGACCAACGAGGCTCTCGCGGGCATCGCTGCATTGGACGGCAAACTCGCATCCTTCGTGCTGTTGGACAGGACCGGAGCGCTGGCGGCGGCCGAGCAGGCAGATTTCGACCTTGCCTCCGATGGCGCTTTGGGGCGACTCTCGGGCGTCCCCGTAGCCGTAAAAGACATCATCAACATGAGGGGCCATCCCACCCGCTGCGGTTCGCCGGCCTACACGGACCGTCCCGCCTCACAAGATGCCACGATCGTCACGCGCCTACGGCAGGCTGGCGCGGTTATCGTGGGCAAGACAACCGCCCACGAGCTGGCATGCGGTGTCTACACCCCGCCTACATCCAATCCTTGGGACACCGACCGCATCCCTGGTGGTTCGAGCGGAGGCTCAGGAGCGGCCGTGGCAGCAGGCCTCGTACCGATGGCGATAGGAAGCGATACCGGTGGATCGATCCGAATCCCGGCCGCATTGTGCGGAATCGTCGGGTTGAAGCCAACCTATGGGAGGGTGTCACGGGCCGGGATCGAGCCCCTGGCGTGGTCTCTGGATCACATTGGTCCGCTCACCACCACCGTCGAAGACGCAGCTATCACTCTTGACATCATGGCTGGAGCCGACCCGGCCGACCCCTCCGCCGCCAACGTCCCTGTACCGGAGTATGGATCGATGCTTGGAGCCGGTGTCGAAGGGCTAAGGCTTGGAGTCCTCGTGGGTTCACCGGTCGAGCCGATGCAGACTGCGGTAGCGGAAGCCTTCACCCTCGCAGTCGACCGGCTCGCCGAGGAGGGAGCAACGGTGGTGCGGCTTGCGATCCCCGAGTTGGCACACACTCTTGCCGCCGAATTCGGAATCGTGGCACCGGAGGCAGCTGCCTACCACCGCAACCTGGTGCAGAGCCGGCCGGGGCTGATCGACCCAGGGATCCGGGCACTCTTGGTCGCCGGCCTACTCTTGCCAGCGGTACATTACCTGAAGGCCCTGGAAGCGCGGCGGGTGATAGCCGGAGCGATCCGGCGAGAATTCGAAGCAAATCGCCTGGCCGCGCTCCTCACGCCGACCTTGCCGGCCACGGCGGCTCTGAAGGACCAAGAAGAATTCGACTACGACGGCGTTCTCGAGTCAGTCACGCTTTCCTATGTGCGTACAACGGCACCATTCAACCTGTCGGGCTTGCCCGCCCTGTCAGTACCCTGTGGCCTCGATGCGGCCGGCCTTCCCATCGGACTTCAGATCGCGGGACGGCCTTTCGACGAGTCGACGATCTTGAGGATCGGGGCCGCCTACGAAGTGTCGACAGATTGGTGGCGTCGCAAGCCGCCAATTCACATCGATAGAAGGGCGGCGTGACGTCCCTATGAGGGCGCTCGTCTACGACGGACCGCACATGTTCCACATTGAGGAACGACCACTGCCCGAGCCCGGTCCGGGCGAGGTGCGATTACGTACTGCATACGTTGGTATCTGCGGTTCCGACCTCCACGGCTATACCGGAGAGTCGGGACGAAGGGTGCCGGGAATGGTGATGGGGCACGAGGCCAGTGGTTGGGTGGAGGCGGTCGGCCAGGGAGTTACCACATCAGTAATTGGTCAGGCCGTCACATTCAACCCGGCGGTCGCCTGTGACGGATCATGTGGCCACAACGTCGACAACCATTGCACCCGTCTTCGTGTAATTGGCGTCACCCCCGATTACCAGGGTGCCTTTGCTGATGCGATTGTGGTGCCCGCCGATCGGGTCGTTCCACTCGACGGTCTCAGCATGGAATGGGGAGCCGCGGCAGAACCGATGGCAGTAGCTCTGCAAGCGGTCCGTCGGGCTGGCGTCAGGCCTGGAGACTCAGTTCTGATCATTGGCGGTGGGATGATCGGCCAGTGCATCGCTCTTGCGGCCCGACTCGAGGGGGCCGGCTGGATTACGGTGTCTGAGGGGATCAAATTCCGGAGGAGACTTGCAATGCAGGCCGGGTTCGACGCGGTCACACCGGAGCAGGTCACAGAACTCTTACCGGTGAACCGCGCCTTCGACGCCGTCGGTGTGACAGCGACTGCGTCGCTGGCGATCCGCTCTTTGGTCAAGGGCGGAACTGCGTGCTTCGTCGGGCTCGGCCGCCCAGAGGTCTCAATACCATTGTTCGACGTCGTAGTGCCGGAGCGCATCATTGTCGGAACCTTCGCTTACACGGACGCGGTTTTTCGCCAAACAGTTGAGCACCTCGTCGCCCGTCGCCTTGATTTGAGCCCGTTGCTCGGAAACGTCGAAGCCTTCGACGGTATTGCGGCCGCTTTCGAGGATCTTGCTAACGGTCAACGCGAGGAGGTCAAGATCATGCTCGCGACCGGTGCCCCACCCCCGGAACCGGCCTCATGAACGACGGGGAGCTAAGCGCCAAGCTCACCGGGTTGCACACGGCACTCCTATGTGACGTAATGGACGGTCTCGGGTACCGGGACTCAGCCTTCGGCATGAGCATCCGACCTATGGAACCCAGCCAAAGGCTGGTCGGCACCGCCTTCACCATGCGTTGCGAGGCGGTCGAACGGCCTCCCGAAAAGCCTTATCAGCACCTGCTGGCTGCATACGCCGACCTGGGAAAGGGAGACGTGATCGTCTTGCATTGTGGCGACCAAGTGTCGGCTATGTGGGGCGAGCTACTGAGCACTGCTGCCATTGCCAAAGGCGCAGTAGGGGCCGTGATGGATGGAGCGACCCGGGATATTGAACAGATCTTGAAGATCGGCTTCCCAGTGTTCTCGACGGGTTTCTCCCCCCTTAATTCGGCCGGTCGACAAGAGGTCGTCGAGCATGGCGCCGCGTTGCGATGCGGGAACGCCAGTGTCCGACCCGGCGATTGGGTCGTGGGCGACATCATGGGTGTGGTAGTGATTCCGCTCGAACTCGTCGAGCAAGTGGTGATGCTCTCTCTGGCGAAGGACACCCTGGAGTCCACCGTGCGCGATGAGCTTCTCCGCGGCGAGGAGATCGGGGTGGTCTTCGGCCGCCATGGCATCCTTTAAGGCGGGCAACCTCCGGCTCGCGTTCGTGGACGACGGGAACACCGCGTCCCGCTGTGTCACCAACCAGTCGCTCGTTTCCCCATTGGGGAGGTGCAATCCACAATGCCTATGACGACCCTGCCAACCGGCATCGACATCTACTACGAAGTCGAGGGAAGCGGTGAACCGTTGCTCCTCATCAATGGGACCGCCTCTGACCACACAACCTGGGGGGCGCAGGTGGCCGCCTACCGCGACAAGTACACCGTAATCACGTACGACGCGCGGGGCACCGGACGATCGAGCCATCCACAGGATATCGGTTCCTACACGATGCGAGTTCTGGCCGACGATGCAGCCGCACTTCTCCGCCACCTGGATATCGAGAAGTCCCACGTTTCCGGGCATTCATTGGGAAGCGCCACTGCTCAGGAGTTGGCCATCAATCACCCCGCGTTGGTGGCCAGCCTCCAATTCCACTGCACGTGGGGCCGCTCTGACAATTGGTTCAATCGCATGATCGACTCAATGGAGTTCATGGTCAACCACGATGATCCGACCATGTATATCCGCACCGCCCTTCTGTGGGTTGCTAGCCCGCGGTTCATCAACGAGCGAACCGACGAGGTAGAAGCGTTCGAGAAGCGGTTCATTCTCGAAAACCCCTATCCCCCATCGAAGCACGGGATGATGGGTCATTTCCATGCGGACAAGACACACGACGCTCTAGACCGGCTACCGAGCATCGGGGTGCCCACTGTCATAACCTCCGGCGAGGTGGATTGGCAGGTGCCGACCAGGTACGGGATGGACGTTCAGGCGCGAATCTCCGGGTCGACAATGCACGTTTTTCGTGGTCCCGGTTCGAGCCACATAGCCTTTCATGAAATGGTCGACGAATGGAACGACTTCACCCTGTCGTGGCTCGATCGCCACGGTCGCGGTAGGGCTTAGTCAGGTCTGCAGACCGGGGGCCAGATCAGCGGCCAGGTCGGTGCCCAAGTCAGTGAGCGGTCCAGCCGCCGTCGACCGTCAGGACCGCGCCGGTGACATAGCTCGAAGCGTCGGAAGCCAGGTAGAGCACCGCCCCCTGTATCTCATGGATCTCCCCCCAGCGTTGCATGGCTATCTCGTTGGCGATCACTCGCTTTGCGTGCTCGGTGTCCTTGAAGGGGATGTTCATGTCCGTGAGGAAAGGCCCTGGCGCGATGGCGTTGACAGTCACCCCGATCGGTGCCCACTCGATGGCCAAAGCCCTCGTCATGTTGACGAGGGCCCCTTTCGACGAGGCATAGGCGCTCCGATTGGCAGCGCCTACCACTCCGAAGGTCGACGCGATGTTCACGACGCGGCCCCGCCCCGCCCGCCGCAAGGTCGGCTCCACTGCGCGGCACATCAGCCAAGGTCCGGTGACATTCACGGCCAGCGAGTAGTCGAATTCCTTGGGCTCGATCTCTCCAATCGCACCGCGGACGTTGATTCCGGCGTTGTTGACCAAGATGTCGATCCGACCCCAGCGATCAATCACCTGCGTCACTATTTGCTCGACCTGATCGGGATCGGACACGTCACCGACCAGGCCTACGACACTCCGCCCCGTCAATTCGGCAATCGCGGTAGCCCTAGCCTCAAGCACATCGGGAGTGCGGCTCGTCAGTACCACATCCGCCCCCGCCCACGACAACGCCTCACCGATGGCGGCGCCAAGACCGCGGGAGCCACCGGTCACGATGGCAACGCGGCCATCGAGGCGGAAGAGGTCGAGAGGGTTGCTTACGCGTGGACCTCGGTGTAGGTCTTCCCACCGGTACCCTCGACCCAATACTTCGGAGACCATCCCACCCCTTGCCAACTTTTGATCGTGTTCGGCTTGAGCTTTATCAGCCATCGTGGCTGCTGAAGAGTCGATACGAGGTAGGTAGGACCATTCGGACCCAGGTACCGGTATGACATCTCTTCTGCGACCTTGACCCATCGACCACCGATGTTGGGCTCCTCCACCACCTCGGCCGTCCCCTCCACGAACACTTTGGGAATCTCGATCTTTTTCCCGGATTCGTCAGAGCCGCTGTGGTCCGAGTCGATCACGATGCTCACCCTGCCGTCGTTCTTGATGTACTCGCACCAGGCCGACCGCTGGCGTCCCACGAACCAAAAGGATGACCCGTCCCAGTGATACCAAACAGGTATGACGTAAGGAGATCCGTCGGGCTTGAGGCAAGCCAACCGCGCGAGGGCGTTTCCCGAAAGGAACAGGTCCATCTCCTGCTTGTCCAATGCCCCCAGCTTCCCACGGAACTCTTCGGCCATCTCTTACTCCTGTTTCGGGTGGCGCAAGGAGCGTTTGCTCCCAAGCCGGTGTGGCGAAACTATATCGTGGCGAACGGGGTTGGCGGTGGCCCTGGTCATCTACCATCCGGCGCCGTGCAACAGTCAGAGCACATGCCGGGGTCAGCGGATTTGGCGGTTTCCGTTCGTGACCTAGTAAAGACTTTCTACCTCCGCTCGGGCTTGATTTCGCGCCGCCAATCCGAGGTCTCTGCCGTGGCGGGGGTGTCCTTCGACATCCCCCGGGGAACCACCCTTGGGTTGGTCGGAGAGTCAGGCTGCGGCAAGTCGACGACCGCCCGGTGTGTGCTGCGCCTGATCGAGCCAACCTCGGGCCAGGTCCTCCTCCGACGCCGACTGCAAAACGGGGACGCAGAGACGATCGATGTGTTGGCAGCCGACCGATCCCAGCTGCGGTCGCTGCGGCGGGAGATGCAAATCGTCTTCCAGGATCCCTTCGCTTCGCTCAACCCCCGAATGCGGGTAGGTGACATCATCGAAGAGCAACTGGTGGTTCATACGTCCATGACGGAAAACGCCCGCCGAGAGCGGGTGCGATCATTGCTCGAGCTGGTCGGCCTCAATCCGAAATACACCGACAGGTTCCCGCACGAATTCTCCGGAGGTCAGCGTCAACGGATCGGCGTCGCTCGCGCGCTTGCACTCAACCCGGGCTTCATCGTCGCCGACGAGCCCGTATCCGCGCTCGATGTGTCGATCCAGGCCCAGGTCCTCAACTTGCTCAACGAGCTCCAGGCCAGACTTGGTCTCACCTATCTCTTCATCGCCCACGACTTGGCGGTGGTTCGACACATCAGCGATCGAATCGCGGTCATGTACCTCGGGAAGATCGTCGAGATGACTGCGTCGGATACCCTCTTCCGAGAACCTCTCCACCCCTACACCCACGCTCTCTTGTCGGCGGCGCCGGTACCTGACCCTCCGGCGCAGCGCGCCCGGAGGCGCCTCTTGCTCGAGGGCGAAGTTCCAAGCCCGCTCAACCCGCCAACGGGTTGCAGATTCCACCCCCGGTGCCCGGTTGGTCGAGACCAAGAGGTGTGTCGGACCACCGAGCCGCCGCTCGAGGACAAGGAACTGGGGCACCTCGTAGCGTGCCATTTTCCCCAACGGCTCTCGGGTTGAGGAGATGGCCTGGCGCGATCCCCGAGATGGCAACCCGGTCAAGACCGCGCTGGCGGCCGGGGAGACCGTAGTCGGCGCATTCGTGCGGATGCCGACGATCGAGACAGTTGAGATCTGCGCTCACGCCGGATGCCAGTTTCTGATCATCGACAACGAGCACACACCCGTGGATTGGGAGAGGACTGCAGCCATGGTCCTCGCGGCCGAGGCCGCCGGAACCACCTCGATCGTTCGGTTGCCGACCTGGGGCCGAGAGCGGATAACAAAGGCGCTCGATGCCGGGGCAGACGGAGTGATGATCCCCCAAGTGGAGGGCGAGCGGGTGACACGCGAAGTGGTGGCTGCCACCAGGTATGGGCCGAGCGGCACGCGTGGCACGGCAACCAATCGCAACTCGGGTTATGGGATGAAGATGTCCCTTCCCGAATACATCGACGCCGCCAACCAATCCACACTCGTCATCGTGCAGATCGAGAGCGTCGAGGGCGTGAGCAAAGCCGACGAGATTGCTGCCGTCGAGGGGGTCGACTGCATCTTCGTGGGCCTTTCCGACCTATCGGTAAGGCTCGGCGTGCCCGGCGACATGGCGGCGCCGGCTCTATTAGAGGCGCTTGCGGAGGTTGGCTCTGAGTGCGCTCGCCACGGCAAGGCGCTTGGTGTACCGGTGGGAAGCGCCGAGATGGCGCTGGCGTTTCGGGAGCGAGGGGCCCGGTTCATTGCCACCGGAGATGTAGGAGTGCTGGCAAAGGGGATGCGCAGATTCGTGGAGGAGGTGGCGCGATCCGCCGGCTAACCCGAGAGCAGACATGCTTCTTCTTCGATCGGACCATCGCGCCGATCGCCGAGTTGACATCGGGTGAGACTGTCATCGTCGAAACTCAAGACGCCCATAGCGGTTCCATAACCTCGACCGACACCGTGTATCGAAACCTGGACGAGGTATTCGAGCGACTCGGGGGTGCCAACCCCGTGACCGGCCCGATCGCGATTGTCGGCGCGTCGCCTGGTGATTACCTGGAGATCGAATTGCATCATGTGGAGGGTGCTCCGGTACGCGGGTTCGGGCACATGACCACCACCCCAACCCTTCATCCAGATCTTGAACCGGAGACGACTATCTGTCACCGTCAGGGTGACCACGTGGTCCTACCTACCGTCCGTGGGCCCGTCCGGGTCCCGTACCTCCCTTTCGTGGGCACACTGGGGGTTGCGCCGGTAGGAGATCCAGTCCCGTCGTTCGGTCAGAGACCGGACATTCTCGGCAACGTGGACCTTCCTGAGCTCACCAACGGTGCGGTTGTGGTGCTGCCCGTTCATGTTCCCGGCGGACTGGTG
>Ga0209751_10000450_pt1 | contig 44291 bp, 17 predicted proteins | sample RifCSP13_1_FD_184019 | JGI IMG/M metagenome (GOLD analysis project Ga0209751, IMG submission 184019) | Soil microbial communities from Rifle, Colorado - Rifle CSP2_sed 13_1 (SPAdes) (version 2) | ecosystem: Environmental > Terrestrial > Deep subsurface > Rock core/Sediment | place: Rifle...
CAAAACTACGATGAATTAAAAGAATGGTTTTCCAAATGGCTTCATGAGTATAACTATGAAAGGCCACACTTGGGAATAAACCTGAAAACACCATATGAAGTTATTGCAAATGTCCTGCTAGGTTAAGGAATATAATAAACTACCACGGCATTAATGCCGTGGTATTCTAGAATAGTAATTCTAGACTAGTTTGTTCACTGCTTCGTTCTCGCCTCGCGAGAGCCAGGGCGAAGCGGGTCACCCACGTTCTAAAGAACGTGGTATTCACGAAGTTTGAATAATATCAATATGCACGTGCATATTGAATTTGTTGCATTTACATATTATTCAATTCTCCGGGATTATGAGGTTTTTCCCGTCCGTCGCGATGACAACATCTCCCATTTCATCCGTTCTTAATATCTTAATATCTTTTTCGCCCAATATCTTAAGTACTTCTTGGTGCGGATGGCCGTAAGAATTATTTTTACCCACAGATATAACACCAATTTTCCAATTGCTTGACCCTAGAAGACTTTGAGACAAACCATTCTTGCTGCCATGATGAGGTACTTTGATATATTCAAGTGGTTTATTGTATTTTTGTTTTATAATTTCGGCTAAGTCATCTGATAACTTGTTATCGATGTCCCCTGTAAATAATGCGTCGAATTCACCGTAACTTAACATAGCCACAATTGAAAATTGATTAGGATCCTGCTCTGAGGTATAAGCACCCAAAACACCGTTATTTGTTTGGTAAAGTTCTTTTGTTCTTCGGTCTTTCTGTTCATAAGTTGTTACTGAATTATCCGCCAAAAACTCACTGGATGGAGATAATATATCTAAATATATCAAATCTAACCTCATACTCACACTGCTCGTAGGATTTATTATAACTGTCTGGCTACCCCCTACAAGACTCTTTAGCACTGAGTAATTAGAACTGCTAGAATCTAATGCATTTGCCAGAAAATATTTGACACTATAATTTTCAAATACCTCTATCAAACCAGAATAGTGATCCGCCTGCGGATGCGTTAAAACAATGACTTCAATTTCCCTATCCCAAAAAGGCAAATAGTTATTCAGACAATTTATTACTTTATTCCCGGGTCCTCCGTCTACTAATATTTCTGTTTTCCCGCGGATTACTAAAAATGCATCCCCCTGTCCCACATCACACGCAATCACACGTAGATTTCGACCCGGGTAAGAAATGGCAGCAAGCCATAGAGTTACCGCCATTAGTACCAAAAGAAAAATAAAAAGTTTCCATCGGTTTGACATAATTCGATTAACCAAAAACATTTACAACACTAATAAACCACAGTGTTAAAGGATAACTCAGCCACAAAATTAATGTACCGATAGGCACAGTTACTAAACTGATTATGCCTGAAATCATACCAATAATTGTTACCGGTACAACTGTCCATAAGACTAAAATATTGGCGAGGGGCGAAAGAACATTGAATTGCCCGAATGCAATATACAATATCGGTGCAACGCCTATCTGGGCTGAAAGAGTTGTCACTAAGTTTTCTCTTATACCTTTGGGTAATGCTTTAAATACTTTTTGAAGCTTCGGTACAAATATAATAAGCGATAAGGTAGCCACAAAAGATAAGATAAAACCTAAATCATAAAGCCAGTCCGTTTTAATAAATAGCAGCGCAAATGCAGACAGAAAAAGGGCACGCGTAGCGTTATAAACTTTACCAAGTACTTGAGCTGTAAACGCAACAGACCCCATTACAGCTGCCCTAACTATCGGCGCATCAAAACCGGAAATTAGTGCGTAAAGCCAAATACCGACAATTGCAAGAAAGATTGCCCGTCTCCTTGGTATCACAAGTACAAGAAATGTCGTCAGAAACGATGCTATAAGTGTTACATTCATTCCGGAAGCTACAACGACATGAGCTGTACCGCTCTCCTTAAGTACCGCCCAAAAATCCTGGCCAATATTAGCCTTAGACCCCAAAGTCATTCCGGCAACAAGTGCAGCATGATCATTCGGCAAACTTTTTTGATAAAAAGCTATTAATCTTTTACGTAAATAATATAAATTACCTCCACGCTCTTTAATCCCAATTAGACTCGGATCTTTCAAAATTTCTCCATCAACTCTTCCTTCTATTATGACTCTGTCTCCATAATTTACCTCAGGAAATAGTGGAAGATAAACCTTGAATCCACGAAGTCTTAAGTATTGGGATGACGAATAGCGTATTGGTTCAGAAGTTACGCGATAGGTAATTCTTAACCTCGTGCCATCGGGGTAAGAGGGTCGACCTTGGTAAAAATATATAAGCCTTATAATTATTATAATTGTTACAAGCAACCAAGGTAGAAATCGTCTCATCGTGGACTAGTAAACAGAAACCTTATCTTTTACTTTCTCATACACACTTTTCTTTAAAGCGCCTTTAGAGAGGAGTTCGTCGACAGTTGAGTACGGTCTGTGATCAATTATACTTTGGCCGTATACAGGGCCAATTCCGGGTAATGTATCTAACTCGGTTAGTGTAGCAGTGTTAATATCCGTCAAACCCTCCGTCGATGTCGAAAACGGCGCTGGTATAGTTTGATCCCCTCCCGAATTGTTGGCAGTTACAGCAACTGACTGCTCACTTACGGACTTTATATACATCTTTTGACCATCACTTAAAGGCGCCGCGCGATTGACATACTTTTCTACCCAAACTCTGTCTGCATCAACTGATAGACCTCCCCCGGCGATCAAAAGATCATCAATTCTTGAACTATTTTTAAGTTTATAAACTCCGGGTTTTTCTACACTTCCTGCAATTTCGACAATAATTTCAGAAGCATTAATTTTAACCTCCTCAGTGCTCTCTAATACCTCAATTGTGTCCTGTCCACCTATCAGTCCATCTTTATATAAAAACACGCCTAAACCGATTAAGATCAGCCCAAACAAGGCTAGGGTAATTAGGAGTCTGTTAGTTAAAAGAAATTTTTCAAAATTAAATCCCTTAGTCTTTGAAAAGTGGGTATGTTCTTCCAAGTTTCTCAGATCGTCTATATCATCTTCTTTCAGTCTATGGGACATTTACTAGCATTAATAACACTTCATGAATTTAAAAACAAGAGCAAGAATATGAAGCTAAAATACAAAATTTAATAATCTTCCAGGCACATAGATTTCTTTTTTTATAGTCTTACCCTCCAACCACTTCGCTATTCTCGGATTTTCCTTAGCCATCACCAAAACCTTTGACTTATGACTTGTGACTTGTGACTCGATATTTATCGTACCGCGTAACTTACCATTAACCTGTACCGCTATTGTAACGGTACTTTCTATAATAAGTTTGGGGTCGTATTTTGGCCATTCTTGCAGATGGACTGAGTGAAATTTTCCATTTTCCGTTTGAGGACCGGTTAATTCATTGGTAACTGGAAATCCCTCGACTTTGCTCGGGATGGTGAGCTCGTCGAACCATTGGAGACTGGAACTTCCAGCAAAATCTCGCTGGTATATCTCTTCCGCAAAGTGCGGTACAAGCGGAGCCAAGAGTTTTATAAATTCCCTTGCGTCATTTTTTGCAAGCCCGCTCGAATCGCCCCAATAATTCGAAAATTCCATTAAACTCGCAACAACAGTATTAAATTTCAAATTCTCTATATCCTCGCTAACTTTCTTAATTGTCTGATGCAGTCTCATTTCAAGCTCTTTATCACTTTCCTTCCCTATTTTTTCGCCAAAAAGCTTGTAAAGACGCCTTAAAAACCTGAAACAGCCTTCGACCGACTCCTCGCTCCAAGCTACCATCTGGTCAAAAGGTCCCATAAACATCTCGTACAGTCTTAACGTATCAGCACCGTATTTACCTACAATTTGATCCGGATTAATTACGTTACCGAAGGATTTACTCATTTTACGACCGTCAGACCCGAGGACAATTCCGTGAGACCTTCTCTTCATATAAGGCTCAGGTGTAGGCACAACTTTGATATCGTAAAGGAATTTATATATAAATCTCGAATAGAGTAAATGTAGTGTCGTATGTTCAAAACCACCCTGATATAAGTCAACCGGCATCCAGTATTTTATTTTTTTCTTATTTTCATAAAATATATTTATAAATTTATTTTTTTCTTCATTTTTACTTAGTTTTAAATTGGAAATTGGAGATCCCTCGACTTTGCTCGGGATGGTGAGCTCGTCGAACCATTGGAAACCGGAAATTCCTAGCTTGTCTGCAAAAAGATAAGCTAGGTAGTACCAATTCGATCCTGCCCAGTTGGGCATGGTATCAGTTTCCCTCCGTGCTTTACCGCCACACTTCGGACAAATAGTATTTACCCATAAGCCGATATTTGCCAAAGGCGACTCCCCTGTCCCCGAAGGTTCATATTTTTCTACATACGGAAGTTCAACGGGTAAGTCTTTCTCGGGAACCGGTTGTATTCCACAAACTTCGCAATGAATCATTGGAATTGGTTCTCCCCAATAATGCTGTCTGGAAAAAACCCAATCACGGATATGATAACTATGTTCCCTTTTACCCCACCCCTTTTTCTCTATATCAAAAACTATCTTAGTATTATCCTTAGGTACAGTTAACCCATTCCAGCTACCCGAATCAATTATTTCTCCACATCCGGTATATGCCACTTCACTGATATTCCCCCCAGAAATCACAGAAATAATTGGCAGACCAAATTTCTTTGCAAATGCAAAGTCTCTTTCGTCATGAGCAGGCACCGCCATGATCGCACCTGATCCATATTCTGCAAGTACATAATCCGATACCCATATGGGAATTTCCTTACCTATAGCCGGGTTAAATGCTTTAAGACCTGTATCAACTCCGCTTTTTTCTTTCTCACCCAAATCTCTTTCAATATTTGCATTACTAAGAGATATATCTATATACTTTGATAGTAATTCTTCTTTTTCTTTAGAAACTAACTTTAGCAAATTAGCCTTCGCGTACTCTGGTGCAACTACCAGGAATGTTGCTCCGTATAATGTATCCGGTCGCGTAGTAAAAACTTCAATTTGCGATTTGTGATCCGGAATTTGAAATTTTATTGTCGCTCCTTCCGATTTTCCTATCCAGTTTTTCTGTTGAATTGATATCTTATCCGAATAATCAACGAGCTTTAAATCATCTATTAATCTATCGGCATAATTAGTTATTCTAAGGAGCCATTGTTTTTGCATTCTTTTAACAGTCATTGTTCCGCACCTTTCGTGCGTACCGTCTGAGTTAACCTCTTCATCGGCCAGGTTTGTTTTGCAAAAAGGACACCAATTTACTTCGACTTCGGATTGGTATGCTAAACCCTTCTCAAAGAGCTTTAGAAAAATCCATTGTGTCCACTTGTAATATTTAGGGTCGGTTGTATTTATTTCTCTTGACCAGTCAAAAGACAAACCCAACGCTTTCATCTGCCTTTTAAAGTTGTCAATATTTTCCTTTACGGTGATTGATGGATGAATTCCTAACTTAATTGCATAGTTTTCTGCAGGTAAACCGAAGGCATCCCACCCTATTGGGAAAATTACATTATATTTTTCCATCCGTTTTTTTCGAGCGTAAGCGTCCATTGACGAGTAGCTTCGTACATGTCCGACATGGAGACCTGCTCCGGAAGGATAAGGAAATTCGACTAACAGGTAGTATTTATCAGTTTTAGCGAAATCTTTAGCCTCATAAATATTTCCTTTTTCCCAAATATTTTGCCATTTGGGTTCAATTTCACCAGGTTTATATTGAAGTTTAAGATTAGTCATATCTGTATTATATTACTACAAGTTTTTTACTACAACAAAAGATACAGTACACAACTATTTAGAAAAACCACTTATATTTCATAGGTATTAATATATATTATTAGTACCCTATATTATATCCTGAATAACTACATTCTGTTTAAATATAAGCAATTTTCACTCTGCGGTAATCGTTAAAAATAATTATTTCCGGCAATATATATAACTAGGACTTTGTTAAAAATATTACAAAATATATATAAATAATCTTTATGGCTAATCAGGGGCAAAAAGTAGTCGTTAAAAATCATAGCACTCAAGCATTTTGGGTGCTATTTAATACTATTTAAGACAAATTAATACATCATTATTTGTCATAACACTTTTCACTGAAAGAACATGACAATAAATATACATTTCGGCAATACTATAGCAAATCTCAAGAGAACCCCGCCTTTTAAGGCGGGGGTGAATTAAGCTTTGATATGTCATAACTGGATTCAAAATACGAGTCTTACGTGACAAGTAAATGTTTTGAAATTGCTTATATATTATTTAAGTTTCCGTAGATCTGCCTATACCTAGATAAACGTCTACTTTATTATCTATCACCTTTAATACAGCATTGTCGACGTCGATCTTTTTAATTTCACCTGTTTTTAACCGATATTCAATATTCTTTTTAATTAAAGATATAAAATTGGCGTGCTTTGAAAGAATATCAAACTTACCTTTATCATTATATGAGGTTAATGACATTACCTCACCAGAAAAAAGTATACCTTCTCTATTTTTAACCGTTAAAATAAGCGGACTCGCCTGCATGCTCAATCTCTCCTATACTACCGATATATAAGAATCTCTCCTCCGGTATCCGATCGTATTTCCCCATAATTATACCGTTAACGTCTTTTAGACACACATCTAGGGGAACAAAAGCTCCCTTAATCCCCTTTTGTCCCTCTGCAACAAAGAAATTTTGCGTCATAAAATTCTTAATTCTTCTTGCCCGTCTGAATGTGATCTGATCCTCTTTCGAAAGTTCGGATTCCCCCACCAGCGAAACAATACGCTCCAAGTTTTCTGCTCTTTTTAAGATATTTTTAGCACTCAATGCAACTTCAAAATGAAAATCTCCAACATATAGCGGGTCTAATGCAACGGATGATGAAGCTAAAATATCTATTGCCGGGACAATTCCCTGCTGATATATCTCTCTTGATAAGACAACAATCGATTCCAAGTAGGGAAAAATGGATTGGACTGCATAATCCAAAAGGTCATCCGAGGGGACGTAAATAGCCTCGATTGAACTTATATAATTTTTATCTGTTGAAGAAAGTCTTTCGTGGAATGAGGCCATTTCACTCTCAAGGGTGGCTTGGTAACCATCCTCACTCGGTATTACATTCATCAATGTCGAAAGTTCATTTCCAGCCTGAGCAAAGCGGAATAAATTATCTATAAAAAAGAGTATATCCTTACCTAGTTCATCCCGATAATACTCAGCCAAAGTCACCGCAGCATATGCCGTTAAAAATCTAATGGCGGGATTTTCTCCCATATTACCAAAGATTAAACTCGAAAAAGGAAGTGAGCGTGTATCGTTCAACGCGTGGTAAAGCTCTAACCCTTCTCTGGAACGTTCTCCAACCCCCGCAAATACTGATAAAGACTTCCCGCCGGATGTGCCAAGAACATTATGGAGAATTTCCGTTAAAAGCATGGTTTTACCTACACCCGCACCTCCAAATAAACCCATTTTTCCGCCTTTAAGAAGTGGTGCAAAAAGGTCAATTACCTTAATCCCCGTTGTTAGAAGTTCCTGCTTAACATTCAAGCTAACCCCGAGTTCACCACTTTGATAAATCGGACTCTTTCTCTCAGTATCAATCTTCCCAAGCCCATCAAGTGCATTACCAAACAGATCCACCACTCTGCCCAACATTATTTTACCAGTCGGAAACAGTATCGGATGTTCAGTGTTGACAATCTCAGCCCCTCTATAGAGTTTATCGACACCAGTCAGGCAAAAGGCATATAAGATACCTACATCCGATGACATATAAACCTGTAACCGAACTTCTTTGTCGTCCCTCATTATTAAAATATCGTTTATCGAAGGTAAATATTCTTGAAATTCGACCTCAACTACGTTACCTCTAACGCTAAGAATATGACCAATATGTTTATCGTCCATGATTACCCCCTTTCCCAATTGTATAAGTACTTGATAACGTATTTAGTTGTTTACGGTTAATAATATTATGAGCTATTCTGATGTTCTCGAACTGGAGTTTTTTTAATTCAATATCGATATTTCCTCTCGCCCGATCCATCGCAAGAAATCTTGATGCAAACTTTGCAAGTTGAGATTCTTTTACTGCTTGTTCAAAAAGCGAAGCAAATATTTCAGTCTCAAAAAATATCAATATTTTTTCTAAACTAGGTTCAAATAAATACGCTACCGGTTTTTCAGTCGTTTTACTAAGTTTAGTAATCTCAGCTGAAACAGAAAATTCTGTCGCATCCTGAGTAATAACATTCTTAAATTTTCCATAGTAAACATGTATTTCTTCGTATTGAACAACGTGCTTAATAATTTCAGCCAGCTGACTTTTATTTTCTCCGTAGTCAGGAAACTCAAAAAAGGTGTAAGGCCGGCCAACTGCCTCAGAGAGGAATAAAGACAAACCATGTCTACCAACGATGGTTATTTCATTGTCACCCTTCCTGGCTTCACTTAAAAACAACTGGAAGGTTTTCCCTACGATATCACCGTAGAGACCCGTATTGGCTGACAACAGTACTGCAACGGTCTTACCATTGTGAGGCAGAAAGGTAATATTTTCTCCTCTTTTATTACTCTTTTTCGCTAGGTTTGCAATCTCTCTGACGTACGACATTCTTAATTGATCAAATATTTCATCTATTTCGTCCTGAAACGATCTGTTGGTTAAAACTGAATCGCGGGTTTTCTTCATTCTTATTGAGCTAATTTCTTCATAGGCTGAAACAAGGCCCTGAAGAGTCTGAACTTCGTTTAATCTGTCTTTGATGTCACCAATGCTATACATATATTACCGACATTATTTTGAAATAGTTTGCAAAATGTCCATTTGGCTTTTTCTTAACTTATCAAGAAGGACTTCAAAGGTGCTGCTCCCCTCAATGATATCGTCAATACCCTTTTTAAAACTACCACCTTCCATATATTTTTGACTAAATCTTTTAAGATCGTTTTTAAGATCTGATAATCCTTTTTCCTTCCAGTAACCAACCCATAATGCGGCGAATAGTATTACACTCAGATTTAAAGGAACAGTCACATTTGACGGTTGATCAAAAAGCGATTGGATTTTATCGCCTAAACTTAACGTCCTTTGGGTTTCCTCCGATAATTCAGCCCCAAAGTGCATATATTGTCTTAATTTTTCGTGGCTCACAAGGAAACTAGTCAAAACCCGACTGAGCTCACGAAGAAGCTGAGTTTGAGCCTGGCGTCCAACCCTGGTTACCGAAAGAAACGGGTTAATTGCAGGACGTCTACCTTGATTAAAATATTCTCTATCAAAGTAGATGTGACCGTCGGTCATCGCCATTAAATTCGTTTGGATATAGCCTGAGAAATCGCCCATTACCATCTCAGCAACCGGAAGGAGGGTTATCGATACTTCCTTCACCTGATCAGGGGAAATCTTTGTTTTCGTAGATATATCCAGATCTTTAAACAAAAGAAAATTTCCTCCTCTCTCCATTATTTTGGCATGAATATAAAAAATATCACCCGGGTAGGAACTTCTTCCGGGAAACCTTTTTGCCAAAAGTGAAATTTCCCTGTAATACTTAGCATGAGCCGTCATATCATCGAGAACCACGAGCACGTCCCGACCCATATCTCTAAAATACTCTGCAATCGTTATTGCCGTGTAGGGCGTCAGAAACACAAGTCCGGGAACATCATCCGGAGCCGATGCGACAAGTATTGTATTATTTTTAATTTTCTCATTAGACAGAAAATTATGTATCATTGCCGTATCCAACTTTCTTTTTGCAATTGCTGCGTAAATACAAATAGTTCCGCTAGCTGCTTGTGTATATAAATTCTGAAGCAAAAACTGTGTTTTATTTGTCTTTCTATCTCCTATTACCAGTTGTCTCTGGCCACGTCCAAGAGGAGTTACCAAATCAACTATCGTTACACCGGTTTCAAATGGTTTATCAATATTTTTTCTGACATTAATTCCGGGCGGAGCACTATCTAATACCCTATATTCTGAGAATTTTATCCCTTTTTCCAACCCTACAACGGTCCCTAGAGCGTCGAGTGCTTTTCCAAGCATAAAGCTCCCGAGTGGGATCTTTAGCGTCTCATTGGTCCTAGCAACTTTTGTTCCGATTTTTATCTCAGCTTTTTTTAAAAGAAGAATCTCAACATAATCTCTTGAAAGCGAAAATACTTGGCCGTTCTCGCCGCTTTCAAACATAATAAGCTCAAATAGTTTTGCGCCCGGCAACCCTCTTACATAAATTACTGAAGGCGATATTTTTTCGACGATCCCAATTTCTTTAGTAACATTAAGATAATCTTCAAATTTGTTCATATATTGGAAGCCGGAACACTTTGTGCAGTTTTAGGCTGTAGGTTTGAGTAAACACTGCCGAAGAGCTCTTCAAATTTTTTTTTCATCGATAAATCTATATACTTCCCGCGATACATAAAAATTGCTCCGCCGATTAATTTTGAATCAATTTTTATATCCAAAACAATCCCCGCACCAATATTGTCTTTTACCCAATAAAAAATACGCTCGAGTCCTGATTGGCTAAGATCCATTGGTATAACAATGTCAAATTCTTCCAACTTTGCAAGCTCAGTTAAAAGAGATTTAAAGTATTTTTCCTTGTCCGGGGTTACTTCCAAATCCTGTGTTATTGCTGCACGTACCCAAGCTCTTATAGTACTCTGTAGTACATTGTTATACATATCAGTATTTTGATATAAAGATTTTAGGACCAAGTTAATTTCATCCATTAGTAATTGCTTATCCTCTGTAGTTTTTATTTTATCGGTAAAATCTGCGAACATGTCAGTTTATAATATGCTCTTCTTTGGCTTCTTTCAGTGCATCTATAATTAAATCTTCCTGTTCCTTGTTAGTTAGTGTTTTACCCAAAATTTTATGGCTAAGTTCTTTAACAACTCCTAATACAAGCTTATCAACCTCAGCAAACATCTCTTTTTTATAATCGGCTAATTCTTTTTCCACAATTGTGTAGGCGCTTTGAATCGCGCGTTTCGTTTCAATACTTGCACCCTTAATTTCAGCCTCAATCATGCCCTCGATTTTCCCTAGATTGGGCGTTACTTCTTTCTTAATATCTGCCACTACTCCCGATAATTCATCGACTGAAACCTTACCGACTTTTTGAAGAACACTGCTGTACTGCCTGATTTCCTCATTGGTAACGCGAGCGAGCATGTCAGATATTTTATCCTGCTCCTGTTTATCAAATAGTTGAGAAGAAGAAATTATCTCTTTAGATTTATCGTAAGCGCTTTGAAGAATCTTTTTGGATTCCTGATCCGCCTCTGCAATCCTCGCCTCAATTTTCTCATTAAGTTCTTTTCTTAGATTAACTTCGCTTTCTTTCAAAAGCAGAAATTTTTTAACTAATCTCAAATAAAAAATAATTACGCCAATTAAAATGAGCCCAAGCGAGGCTGCTATAAAAGAGGTTAAATAAAAAAGGGCAGTATCAACCATATTATCTTACTTTATACCCAAAACACTTAAATTATCAATTACAAATTACATTTTGGGGGATCAAAATCACTAACGAGGATGAATATCCGAGTTAGTGGAGTTTATACCCAATACAGGCTTAAATGCAATTGGAAATTGGCCACCGGCTCGGAGAGAAACTGGAAAATAGAAATTTGAGGAAGATTAATTCTTCTTCAGCAATACCTCTCCTGTCATGACTGATGGTATTGTAATACCCATCACAGTGAGAATCGTCGGAGCGACATCCTTCAAACTCCCCTCCCTAAGGTAATCTTTGACACCCCTAAGGCTTGCATCTACAAGCATTAAAGGCACGGGGTTATTTGAATGTTCCGTATTCATACTTCCCTGTGAGGTTGTATAGAAAAAACTACCGGTTGGATAAGTTAATAATTCTTCAGCATTACCATGATCGGCGGTTAGATATAAAGATCCTCCTGAGAGTAAAGTCGTCTCACTAACCATACCCAGAGCTTTGTCAACAATCTCAATAGCTTTTATCGTGGCCTTAATATTACCGCTATGGGCAACCATGTCAGGATTGGCGAAGTTAATTACAATAAAATTATAATAATCCTTCATTACTGCCTTATTAAACTCTTCCACAATTTTCCAAACAGCCATTTCAGGCTTTTTATCATATGTTGCAACATTAGGAGAAGGAACAATTAAAGTATCCTCTCCGGTCACTTTGGTATCAGTCAAACCGTCAAAATAGAATGTTACCATTCTTTCTTTCTCGGACTCAGTTAGATGAAGCTGCTTCAGACCGAACTTTGAAATAACAGATGAAAATGTATCCTTGATATCTTCGGGCGGGAATGCTATAGCTGAAACTGGAAGATTTTTCTGATATTCTGTCAGCGTGACAAAAAAGATGTTTTTCGGCCATTTAGTTCTTACAAATGTCGGCCCGGTTGCTTTCTCGCCTTCTTTCTTTGCCTTTTGTCTTCCGTGAGGAGTATAACCAAATTCGATAAACTTCAGTTCTTCAAAATTCGGAAAAACAAAAGCCATTGTTAGCTGCCGCGGTCTGTCTATTCTGAAGTTAAAAAATATCACAGAATCATTATCATTAACCTCTCCCACGACTCGACCGTCTTTAACAATCACCGTCGGTTCAACAAACTCATCACTGACATTTTTATCATAAGAAGCTTGAATAGCCTCAGATGCCGATGTTGCTTGAATACCTACACCTGACACTATTGCGTCATATGCCCTCTTCGTACGTTCCCATCTGGCATCCCGATCCATACTCCAATACCTACCGCAAACAGATGCTATTTCGGCCGACTTAGTTTCCTTAAGATATTTTTCAAGCTTTTCTACAACACTAACTCCGTCTCTCGGAGGCGCATCCCTGCCATCTGTAAAAATATGTAGTAATACACGGGTAAAATTATATTTCTGACATAACTCTAAAAGTGCGTAAAGATGTGCAATTGAAGAATGTACACTGCCTGAACTAACTAACCCCATGATATGCAAAGTAGATTTATGCCTTCTTGCATGAGATAAAGCAGAAAGTAATGCTTGGTTTTCAAAATAAGTTCCATCTTTGATTGACATATTAATTCTAGGTAAACTTTGGTAAACTACCCTACCCGCCCCAAGAGTTAAATGCCCGACCTCAGAATTCCCTGCCTCATTTGCGGGTAATCCGACAGATTCACCGGATGCAATCAGTTTGGTATACGGATAATTTAGTTTGAAATTATCAAGATTGGGTGTATTTGCCTTGGCTATCGCATTTCCGGTCGATTCAGGAGCAATTCCGAAACCGTCAAGCACCAATAAGACAACCGGCTTTATTTTTAAGACACGAAGTTTAGCACTATCCAAGGATGATAACCCGGTAAATTTTGATTTAAATAAATTCAGTATCATAGTATTAAAGAATTAATATAACATAAGCCATCGCAAAACCAACAATAATAATTACAGCGGTTATTATTACATGCAACATTACACTTGTTTGAATCATTCTTCCGGCTAACGGATTTCTGCCTATTGCCTCCACTCCGGTTTTACTGACTCTGCCGAAATACGCGAAACCTAATACAAACGCCATAAGTAGTATTAATGCTGCCAAAATATATCGAAGTGATGCAAGTGGTTCAAATAAAGGTGCCGATATCCCCTCCCTAAGAACAGTCAGTAAATCACTTCTGGCCCCGGAAATACTGGCAGCCGGATGAATATTTATTGCAACATTAATTTCACCTATATCGGTTGGATTTGCCGGTTCATAGCTTTCAAGCGCGGTCCCTAATACATATCCGTTCTTATCTGCCAACTGGCCAACTCCGGGGTTGGTTGAGGTCGTAATCAAACTACCTTTTTTGATATTCCCGTTCGCTGCCGTAACTTTAACCACCGCGGTACCCGATGTTATCACAAGTTTTACATCAGTTTTATCTTCGTACTCTAAAGCTGCCGCAGGATTATCAGTCACAACGCCGTACATTTCAGTCGCAAAAGGCGATGCACATAAACCATAACCATTATCTAATGAGCAAATAATATGGCCGTTCTGAACCTTGTCTGAATCGTCCACTTTTATTGATAAAGCCAAACCTGAGGATGAAATCTGGGCTAATATTGGCTTATTTAAATTTAACGCTCCTACTATAAAAAAGATAAACACAATACCACAAAGTATATTTTTTCTCTTCTTCATATAAGTTTTCAGTTATTAGTTATTAGTTATTAGTTATTAGTTTCTCTATACATCCTAGATTTTTTACAGTTAAAAAGCAACTCATTTTAACCAAGCGAGTTCTGTTTGCGAAAAAGAGTTACCGAGCTTAAACTAATTATTTTCCGCAGGACTAATTTTTTACTAACCAGCCTCATTTGTCCAATATTTTTATCTAATTTTGTGAAAATTATCACCTTGCGGAAAATATAGTTTGTATTATAGGTATGAAGCTCGGTGACGTTCTTTTCAAAATCGGCACTTGTCTCTCTTTGCATTAACCCTGTCAGTTCGCAGACAGTACCTGCAGTCTCGACAATCACCCTACCGTTAACCTTCTCAATATATGCTAGAAGATTGTCTACGACGGCTTTTTCAAAGAAGTCGCCTCGTTCCTTATCTCCTCTTAAAGCCGTATATTGCATAGCAATTTACGGAAGTCAAGCTTTCTCGCCAATGGAGGGCTACGTAGAGATGCACCCACGTCTAGGATATAGAGAAATCTTCTCGTAATATCCCAATATCCAAATATCTAATTACGATTGCGGAAAACGTGGCTATAAATATGCGGAAATAAATTGCATATAATTCCATACCTTTTTTAAGGCTAAATTGCTATTGACAACTATATCGTAAAACTGTTCAATTAAAATTGGACATAATGAATATATTTGTCCAATATTTTAACAAGTTTCTAGTTAAATGAATTACCTGCCAAATAAAACATATCTAACGATACATGAAGCTGCTGCTTTTCTAAAAGTATCTACCAAAACTCTCCGACGCTGGGAGAAAAGCGGTCTCCTCTTAGCTCAAAGAACTAGCGGAGGTCACAGAAGGTATGATATCTACAGTCTTGATTTTTTTAAAAAGTCAAAAAAAGAGCTTAAAACTAAGCTCTTATTAAGAGAGTTAAATTCGAAACTTCAAAAAGTGAAGTCTTCTGATATAGAAAGCAATACTGTTAAAACCATTAACTACCAAGAAGAATATTATCCAGAATTACCTCCATTTCCAGTTAGAAGTAAGAAAATATTATTCGGTTCACTCATATCGTTTACAATTCTTGTATTAGGCTTTGCAATAATACAATCAAACTTTACTAACCATCAATTATTGAGTATTATCTCAAAATCACCAATATATACCAAGATATTAGCATATAAAAATACTCTGCAAAAAAGCGGAAATAATGCGGAGAATAGTTCAAAACTAGGCAAAATAGATTCTACTTCACTCACCAACGTCTTAGCAGATACAACTGCTTTTAATGCACAAACTTTCAATGTATACGTCGACACAAACCTACTGAAAAATGTAGATATTGGAGAAAATCTCAGCGTCACAGGTACTGCAACAATCAATAACAATCTACTCGCAAAAGGCACAACTAATGATATTGCAGGAACCTTAAACCTGTCGGGTAATACTTTAACCTCGAGTGCAGATTTAACTATTAATCCAACAGGCGGTGGAACTAAAATAGGAACTGGGACACCGGGTTCGGTAGATTTAACAGGGTCCGATCTCTATATTACTGGAGACTTGGAGGTAGACGGCACTTCATACCTACCAACTATCAACTCATCTACCATAACGACTACCTCTCTTACTGGTTCAACCGTTACTACCTCAACACTTACCATAAACTCCGAGTCATTCACCGATTTAACAGGAACGGGTTTGCAATTATCAGGAGGAGCTCTGCAAACAACATTAGGCACGGCAATAGATACTTCTGAAATAACTGATGCAACTCTACTGGAAGCCGATCTAAATGCATCAAATACTCCCACAGCAGATCAAATACTGACTTATAATTCCACAACAGGGGGCTTTACTTGGGCAACAGTCTCATTTACCGATACACGCGGAGTAGATACTGTTCAGGAGAGTGATGTAACAATTAATTCAGTAACTGCCACAACAATTGACTTTTTAGGAGGCGACTTTGATTTGTTGGAGTCCCCGTCCGGAGAAATCAATATACAACTGGCTCCAATCCTTGCCACGGTGGTCGGGGTGGCCGGAAATTTTGACGCGGGAGGAACGTTAACCTCCGGAACGGGAGACGCTTTCCAAGTAACATCATCCGGCACTATAACAATTCCGGGAAGTGAAGATATTACATTCGGAACAATCGGCTTAAACGACATAGGCGTAAGTAACATCACCTCAGGAGCATCCAGAGTCGGTGTATATTATAGTGAATTAGCAAATTCAACTGGAACTAATGTCCAAGATGTACTTGATGATTTAGATGCAGCGATCGGTGCCGGCAGCTCAAAATGGTCGCAACAAACCGGCTTCATCTATTTAAGTCAAACAACAGATGATGTCGTTATCGGAGGAAGCACTATTGCAGGAGGTTCATTATACTTCGACGAATCATCGGCTAATCTTTACCTGGGAACAAACGAAGCCCAAAACGGCATTCTTACTCTCTATTCATCTGGCGTTGGCGTAACCGATCCGACAATTACCACCGATTCCTCAGGAAATTTAATTGCAACCTCGCCTAACTTTAATACCACCTCAACCGGTATTAACACCACGGCCATTGGAGCCACAACGCCGGGAACGGCCGCATTTACAACACTCTCCACAACAGGTGCGACAACTTTAGGCAACAACTCATCTACAGTAGCTGTCAACTCATCCGTTTGGGATATAACTACTTTAGGCGTCGCATCTGGCTTTACTGGTATCAGCTCATCAGGTACGATAACTTTTTCCGGCTTGACGATAGACGGCCCGGTGCTAACTTCAGGCGGTATACTATCCTCCGAAGCTCAGCTTGCAATTGCCCGGGGCGGTACAGGCGGGAGTACTGCTCCGACTTCAGGTCAACTTTTAATAGGTAATGCCGGTAACGGCTATACCGTAGCTACTTTAACCGACGGTACAGGCATATCAATAACGGAAGGATCCGGTTCCATTACAATCGCTAATTCAGGCGTCACTTCAATTACAGGCACCGCCAATCAGGTAATAGCTTCGGGTGCGACTGGAGCAGTTACTCTTTCAACTCCTCAGGATATTGCAACTACCTCTACTCCTACCTTTGCCAGTATGACCTTGAGTGCAGCCACAAACCAGTTAACTCTGGGAACAACAAATACAACAACTATCAACTCAGTTGCTCCAAGCGCATCAAGGGTATATACCCTACCCGACTTTGGCAGCAACGACACCTTTGTCGGACTGGCTGCAACCCAGACATTAACAAATAAAACCTTTACCGATAATGTAACCTACATCCAGGATAATCTCGACAACACCAAAAAGCTTCAGCTTGATCTATCAAATATCGGGGCATCAACAACTACTACTCTTTCCCTTCCGGCAGGCGTTGGTGCTTCCGACACTGTTTGTTTATATACAACCGGCAACTGCGTCGGTTTGGGAGGAGGAGTAACAACACCGGGAGGAACAACAAATACCCTAGCTAAATTCACCGGAGCAAGCACCATAGGTGATGCGTCAATAACTGATACCGGTTCCCTCGTTACCCTATCAACCGATGTCGATTTCTCTCTTGCCGGAAGCGAAAATGTCACACTGTCCAATTCATCTTTGTCTAGCGATCTCTTATCTCTATCTGCGACTATCGCAGATACAAATTCTGCCGACCTCGTACAACTTGTCGTGACGGACAATACAGCTACTTCCGGAACGGGTCGAGGATTATATATCGAGGTTGGAGACGGATCAGCTTCTCTTGATTCAGCCATCGCTATTAACCATACTGATACCACCCAAGTCCTAACAACAGGAATTAATATTACAGGAGATACATCGACTGCAATAACAACGGGAATTAACGTATCTGATCCGGAAATAGTAACTGCACTAGCAGCCGGACTTAATGATCTGACAGGAACTAATTGGAGCATCACCGGTGCATCCGGAAACATGACCGGCGGAACGTACAATAGTCAAACCATCAGCTCAGCTGCCAGCTTTACAGGAACCGTCCAGGTCGCAACCTCCGTGACAGCACCTACTTACACCGGGACAGGCGCCGTGACTTTATCCTCAGGAGGAGGCAATACCTTGACACTTGACTCATCCTCCGGCAGTGTAATAATAGCCTCCGGAGATGCTCTCCAGGTAAATAGCGGAAGTGTAACATCTAATAATTCTGCTATAACAATCGATAGCGGGTCTTCCAACCAAGTCAATATAGGTTCATCAGATGCTTTATCAAACGGCACTTGGACAATTTCAGGAGCCGGTGCCGTATCGGGAGTAACCACTATAAATGCATCCGGATCAATTACTGCCGCAACCGCTGAGACGATAAACGGCATAGATATCAGCAGTGGCACGGTCAGCGATGTCGTAAATCTTACTATTAATGCTGGTGGCGATTTAACAATCGGAACAATCGGACTGAACGACGTCGGAACTTCAAATCTGGATTCAGGAGCCTCACTAGTTGGCGTTTTTGACGAGTTTACTTATTCAAGCGCAACCACCGTTCAGGACGTCTTAGACGATCTTGACGCCGCAATAGCAGCAGGAACCTCCAAATGGACGGATGCAGGAGCATTTACGTACCTGACAAACGATACCGACGATTTAGTCCTTGGCGGGACTACGGTTGCCGGTGCCTCGCTTTATTTTGACGAGTCTACGGCGAACCTTTATTTAGGCACCAACGAGGCGCTAAACGGCAGCCTGACACTCTACTCCTCGGGTGTTGGCGTAACCGATGCTCTCATGTCAACAGATGCTTCTGCCAACCTACTTATTACATCCAATAACTTGTCAACAACCACCACAGGTATAAATTCAACAGCAATTGGTGCGACAAACGCATCAACCGGTGCATTTACTACTCTGTCATCAACAGGCGTATCAACAATCGGCAATGGCTCAACGACCGTTGCTGTTGATTCCTCTTCCTGGGATATAACCGCACCCGGAGTTGCTTCGGGATTAACCGGCATTACCTCATCAGGAAGTATCACTTTCTCCGGACTATCTTCCGCCGGAATCGTTCACAATAGCGCAGCGGGGTTGCTTTCAACCTCAGCAGTCAATCTTGCCGGCGGTTCCTCAGAGATCACGGGAATTCTGCCTGTAGGGAACGGCGGCACGGGATTAGACGCATCAACTATAACAAACGGTCAACTACTAATAGGAAATGACACAAATAATAACTTTGATCTAGCGACACTAACTACCGGCGACGGTCTAGGAATAATAAATGGTGCCGGCTCGATTTCATTAGCCATAGACCACTTAGATTCAGCCGATGGCACCGGCGTCGGTGTGTCCTACTCAGGTTTAGAATTCCAAGGTTCCGGAAACGACGAGCTTACCCTACTGCAGGGCTGCACTGCCGATCAGATTCTGAAATGGGACGATACTAACTCACAATGGGAATGCGCGGGCGATGAAGGCAGCGGCACAGGATCTTCCAAATGGACAGAATCCGGTGGACTACTCTACCCCAATAACTATGCAACTGTTGACTTAGCTATCGGCGCTAACGCCTTGGCTGCACCTTTTTCAGTGGACGTAAGCGATAATATTGTCCGTATCGGCGACGGAGGCAATGACGCATTTGATCCTACCATCAACTTCTATGCATCCGATGCGACTGATACGGGTAGTTTGTCCTATTTAGATACTGATCGGTTTAGCTTCAGTGGCGGGGACGTTGCAATCGGCCAAACATTAATCCTGTCAACGGGAGCAAGCGCAGGTGTCTCGGGCGGTGGCCTGGTTGATTGCGACGGAACCACTCAAAAGCTTGTCTGGGACGATACAACCGAAGAATTTGCTTGCGGGACCGACCAAGGATCGGGAGCGGGAGGCTCAAAGTGGACAGCGGGATCACTCGCTACATATTTAACGGCAGGTGATACAGATTTATCAGTTGGTACAGGCACGGATACCTTAACTGCTCCCTTCTCTATTGATGTATCGGCAAACCGCATAAGAATCGGTGACGCAGCGAATGATGCCAATACCCCCGGGATAGATTTCTACGCAAGCGACGCAGCAGATTCAGGATCACTAACCTATACCGATTCTGACCAGTTTGATTTTACGCTTGGTGACGTTGTTATAGATCAAAAATTAATACTCCCTTCTTATTCCATTACCGCCAACGGTTCCCGCGTGGCTCAAACTACATCTTTTGATTCAACAGCTTCTTCTCAAGCCCTTTACGGCGTCAATCTGGATATAACAAACAATCCTACTACAAACTCTAATACCGGTTACGGTTATTATGTAACGTTGAATGATGCAGGCAGTTTAGCTAATACGGTTTATGGAGGCTATTTTGACACTACAACGGTCAATACAAATGACTCAACCTATGGTTTGGCTGCCCAGGGTGATAAAGCAGACATTCTACTTCTCGGCGGGAAGATTAACAGCAATAACGTTGCTATCACGATAGATGCCGGAAGTGCCAATTCAATTACCTTGGGAGCGGGAGACAACCTAAATCTGTCAGGCAATTTTGCCCAAACGGGTGCGGGAACACTCTCAACCGGAACCGGGGCAGTATCCATTAATGGCAATACTACTTTTGCAACAGGCACTACCATTACTCAAAATGGCACCGGCCAAGTCAGCTTCGGCGGTAATGTTGATACAACAAATGGCCTTGATGTAACCGGGGCAAATTTGACAGTCGGAGGAAGCAACTTTTCCGTCGCACCAGGTACAGGTAATACACTGATTAGCGGCACGTTGGGCGTAACGGGTTTAATTACCGCGAGCGGTGGGGTAACACTTCCGGCAAACCAAAACCTAACTCTCCAGAGCGGGACCGGAACTTACAGCCAAACCTATTCCAACACGACTGGAACTGCTGCAACAATTAACGCAACAAATACATCAGCCTCGGGAACGAGTACTCTTAATGCTGAAACCGTAGCACTTACCGGTACAGTAACAACCGGAGCAAATACACTTAACGGGCTTAACTTTTCTAACGTAACCGATCTATCTAACAACACTTTTAACACGATTAATATTGGTACCGGTTATGATAATTTCCTGGTTTACAATAATGCCGGATTTACCGGTTCCCTCCGGGGTGCGGCTTTATCAGACAACAGAATATATACCCTACCCAACGAATCCGGAACAATTTGTCTCGACTCAAATAACTGCACCTTCGTCTCGTCATTCGATGTGGCAGCGGAAACAGGATCCAATCAGACGATAACAACCGGAGATACGCTGTATATCAATGCCGGTACAGGTATTGATACTGTCGCTTCCGCAACAGACATAATAACAGTATCGGTACAATCTAACTCCTTGGATTTTGCCCAATTTCAAGACACATTAGATTTGGATGCTGCCTTAACTTTAAACCAGGGTACTAATACCTGGCAGCAAAACTATTCCGGGGTAGCTACGGCACAAACGTTATCTCTATCTGATACAGGGACGGGACTTAATATCACTTCCTCATCAACCGGCACCCTCCTTAATTTGACATCAACCGGCACGGGCACAACACCTACCGCCCTGTCAATTTCCAACACTAGTTCGGGTGCAATTACTACTGCAATCGATGTCAGCGATGCCGAAATAGTGACTGCCCTTGCAGTCGGATCAAATGACGTAACAGTTGGCGGAGCTACAATATCCTCCTCCGAATTTGCAATTCTTGACAGTAATATTTCTTTAACTACCGAGGTTACAGGCATACTTCCAATCGCTAACGGCGGTACAGGAGTCTCTACGACGCCTACTAATGGCCAACTCCTTATTGGTAACGGAACTGGTTACACAGTGGCCAATCTTAGTGAGGGAACAGGCATAGATATCGCTAATGCGGCAGGCTCAATTACCGTTACCAATTCAGGCGTCACTTCAATTACAGGCACCGCTAATCAGGTAATAGCCAGCGGTGCAACAGGAGATGTTACCCTCTCCACACCACAGGACATTGCAACAACTTCAACTCCTAGCTTTGCCAGTATGACCTTAAGCGCCGTAACAAACCAGTTAACATTGGGAACTACAAATACGACCACCATCAGTTCAGTCGCTCCAAGCGCATCAAGGGTATATACCATCCCCGACTTCGGTTCCAACGACACCTTTGTCGGACTCTCGGCAACCCAGACATTAAGTAATAAATCGCTCTCTGATGCCACAAGCTTTATTGTCGACAGCGTTGACCCGACGAAAAGACTGGCATTCGATGCAACAAATATCGGAGCCAGCACAACACTTACTCTCGGAGTTCCAACGGCACCCGGAACTTCCGATACGCTTTGCCTTGCAACCAAAGCCAACTGTGCAGGCACAGCTGCGGCGATCGGCGGTAGTGGTACCGCAAACACCCTTACCAAATTTACCGGAACTTACACCATCGGTGATGCAAGCATTACAGACACCGGGTCCTTGGTCACACTCACCACAGATGTCGATTTTACATTAGCGGGGACTGAGAATATTGCTTTAACAAATACCTCCGCTGCAAGTGACCAGTTGGCGTTAAATGTAACCGGCGTAACTGCGGACGGAGCCGACGCTTTTGCAATTGCCTTTACTCAAGCCGATGACGGCGATGCAACAGATACCAACTCGGCTCTCAACATCGCCGTAACCTCATCATCAGGTGACGCGGACAATTTATATGCAATCAATATTGCAAATATTACGGCAGGTACAGCCAGCGAAACTGCACTTAATATCGGAACTGGTTGGGATACTGCAATCAACGCCGGCGGAACGGCAATTTCTCTGGCTGAACTTCAGATTCTCGATTCCAATATCAACTTAGCATCCGAGGTAACAGGCACGTTACCCGTTGGTAATGGCGGTACGGGAGCAACAACGTTAACTTTAAACGGTGTTCTTTACGGCAATGCAACATCTGCAATCGGAGCAACAACGGCCGGAACTAACGGCCAGCTTCTACTTGGCGTGACCTCAGGCGCTCCAGCGTTTGCGACTATGAGCAGCGATGCAACAATTACAAATGCCGGAGTGTTAACCATCTCAGCTGACGCTGTTGCCCTCTCTACCGATACAACCGGAGTATATGTTGGCGATGTCACGTCAGGCTCGGGTATATCGGTCAGTGGAGTACCAGCCGAGAACTATACCGAAACAGTTTCCCTGGGCTCTTTAACAGCTAATTGGAGCCAAACGGGTGCCTACGATATCGTGTTAAATAATGCCGGGTCCGAACTGCAAATACTAAGTGCGGATGCAACTGCAAATTTTGGGATACTTGATGTCACCACCCTAACCGGGGACCGGACTTATACCTTTCCCAATGAAACAGGAACTGTATGTTTGAGTACTAATAACTGCGGATTTGCAGGAGGCACTAACTATTGGCAACTTGGTACTCAAGGTATTGCACCATACAACACCACACTCGATCTCTTTGTCGGCGGAACTGCAACTGCATCAGCCACTTTTGTCGTTAACGCTCTTACCGGCAATGTCCAACTCGACGGCGACTTAACCGTCAGCGGAAATGATATATTTGATGCCGGTTCAAACACAATGCTTTCCGGGAACGGCACTGGGTCTATTGATGCTATCGCTCCCCTTGCCAATGGAACACTCTTAGATCTTTCAGCAATAACTCACTCAACCACAGCCGTTATGGGACTTAAACTTCCTCAAAACTCAACCCTGCTTAACGGTCCATCAACCGGTGAGGGCTTCATGGCATACGACACGACAATTAAAAAACCATATTACTGGAACGGTTCTGCATGGGTAGATTTCTCAGGTGCGTCCACTACTCTTCAGGAATCATACAACAACGATGCGAATGGTAGTGATACTATCATAGCTCTTACCTCCAATGACGACTCATTAATCTTCCGAAATCCTGCGTCGGCCGGGACGGATTCCGGTTATGTCCTCTTCCTCGACCAACTCAACACCGGAGCACTTGATACCTTAAGGTTAAGTAACGCCGGAACTGGATCAGAGCTCGCATTCACCTCAACTACTCCGAATGTTGCAGTCGCCGACACCGGTACGCTTACCTTTACCGACGGAACAAATACGCTCCTGACCTTGGCAGACAATTCAAATGCAGGAGATGTAACGTCGACTGGAGACATTCAGGTCGGAGGCGGAGACCTAACGACTGACGAAACAACATTCAATTTAATCAACGCCACCGCTACCACCCTTAACATCGGCGGAGCAGCAACAACTGCGTTTAACATAGGAGCAGGAACCGGTGCTTTTACGGCGATCAATCTCGGTACCGGCAACGGCGGAAATGGCATAAATATCGGAAGCGGAAGCGGATCTAACACCATTGCAATCGGTGGAGGTACAGGAACTATTGCTTTCAACTCAGGGGATTGGGATATAGGAACAACCGGGGACATGACCGGTATTGGCAGTATCACCATGGACGGTAGGCTCGATACTGCAGCACATGCCAATAATACCGGCTTAAATTTTCCAACTTTTGCAGGCGCGCCCAGTGCTGTAACAGGTACCGTTGAAGGCGATGTCGTTTACAACACAACCGGAGATACACTATATGTATATGACGGAGCCGCTTTCACTCAGATCGGTGGCGGGGGCTACTCAGGCTGGACGTTAAGCGATGGTTCTACCACTGCAGCAATCGGTTCAGGAGAACAGGTTAACTTTACCGGCGGAGACGGTATTACAACAACCGCAACTGACGCAACTCCGAATATACTTGATCTTGACTTTAACTCAACTGAATTAAACGCATTAACCTGGGGAGATTCTTCTCAGGCTTCAAATGTCTGGACATATGCTCTGTCAGGATCTAATGATCCCACACTTACTTTTGCTGATGGTATGATCTCTACCTCGCATGACCTTACGATAACCGGTGGAGATATAGTAGGAGCTAATTCAGCTCAAATCGATCTTGGAGAAGCAGTAAGCGGAGACATCCAGCTATATGCCAATGGAGATACCTCGGATTATCTTTTTCTCAATACTGCAACCGATCTTCCATCTTTGATGTGGGAGACGGGGATGACAACAAATGATGCAGGAGTAAGGCTTAGTGCATCGGATGATACGGGACAGCTGCAGTACAGAGACCAGAATAGCGCTACCTGGGTTAACTTTGATGACTTTGGTCTAGCCTCATCTGATTACTGGCAATTGGGTACTCAAGGCATAGCTCCATATAATTTAACACTTGATACCTACTTTGGTGGAACGGCTACCGCTTCAGCACAGCTTAGAATTGCCGGGATTGAGACAACAGGTGGCAATATCCTTGACATCAATAGCGATACCATAACCACAGGAACTGTTGCTGATATCAACTCATCGAGCTTAATATCTGGTGAGCTTCTCAAACTCTCAACAACCGGTAATACATTTACAACTGGCCAACTATTGGAGGTAAGTTCAACCGCCACATCATTAACATCCGGTAATCTTGGCCTCTTTGACTGGAGTCCAAGCTCTTGGGCAACTGCAAGCGGTGACTTGGTAAAGATAAATATCGGCCAATATGGTGATCTGACGGGTAACCTTTTCGGCATATATGATAACGGTTCTCCCCTGTTCACCATTTCCCCTTCCCAGGTTACAGATTACCTGCCAACCCAATTTACTGCAGCGGGAGATGTGTCCTTCTCCTATGACATTAATATGACAAATCAAACTAGTTCTCAGCTCGAGTCCCTCGGGCCATACTCTATAGTTGTCGGAGAATCCTTCGAAAGTAACGATTTAACATTAAAAACATATAATGCAGGAGATGTTGTCATTAACCCCAGCGGTAGCACATCTGGTTATGCAATCATTTCGGATGCTGACCCAACTCTTATTTTTGATACTGCAACGGCAACTGATACAGATTTCTGGGTAGGCGTAGTTGAAGACGCAGGATCGGATGACGATGACTACTTTAGAATTGGTGACGGTACAACTCCCGGAAGTAATGTATTCCTTACCATCGACACAAATGGCCTAGTCGGGATAGGTACTTCCAGCCCGATATCCAGACTGCATGTAGCGACCAATACCACAACCTTGACCGGTAAAGCGGCAGCCATTTTTGACCAGCTGGAATCTCAAGATATTCTTACTGCTTCAGCTTCCGGTACAACAAGATTTACGATTAGCAATGGTGGTGATATCAACTTTTCCGGCGGAGATATAACAGGAGCCAACTCAGCAGTGATCGACCTTGGTGAAAGCTCTACTAATGGGACAGGAATGATTGATCTCTACGCTAACGGAGACATCTCCGATTACTTGTATGCTAATACCGCTTCAGACTTGCCTTCTCTAATGTGGGAGACGGGGATGACAACAAATGATGCAGGAGTAAGGCTTAGTGCATCGGATGATACGGGACAACTGCAGTATAGGGATCAAAACAATGCTACCTGGGTTAATTTCGATGACTTTGGATTAGCATCAAGCGATTACTGGCAACTAGGTACTCAAGGTATTGCTCCATATAATCTGACACTTGATGTCTACTTTGGAGGTGTTGCTACAGCATCAGCTCAAGCTCGTGTTCAGGCAAATGGTGAGATATTTGTTACTCCAACCTCTGCACTAACCACAGCCATTGATCTGACAGACACAGATTTAACCAATGCACTGTCAATTGCTGATAATAATATCATCGGGTCAACCGCTGCAATTGATTTTGACAATTTTGATGTGGCAACAACGGGTCATATTACAGTCGACCCTGCATATGGCTTGGATGTAAACGCAGCCGGTGAACTTAAACTTGGTGACACTACTGCAACAACAGTTTCTCTGGGAACTACAGCTGCTACCACCATTAATATCGGAGCGGGTGGCGCACTAACCCGTGCCATTGATATAGGAACAGGAACCGGAGCGGATACTATTAATATCGGCACAGGAGGATCAACGGCTGATGACATCAACATCGGAGGTTTGGCCACATCAACCATCGGAGTTCTTGGCGTCACTTCAATCGGAGACGGAGGATCAACAAACTATGCTCAGTTTAACGCAACGGGTGATCTTTCATTCGTTGGTACAGGAGATACAATAACCGGACCGGGAGCGGGCGGGCTTACCCTAACCAACACATCAGGCAATATCTCTTTAACAACAGTAACCTCAGGAGATATTAACTTTACTGCTGCTGGAACGTCCGACTTCATCTTTAATGCAGATGCTGACAGTCTCTTTACCCTGGATTCCTCGGTAACAGATGCTGATACTTTCGTTCTATCACCCAACAATACAGGAACAGGAACTACTAATGTCGGAACTTTATCAACGGAAAACTTAACCGGTACTCAAACATGGTCACTGCCTGACAGTAGCGGTATAGTTTGTCTGGATTCCAATAACTGCGGATTCACAACCGGAACTAATTACTGGCAAGCCGGCACTGAAGGTATCGCACCCTACAACTTAACACTTGATACCTACTTTGGAGGAACGGCTACAGCCTCAGCACAGCTTAGGATTGCAGGGATTGAGACAACAGGAGGGAATATCCTGGACATCAATAGCGATACCATAACAACAGGGACTGTAGCTGATATTAATTCATCAAGCCTGATATCGGGTGAACTACTTAAGCTCTCTACAACCGGAAATACGTTTACAACAGGTCAACTTCTTGAGGTAAGTTCAACCGCCACATCACTCTCCACCGGTAACCTTGGCCTCTTTGACTGGAGTCCGTCAAGTTGGGCAACCAGCTCCGGAGATTTAGTCAAAATTAACCTTGGTCAATACGGCGACACCACCGGCAATCTCTTTGCCATATATGACAATTCATCCGAGCTTTTCTCAGTCGATACAACTAAGATCACCTCCGCTATCCCCCATGAATTTACCGCAGCCGGTGATGTATCTTTTGCATATGATGCTGTCTTTACCAACCAAACAGCCTCAGAAATAGAGACCAAAGGGCCGTTCACAATTAGGGTTGGTGAGGCGTTCGAGAATAATAACCTAACTCTCAAAACCTACGGCACCGGCGATATCGTTTTTGACAACGACGGTACAACAACCGGAATCTTTACAGACACAGGTCAGTTCGGTTTAGGTACTTCCTCGCCTGATGCAAAACTACATGTAACGGGTGCTGTGACTGGTAAAGCGTTAGCAATTTTGAATGAAACAGGAGACCAAAATATTTTAGCAGCATCAGCATCGGGCACCACACGCTTCACTTTAGGAAGAACCGGAACGCTTGATTTGACCTCAGCAGCTACAGCGGGCGATGTAGCGGATATTGACTTCGCCCCAAGTACAACTCAAACAGCTGCGTTGACAGGTCTGGATATTGACTTTACGAACCTTACGGCTGACGGAACAAATGCTCTTTACGGTCTTCATATTAACGATCAAGTTGGAAACACCGGATCAACGGAATACGCGATATTCCAAGAAGGAGCAAATTGGGATTTCGGAGGATATTTTGAAGATGATGTCGCAACGCTCAATAACCTCTGGGTCGGAGCAACCTCGGAAACCCTCGCAAATACAGGTTTCGCTCTTGACGGCGACGATGCCTTTGTCGCCGGTATGCTTGGCGTCGAAGGTAATGTCTACACTGACGGTTCTTTCATAACCGGTAGCGGCACAACAACATATGGCGATGCGTCAATCACCTTCTCCTCGACTACTCCTTCATTTGTTATCGGTAATACAGGTACATTAAGTTTCACAGATGGCTCAAACACCCTATTCAGTATAGCTGACGATACTTCAGAAGGTGATGTAACTGTAACTGGTGACCTTACAGTAAACGGCGCAACGTCGGCTGACATAACCTCCATCACAACAACCGCTTCTTTATTTAATGCTACAGTTACAACTCTCAATATCGGCAGTGCGGCAACGACCATTAACTTCGCAGACGCCGCGATCACAGGAACAATCGATATTGGAGGGGTAACTGCTGATGGAACAACAACTGTAAATATCGCCACAAACGGGACTGCTAATGCCGATACAATTGCAATCGGTAATGCAAATGCTTCAACCACAATTGCAATAACAGGCGGAAATGATTGGAGTATTACAACAGGCGGCGTAATAACAGGAACAGATTTAACTTGTACCGATTGCCTTGAGCAAGGCAATATCGGCGCTGCAGCTATTGGTCAAGGTGAGTTAAAGACGGGGACCTCCGAAGTTAGCCAAACTGATGACTGTTCAGCAGCCGGAACCATTTCTGACCATACCGACTTAGGCGGCGGCGAATACGGTTTCTACCCAAATGTAAAAATCGCACAGTGTACATCCGGCACCGGTGTGGCTAATGTCAGGATAATGGAAAACTCTGTTACCCCCGATGCCCAACCAACTACTTACCGCCCAAATATATCATTGGGGTCTAATGCCAGCGGTGGTACAGGCAACCTTATTGTCTACGCGCAGCAAAGATATATCCAAGCATCGCCTCCGTACTTTATCGATGGCTATAATATGAAGTGGTTTATCTACTTTTTGTGGTACAAAGACAGGAATTTTAAAGAGGTCGGTTGGCACGCAGAAGATCCGCCCTACGAGAACAACGGTGAAACGTGGGAAACACATCCACACCCATACCTAGACTATTACACAAAACCTGTTCCGGAAGGAGCAGAAATTGCACTCATCGACCCGTCAGATGTCTTTGCATGGATTAAGGAAGCTGAATCCAAAAACATGTCACTTCTTGAGTATCTTAATGACTACATGGACGTTGACCCGACAGACGTTACTCCCCCGACCAGTCCGATTACGGGTCAACCGATTAATATTCCTGCTCCGCTTGTTTGGAGAAAACTTAAATTAGCCGCCACACCGCAGGTTCACGGCACAGGAGAGGTTGATACAGCAACGTACGAAAAATACGGCGATGCGGCTGAACTCTTCCCAATGGGCAGCGGACCCTTGATGGGACCGGGTGACATCGTCGACATTCATGCAAAAAGCGCGATTGATGACAACAATGTTCTTTCAAAAGCCGAGACGCCCTACAGCAATCGAGTGGCGGGCATTATCTCAACCAATCCACTTCTGATTGTAAACGACCAATATAACCCGGGTGAGCCAACTATACCTTTAGCCCTTACCGGCCAAGTACCCGTCAACGTTTCTTTAATAAACGGCGCGATCGAAGCAGGTGACCCGATTACTGCAAGTGAGATTCCGGGACTGGGCATGAAAGCAACACAAGCAGGTTCAATAATTGGAAAAAGTATGGGTGCATTTGACGGCTCAAATGCCACTTACTTTGCTCATTTTGACGATTCTCTCAGTACCTGGACTGTCGACCAAACCCCCTGCGACCCTGACAGGGTCAGACCCTGTCACGCAGTTGGGCAGGTAGTCGCACTGGTAACAAATTCCTGGATGGATCCCAATTTAGCCGTAGGCAGCGGCGGTGACATGCTCGTTGCCTCCGAAGACGGATCTTACAAATTGGTAGACGTAAACGGAGTCGAAGTAAGCAGTTTAAGCTTAAGTAATTCTATAATCTCAAATCTCCAAGCTGGAATCGCTACAATTACCGACGCCATCGTCGACAAACTTACTGCCGTACAAATTAATGCTGAAAATATTCTTGTCTCAACCGGCTTATCCTCTCCTCTAATAAAGACATCAAGCTTACAGCCTTTGGCAGGTAAGATTTCAATTCAAAATGAGTTGGGTGAAGAAGTCGCTTCAATTGATGATGTCGGAAACGCTACGTTCTCAGGACAAGTTACAAGTGACAAGTTACAAGTGACAAGCGAAGCGAGCATATCCGGTGAGCTTCACGCGAGCAAGATTTATGCCGATGAGATAGTCTCGACTAATGCCAAGTTTGCTGACGCGTCTATTGCAGCTTTAACCGGTATAACCCGTGAAGAAATTGAGAATATATTACAAGAAGCCCAGATTGACCAGGGTACAATAGTGGCAGCTCAAGATTGGTCAACATCACTTGCAACGGGTTCTGCCACTCTTGATACCGCTTCCGTGAATAACCTTTTTGTAACGGGAACTACAGCTCTCAATTCTCTATCTCTATCTGACTCTTTAGTAATTGGAAGCGATCTTGTTATCTCAACTCAAATAGATGAGACAGGAAATATACTGGCAACATCCCTAAATACCCTAATCTCCCCTCTTGAGCTGCAATCTGCCGCAGCTCAACCGCTTTCCATTATGGCTGGTTTGTTCCAGATAGATACCCAAGGAAACGTCAAAATCGCAGGAAACCTGGCTGTTGCCGGAACAATCGAGTCATCAGGCTTAACCCTTAAAGAAATACCCGGGGTTGGAAACGAAAGCTTCACCTCCGAGGTGGAGAGTTCAAACACCTCGGAGGTGTTATCTATATTGGATTCCGGCGGACTAAAGGTAGCGGGAATTTCAGCCAGCGGTTCAGCGGCTTTCAAACAACTTACGACTAACACTCTCTATATCAAACCCGATAGTAATGCGACGGATTCGGCTACACTCACCGATTACACTATTACTAATAACGCAACGGCTGGTAAAGGCAAAGTTCCGGCCGGTATGATCGAGGTAACAATCCTAAATTCGACTATCACCCCAAATTCCCTAATATATATAACACCTACCTCCTCTACTGGAGCATATAACCTTTATCTTAAGAATCAAGAAAATGGTAAATTTGTAGTCGGTTTTGACAACCCTACCGAAACAGATATCACATTTAACTGGTGGGTCGTAGGACTGGTTGCCAGTCCGTAGACCCTACCCCGTCAAACCGCACCTTGAACCGTATATGAATAATATTGAAAAGGTGAAAGGTAAGATTGTTCGGGGTGGATCGTAGAGCTTGGAAGTCAATAAATTTATGAGTCTTATTAGTCGTATCAGTCATATTCGTCTTATTTTAAAACGCGTTCAGCGCTATCTCAGCGTAAAATTCCGTGCCGTTCCGCGGCGTCAACGATTTATTATCTTAGGAGTAATACTGTTATTACTAGCCCCCCTCATCATAAACAGTCTACTTGACCAGAAAGTAATCAGAGCCGATGCCTTTTTAAAATTTGACGAAGGCACAGGAACTACGGCTGGTGATAGTAGCGGCACCGCCTCGGGTACAATCACCGGATCTGCCTGGAAAACGGAAGACCTCTGCGTCAGCGGTAAATGTTTGTATTTTGACGGTGCCAGCCATATCTCTTTGGGAGATGACAATAATTTCGACTTTACCTCCTCTGCCAATTGGACAGTGATTGCCTGGATAAGACACGCCCCCAAAACAACTGGAACCGAGGTCATTGTAGCCAAATCCAACGCTTCAGCCGGCTACAAACTTTACATGGAGGCTGACGGCGATATTACTTTTGCAATCGATGATGATGCAACATGGAATCCCGACGCATCAGTATCTTCAACGGCAGCGACGTATGATGACTCCCTGTGGCACAGCCTGGCTGCAGTTAAAACCGGAACTTCAAAATTAGACCTTTACATCGATGGGGTTTTGGTGGGCACAAACGACGCAATCTCCGGAATTGGCGATCTAACCAACTCAGCAAACTTATATATCGGCACCGATGGCGATGGAATTTCAAACGGCTTCGTGGGTTTCATCGACGAAGTAAAAATCTATACAACTACCGCAAAAACGGCAACTACTATCAAATCGGATACCATCAAGGGTTCAACAGACAGCGGGAGCTCAGCTGTCTTTATACCGGACATGACTTACCTTTCAGAAGGCCTGATCGGCTACTGGAAGTTAAATGGCAACGCCGGCGACAACTCTTTAGGCAGAGGAGGTCTCCATAACCGCGATGCTACCTACGTTGCCGGCAAGTTCGGTGAAGGCAGCGAGCATGTTCCCGCTTCCAGTCAATACCTGTGGGGAAATTCTACAGCTCTAAACGGTATTAAAACTTTCTCCTTCTGGGTCAATCCTGACTCTACAACCAACTATTTTATGACATATAACAATGCATCGATAGAGTCCTCCTCCGGAACTATCACAACAACCGGCTTATCCAATCCGAAAATCTATATTAATGGCCAACCATCCGGTAGCCTAACGGCCGACACCTGGCAACTTGTGACCGTAACAACGGATTCAAGCATTACCAGCCAATCAGGCGGTAATATAACTCTGCCTTCGGGCAGCATTATTTCCTCCACCAATGATATTTACTGTCTTACGCCCGATGATTGTAAAATGGTTTACTACGACTCAACCAATAGTGCAATTCGTTTTATGGATTGCGATGACGCCACTTGCACGAGCGGGACTGCCACCATTCTCGACGGCGCCATAGGTTGTGTCTTAACCGGTGGCGACGGGTGCAATACCAGCCGGACTGTCGGATCAGCTTCATTCGCAATTTATTGCCCAACCGCTGATGACTGTAAAATCGTCTACCAAAACACCACCAATACTGCCCTGATGTTTGCCGACTGTGCCAACACCACTTGCACTTCAGGCTCAGTGGAAATCCTGGACGGCTATACCAGTTGTGGACTAACTGGAGGCGATGCCTGCAATACCGCCGGCGACAGCGGCGACAGCGGTGTCTCGATTGCCTGCCCCACCGCCACCGACTGCAAAATCAGCTATTACGAAGCCGGCACCACCTCTCTTCTTATGGGTGACTGCGATGATGCTGCATGTTCAACCGGTTCCACCAATTACATCGACGGCGATGACGCCTGCGGTTTATCCGGCGGGATCGGGTGCTATTCGGATGCGGTTGGGACGGCCTCCTCAATTGCCTGCCCCACCGCCACCGACTGCAAAATCAGTTATTATGACGGTTCCAATACCGCCTTATTGTTAGCTGACTGTGACGACGCCACCTGCACGAGCGGCTCTATCCAGTCCTTGGATGGTTACAATGACGATTCCGGTAACTTTACCGACATCTTTTGCGTTACGGCCTCGGATTGCAAGATGGCCTTCCGCTATGAAAATGATACGTCGCTCAGGTTTATGGACTGTGATGACGCCACCTGCACGAGCGGCACTGTGACGACGGTTGACGGTGCCTGGGACTGTGGTTTAAGCGGTGGGGACGGGTGCAGTACGACGACCAATGCCGGTGATTACGTCTCGCTCTATTGCCCGGCCGCCAATGACTGTAAGATGGTTTACACGGGTGGGGTGGGCAGCGACTTAATGTTTGCCGACTGCGATGATACCACTTGCTCAACCGGTTCGGTAGAGTTACTGGATGGCGACACTGGTTGCGCTTTAAACGATACCGCTCCAGGTGATGGCTGCAGATCAGGCCTAAACATCTGGTACGAAAAATCACTCTTCTGCCCCACGGCCAGCACCTGCAAAATCGCTTATAGCAACGGTGGCAGCAGTTTATTATTCGGTTCTTGCGCTGATGCCACCTGCTCTGACGGCCGGGTAGAAATACTTGACGGCGAAACTAACTGCGGCTTGACTAATTGCAGCACTTCAACCGCTCCCGGGAACGAAATTAATCTTTACTGCCCGGCCGCTGATAACTGTAAGATAGCCTACTATGACAGCACCAATACCGCTTTGATGTTTGCCGACTGCAGCGATGAATATTGTTCTTTGGGTATAGTTCAAGTCTTAGATGGTTATACCGGCTGCGTGCTCACCAATATCGCGGGAGACGTTTGTAATGATCAAGCCAATACCGGTCAGTATGACCTGACCATTGCCTGTCCGGCTGCTGATGACTGCAAAATAAGTTACTACGACGGTACCGATACAGCCCTCATGTTTGGTGACTGCGCTGATGAAACCTGCTCAACCGGGAGAACTGATGTCGTTGACGGTGCTTCCGGCTGCAGTGTAACTGGATGCAATACCGGCCGGACAGCCGGAACCTTTAACGATCTTGTTTGCCTTACGGCCAGTGACTGCAAAGTTGCTTACAACGACAGTGGTGGCTCATCCCTTCTCATGGCCGACTGCGGCGATGGCAATTGCGCTACAGGCCAAGTCAGAATCCTCGACGGAGCTGCAAGTTGCTTATTAACAAGCGGAGACGTTTGCGATACGTCGATCGACACCCGTAATTTCAGCATGTACTGTCCAACGGCTGATGATTGCAAAATTGCCTACCAAGACTTTACCAATACCGCCCTTGTTATAGCCGATTGCAATACCGATGACGGTAATGGCTCCTGTCCCTCCGGATCAGTGGAGTACGCTGACGGTTTAGGTGGTTGCACATTAACCGGCGGTGATGCTTGCGATGTAACCGAAACAACCGGCTCCCCCAATTCGCTTTTCTGCCCGGAGGCTGACGATTGCAAGATCAGCTACTTCAGCAACTCCAGCAATTCGCTCTATTTCGCCGACTGTGCTGATGCTACCTGTTCTACTGGGTCGGTGGAGCTATTGGACGGGGACGCCGGTTGCTCGCTAACTGGCTGCGACAGTGATAACAATCAGGGTAACAATAACTCGCTCTACTGCCCAGAGGCTGACGATTGCAAGATCAGCTACTCTGATACTGCCAACACGGCCCTAGAATTTGCCGATTGTGCCGATGCAACCTGCTCCTCAGGAACAATAAAAACCATCGACGGTACTAACGCTTGCGCTTTAACCGGCGGCGATGGCTGCGACGAAAGTGTTGCTGCTGATACCGTCTCCTCCATTTATTGCCCAACCACCGGTGATTGTAAAGTAAGCTTTATCGATACAACCCGCCAAGCGATCAAAATGGCCGATTGCGACGACACCACCTGTTATACCGGCTCAGTCAACTATGTTGATGGTGTCCTTGCCAATAAGCTCGTGGCCGGCGACAGTGCCATCTCGTGTCCCACAGCCGGCGACTGTAAAATGGTTTATAAACAGGATTCAGATTCTTCGTTAATTTTTGTCGACTGCGATGATGCGACATGTACCACAGGAACCACCTCGGTTTTAGACGGTGCCACGGGTTGCGTCTTAACCGGTGGAGATGCCTGCGATGCAGCTATCGACGCGGGCGATAATGTTGCTATTTTTTGTCCCGCTGCCGATAATTGCAAAATAAGCTATTACGACACCACAAATAGCGCCCTGATGTTCGCCGACTGTGCCAATGCAACATGCACCTCCGGTTCGGTTCAGATCCTGGACGGCGCCAGCGACGGCGTTAATTGTGCCTTAACCAGTGGCGACGGCTGCAGTACCGGCAGTGAATCGGGCATGTACTCTGCCCTCTACTGCCCGGCCGCTGACAACTGCAAAATAAGCTATTACGATGACTCCACAATAAATACGCGTTTACTCATGGCCGACTGCGCTGATGAATCATGCTCAACAGGCTCAGTGGAAATCCTGGACGGCTATACCGGTTGCAGTCTAAGTGGTGGTGATGTCTGTTCGATCAGTTCCAATGCCGGTCTATATACCGATATCTTCTGCCCGACAGCCGGCGACTGTAAGATAAGTTATTATGATGCCACCAACACTTCCGTACGCATGGCTGATTGCGGCAATGAAACATGTTCAACGGGCTCAGTTGAAGTTATTGACGGAGCAAGTGGCTGCGGTTTAAGTAGCGGCGACGCTTGCAACACCGGAAGATCTGCCGGCAGTATTGGTACTTCAATTTACTGCCCTGCTACCGGTGATTGCAAAATCGCCTACTATAATGGCACGGATTCGGCTCTAATGATGGCCGATTGTGCTGACGAGACGTGCTCCACAGGCTCAGTCGAAATATTAGACGGTACCACCAACTGCGGATTAACCGGCGGCGATATTTGCGATACAAGCCAGACTACCGGCTACTATCCGTCAATTTACTGCCCTGCTACCGGTGATTGTAAAATCAGTTATCACGATAATGGCAATACGTCTTTAATGATGGCTGATTGTGCCGATGAGTCATGCTCAACAGGCTCGGTGGAAATATTAGACGGCCTGGCTTCCTGCAGCTTGACCAACGGGGATGCCTGCAACACAGCTATCAGCGCCGGTATTGTCACGACTTCCCTAACCTGCCCGGCTACTGATGATTGCAAGATCAGTTACATTGATGCTACCAATTACCGCGGGCTCATGGCTGATTGTGCTGACGCTACTTGCTCAACGGGATCAGTAGAAACAACGGCCGGAGGCATGTCCACTACGCTTCAAGTTGGTAAAGTCGGTACTAATTACTTCGACGGGACACTTGATGAGATCAGAGTTTACAATCGCATACTTACGCCCCTTGAAATTGAAAATTTATATAACTGGGCATCAGGACCTGTCGCTTATTGGAAACTGGATGAAGGCTCGGGATCAACCGCAAACGACGCTTCGGGTAACTCAAACACAGGTACTATTACGGCAGGCCGCGGTAACTATATTGCCGGAAAATTCGGTTCCGGCTATAATTTTGACGGGGTAGACAGCATAATCAATGCCGGCTCCAATGTAGCGCTCGACAATTTAGCCTCGAAAGGCGGCCTGACCATTGAAGCCTGGATCAACCCGGGAAGTCAGGGAGAAGGCAACGCCGGGATAATCGCTGCTAAAAATAGCGGTACGACTCCGAGTGCCGGTTGGCTCTTACAGTTTGCCGGAACGAACGCTTTAACCTTTACCGTCGATGGAGCAACTGACTTGGTACGAACAACAAGTAATAGCATCATATCATCAAATGCCTGGAATTATGTAACAGTTGTCTGGGACGGCGTAATTACTACAGCTAATAGCGTTCATATCTACATCAATGGCGTTGAAGCAACTTATGCCACTACAACCAACGGAGCTACAATCGTCGATGATTCTTCCTCAAGTTTCTATATAGGTAACGACAGTACCCAAGCCAGAACATTCGCCGGTACAATTGACGACGTTAAAGTATATAGTTATCCGCGAAATACTTCCCAATTCACACAAGACATGAATGCTGGACATCCTGCGCCGGGGTCCCCTGTCGGTTCAGCCATCGGTCACTGGTCATTCGACGAGGGTAGTCTCAATACCTGCAGCGGCGGAGCCAATGATTATTGTGATTCCTCAATAAACGCTAATGATTTACTCTTTTCAACAACGACCGGCGGATTTACGAATAGCGCTAAATTTGGAAAAGCTTTTAACGGTACCGGCGGAGTCTGGGCTTACCGAGCAGATGACTCAGATTTTGATTTCTCCGAAACTGAAAGTTTATCGATCAGTATGTGGTTTAAGTCAGATACCGCAGCCGTCCCCTCTGCTTCCGAATTTCTCCTCGACAAATCCCAAAGTGACGGATCACAATCGGCCGGTTACGCGATATATTCGACAACCCAAGGCTATATCTGCTTCGCAATTGACGATGACACGTCTTGGGAACCTGATGTCTCGGCCTGCAACTCTACCAATCTCTACGATGCCGCCTGGCATCATATACTCGGAGTTCGGGATATTGCCAGTGACAGGTTGTATCTTTATGTGGATGGCCAAGAGAAAAAAAGCACCACTGATTCAACAACGGCAAGCTTAGCCAATGCCAGAATCCTTTATATCGGAGATAGGCAAGGAACTGATGACGGAGATGAGTTTAACGGCGACATTGATGAGCTTAAAATCTATCGCTCCTCGATAACTCCCGATCAAGTCAAAACAGAATATAACGCCGGATACGCACAGGTTTTCGGAGCAACTTCAACCGACTCATCAGGCAACGCAACTTGGTCTTCTACTAATGAATATTGTCTCCCCGGCCAAGGAACAGCTTGTACTGCTCCTGTTGGTGAATGGAAGTTTGATGAAAATACAGGCCAATACAGTTTTGACACTTCAACAAACAGCTATACCGGTACTCTTGGCTCATCAAGCGGGTCCGATACTAATGATCCTACCTGGACTATCGGAAAATTTGGCTCGGGGTTAAGTTTTGACGGGAGCAATGATTATGTTGACTTTAGCACCATGACAATAACGCCTACTGCCGGCACCATAGGTATGTGGCTATATCGTACTTTTACTAATACTGTCGCTACTGACCAAACTACAATCATACTCTACACCTCTACTAGCAACCGGATTCGGTTAAACTACTCTGCTGACAGTGACGCTTGGGGTGTTCTTTTAAATTCCGGCGGAGTAACAAAAAGTATTACTGATATTAGTGCCGACACCATTCCGCAAAATACCTGGACCTATGTAAATATTGTTTGGGATACCGGAGCAGGCGATATCTTGAAGTTTTACGCTAACGGTACAGTACAAGGAACCCCCCAAACGGGGATCGGTGATTGGTCTGGAGCTTTGACAAGTAATCGCGTAGGAGAAACCAATACCGGGACGAACCCTTATACCGGTTTAGTCGATAATATCCGTATCTACAACTACGTCCGTAGCCAAGCTCAAATCGCCTGGGAATATAACCAAGGAGCGCCGATTGCCTACTATGCTTTTGATGAGTGTTCGGGTGCGACCGCTTACAATTCGGCTCTCGACGCCAACGGCAACGCAGCCGGGATGAACGGTTCAATTTATCCTGGCACTGGTACTCCGCCCCAAAATACAGCCGTTGGAACCTGTGGATCCGGCAACAACTACGAAATGTGGAATGATGGCACCACCGGTAAAAGAAACGCCAGTTTAGGTTTTGATGGTAGTGATGATTATATATCTATTAGCGATCCCGGGACTGGAAGTGCATTGGACTTCTACACAGGTCAATCAATTTCTCTTTCTGCATGGCTTAAATTAACAAATCTTCCAACTAACAATAACTACATGACCATCCTGACCAAAGGCAGTACAGATGATAACGATGATGCTAACTATTTATTCCAAGTCGGAAATAATAGTGGCAATTATGTATTAGCTCTTTGCTACGCCCAATCAGGTACCGGAAGCTGGAATTGCAGTGAATCAAATCTTAATAACTTAACGGCTGGAAATTGGAATCACTTGTTAGCTACATATACATTCGGCACCAGCAGTTCAGTTAAAAAATATCAAAACGGAGTTTTACTTCCTCAGGGAACCTGGGCAGCAGGAAACGGTAACGATAACCCATCTGTCACAAACAAAGCACTTTGGACTGGAGCCGACGATGTAGCAGCAGGCGGTGCTGTCCCGATGGAAGTAGTTAACGGTCAAATCGACGAAGTCCAGATTTACAATTACGCTTTAACAGCAACCCAAATTAAGACGCTGTATAACGACGGTGCTGTGAGATTCGGTCCATAGCCGAAGGCTAGATTGTATCTAGTATTTTGTATCTTGTATTTTGCAAATAATATATGACAAAACAAAAAACAACTGCATACGTCTATATTGACGGCGCAAATATGTTCTACACCCAAAGAAAACTGGGTTGGTTTTTTGATTTCAAAAAGATTCTGAAACATTTGAATAAAAGCTGGAAGGTTTTGCACACCAAATACTATACCGGTATTAAAACCGATGATCCAAAGATGAGTTCCTTCCTAAAGTACCTTGATAAAGTCGGTATCGTACCGGTAACTAAACCGCTTAAACAAATTCGGGATGGAAAAGTAATCATTTACAAATCCAATTTTGATGTTGAAATGACTGTGGATATGCTACTAGAGAGATCTGCCTATGATACCTGTATTCTTCTTAGTGGAGATTCTGATTTTGAGGCTTTAGTCAAAAAGTTGCAGGACTTTGGTAAAAAAGTGGTGGTTTATTCAAGCAGAAAAACAATATCCTGGGAGCTGAAACTCATCGCAAATAGTTATTTATTCTTTGAAGATTTAAAGAAAGAGATAAAAAGAAGTGGCTAAACAAAACCTCCGCTCTTGCGAGCGGAGTTCTGTAAAACTATTGTAAGTATATGAAAATAACTGTAGAAAGTCAAGGCACAATCGACTTGACCCGTTAGTAATCCGTAAAACGGATACTGTACGGGTCGAAGTCAAAATCTGGAATTATGCCCTATCTGCTCAGCAGATCAAAGACGATTATAACGCCGGTGCCGTCAGATTCGGAAATTGATTTTTATACGACTTATATGACATATACGACTAATTCTCTCATTCCTCCCCACGGAGGGTACAAAAAGCTAGAGAGCTACAAAACAGCCGTCATTATCTGCGACGGAACTGATTATTTTTGCAAAAGATGGATAAAGGATTTGAAATTGTCTTCGCAAATGAACGGGGCAGCCCGCTCTGGTAAGCAGTGTATCGTAGAAGGGAGCCTAAACTCCGGTACAGCTAAAAAGCTTGAAATTAAGCTCGTCGGGAATGCTAGAGGAAGCTTCGGAGAACTTTTAGAGGATTACGAAGACTTCCTGCGGTTTAGAAAATTACAACTTTGGGAAAAAGGCGAACCGCGGGTTACGGCGATCCGCAGGATCGCCTATCTGTCCAATAAGTCGTATACGTCGTATAAAACCTATCTCGAAAGCGACGACCCAGAAGTTTCCGCCAATACCCTAATTTGCCTTATCAATCAGGAGAACTACCTCCTCGACCGACAATTAAAATCTTTAGAAAGTCAATTCTTGAAAGAAGGCGGTATTACTGAAAAGATGTACGAAGCCCGCCAAGTGGCAAGGCAAGCGCGACGAAAGGCGCGCAATATATAAGTCATATGCGTCTTATAAGACTAAGACTAATACGTCGTATTCTGACAAGGTCCGACCTTGTCAAATCAGTTTCTCTAAAAAGGTCTGACCTTCTTAAACGTATTCCGCGTAAACAGAGGTTAATTATCCTTGGAGCACTATTACTAATAGTTCTTCCTCTTGTTATTAATTCTCTCCTTAATATCCGCCGGGCAAAGGCTGAAGCTCCATGGGCCACAACTCTTACAAACTGGGGTAAGAGACAGAGGTTAACGGTTGTCAATAATAGCGGTGACTCGCTTGCAAACGGTACAACAATTGCAGTATCTGTTGATACAAAGAGATTGTTTGACTTGGGAAAGTTGAAAAGCAATTGCAGCGACATTCGGGTTGTCTACCAGCCGGATAGCTCTACAACCACCGATCTTGATAGGTTCATTAGCTACCCAGGCGGAGGTTCCTGCTCAACTTCCCAAGCTTCTAAAGTCTACTTTAAAATCCAAGCTGACCTTGGCTCGACGTCGGAGACGGCGGCCTACTATATGTATTATGCTAATCCGCAGGCTTCTGCTCCTTCCAATTCTGACAATGCTTTCGATATAGGATCGGCTGATGCTCTTCTTGTGTGTCCATTTGATGGAACAACAACCTGTGCTGCCACCGAGACCCCTTCCACTGCCACCGGCGCCATCCGCTACTCAGGTGCCAAAAGCGCGCTTAGATTTGACGGAAGTAATGACAAAGTCTCATACACTTGGGATGAAGGGACCTTCAGCGCCGGAACAATTGAAATGTATGTTAAGTTAAACCAGTCGTTTGCCACTGGAGCCTCCGCGGACTTTGGAATCCTTTCAAATAATCTATCCGGTGCAAATGACGGCGATATCAACTCTATCAAGTTTCAAAACGCTGACGGGACACTCCAACTTACTCCTGATGTAGGAAGCATTTTCAACTCCACTAAAACAACCTGGAATGCCAACCAATGGTATCATCTCGCCTTCACCTGGGACGGGACAAACTTAAAGCTTTATATCGATGGAGCTCTAGACAAAAGCGCTTCCCGGACTCAAGGACTACTAATTAACGCAAGTTTTACACTTGGAGATGATAACAATTTTCAATACCTTCCAGGTCTACTAGACGAGGTGAGAGTTTCCAATGTGGTCCGTTACAGCAGTAACTTCACTCCCTCCACTGCCCCATTTGTCCGGGACGAGTATACCCAGCTTCTATATCACTTCGATGAAAATGGTGATGATCCGCGCCAAACAGGGAAAGCTATTGATGACGCTTGTCCGGATGGAACCTGCAATCATGGAACAATAACCGGAGCGAAATATGTCGGAGGTCTTGTCGGCGTAGACTCTACCTCTCCTACCACACCGGGTGTGAATGATAGGGATGCTTATGCCTCTCATGAAGGCATCTTTATCGAAGAAGCCACCACCAACAAAATCACCAACCCTTCCTTCGAGCATGCCACTTACGGGACTAGTTGGACCGCTTCAGGCGGAACCCCTACGGAAAACACAACTATCCCATTTTACAAATTTGGCTCGAAAAGTTACAAGCTCACTTTAGCTGATACCTCAGATCAAAGAGTCACCACTTCCGTTACAGTTACCGCTGTAGCCCACAATCTCTCCGCTTATTTATACCGGGGAACATCGGGCAGTGTGGGGGAAACCATTGCAGCCGCCCAAGCTACACTCTGGTTTAACGGCGCAGAAGTAACGCCCGCATCATATACCGACATGGGCGGAGGTTGGTGGAAACTGTCTTACACGGCCACCCCCACAGCCGGTGCTCAGGATTTTGGAGTAAATATCAAAGAAGATTCAGGCACTTATTACATAGACGGTGTGCAACTCGAAGCAAAAGCCTATGCCACTACCTATGCCGACGGCTCCCTCACCTCCAATGCCGGCGGAAATGATACTTATTTCTGGGATGACGATTGTGACGGAACACTGGATGCCGGCGAAGACCAAACTGCTGATCAAAACACCCAATGTTCCTCCCGTTTGTCAACAAATCTAAGATACACAACAAGCGGAGGACAATTAGACGCTGCGCAGGGATCTTTTGGCGTCTGGGTTAAATCAGTTGGCCGTAATATTTGGTCCGGAACCGATGAAGCCTATTTCGTACACGTTGGGAGCGGTGGTGGTGGCTTAAAAATTAATATCCAAAACTGGAGCCCGGTCGGCTTATACATATATGCCCGAAACACTTCCACTTACATTCCAGTTGCTTCCTTATCCTCCTTAACTGAAGGCCAGTGGGTAAATATCACAGCCACATGGGATGCGAGCAATATTAACTTATATGTCAATAACACCATCACTGCTTCTATAGCTAGCAGCACAACTCCAACTTTGGGGTCACTAATGACCATCGGCCAAGAAATAAACTTCACTCGATACTCGAACTCAGTAATTTCCGATGCGCGCATTTTTAGTACAGTTCTTACTTCCGACGAGAGAGCTGATTTATATTATTCAGGATTAGTCTCTCATTTAGATACTGTTGAAGTTGACAAGTTTGATACAAGTAAAGGCCAGGACCCGATTGCAATTTGGCACTTTGACCCTTCGGCAAGCTCAGGGCAAGTTGCGTATGATTCTTCACAGTACGGGAACCACTTAACGGTTACAGGAGCAACA
>Ga0209751_10000451_pt1 | contig 44029 bp, 40 predicted proteins | sample RifCSP13_1_FD_184019 | JGI IMG/M metagenome (GOLD analysis project Ga0209751, IMG submission 184019) | Soil microbial communities from Rifle, Colorado - Rifle CSP2_sed 13_1 (SPAdes) (version 2) | ecosystem: Environmental > Terrestrial > Deep subsurface > Rock core/Sediment | place: Rifle...
ATCCGTTCTCCGAACCGGAGCACGGCCGGGACCGCGCCTCGGAGGACGTGGAGGAGACGATCCGGCGGGCCCGGGAGGCCGACGGGCTTCGCGGGGACATGGGGCTCGTGGGCGCCATTCAAGGAGGCCTCCACGAGGACCTAAGGGAGCGGTGCGCGCGGGAGGTGTCCTCCCTCGGGATTGCGGTCGCGGCGATCGGGGGCGTCGTGCCGCTCCTCGAGTCGTACCGCTTCCGGGACCTGGTCCGCGTGATCGTCGCGTCGAAGCGCGGGCTCGATCCGTCGAAACCCGTCCACCTCTTCGGGGCCGGCCACCCGATCGTGTTCCCGCTCGCGGCCCTCGTCGGCTGTGACCTGTTCGATTCGGCCTCGTACGCGAAGTACGCGCGGGACGGTCGGATGATGTTCCCGGACGGCACGCGTCGCGCCTCCCACATCGAGGAGAGCGGCTGCAGCTGTCCCGTGTGCACGGAGCATCCCGTCTCCGAGCTCGCCGCGGACGAGCGGCTCCTCGCGGAACACAACCTCCACGTGTGTTTCGCCGCGGTGGGCGAGGTCCGGCGGGCGATCGCGGCCGGGGAACTGTGGGAACTCGTCGAGCGACGCGCGCGGGACCACCCGGCCCTTCTCGACGCGCTCGCGGAGCTACGGCGCCACGCGGACTTCCTCGAGGAGTTCGAGCCGATCTCGCGGCCGCGGGCCCTGTACTACGTCGGCCCGGAAACCGCACACCGCCCGATCCTGATGCGGTACCGGCGTCGTCTTCGCGAGCGGTACGCGCCTCCTCCCGCGAAGGGGCTCGTCGTGTTCCCGGAGGGGGAGCGCCCGTACTCGGCCCGGCGCGCGGGCGTCGTGGCGCGGGCGCTCGAAGCCTCGGACGTCCATTTCGTCGTGCGCTCCGTCTGGGGGCCTGTGCCCCTCGAACTCGACCAAGTGTGGCCCCTCTCCCAGTCCCTCATCCCGGAGCGTCTCGATCTCGAGGCCCTCGAGGCCGCGGAGGTGTTTCTCCGCGAGTGGGTCGAGGGCGCCGGATATCCGTTCGGCCGGCTGTGGGAGGGGGACGACACCCTGGACGACCTGCGGTCGCGGGCCCCGGGCCCCCGAGCGGTGGACTGGGACCTCCTCCGGGTCCGGGCCACCGCGGATCTCCAGTTCGGCCGCGGCGCGGCCGACGTCCTCCTAACCGGGTCCCTCCGGTTCGTGGTCTCCAAGAACACCGGCCGGATCCGGAACGTGATCGCGGACGAGGAGCACGTCGCGTCTCTCCGGGCCGAGGACGGGTGGTTCAGCCTCCGGTCTGCGGGCGCGCGGCGCCTCCACGCCGGGATCCCGTCCCCGCGACTCCGGGTCATCGTGGATCCGGACGCGGTGCCGTTCCACCGGGAAGGCAAGAACGTCATGGCGAAGTTCGTCGTGGACGCGGACCCCGACGTCCGGCCCGGCGACGAGGTCCTCGTCGTTTCCCCCCTCGACGATCTGTGCGCGGTGGCCCGCGCGACGATGAACCGGCGCGAGATGCTCGCGTTCCGCCGCGGGGTCGCGGCCCACGTCCGGGAGGGCGTCCCTCCACCTCCCGTTCCGCCTCGCGAACCCGCGCGAGCCACGCGTCCAGGGCGATGAGCAGGTCGCGCGGGTCCTCCCCCGCGAGCTCGACGCGCACCTGGCGCCTCGCGCCATGCGGGATCCCTCGGGACTCGATCCCGGCGGCCTCCGCGACGGCCTGCGCCGTCCCCGCGTCCGCGAAGCTCATGACGACGACCGCCCGGGCGCGCATCGGATAGCCCCGGGCAGATTCGAACTGCCGTCGCGGGTTCCAAAGACCCGAATGCTTGACCGCTACACCACGGGGCTGCCCGTGCAGATTCGCTCGGGTCTATAAAGTCCATCGCCCACGACGCGTCCGATGAAGTCCGTCGCACGGGCTCCTTCGATTCGGATGCGGACGAACCCGCCGATCGGCACGCCCCGCGGCCCGATCCGCCGAATCGGCCATGACGGTAGGCGCGGGCGGCAGGGAGAAATACCCTTCCCCGGTATCCTGCGCCTCGAGGCCCGCGATGGAACCTCCGAGCAGCCCGTGGGGCGCCGCTCTCCTCTCCTTCATGTTCCCGGGGCTCGGCCAGGTGTACGCCCACGACTTCGTGAAGGGCTGCCTCCTGCTGACCGTCTCGATCGGCCTCGGCGTGTTCGTGTTCCCCATCGGGGTCCTCGCGTTCATCGCCCTGTACCTCCGGGAGCCGTTCCCGATCGCCTGGTTCGTCGCGGGGGTCCCCTCGGAATTCGCGCCCCCCGCGCTCGTCATCTCCGTCCTCTTCCTCGCCCCCGTCTCGTGGTTCCTCTGGTTCGCGTCCGTCGTGCAAGCGTACGACGCGGCGACCCAGCACAACGAACGCTTCGCATCCCTCGTGTGCAAGGTGTGCGGTCGGCGGTACACGTCCGGAATCACGGAGTGTCCGAACTGCGGGGCCCCCGCGGTCCCGTAGCCGGGTCCACAACCCTTATGGGCTCGCGCATCCGTCCGGACCGCGATGCAGGAAGCGCCAACCCCACCGTCGCCCGAGGCGTCCGAGCGGCCGCCCGCGTACGAGCTCCGAGACCGCGCGAAGGCCGCTAAGCTCCGTCATCGGGCCGCAAAAGCCCGCGTGAAGGCCCAGCGGCTCGAGCACAAGTCGAAGCGGCTGTTCGCGAGGGCCGCGGACCTTGAGCAGAGGGCGGACGCGATCGATGGCGTCGTGCGCGAGGCGCCTTCCGCTCCGCTCTGAGTCGTCGCTGGGGGACCGGGATGGCGGGCTCCGACAACGGGATCGTCCTGGACGACGTGCGCGCATATCTCGACGGGCTCGCGAACCCGGGCGGGACGGACCTCGCGGCCCTGGAGGCGGAGGGGCTCCGCGACGGCTGGCCCATCGTCGGACGCGTCGAGGGAAGCCTCCTTCACATCCTCGCGAGCGCGATCGGCGCGCGCCGCATCCTCGAGCTCGGGACGGCGATCGGATACTCGGGGACGTGGCTCGCCCGCGCGCTGCCGCCGGACGGCACCCTGGTGACCGTCGAAGGGAACCCGGACACCGCGAAGATCGCCGCGAAGAACTTCGAGCGCCTCGGAGTCGCGGACCGCGTGACCCTCCTCGTCGGGCGGGCGGACGATGTGCTCGAGGACCTCACGGGCCCGTTCGACCTGATCTTCAACGACATCGACAAGGACGGGTATCCGGCCGTCCTCGAGCCGTCCGTCGAGCGTCTCCGCGTGGGTGGTTTGCTCGTCACGGACAACGTGCTTTGGCAAGGAGACGTCGCGCGGAAGAGCCGGAGCGCGGAGACGAAGGCGATCCGGGCGTACAACGAGCGGCTCGCGAACGACCCGCGGATGATCGCGGTCATCACGCCCGTCCGGGACGGGGTCTCGATCGCCCTGAAGCTCCGCGCTTGAGCCGCGCGGCGGGCCCGCCAGGGTTATTACGCCCCGTGGGCATCGGATGGATGTCATGGCGCGTCCCCGCCGGCCCGAGGTGTTCGTGTACGCGGAGACGGACGGCCAGGTGTACCTCGTCAAGGACCGTGGGGTCCTCCGGTTCCCCCGGGACCGGGAACGCCTCCCGTTCGCGACGACCCCGAACGGCGTGATAGACTTCGGAACCCAGCGGATCGTGAAGGTCAAGCCCGCCCTGGATCGCCACCCCGAGGAGTGGCTCGGCCGGGATGCGATCTTCGACCGCGAGGACGTGGACGGCCTCGTGAAGCGTGCGATCTACACGACGATGATCCGCTGCGTGAGCGAGGTCGTCATCTCGAAGGGCGCGAAGGTCCTCATGGTGAAGGCTCGCCGCGGGTTCTCCCAGGGACACTGGAACGTGCCCGGGGGTTTCATGGACTACGGGGAGAGCCCGGAAGTCGGCGTGGAGCGAGAGGCCGAGGAGGAGATCGGGGTGGACGTCGTGCTGGACGGCCTCCTGAACACGTACGTCGCTGGCTTCCCAGGCCGCCCGTCGTACACGCTCGGTTTCGTGTACCGAGGCCACGTGACGTCCGAAGCGTTCCGCCTGAAGCCCGACGAGATCGAGGCGGTCGACTGGTTCTCGGTGGACCGCGGGCTCGGCCTCACGCGAAACCCGTTCGCGAAGTGGGGACTCGTCGACTTCTTCGTCCAGTCCCCGGAGGCGCGACGGGCACTCCGGGTCCGCAAACATGGCTTGTCCGCGGACACCACGCCCGTCGTCCGACCGACCGTGATCCTCGACCGGGACGGGGTGATCAACCGGGGTCGCCCGGGGTACGTCCGCACCCCCGATCACTTCGAGTTCCTCCCGGGCACGATCGCGGCGATGCGTCGCCTCACGGAGGCGGGTTGGCGGCTCGTCATCGCCACGAACCAGGACGCGATGGGCTGGAAGCTCGTGCCGGACCGGCAGCTCGCGCGGATCCACGAGCGGATGCTCGCGGAGCTCAAGCGCCGCGGGGTCCACATCGCCGAGATTTACTATTGCCCGCACCACGTCCTGTCGGACTGCGCGTGCCGGAAGCCACGGCCCGGCATGCTGCTCGCCGCAGCGCGGGACCTTGGCGTGGAACCGCGGATGGCCTGGATGGTCGGGGACAAGGTCCTCGACCTGGAGACGGGCCGCGCGTTCGGTTGCCGGATCGCATGGGTCGGGGCGAAGTCGTGGCGCCGTCGGTTCGAGTCCGATGCGCGGGCCTGGCAACCCGACGTGGTCGCGGACGACCTGGCCAGGGCCGCGGACGCGATCCTCCGGCGGCCGACGATGGCGCACCCGCGGCGAGAGGGCAAGGTCTAAGCGGGTCCGGGCCCTTGCTTCTGCGGGCGACGCGCATGGTGCGGGAGTACGGGATCTTCGTCGGCGGGAAATGGCGCACGTCCAAGGGGCCCCGGTTCGAGACCCGCAACCCCGCGACGGGTGAGGTCCTCGCGACGTTCCCCGATGCGACGAAGGGGGAGCTCGCGACGGCCGTGAAGGCGGCAAAGGACGCGTTCGAGGGCTGGCGCAAGACCCCGGCACCGCGGCGCGGCGAACTGCTCCTCGAGGCGGCCCGGATCTTCCGGCGCAAGAAGGAGGAGCTCGCGCGCGTCGTGACGACGGAGATGGGCAAGATCCTCCAGGAAGGCCGCGGAGACGTCCAGGAGGTGATCGATTTCTTCGAGTACGCCGCGGGCGAAGGTCGGCGGATGTTCGGCGAGACGGTCCCGTCCGAGCTCCCGAACAAGATGTGCCTGACCGTGCGCATGCCCGTCGGGCCCGTCGGGCTCATCACCCCGTGGAACTTCCCGATGGCGATCCCCGGTTGGAAGAGCGGCGCGGCCCTCATCGCGGGCTGCCCGTTCGTCCTGAAACCGTCGAGCCTCACTCCCCTGTCCGCGGCGCGATTCATCGAGGTCCTCGACGAGGCCGGGTTCCCCGCCGGCGTCGTGAACATGGTGACGGGGAGCGGTGGTGTCGTGGGGGACGGCCTCGTGGCCCATCCGGACATCCGGGCGATCTCCTTCACGGGCGGCGTGGACACGGGGAAGCACGTGTACGAGAGCGCCGCGAAGAAGATGATCAAAGTGGGGCTCGAGCTCGGGGGGAAGAACGCGATCATCGCGATGGACGACGCAAACCTCGACCTCCTAATGGACGGGGTCCTGTTCGGCGCGTTCGGCACGGCGGGGCAGCGATGCACCGCGACGTCGCGCCTCATCGTCCACGAGAAGATCTACGAGCAGGTCGTGGAGGAGCTCGTCGACAAGGCGAGCCGTCTCCGGATCGGGGATCCGCTCGACGAGAAAGTCGACATGGGGCCCGTGGCGTCTCCCGAGCAGGAGAAAAAGGTTCTCGAGTACATCGGGATCGGGAAGCAGGAAGGGGACACCCTCCTTGGGGGCGGCGCGAAACTCCGCGGGGGAGCACACGACCGAGGCCACTTCATCGAGCCGACGGTTTTCGCGGTGGACCGGAAGGCCCGGCTCGCCCAGGAAGAAGTGTTCGGTCCGGTCCTGAGCGTCCTAAAGGCGAACGGGTACGAGGACGCGGTCGCGATTGCGAACTCCGTGCGGTACGGCCTGAGCTCGAGCATCTACACGAACGACCTGCGGTGGGCGTTCCGCGCGATGCACGATCTCGAGGCGGGCATCACGTACGTGAACGCACCGACGATCGGTGCGGAGGTCCAGCTCCCGTTCGGAGGAACGAAGGAGACGGGTCCCACGGACACGCGCGAAGCCGGCTCGACCGCGCTCGAGGAGTTCACGTATTGGAAAACGGTGTATGTGGACTACTCCGGGCGCCTCCAGAAGGCCCAGATCGATACGGAGAAACTGGCCCGCGGGTAACGCCCTCCCGGTCATCAAGCCCGCTAGGTCTTCCGTCTTGAGGAACAAGACGTCCTCTGTTCTTGGTTTCACTCGCAAGTCCGCTGTCCCGTCCTCCTCCGGTCGCGGAGGACGTCGCGCCGGATACCCGCTTCACGCTCCATCCCGGGCCGGCCGAAGGGCTTTAGGCACGGCCGCGATTGCCGGAGCGATGGCAGAGGATGCTCGGGTCCTCCACGGATACCGCGAGTATCGTCTCCTCCATCGGCTCGCGTGGGGTTCCGCACTCCTATCCTGCTTTGGGCTCGTGTTCCTCCTCGCGCTCGAATCCTCTACCGGCCTCACGGAAGGGAGGTTCGGCACCGTGGGACTGGCGTTGATCGGGGTCGCCACCCTGTTCGTCATAGGCGTGGCCTGGTCCGCCTACGTCGTATCGCGTTGCGAGCGGGTGCGCATCCTCTCCGGACGGGAGGCTCATACCGTCCTCTTCCTCGGCTTCTACGCGTACTTTCAGGTGATCGGGTGGGCCTCCCGGGCGCTCTTGGGGTTGGGTTACGTGACACCGCAGGAAGGCTTGGCGCTCACCCTGCTCGTATCCCCCGGCCACGCCGTCGGGGTCCTCGTGAGCGAAACCCGCATGGGACGCGCGATTTGGGCCCGCACGGGCCGGCCGTCCGGTCGGGTCTGGCGGACGATCGCCTACACGACCCGCCCCAGTTCCGCAGCGCCCTAACCGCGCGTGCTCAGGGGGTCAGCCGCCGCCGCTGCCCAGGAGATCCTTGCTCGGTTCCGTGAGGTAGCGGGGATCGAGGACCTTCTCCGCCTCCTCGGCGGACAGGATGCCCTTCTCGATCACGAGCTGCTTGACCGTCTTCCCCGTCTGGCCGGCCTCCTTCGCGATCTCCGCGGCCTTCTCGTACCCGATGAGCGTGTTGAGTTTCGTCGCGATCGCGGGGCTCGATTCCGCGTACTTCTGCATCACATCGAGGTTCGCGGTGATCCCGTCTACGCACTTGTGCGCGAACACGCGCGCGACGTTCGCGACGAGCTCGATGCTCTGCTGGAGCCGGTCCGACATGACGGGCATCATCGTGCACAGGTCCAGGTTCGAGTGGCTGTTCGAGACCGCAATCGTCACGTCGTTGCCGATCACGACGGCGCCGACCTGCATGACGGCCTCCGGGATGACGGGGTTCACCTTCCCCGGCATGATCGAGGAACCCGGCTGGACCGCGGGCAGGTTCATCTCGCGCAGCCCCGTGTGCGGGCCCGACGAGAGCCAGCGCAGGTCGTTCGCGACCTTCATCATGGAGATGGCGACCGTCCGGATCGCCCCGCTCGCCTCGACGAGGGCGTCCTGGGCCCCCTGGGCCTCGAAGTGGTTCTCCGCGACGCGGAACTTCGTGTTCGTCGCGGTGCTGATCTTCTCGACGACCCGCCCCGGGAGGTCCGGATGCGCGTTGATCCCCGTCCCTACGGCCGTCCCGCCGATCGCGAGTTCCGCGAGGGACCCTCGCGCCCCGGAGATCCTCCGGATCCCGTGGTCGATCTGGGAATGGTAGCCGGAGAATTCCTGGCCGAGCCGGATCGGCGTCGCGTCCATGAGATGGGTCCGTCCCGACTTGACGATCGGGTCGAACTCCTTCGCCTTCTTCGCGAGGCTCTCCTCCAGTTCGCGGAGGGCGGGCAGGAGGTCCTGGTCGATCGCGAGGAGGGCCGCGACATGGATCGCCGTCGGGATCACGTCGTTCGAGGACTGGCCCATGTTCGCGTGGTCGTTCGCGTGGACGGCTCCCTTTTCGCCGCGCGGAGCCCCAAGGAGCTCGTTCGCGCGGCTCGCGACCACCTCGTTCGCGTTCATGTTCGTCGACGTGCCGCTCCCCGTCTGGAAGACGTCGAGGGGGAACTGGTCGTCCAGCTTCCCTTCCATGACCTCCTCGGCCGCCTTCACGATCGCCTTGCCGAGCTTCGAGTCGAGGAGTCCGAGTTCCACGTTGGTCTCTGCGGCCGCCTTCTTGATCAGGCCGAGCGCGAAGATGAAACGCCGCCCGAAGCGGATCCCGCTGATGGGGAAGTTCTCGATGGCCCTCTGCGTCTGGACGCCCCAGTACGCGTCCTTGGGCACCTTCAACTCGCCCAGGAAGTCCTTTTCCGTCCGGAACTCCGCCATGGACTCCGCCGAAGGCCTGAGAGATGGCCGTTCTATTAATGTTCTCTACATTCACTCGGGCCTAATCCATGCCGATGCGGTCGGGAGAACGGTGCTCCCGTCGAGCCGAACGCGAGGATCGTCGACCCCCCCGTCGGCTCGGGCCCGGTCCCATCCTCCGTCACGGCCGAGCCTCGCCGGCCTCGTCCCCGTCGCGGGGAACGCGGTTGGGACGTTTCTCCTACGAGCGCCTGTCACTTGTGGCCGTGACAAGGTATAATATAAGGGCGTTATATTCGCTATCCTGTCGGGCCAGGGGGGCCCGGGTGGCTCCCCGGATTCAACATGACGAACGGCCCCCGAGCGGAGTCCCTCATCGACGAAGAGCGCTCCTGTCCGGAGTGCGGCAGCGAGCATCTCGTCCGGGACTATGCGCGCGGGGAACTCGTGTGCGATGCGTGCGGGCTCGTCGTGAGCGAGGGCGCGATCGACGAGGGCCCGGAGTGGTCCGCGTACTCCGCCGAGGACAGCGCCCGGCTCGCCCGCACGGGCGCGCCGCGGAACATCGTCGCGGGAGCTTCGAGCCTCACGACGGTCATCCCCCTCGCCTCGAAGGACGCCCGCGGGAACACGATCCCGCTCCGCGAGCGCGAGAAGTTCTACCGCATGCGGAAGCTCCAGCACCACTCGGGCCACTCCCGGCCCGGGGAACGGAGCCTCCCGGAGACGATCCGGTCCCTCGAGCGCGTCGCCTCCCTGATGGGGCTGCCCCGGACCGTGAAGGACGAGGCCGGGTTCATCTGCAAGAAGGCCCTCGAGAAGGGCCTCGTGCGCGGACGGTCCATCGAGGGCGTCGTCGCGGCCGCCGTGTACGCGGCGTGCCGGATGCAGGGGGTCCCGCGGACCCTGGACGAGCTCCAGCAGGTCACGGGGATCCGGAAGAAGGTGATCGGGAAGGCGTACGGGGCCCTCCTGCGTTCCCTCGTCCTCCGCGTGCCGCCGTCCCGCCCGGCCGACTACGTGAGCCGCTTCTGCTCGAAGCTCAGCTTGTCCCAGAGGGTCCAGGCGGAGGCCCTCAAGATCCTCAAGGAGCTCGAGAAGATGGACACTTCGATGTCCCTGTCGCCCGTGGGCACGGCCGCGGCCGCGATCTACCTCGCCTCCTTGGCCCACGGCGAGCGCCGACCCCAGAAGGTCATCGCGAAGGTCGCCGGCGTGAGCGAGGTGACCCTGCGGAACCGGTTCCAGTTCATGGAGGACTTCATGGAGCGGCTCGTCCTTCCGCGGGGCCGAGCCCCGAAGCTCCCGCCCGCATTGATCGCCCGCTGAGCTGCCGCGGCCGACGGCGTCGATTCCTGTCACCCAAGGGGAACAAAAGACTTGATATGGGGCGGCCATGTGCTTCGTCCGGCTTGGGGTCCCTCCCCGTCCCCAGGGCCCGCGGCCGGAAACGGCGAACCCCCAAGACCCCCGTGCGCCATGACGACATGACCCCGTGATCCCGATGTCCCCACGCTCCCCGACCGTGAACGACCTCTCCTGGATGATCGGGGGACCCCAGGGGAGCGGGGTCGACTCCTCCGCGAACGTGTTCGCGCGCGCATGCGCCCGAGGGGGCCTGAACGTGTACGGGAAGCGGGAGTTCTACTCGAACATCATGGGAGAGCACTCGTACTTCGCCCTCCGGGCCCACAAGGATTTCGTCCGCTCCCATGTCGACGACGTGAACGTCCTCGCGACGTTCGAGGCGGAGACCCTGCTCCGGCATGCACGAGCGGTCACGGACGACGGCGCGATCATCTACGATCCCTCCCTCACGAAGACGAGGATCGCGGACGTGCCGACGATCGAGAAGCGCGCCGCGGCGGACCTCCGGACGTACCTGATCGCCCGCGGACTGGGCGAGACCGTCGAGGACGTCCTCGCCTCGTGCAAGCAGCGCGGCGTGACGCTCGTCCCGATCCCGTTCAAGGAGCTCATCGAGCAGGTCGCGGACGAGTTCGCGGTGGACCAGCTCAGCAAGATCTCCCGCATGGTGAACATGCTCGCGGTCGGCGCGTCGTTCGGTCTCCTGGGCTTCGAGTACTCCCACATGGAGAAGTCCCTCGAGGATGTGTTCGGGAAGAAGCCGAAGGTCATCACGATGAACGCCGCGGGCGGCCTCAAGGCATACCACCTCGGGGAGGCGAGCGCCCCCGCGTTCGCGTTCCGCCTCGAGGCGATTCCGCGGACGGAGCCGCGGCTCTTCCTTACGGGCAGCCAGGCGACCGCGCTGGGCAAGCTGTACGGCGGGATGCGATTCCAGACGTACTACCCGATCACGCCGGCCTCGGACGAGAGCGAGTACCTCGAGATGAACGAGGTCCTCTCCCTCGGGACCCTCGCGCGGGGCCCGGAGGCCGAGGACGCGGGGTTCGTGAAAGACCAGGCCGCGTCCGTCCTCGTCGTCCAGACGGAGGACGAGATCGCGGCGGTCACGATGGCGACGGGCGCGGCTCTCACGGGGGTCCGGTCCGCGACGGCCACGTCGGGCCCGGGTTTCAGCCTCATGATGGAGGGGATCGGCTGGGCCTCCATCAACGAGGTGCCCCTCGTGATCACATTGTACCAGCGCGCCGGGCCGAGCACGGGCATGCCGACCCGGCACGAGCAGGGCGACCTGCGCTTCGCGCTCCACGCGGGCCACGGGGAGTCGCCGCGGATCGTCCTGGCGAGCGGTGACTTCGAGGAGTCGATCCGGGACGGGTTCCTCGCCTTCAACTACGCGGAGCGGTACCAGATGCCCGTGATCCATCTCGTGGACAAGGCCCTCGCGAACAGCTACGCGACCGTCGCGGTCCCGGACCTGTCCGACCTACGGATCGACCGGGGTCGGCTCGTGCCGGACGGCAACGGCTACTCGAAGGACCTCCCGTACAAGCGGTTCGACCTCGGGAACGGCCCCGTGAGCCCGCGCGCGGTCCTCGGCCAGGACGGCACGATCTTCTGGAACACGGGGGACGAGCACGACGAGTTCGGGCACATCACGGAAGATCCCGTCCTTCGGAACCTGATGATGGAGAAGCGGTTCGCGAAGCTCGACCTCGCCGCGAAGGAGATCCCCGACGACGCGAAGTTCCGATACTTCGGGGCCGCGGACGCGAAGGCCGTCATCGTGAGCTGGGGATCCACGAAGGGCCCCCTCCTCGACGCCCTCGACCGCCTATGGGCCGCCGGCGCGAAGGTCGGCTACCTCCACGTCCGGCTCGTGAACCCGTTCCCGTCCGAAGCCGTCGCGAGGATCCTCGCGAAGCGGACGAAGCGGATCGGGGTCGAGATGAACTTCGGCGGGCAGCTCGCCGGGATCGTCCGGGAGCAGACGGGGATCGCGATGACCCACGTCGTCCTGAAGTACAACGGTCGCCCGATGTCCTCCCCGGAACTCGTCGAGGCGATCACGGCGATCCTGAAAGGGAAGGCGAAGGCGAGGACGGTGTTGACCCGTGGCGCTTGAGCAGGTATTGAGGCCCCAGGACTTTGCGACAGAGGTCCACAACGACTGGTGCCCCGGATGCGGGGACTTCGGGATCCTGCGGACGATCCAGATGGCCTTCGCGGAGATGAAGATGGAACCCCATCGTGTCGCGGTCGTGTCCGGGATCGGATGCTCCGCGAAGACGATCCACTACATCAAGACGTACGGAGTGCACACCCTCCACGGCCGGGCCCTGCCGTACGCGTCGGGGGTGAAGCTCGCGAACCCGCACCTGAAGGTCCTGTGCCTGAGCGGGGACGGGGACGGGCTCGGGATCGGCGGCGGGCACTTCGTGAACGCGGGGCGTCGGAACCTGGACATGCTGTACATCATCCACGACAACGGGGTGTACGGCCTCACGAAGGGCCAGGCCGCGCCGACTCTCAAGCTCGGCGTGAAGACGAAGTCCCTCGCCCACCCGAACATCAACGACGCGGTGAACCCGATCTGGCTCGCCCTCGCGGCGGGCGCCACGTGGGTGGGCCGGGGGTACTCGTACGACGTGAAACACCTCCGCGACCTGATCATCTCGGGGATCCGGCACAAGGGGTACGCGTTCCTGGACGTCCTCCAGCCCTGCCCGACGTACAACGACATCAACACGAAGGACTGGTACGGCGGGGAGGACCGGAAGGACGACACGGGGCGGGCGATGCCCCGCGTGTACAAGCTCGTCGACGAGGGCTTCGACCCCGTCGTGCGGGAACCGGCCGACGTCGAGGGGAAGACGACCCAGGCTCTCGAGAAGGCCCTCGAATGGGGGGACCGGATCCCGATCGGGGTGTTCTACGAGAACGAGCTGACTCCCACGTTCGAGGAGCGGATCGGCAAGCGGATCGCGACGTACGCGGACCACCCGCCCGCCCTCCAGGCGATCGGGACCCGGGACGGGATTCCCGTGACGGACGTCGGCAGGCTCCTGGCCGCGCTCACGGTGCCGCCGTCGGCGTAGCCCGCCTCGTGCCGCGGGCTTCCATCCCGAGGGCCTCCGACGCAGGCGTGCCCGTCTTCCAGATCTGGTCCGCCATCTGGGACATGGCCCTCGCGATCGCGGGGTCGTCCGTCCAGATCGCGATGTCCTCCCCCCGGTAGTACGAGTCGTCATCGGGGATCGGGTGGCTCATCAGGAATTCCTTCCCGTCGACCACGTGGAGGTACACGGGCATCTGGAAGTCGATGTGCCTGACCTCCGCGTGCTTGAGGAGGACCTTCACGTCCTCGCGGTTCTCCGGGGTGAAGCAGAACGCGTACTTCATGGAGAGCCCCTCCTTCGACTTCGCGATCAGGCTGGGGCCGAACGCCTTCATGATCCGGCCGGGGCTCCGGGACGTCCCGATCCCGATGATCTCGCGGCCCGAGGCGTCGTACATCTTGATGAGTCGTTCCCGCACGTTCCGCCGGCCGTAGATCGCCTCGAATCGCCCGCGGCCCTCGGGCTCCTCCCGGGCGAGGATCGCGAACTCCCGGGAGAGGGCATCGAGGTTCGAGTCGAGCTGGGACGCCCGGGTCCGGAGCTCCTCCGCGATGCTTCGCAGGTACGCGGCGAACGGCACGGCCTTGTACCGCAGGGGCGTCTCCGGCAGGATTTCGACGAGCCCCTTCTCATGGAGCTGCTGCATCGTCGCGTAGATCCGGGTCCTCGGGACGCGCGACAAGGCGGGGATCTGGCTCGCGGTCGCGCTCCCGAGGTCCAGGAGGGTGAGGTACACGCGCGCCTGGTACTCCGTGAGCCCGTGCTCCATGAGCTTGCGGATTCGGTCCGTGTTGATCGGCATGGGCTCTCCGAGGTCCCCTCGAGGGCGGGGCGCCGGATAAACGTTGTCACTGCGGGCCGTGACACCAGGCGCGGAAGGACTTTACCCGGTCCCGCGATGGGACGTCCACGGGAGACGGGGTGTGTCCGGAGACTCCGAGGTGGCTCGAACCCTCGCGGAGATCCTCGGCGCGGACCGGGTCCGGTCGGACGAGACGACCCTCCACGAGTTCGCGATGGATGCGAGCCCATGCTACGTGCGGCCGCAGGCCGTCGTCCGCGTCGGAACGGAGGCCGAGGCGGTCCGCGCGGTGCGCGCGTGCCGGGCCCTCCGGGCCCCGATGACTCCACGGTGCGCGGGGACCTCCCTCTCGGGCGCGGCGATCGGGCCCGGCGTGATCCTCGACACGACCCCGCTCGAGGTGATCCACGACTTCGATGCGGCCCGCGGCCTCGTGCGGGTCGGGCCCGGGGTCTCCCCCCTCCAACTGGACGCCTTCCTGCGCGACCGGGGCGTGTTCTTCCCCCCGGATCCCGGGAGTCAGGAGTGGTGCCGGATCGGGGGCATGGTGGGCCATAACGCGTCCGGTTACCGGAGCGTCAAGTACGGACAGACGAAGCACTACGTCGTCTCCCTGCGGGTCGTCCTGGCGGACGGCACGGTCCTGCCCGCGTCCGAGGTGTCCCTCGACGGCCCGGATTGGCGCGCTCTCGCCTCGGCCGTCCCGGCCCTCGACGTGATCCGGCGGACCGTCGAAGCCCATGGAGACGCGATCCGCTCGGCGCGCCGCGCCGTGAAGAAGCACGCGTGCGGGTACGACGTCTGGTCCATCGCGGACGGCCTCGCGGACGGGCGCTTCCCCCTCGCCTCCCTGTTCGTCGGGAGCGAAGGGACCCTCGGGGTCGTCACGGAGATTACGCTGCGCGTCCTCCCGCGCCCTGCGGGGCGGGCGACGTGCCTCATCTTCCTGGAGCGGTTCGAGGACCTCGGTCCCCTCGTCGCGGACTTGAGGGCGTTCGGCCCGAGCGCGATGGAAGCGGTCGACGGTGCGTCCCTCGACCTGCTCGATCGCACGGCCCTCGGCGTGCCGCCGAGCGCGGGAGGGATGCTCCTCGTCGAGTTCGACGAAGGGGACCTCGAGTCGATCGCGAGCCAGGTCGCCCGCCAGGTCGAGTCGCGGTACGGGCTGAGCCGCCCCGTCGAGACCGCCTTCGATCCGACCCGCCAGGCGACGCTGTGGCGGGCCCGCCGAGCTTTGTTCCCGAGCCTCCTGAAGCGTCCCGGGCCTCGGCGGCCGTGGGGATTCGTCGAGGACCCGATCGTCCCGATCGACCGCGTCCCCGAGTTCATCGCGTACATCGCAGGCCTCGCTCGGCGTCACGGGACCGTCGCGGGCATCTACGGCCACATCGGAGACGGGAACACGCACTTCCGGCCCCTGTTCGATCCGACGGACCCCGAGGACTTCGCGCGGATGCAGGCCCTGCGTGCCGAGTTCGACGACGCGGTCCTCGATCGTTTCCTCGGGGCCCCGTCCGCGGAACACGGGATGGGTCGGATTCGCGCGGACGTGCTGCGTCGGACGTGGGGAGACGGGGTCGTCGGCGTGATGCGGGCGATCAAGGGGGCGCTCGACCCGGAGGGCCTCATGAACCCCGGAGTCCTCTTCTCGGACGCTGCGTGGTGGGAGGCCTGGGGCGGCCTCGAGTCCCGCTCGCCGCTCTGAGCCGCACTCCGAGTACCGAACGTTTAAGCCGGCGACCGACTACGTTCCACGTGCCGGTCCGAGCCCTCGTCCACGCACGCGGGGAAGGAAGGGTTAATACGGATTGCCCCATTGGCATCGGCCCATGGGGTCCCCCGGGGCCGGTGAGTCACGTCCATGATGCCGTCCGCGGAGCAGGCGAACATCTTCACCGTGAAGTCGAAGGACTTCGTAAAGTGGGTCACGGAGAACGTCGACGCGCCGATGAAGCGCGGCCCCGGCGGGGCCATCCTCGAGCGCGTGAAGGCCGGGATCGTCGGCGACTTCTTCAACTGGGCGAAGCGGAACTCCACGTGGCCGCTCCACTTCGGGATCATGTGCTGCGCGATCGAGATGGCCGCGACCTCGGACCCTCGCTACGACGCGGAGCGCTTCGGGATCATCTACCGATCCTCGCCCCGCCAGGTCGACGTGCTCCTCCTCAACGGGCCGATCTCCCTGAAGCTCCGGCCCGCCGTGCGGCGCCTGTACGAGCAGATGGCGGAGCCGAAGTGGGTCATCGCGATGGGGGAGTGCACGATCTGCGGAGGGCCCTACTACGACTCGTACAGCGTCGTGAAGGGGTCGTACACGTTCGTCCCGACGGACATCTTCATCCCCGGATGCCCCGTGCGGCCCGAGGCCCTCATCGATGGGTTCCTCAAGCTGAGCGCGAAGATCAAAGCGGAGAAGTCCGGCTGGGTCCGGACAAAGAAGGGCCGCCTCGTGAGCGCGCGGGAGGGGCAGCTCATGGCGATGGAGGACGGTGAGTACACGTATGAGGTCCCCCAAGTCCGAGGCTGACCTGACCGGGGAGGAGTCCGTCGGCACGTTCCGAGGCCTCCTCAGGCCGCTCCTCGTGACCCTCAAGCAGGCCCTCGTGACCCTCCCGGGCGTGAACCGGCTCGTCCCCGGGGGCCGGAAGCCAGTCACCCACCTGTACCCGTACCAGAAGGTCGAGCTCCCCCTCGCGTACCGCGGGCAGCACAGCATCGACTGGTTCAAGTGCATCGGGTGCGAGCTGTGCGCGAAGGTCTGTCCGAACGAGTGCATCTACTTCGAGTTCTACGAGGTCTCTCCCGGAGACCCGCACCTGCACCCGAGCCGAGCGATGCTCGACGAGATGAAGAAGATCATCCGCCGCCCGGCCGTGGACGTCGGACACTGCCTGTTCTGCGGGAACTGCATGGAATACTGTCCCACGGACGCCTGGAATTTCACGCAGGAGTTCGAGCTCGCGGACTACGCGCGGGAGGACCTGTACTACAAGGCAGACGAGCTCCGGATGCCCGAGGCGAACTCGAACAAGGACATCGTCCTGGAGAACCGGATTGGGGAGCATCCGATCCTCGAGGCCGACGTGTGCATCGGCTGCCGGAAGTGCGAGCGGGAATGCCCGACCCGCTGCATCGACATGCTCGACGGCCCGAACGACCGGAAGGGCAAGCCCATCGTGATCCCCGAGTTCGACTACACGAAGTGCATCGGGTGCCAGCAGTGCGTGGACGTGTGCCCGGTCGACTGCCTTCACATGGAAGAGATCGGGTACAAGGACCTCTCCGGGTTCTACCACATCAACCTGGGCGGCGAGACGAAACTCCTCGAGGAGCAGGTCGAGACGAAGTGAGTCCGCCGACGGATTCCACCGAATATTCGCATCGGAATGTAGAACGCTTTTATCTAACACTCGGTTACGCCCGACGCGCACCCTTCGTGGGGGACGCTCACCATGGTCCATACGACGGTCGTCGGGAACTATCCCCGGATCGGGGATTCGCATGACGAACAGAAGCTACGGCGTGCGATCGGGAAGCTCGACCGGGGCGAGATCACGGAGTCGGACCTCCGCGACGTGGAGCGGGAGGTCGTTCGCGACGCGATCCGCGAGCAGGTCGAGGCCGGGATCGAGGTCGTCACGGACGGTCAGGTCACGTGGTACGACAGCCAGAGCCACATCGCCCGGAGGCTCGCGGGGATCGAGATCGACGGTCTCGTCCGGTACTTCAACACGAACACGTACTATCGGCAGCCCGTCGTCGGGTCCGAGGTCTCCCGCCGCGGCCCGATCCTCGTGGACGAATGGACGTACGCGGCGTCCGTCTCCCGGAGGCCCGTGAAGGCGATCCTCACGGGGCCTGTGACCCTCGCGTCCCTCGCGAAGGATCAGCACTACGGGGACCGGAAATCCCTCGCACGGGCCCTCTCCCGGGCCCTCGCGGAGGAGGTCGCGGCCCTCGTGAAAGCGGGCGCCACCCACATCCAGGTCGACGAACCGATCCTCGCGCGGGACGGGTCTGACCTGGGCCTCGTCCGGGAGGCCCTCGAGCCGATCGCAGCCGCGAAAGGCCCTGCGGAGCTCACCCTATTCGTCTACTTCGGGGACGTCGCGAAGATCTACAAGGACGTGCTCAAGCTCCCCGCGGACGTGATCGGCCTGGACCTCGTCGAAGGGGCAAAGACGTGGGCGAAGGTCGCGAAGGAAGGGGCGGACAAGCCCCTCGTCCTCGGGGCCGTGGACGCGAGGAACACGAAGCCCGAGGATCCAAAGGGGCTCGCCTCGAAGGTCCGCGGGCTCCGGAAGGTCCTCGACCTCGATGCGTGTTATCTGTCCCCGTCGAACGGGCTCGAGTTCCTCCCGCGGGACAAGGCCCGAGAGAAGCTCGCGATCCTGGCGAAGGCGGCTGCCCTCCTGGGGGACGCCCGATGAGCGCCCTGCTCACGTCCACGGTCGGGTCGTTCCCGAAGCCGGACTATCTCCTGAAGGCGAGGACCCGGGCCGCGAAGGGGGACCTGACCCCGGAGGGCCTGCGGGAGCTCGAGGACCGGGCGACCCTGGACTGGATCACGTTCCAGGAGGACATCGGGATCGACGTCCTCGTGGACGGGGAGCAGTACCGGGGCGACATGGCGACGTACTTCGCGGAGAACCTGGACGGGATGGTCGTCTCCGGGCTCGTCCGATCGTACGGGAACCGGTACTACAAGAAGCCGATCGTCGTCGGCGAGCTCCGGCGGACGGGCCCCATCAGCGTGGAATGGTTCAAGTTCGCCCAGGCCCGAACCCAGAAGCACGTGAAGGGGATGATCACGGGGCCGTACACGATGATGGACTGGTCGTTCGACGAGCACTACGGCTCCCGCGAGGCGCTCGCGATGGCGTTCGCGAAAGCCCTCCATGAAGAGGCGCGGGACCTCGAGGCGGCCGGCGCGAAGGTCATCCAAGTCGACGAGCCCGCCCTCGCGACTCGCCAGGACGAGCTCCCGATCGTCGTGAAGGCCGTCGGAGCCGTCACGAAGGGCCTCGAGGCGAAGACGATCCTACACACGTGCTACGGGAACTACGACGCGATCTTCCACTACTTCAATCGGCTCCCCGTCGACCAACTCCTCCTCGAGATGTCGAACTCCGGCCTGGACCTCCTCGAACGCTTCAAGCGGGAGCCCCTGAAGAAGGAGATCTCGTTCGGCGTGATTGACGTGCACAGCCACGTCGTCGAGACGGAGGAGGCGGTCCGCATGCGGATCGAGAAGGCCCTCTCGATCTTCCATCCTCAGAAGCTCTGGATCTCGCCCGACTGCGGCCTCAAGACGAGGAGCGTGGAGGAGGCCCAGGGGAAGATGCGTTCCATGGTCGCCGCGACCCGGGCCGTCAAGAAGGACCATGGGATCGCGTGACGCGGGACGCAAAGGGTAATGGCCCGCGAGCGCGATTCTCACCAGAACCTGCATGGCGGACGCCCCTTCGTTCGACGTGTCCTTGGACGGGCCGGTGCGCCTGTTCACGGTGGACGAGGCGAACGCCCTCCTCCCGGCCATCGAGGCGGTCCTCGCCCGGATGGACGGGAAGCTCGCCCGGATGAAGGAGGTTCGCGAGCTCCTCGAGGACGACGAGGCGTACTGGGGTCCCGAACTACAGGATGCGACGAACCCCGAGCGGGCCCGCTACGTCCGGCTCGTCGCGGAGCTCGAGGACGTGCGCGCGGCCCTCGAGGAAGATGCAGGGGAGGTCCGCCGGCTCGGCGCGGAACTCAAGGACCCGCACCTCGGGCTCGTCGACTTCTACGCGCGGATCAACGGGGACATCGCGTACATCTGCTGGCAGCGAGGCGAACCGCGGGTCGGCCACTGGCACACCCTCGAGGCGGGATTTGCGGGGCGAAAGCCCCTCCCCACGGGACCACGTGCGGAACCTTAATAAGCGGCGGGCCCATGGAACGGCCCGCACGGTGGTGCCATGGTTTCGAAAGACGAGGTGATCGGGGTCCTCAGGAAGTGCTACGACCCGGAGATCCCGATCAACATCTACGACCTCGGCCTCGTATACAACATCGACATCGAGGAGGGATCCGGGAAGGTCGGCGTTCGCATGACCCTCACGGCGCCCGGCTGCCCCGCCTCCGCGTACATCAACGCGGACGTGAAGCGGAAAATCGAGCAGCTGCCCGGTGTGAAGGAGGCGAGCGTCCAGATCGTGTGGGAGCCTCCCTGGACGCCCGAGATGATGGCCGAGACCGCGAAGAAGCAGTTCGGCTGGGGCATCTGAACTCGATTCCTCCCGCAGGGCGGCGCGCGTCTCCCCGAGGCGCAAATCTTGATATGCCCATCCCGGTATCTGGACGCTCGCAGGATTCTGGGGCGGGTAGCGTGGGGCCGGAGCGCGGGACCGGGACCGATCCGCTGGCATCGGCCGTCGGGGCCGTTTTCGAGGGCGTGACGTTCTTCGAGCTCGCGCGACGCGCCGTCGCGGACACCCGCGTCAAGGTCACGTTCGGGGACCTCGCGAAGCGGAAGCGAGAGCAGCTCGCGCGGCTCGAGGCCCTCGCGGGGCCTCGAGCGAAGGACGCCGCGCCTCGGCCCGGCTTCTACCCGATCGAGGCCGTCGCGAAGGTCGAGTGCTACGTGTGCGGCTTCGGGGTCGAGACCCAGTCGATGCCCGAGGTGTGCCCGAGCTGCGGGGCCGCGCGGTACTCTTTCGAGAAGGAGATCGCGCCCACGAAGGCGTGGGAGATCGCGGGCACCTCCGCCCGGAAGTCCGCAGCCCTGTTCAGGGACCTCGGGGGGCGCGCGCAGGGGGCCGCGAAGGTCCTCCTCGACGAGCTCGCGCGGGAAGAGGACGGGCTCGCCTCGAACGCGGACGAGCATGCCGCGGAGCTCCGTACCTGATCGATGGTGGACCATGCCCGGCCTCGCGAAGATGCCGCCCATCCAGGAGGACCTGCACGCCTGCACGATGTGCGGGTACTGCGTGCCCGTGTGCCCGGCGTACCAGGAGGCCGGCTGGGAGAGCGCCTCCCCTCGCGGTCGCGTGTACGCGCTCCGCCAGTACGACATGCGGGGCCCGCTTGACCGGCTCCTGCGGCGGCACGTGAAGCCCGACGAGGCGTTCGCGCGGGCCGCGTGGGAGTGCACGGGGTGCGGCGCGTGCGAGGAGGTGTGCCCCGCATACATCCCGTTCGACCGGCTCTGGGACGACGTGAAGGAGTGGATGGTCAACTCGAGCTACGCGCGGCCCCAGCTCTCACCCTACGCGGAGAACGTCGAGGAGACGAAGAACCTGTATGGGGAGCCGCAGGAGTCCCGCGGGGCGTGGCTCCCCCCCGAGGCCGTCCAGTCCGAGCGGCCCGAGGTCGTGTACTGGGTCGGTTGCGCGGCGAGCTACAAGAAACAGCAGGTCGCCCGCGCGGTCGTCAAGATCCTGGACGCCGCGAGGATCCCGTACCGGATCCTGGGCCCCGACGAGTGGTGCACGGGCGCGCCGATCGCCCGGATGGGCTACCAGGAGCTCGTGAAGAAGGAACTCATGCCTCACAACGTCCGTGCGGTCGCCCAGACGGGCGCGAAGGCCCTCGTGACCGCGTGCGCGGAGTGCTACCGCGCGTTCCGGAAGGACTACAAAGCGTGGGGCGGGAATCCGCCGTTCAGCGTGTTCCACATTTCCCAGTTCGTCGAGAAGCTCGTGAGGGAGAAGCGGATCGCGTTCACGAAGCCGGTCCCGTCCAAGTTCGCGTTCCACGACGCGTGCCACATGTCCCGGGTCTGCGACACGTACGACGAACCTCGCCAGGCCCTCAAGTTCATCAAGGACCTGAAAGTCCTCGAGATGTTCCCGAACCGGCAGGACTCCCTGTGCTCGGGCGCCGGCGGGGGCTTCCCGGACGTGTATCCCGAGCAGGCGGCGGGGGTCGCGTCGCGGCGGCTCCAGGCCGCCGTGGACACGGGTGCGGAGACCTTGGTGACCACGTGCCCTCACGCAGAGCTCCATTTCGACCGGATCGCGAGGCGCCGGAACATGCAGATCAGCATCCTCGACCTCGCCGAGGTCGTCGCGCAGGGGCTGTAGCCGGCCCGTCAGATCGTGAAGCTAAGCCCGCACGAGCACGAGTGCTTCGCATTCGGGTTCACGATCTTGAACTGGCCGCCCAGGAGGTCTTCCTCCCACTCGAGGGTGGACCCTTTCAGATACGTCAGGCTCTTCGGGTCCACGAACACCTTCACGTCGGCCTCGGCCACGATCACGTCGGTCGTCCGCGGCGCGTCCGCCATGTCCATCCGGTACTGCATCCCGCTGCATCCGCCCGCGATGATCCGCAGACGGAGGGCGCCCTCGGGCTTGTGCTCCTTCTCGCGCAGGAAGCGGATGCGCCGCACCGCGTTCGGCGTGATTTGGAGCGGGAGCGCCTCAGGGGCCATCATGGGAACCGGTTTGCCGGGCGTTTCGAACGCGAGCCCGCGCCTTAAAGCTTCCGCCGTGAGTCGGGCCGCGCGACGGGGCCATTCGTGCTTCGCGGCCATTACGACCAAAGACTTATATAACGACGTTATAGTTCTCTGAGACAACCTCCGATTCGGAGGTCCCTTTCCATGGTGTCGAAGACCGCGATCCAGGAGCAGATGGCGAAGCAGGAGTACAAGTGGGGCTTCGTCTCGGACCTCGAGGAAGAGACGGCCCCGAAGGGCCTCAACGAGGGCACGGTTCGACTCATCTCGGCGAAGAAGGACGAGCCAGCCTGGCTCCTCGAGTGGCGGCTCCGCGCGTACCGGCACTGGCTCACGATGAAGGAGCCGACCTGGGCGAACGTCACGTACGGACCGATCGACTATCAGGCCATCCACTACTACGCGGCGCCGAAAAAGCAGCCGACGAGCCTCAACGAGGTGGACCCCGAGATCCTCTCCCTGTACGACAAGCTCGGAATCCCGCTCTTGGAGCGGGAGCGCCTCGCGGGGGTCGCCGTCGACGCGGTCCTCGATAGCGTGAGCGTCGCGACGACGTTCAAGAAGCGCCTCGAGGAGCTCGGGATCCTCTTTTCGTCTTTCTCGGAGGCCGTCCGGGAGCACCCCGATCTCGTGCGGAAGTGGCTCGGGTCCGTCGTGCCGTTCAACGACAACTTCTTCGCGGGGCTCAACAGCGCGGTGTTCAGCGACGGCTCCTTCGCGTACGTGCCGCCCGGCGTGCGGTGTCCGATGGAACTGTCCACGTACTTCCGGATCAACGCGGCGAACACGGGCCAGTTCGAGCGCACACTCATCATCGCGGACAAAGGCGCGTACGTGTCGTACCTGGAGGGGTGCACGGCCCCGATGCGGGACGAGAACCAGCTCCACGCGGCCGTCGTCGAACTGATCGCCCTCGATGACGCGGAAATCCGCTACTCGACGATCCAGAATTGGTATCCGGGCGACAAGCAGGGGAAGGGCGGGATCTACAACTTCGTCACGAAACGCGGGAAGTGCCTGGGCCAGAACTCGAAGATCTCGTGGACCCAGGTCGAGACGGGCAGCGCGATCACGTGGAAGTATCCGAGCTGCATCCTCCAGGGCGACAACTCGGTCGGGGAGTTCTACAGCGTCGCGGTGACGAACAACCGCCAGCAGGCGGACACGGGGACGAAGATGATCCATCAAGGGAAGAACAGCCGGTCCACGATCATCTCGAAGGGAATCTCCGCGGGCCGCGGACGGAACACGTACCGCGGGCAGGTCCGGATCTTCAAGGGCGCCTCGAGCGCGCGCAACTACTCCCAGTGCGACTCCCTCCTCATCGGGTCGGACTGCGCCGCGTTCACGTTCCCCGACATCCAGGTCCAGGAGCCCACGGCCCAGATGGAACACGAGGCGTCGACCTCCAAGATCGGGGAGGAGCAGCTCTTCTATTGCCAGACCCGCGGCCTCACGCCCGAGGACGCGACGAACATGATCGTGAACGGCTTCTGCAAACAGGTCTTCAACAAGCTCCCCATGGAGTTCGCCGTGGAGGCGTCCAAGCTCCTCCAGGTTAGCCTGAACCTCGAGGGAACGGTCGGCTGACCGGTCGTCGGGGAGGCACGAGGATGCTCGAGATCAACGGCCTGCACGTGAGGATCGGGAACAAGGAGATCCTGAAAGGAATCGACCTGTCCGTCCGGGCGGGGGAGGTCCACGCGGTCATGGGCCCGAACGGGAGCGGCAAGACGACCCTCGCGCAGGTCCTCGCGGGCCGGGTGTCCTATGAGGTCACCGCAGGTCAGGCGCTCTTCGGAGGCAAGGATCTCCTCGCGATGAAGCCCGAGGACCGGGCCCGGGAAGGCGTCTTCATGGCATTCCAGTACCCCGTCGAGATCCCGGGCGTGAGCAACGCGTACTTCCTCAAGGCGGCCCTGAACGCGATCCGCAAGTACCGGGGGGAGGACGAGATCGACGCGATGGATTTCGTGAGCCTCGTCCAGGAGCGGATGAAGCTCCTCGGCCTGGACGAGTCGTTCATGAAGCGGGGGCTCAACGAGGGCTTCTCGGGAGGCGAGAAGAAGAAGAACGAGGTGTTCCAGATGGCCGTCCTGGAGCCGAAGTTCTGCATCCTCGACGAGACGGACAGCGGTCTCGACATCGATGCGCTTCGCCTTGTCGCGGACGCGATCAACGTGATGCGGAGCCCGAAGCGCTCCATGCTCGTCGTGACCCACTACCAGCGCCTCCTCGACTACGTCACGCCGGACGTCGTGCACGTACTCGTCGACGGCAAGATCGTGAAGTCGGGGGACGCGGACCTCGCGAGGAACCTCGAGAAGCACGGATACGGCTGGATCCTCGAGGAGGCGCCGGGGCCCGCGCCGTGAAGCGGGGGCGTCCGATGGCCTTGGCCCTCGACGCGAAGGAGACGTTCGTCTCCGAGTTCGATGCATTCGTGAAGACCCTCGATCGGGGCCAGCCCGACTGGCTCGCCGGTCGGCGCCGCGAGGCGATCGCGACCTTCCGCAAGCTCGGGTTCCCCACGACGAAGCACGAGGACTGGAAGTACACGAACCTCGCCCCGCTCCTCCAAGTTCCGTTCAGGCCCGCGATCCTCGGGCGGCCCGAGCGCATCCCTCAGGAGCAGCTCGAGGCGTACACGTTCGGCGTCCTCAAGACGAGCCTCCTCGTGTTCGTGAACGGCCGGTACGCCCGGAGGCTGTCGTACCTTCGGCCGCTCCCCGAAGGCGTGCGCGTCGCGAGCCTCGCGGAGGTGCTTCGGGACGAGCCCGAGGCCGTCGAGGTGGCGCTCGGGCGCCGCGTGCGGATCGACGACAATGCGTTCGCCGCCCTGAACGCGGCGTTCCTTCAGGACGGCGCGTTCGTCGAAATCCCGAAGAACACGACCGTCGAGGAGCCAATCCATCTCCTGTTCCTCTCGTCCTCGAGGGATTCGCCCCTCGTCTCGTACCCGCGCAACCTGATCCTGCTCGGCCCGAGGAGCCGGGCCGCCGTCATCGAGACGTACGCGGGGTGGTCGCCCGACGTGTACCTCACGGACGCGGTCACGGAAGTCGCCGTGGGTCCCGCCTCGGCCCTGGATCACTACACGATGGTGCGGGAGAGCGAGGCCGGGTTCCACATGGGGACGATGAGCGTCGACCAGGATCGCGACACGAGCGTCGTGTGCCATTCGATCTCCCTCGGCGGGAAGATCGCGCGGAACACGGTCATCACGAAGTTCCATGGAGAGGGCGGGAGCCTCCTCCTGAACGGCCTGTTCATGACGGAGGGGACCCAGCAGGCCGACAACTACACCCGGATCGACCACGCGGCTCCCGCGTGCACGAGCGTGGAGCTGTACAAGGGGATCCTGAACGACCGGTCCCGGGGCGTGTTCAACGGGAACATCGTCGTGCGGCCGGGGGCCCAGAAGACGGTCGCGCGCCAGACGAACAAGAACCTCCTCGTGTCGAAGGATGCGTTCGTCGACAGCACGCCAGGCCTCGAGATCCTCGCGGACGACGTGAAATGCAGCCACGCGTCGACGATCGGCCAGCTTGACGAGGCGGCGATCTTCTACCTCCGGACCCGCGGGATCGACGAGGAGGCGTCCCGGCACATCCTCACGTACGCGTTCATCGCGGATGTCGTGAACCAGGTCAAGGAAGCCCCGATCCGGATCAAGTTGGACCGGCTCATCCTCTCCCGGCTCCCGCGGGTCGCGGGCTTGGAGGAGACCCCATGAGGCGCGGAGCCGGGCCAACGCCTGAGCGAATCCCGGGAGGAGGCGCCGATGCCTGATCTCCGCGAGCTGTACCAGGAAACCATCCTGGACCACAGCAAGAGGCCGCGGAACTTCCGGGAGATCCCGGACGCGACCGCGACCGCGGTCGGCCACAACCCGCTGTGCGGGGACCGGGTCACACTGTACGTGCGTCTCCAAGGGGGCCGGATCGCGGATATCGGGTTCCAGGGATCCGGGTGCGCGATCTCGAAGGCGTCCGCGTCCCTCATGACGGATGCCGTGAAAGGACGGACGACGGAGGAGGCGCAAGCGCTGTTCGGCCGCTTCCATGCGATGGTCACGGGGCCGCCCGGCGCAGCCACGGACGCGAAAGGGCTCGGGAAGCTGGCCGTCCTCGCGGGGGTCGCGGAGTTCCCCGTCCGGGTCAAGTGTGCGAGCCTTTCATGGCACACCCTGCAGGCTGCGCTCGAGCGGAAAGCGGAGCCCGTCACGACGGAGCGAGGATGACGGCGAGGCGACGGACGGGTGGTCGCGGGATCGGCCTCGTTTCCGTGGGGACCGAACCGACGGACGGGCTCGTCCGCGATCTGTCCCGTCGGCGCCGCGAGCCCGAGTGGATGCTCCGACTCCGGCTCAAGGGAGCGAGGCACTTCCGGGCCGGCGGGGTCCCCGAATGGGCCGCGTTCCTCGCGGACGTGGACTTCGGCGCCGCGGTCGAGGCCGGGGCACGCGCGGAGCCAGGCCCGATGGGCCCTGGCCTTGGCGCCCTCGAGGAGTCCGAGGCCGCGTACCAAGGGGTGCGGGCCGAGCTCGATGCCCGTGGGATCCGGTTCCTCCGGACGGATGCGGCTGTGCGGTCCCACCCCGATCTCGTGCGGGAGGTCTTCGGTCAGGCCATCGCTCCGGACGCGAACCCGTTTGCGGCTCTCAACGCGGCCCTCTGGTCGGGCGGGACGTTCGTCCACGTGCCGTCCGGGGTCGACGTGGGCGTGGCCCTCCAGGCGGAGATCCGGGAGGACTACGACGGGGTAGATCCGTTCGAGCGCACGATCGTCGTCGCGGACGGAGGTGCTCGCGTCGAGTACATCGAGGGTTGCACGGCCCCCGTGTACACGCCGGACGAGCTCCATGTGTCCGGCATCGAGGTGTTCGCGCGACCCGGAGCGTCCGTCCGATACGTCGCGGTCCAGAACTTCGCGAAGCGGATCGATAACCTCGTCACGAAGCGCGCCCTCGTCGACGAACGGGCCTCCGTCGAATGGGTGGACGCGAACCTGGGCTCCCGCCGGACGTGGAAGTCGCCCGAAACGGTCCTCCGGGGGCCCGGCGCGTCCGTGGAGACGTACGGCTGGGGCCTCGCGGGACCGGGGCAGCACGAGGACATCGGCGGGTCCGTCCTCCACGAGGCGTCCGGGACCCGGGCCCGCATCGTGCTGCGGGGTGCGTCCCACGGGGACGGCTCTCTGGTCCTCAGGCCCCGGGTCTTCGCGGACCCGGACGTGCGGGGCGCGAGCGCGCAGGTCGACGCGTCGTCCCTCCTCCGCGGTCCCTCGCGGAACGAGACGATCCCCGTGATCGAGCTGCAGGGCTCGGACGTCGACCTGAACGTTGTCGTCGGGGCCCGCCGCCTTTCCGACGACGAGCTGGGGCCCGAACGTGACTCGAAGGACGAGGCGTTGAGGCATGCGTTCCTCGCGTTCGCCGAGGTCGTCACGAAGCGCATCCCGTTCGAGTACGCGATCGAGGTGAATCGCCTCGCCGAGCTCGAACTCGGGGGCGCGGTCGGGTGACCGTCCTCACGAGGCGCGCGTGCACGCGAACGTTCAAGTAGCCTCGGGGGCATCGGACGGATATCCCATGGCGCGCACCGCGAAGACCCTCCTGAACGTCCCGAAGATCAAGAAGGATTTCCCGATCCTCGAGCGCAGGGTGCGCGACAAGCCGATCGTATACCTAGACAGCGCGGCGACCTCCCAGAAGCCGCGACAGGTCATCGACGCGACGAGCGACTACTATGCGCGGTACAACGCGAACGTGCATCGAGCGATCTACGAACTCGGCGAGGAATCGACGCGCGCGTTCGAGGGGGCCCGGGAGAAGGTCGCCGCGTTCATCGGCGCGAAGTCCTCGAGCGAGATCGTCTTCACGAAGTCGACGACCGAGTCGCTCAACTTGGTCGCGTACGGCTGGGGCCTCAAGGGCAAGCTCCGCGAGGGGGACGAGATCGTCGGCTCCGTGATGGAGCACCACTCGAACCACGTCCCGTGGCATTTCGTGAAAGACCATCGCGGCGTCGTCCTGAAGTACGTCGACGTGGACGACGACGGCCGGCTGCGCCTCGAACAATACGACGAGCTGATCACCCGGAGGACGAAGGTCGTGACGGTCGCGCACGCCTCGAACGTCCTCGGGACGATTAACCCGGTCCGGGAGATCGCGGAGCGGGCTCACGAGGTCGGGGCGGTCTGCGTCGTGGACGCGGCCCAGAGCGTGCCCCACATGCCCGTGGACGTCCAGTCGCTCGGCGCGGACTTCCTCGCCTTCAGCGGCCACAAGATGCTCGGCCCCACCGGGATCGGGGTCCTGTACGGGACGTCGGAGGCCCTCGAAGCGACGGAGCCCCTCCTGGGTGGCGGCGAGATGATCCGCGAGGTGCACCTCGGCGGCGCGTCGTGGAACGAGGTCCCGTACAAGTTCGAGGGCGGGACGCCGAACATCGCGGGCGCGATCGGCCTCGGGGCCGCCGTGGACTACCTCGAGGGCCTTGGGATGGACGCCGTCCGGGCCCACGAGATGGACGTGACCCGCGCGGCGCTCGACCGTCTCCTCGCGCTCGAAGGCGTCCGGATCCTCGGGCCCCGTGAGGTGCGCGACCGGGGCGGCGTCGTCGCGTTCACGATGGACCGCGCGCATCCCCACGACATCGCCTCGATCCTCGACGTCGACGGCGTGTGCATCCGCTCGGGCCACCACTGCGCGCAGCCCCTCATGGAGCGATTCCAGGTCCCCGCGACCGCGCGCGCCTCGTTTTACGTATACAACGACGAGGCGGACGTGGAGCGCCTCGTGGCGGCCCTCCGGAAGGTCCAGGAGGTCTTCGCGTAGATGGCCGCATCGTACGAGATCTACCAAGAGAAGATCCTCGACCACTACAAGCGCCCGCGGAACAAGGGCGTCCTCGAGGCCGCGTCGCACCAAGCGAAGGACTCGAACCCCCTGTGCGGGGACGAGGTCACCCTGTACCTGCGCGTGGACGGCGCGGACCGCATCGCGGACGTGCGGTTCTCCGGCCAGGGGTGCGCGATCAGTCAGGCGAGCGCCTCGATGCTCACGGAACATCTCAAGGGGATCGGGATCGAGGAGGCGAAAGGGCTGGGCCGGGAGGAGGTCCTCAGACGCCTCGGGATCCCCCTGAGCGCGGTCCGCACGAAGTGCGCGCTCCTCTCACTGCACGTCCTGCGCCGTGCGTTGGGGATCCCGACGAAGGAGCCCTGACGAGGGCGCCCGGAGGAGGCCGCATGTCGTCCGAGGGGACGCGCCCGAAGGCGTCCGGGGTCGCAGACCTGATCGGGAACACGCCGCTCCTGCGGCTCGATCGGATTGCGGGGGCCGTCGTCCCGGGCGTGGAGATCTACGCGAAGGCGGAGTGGGACAATCCGGGAGGGAGCGTGAAAGATCGCGCGGTCCTATGGATGCTTCGCGCCGCGGAGGCGGCGGGCCTCACCCGGGACCGGACCCTCCTGGATGCGACCTCGGGCAACACGGGAATCGCGCTCGCGATGCTCGCGGCCGCGGAGGGATACCGGGCGGCCCTCTGCGTGCCGGCGAACCTGAGCCCGGAGCGACGCCGGGTCCTCCGCGCGTACGGCGCGGAGCTCATCTTCACGCCGGCCGCGGAGGGGACGGACGGGGCGCAGCGCGCCGCGCGAGCCCTGGTCGCCTCGGAGCCCGACCGGTACTGGTACATGGACCAGTACAACAGCGAGGCGAACTGGCGGGCCCACTACGAGTCCACGGGACCCGAGATCGTCGAGCAGACCCGCGGGAGGATCACCCATTTCGTCGCGTGCCTCGGCACGACGGGCACGTTCGTGGGGGTCGGGCGATACCTCCGGAAGGCCGCTCCGGGGGTCCGCCTCGTGGCCGTCCAGCCCGACGAGCCCTTCCATGGGATCGAAGGCGTGAAGCACCTCGCGTCGTCGATCCGTCCCGGGATCTGGGATCCTTCCTTGCCCGATGAAGAGATGGCCGTCGCGACGGAGGACGCGCAGGCCGCGGCGCGCCGCCTGGCTCGGGAGGAGGGCTACCTGGTCGGCACGTCGAGCGGGGCCGCGCTGGATGCGGTCCTCCGCCTCGCGGAGAGGGTCCGCGAGGGCGTCCTCGTGACCGTGTTCCCCGATGCCGGGGACAAATACCTGGGCGAGCGGTACTGGGAGGAGGCCCCGTGACGATCGTGCTGAGGACGGAGCATGTCCGCGCGATCGAGGCCCACGCGCGGAAGACGTACCCGGAAGAATGCTGCGGCTTGCTCCTCGGCCGATCGGCCGGTTCCAAGCGCGTGGACGAGCCGCGGCCCGCCACGAACGTGGCCGAGACGAACCGCGAGCGCCGGTATGTGATCGACCCGCGGGCGATCTTCTCGGTGGACCACGAACTCCGCGGCACGGGGCGGGAGATCCTCGGCTTCTACCACAGCCACCCGGATCATCCCGCGCAGCCGTCCGCGTTCGACGAGGCCCAGGCGACGTGGCCCGGATATTCCTATGTGATCCTGAGCATCGTGGATGGGAATCCGGCCGGCCTGCGTTCGTGGGTCCTGGAGAAGGAGGGCGGCCGATTCCGCCCGGAAACCCTAAGTACGGCAGAGGTGTAAGAGGCGCCGCGATGTCGTCCACGGTCAAAGTCGTGATCCCTACGCCACTCCGGCAGTACGTGGCTAACCGGGACGTCGTCGAGCTGCGCGCGGACTCCGTGGGCGCCGCGATCGGGAGCCTCGTCCGCGAGTTCGCCGAGCTCCGCAGGCACCTGTACGCGGACGACGGCCGCCTCCGGAACTTCGTGAACATCTACGTGAACGAGGAAGACATCCGCTACCTCCAGAAGGAGTCGACGCCCCTCCGGGACGGCGACACGGTCTCGATCGTCCCGAGCATCGCGGGCGGCGGCATGTCCATGGTCGAGATGCTCGCCGCGAAGCGCAAGGACGTGCTCGCGCCCCACGAGATCAAGCGCTATTCGCGGCACCTGATCCTCCCCGAGGTCGGGATGCAGGGGCAGCTCGCGCTGAAGCAGTCCTCGGCCCTGATCGTCGGGGCAGGCGGGCTCGGGAACCCCCTCGCCCAGTACCTCGCCGCGGCCGGCGTGGGGCGGCTCGGCGTGGTCGACTTCGATGTCGTCGACCTCACGAACCTGCAGCGGCAGGTCCTGTACTCGACGAAGGACGTCGGCCGCCCGAAACTCCAGGCCCTCAAGGAGCGACTCGAGGCGATCAACCCGAACGTCGAGGTGAAGACGTACGAGACGAGGCTCACGTCGGAGAACGCCCTCGGGATCCTAACAGAATACGACGTCGTCATCGACGGGACGGACAACTTCCCCACGCGGTACCTCGTGAACGACGCGTGCGTGCTCCTCGGGAAGCCCAACGTGTACGGTTCGATCTTCCGTTTCGAGGGTCAGGCGAGCGTCTTCTGGTCCGCGAAGGGGCCCTGCTACCGCTGCCTGTACGCGGAACCCCCGCCGCCCGGACTCGTGCCGTCTTGCGCGGAGGGAGGGGTCCTCGGCGTCCTCCCGGGCATCGTGGGCTCCATCCAGGCCGTGGAGGCCCTCAAGGTCTTGCTCGGGAAGGGAGACCTCCTCGTCGGGCGGCTCCTCGTGTTCGACGCCCTCCGGATGAAGTTCCGCGAGCTCCGGCTCCGGAAGAACCCGGACTGCCCGGTGTGCGGTCCCAACGCGACGATCAAGGAGCTCATCGACTACGAGGCGTTTTGCGGTCTCCGGGACCCGAGCGAACAGGTCGGGGAGGAGTTCCAGATCACGGTCGACGAGTTGCGCGAGAAGGTCGCGGACGATCACGGGGTCGTCCTCCTCGACGTCCGCGAGCCCATGGAGTGGGAGATCGCTCACCTGGACCGGGCGATCCTCATGCCCGTCGCGCAAGTGCCCGCGCGCGTGAACGAGCTGAGCACGGCGGACGACATCGTCGTGTACTGCAAGACGGGGGTCCGTTCCGCGCGGATCACGAACTTCCTCCGCGAGCTCGGATTCCGCAAGGTGAAGAACCTCGTCGGCGGAATCGACGCGTGGGCGGAGACGGTCGATCCTGACATGCCCAGGTACTGAGCCGCCGGCCGCCCGGAAAGCATATGGGTCGCCGGGCCCTTCCGGAGTCCGTGCCCGCGGAGCCCGGGATCACGCACCGGTTCCCCATGCTTCGGCGCGCCGTCGAGCACCAGGTGAAGAACGGCCGGTTCGACGAGTCCCTCCGCCTGCTCGAGGAGATGTTCTCCCTCTCCCCCGACGACGCGGGCCTGTCGAAGCTCAAAGCGCGGTTCGCGGCGGACCTCATCAAACGGGCCGTCCAGGCGCAGAAGATCCAAGCGGGCAGCCAGATCCTCCGGCTGTTCGACACCCTGGTGTCCCCGAAGCACCTGGGGGACCAGGAGAAGGCACTCCTGGCGAAGGCGAAGGAGAGCCTGTACTCCCTGTAGGGTGACCCTGCAGCTTTATGGCCCACGGCCGGCATCGATCCCCCATGGGCCATGCCCACGCTCCGCGCGATTACCTGCGGTCCATCGAGCTCATGCGTCGCGAGAAGGACCACGCGTTCCGCGACGACCCCGGGTCCCCGATCCCCGAGGCCCTCAGGGGCCCCTTCACGGGCCTCGCCTACTTCCCGCCCGATCCGGCGTACCGGATCCGGGTTCGCCTGACTCGATATCCGGACGCGCCGCGCGTGGTCCTCGCGACCTCGAAAGGGATCCCGCGAGACATGGTCCGATACGGCTTCTTCGAGTTCCAGATCGGAGGGGTGGCGCAACGCCTCGACGCGTTCACGTCGGCCCAGCAGCCGGGCCATCACCACGAGGCCGAGTCGCTGTTCGTCCCGTTCCGCGACTCGACCTCGGGGAAGGAGTCGTACGGGGCTGCGCGGTATCTCGACGTGGAGGAGATCGCGGACGGGGAACATGTGCTGGACTTCAACCTCGCATACAACCCGTACTGCGCCTACAGCGATGCGTACGTGTGCCCGTTCCCGCCTCGCGAGAACTGGCTCTCGGTCCCGATCCCCGCGGGCGAGAAGGCGTTTCCGATGGACCGCTGACAATCACGCGGGAGGCTCGTCCGACCCGTCCAGCCACGCGATCCGTCTCGCGCGGTTCGCGGCCGTTTCCTCCGGAGACATGAAGTCTTCTTCCACGGTCCCGAGGAGGTCGATCGCGGACCGCAGGGCCTCCGTCGTCGGGGTCCGCACGTCTACACCGGCCCGCTCGAACTGCTTCTTCACGATGGGCATGCCATGTTCGACGGATCCAAGGCGGTAGCAGAAGTCCGTCATGATCTTGTCCGCGATCCGGATCGTGCGTGCCACGGGTTCCTGGGGAGGCGTCACCAAGGCGACCCGGCGCGCGGGCGTACCGGCCGCGTCGAGGATCCGCCGTCCGAGTTCCCGGAACGACTCCTCGACGTGCTCGCCGGTCTTCGCGCTCGTCGCGACCGAGGGGACGCTGTACTTCTGGGACAGGTAGTACAGGTACTCTCGGGCCATCACGCGGTCCTCGACGAGATCGAGTTTGTTCCCGACGATCGCCATCGGGATCCGGCCTGCGAGCCGCCAGATCATGGGCATCCAGTACTCCTCCGCGGACCGGCGTGTGTCCTCGCGGGTCAGGTCGTACACGAGAAGGACTCCCTGCGCGCCTTCCACAGCGATCTCGTGGACCCCGCCGTACCCCTTCTGTCCGAGGACGTCCCAGATCTGCATCACGAGGTCCACCTCGTTCGGGGGCGCGCCCAGGATGATCCCTTTCTTGGAGACCTTGGCTCCGATCGTCTTGATGTAATCGTCCGAGTACTGGTCCAGCACGAATCGGCGGACGAGGGACGTCTTCCCGACCTCGCCATCCCCTAAGAGCAGGATTTTCGTCTTCATGGAGGACGGCCGCATCGTCCGCGGACATGCGGACGAACCCCTCATTAGGGGTTCCTCGTCATTCTCACGGATGAGTGCGTTCCCGCCCCTCACACCGCGAGCGGCCTGCCCAGGAGGGCCCCCAGGTCCCCCTCGAACAACGGCACGCCGAGCCCCATCGCGTGCTTCAAGAGGGTCTTCGGTGCGAGACCACCCGCCGTCGTGACGCCGGTCACGTCTGCCTCCCCGCGGCGGAGGGTCTCCACAGCGGCCGCGGGAGGCGCGCCCGTGAGGAACGCGGTCGCGTGGACGCCCATCTTCCGATACGCATCCCGGTGGGCCATGATCGTCCAGAGCCGCCGGCCCACGTGTTTCGAGGCCGCACGGCCCTCCGTCTCGACGACGACGCACGTGTGGCCGTCCACCCGGCCCGCAAGGGAGGCGGCCTCGGGCAGGAGCGCGAGGAGCACATCGAGGGGCCGCACCCGGGCCCCGGCCACGTCGATCGGATCCGTCCGAGCGAGGCCGAGCCGGTAGATGTGCTCGAGGAGGGCCTTCCGTCGCGGTGCGATCGCATACTTGAAGTCGATGAACCCGATCCGAGTCCCGAGGAAGCGCGGCATCGTTTCCGTCTCCTCGTTGTTCACGTTGTAGCAGATCCCGACCCCGAGGGGGTCCGGGAAGGCGAACTCCTCCTCCCCGCTGAATGGAGGCAGCTTGACGATCCGGTCTCCCTTCCAGATCGGGGCGGGCCAAAGGACCTCCTCGAGGAACGTCTCGGGCGAGAACAGGGGGGCGAAGAGGTGGCCTTCCACCTCCGCGTAGCCGCTCCCGTACACGCGGATTCGGATCGCGTCGATCCGGTCCATCTCCTCGATCCCACGCCTCGCGAGGGCGTTCGTGATGCCGGGGGCGACCCCCATCCCGATGATCGCGGCCCGGTGGATCGCGCGGAAGTCCGCGTCGAGGGCGAGCTGCTCGAGCACCTGGGACGGCTCATTCGGGTCCGGCGAACCCTCCGAGGCGAGGTCCACGTAGTGAGCCTTGATCCGGATCGCCTCGCGCATCACGGCGAGGTTGTACCGCGGCAAGGTCGCGTTCACGATCACGTCGGAGCCCTTGCAGGCCTTCCGGAGGTCCTCGGGTCGGCCGATGTCGGCCCGCATCACCACGACATCCCGCTTCATCTTCGAGGCGACGTGGTCTAGCCTCGACTGTCGGATGTCCGCGATGCGGAGCGCGCCGATCCCGTCGAGGTTCCCGACAAGACGTGCCGTGACCTCGCCTGCGGCTCCCACACCTAGGACCGCGACGTCCACGCCCTCACCCACGACCCGATATCGGGAAGATTTCATTTCATAAGAAGATTTTCGCGAGCGAAAACGCGTGCGATCGTGCGAAAACAGGACGCGAAGGCTCAAGAGAAGCCTCCCGATTGTCCCGCGGCGCGGAGTTCCGATGGCCCTTTCCCTCACGCACAAGCTGATCAAGAAGCACCTGAGAGACGGCCGGATGGTCCCCGGCGAGGAGATCGCGATCGGGATGGACCAGGCCCTCCTCCAGGACGCGACGGGCACCCTCGCGTGGCTCGAGTTCGAAGCGATGGGAGTCGACAAGGTCCGCGTGCGTCAAGCGACCCAGTACGTGGATCACAACCTCCTCCAGACGGGTTTCGAGAACCCGGACGACCATCTGTTCCTCCAGGGTATGTGCGCGAGATACGGCGCCGTCTTCTCACGGGCGGGGAACGGAATCAGCCACTGGAGTCACATGGAGCGGTTCGATGTGCCCGGCGAGACGATGCTCGGGTGCGACAGCCACACGTGCCAGGCGGGCGCCGCGGGGATGCTGGCCATCGGTGCAGGCGGCTTCGAGGTCGCGGCCGTGATGGCGGGCGAGCCGTACCGATTCCGGATGCCGCAGGTCGTACGGGTCGATCTGACGGGTGAGCTCCCTCCGTGGTGTTCCGCGAAGGACGTGATCCTGTCCCTCCTGGCGCGGTTCGGCGAGAAGTGGGGAAAGGAGAAGGTCCTCGAGTACGGCGGCCCGGCCCTCCGGTCGTTCACGGTCCCCGAGCGCGGTACGATCGCGAACATGGGGGCCGAACTCGGCGCGACGGGTTCCGTGTTCCCGAGCGACCCGATGACGGCGCGCTTCCTGCGGGGGCAGAAGCGCGGGGCAGCCTGGAAGCAACTCGGACCCGACGACGGGGCGGCGTACGACGACCGGGTCGAGGTGGTCCTCTCGGAGCTGGAGCCCCTCATCGCCTGCCCTTCGAGCCCGGGGAACGTGCGACCCGTCTCCGAGGTCGCGGGCGTCGAGGTGACCCAGGTCGCGGTCGGTAGCAGCGTGAACTCGTCGTTCCGCGACCTAGCGATGGTCGCGAAGATCCTCGACGGGCACACGGTCCACCCGGGCCTCTCGATGGCCGTTTCTCCCGGATCCCGGCAGATCCTCCTCGCCTGTCTCCTGAAGGGGGTGATGACGGATCTCATCCGGGCAGGGGTTCGCGAGCTCGAAGTCGCGTGCGGGCCTTGCATCGGGATGGGGTTCGCCCCGCCGACCTCCGGGGCGAGCGTCCGGACGTTCAATCGTAACTTCCCGGGACGGAGCGGGACCCCGGACGACAGGGTGTACTTGTGCAGCCCGGAGACCGCGGCCGCGACCGCGCTCCGGGCGGTCATCACGGACCCTCGGACCCTCGGACGCCCGCCGAAAGTCCAGGAGCTCACGGCGTACCCGACCGACGATTCCGGGTACATCGGGCCGCCGCGCTCGCGTGCGAAGGTCGTCGTGATCCGCGGCCCGAACATCAAGCCGGTGCCCGTCCCCACCTCCGTGGAGGCGACCGTCGAGGGCGAGGTCCTCATCCGCTTGGGAGACAACATCTCGACGGACCACATCCTACCGGGAGGCGCGGAGATCCTCCCTCTCCGGAGCAACATCCCGGAGATCGCGAAGCATACGTTCGAGTACGTCGACCCGACGTTCGCCGCGCGAGCCGTGCAGAAGGGCGGCGGGATCATCGTGGGGGGAGACAACTACGGCCAGGGCAGCTCACGGGAGCACGCGGCGGCCGCACCGATGTTCCTCGGCGTGAAGCTCGTCCTCGCGAAGTCGTTTGCCCGGATGCACCGCGACAACCTCGTGAACTTCGGCCTGCCTCCGCTCGTGTTCGCGAACCCGACGGACTACGAGGGGATCTCGATGGGGGACCGGCTCCGAGTGACGGGGCTCGTGGACGGCTTACGGACGGGCCGGCCTGTCGATGCGCAGAATGCGTCGACGGGTGTGTCGTTCCAGGTCACATACGACCTGTCGAAGCGGCAGCGAGAAATCCTCCTGGAGGGAGGAGGGATCCGGTACCTCCAGCGTCGCCGGGGCGTCGGCGGGTGACCCGACGAGGGTCCGAGCACGCCGCCATGGACGTGGCGGACCGAATCCGACCTCGGGCGGAGGCCGCCCTGACGGAGGTTCGCTGCGCCTCGTGGGTCGCGCACCGCGCGTGCGCGTGGGACCGCGCGGGGAGGGGGATTTGAACCCCCGGGCGCAGAGCGCACTGGATTAGCAATCCAGCGCCCTACCAGGCTAGGCGATCCCCGCAGGCGCGCGCCCATCTCGGAGGGCGTATAAACGTTTTCGCGCACGCGGTCGAACGGGGCTCACGGCCCGTGGGACGCGTCCCCGTCCGACGTCGAGAACACACCGCGCGTCGCTTTCAGGAGGCTGTGCGTGTTGACCTCTCCGATGAGCCTCCCTGCCTCGTCCACGACGGGGAAGTCGTTGAGGTGCTCTTCCACGACACGCCGGACGATCTCGCCGATCGGTGTGGCCCGGGTCACGGGGACGGGTTTCGCCATCAAGTCCGTGGCCGCATCGCTCTCCATGCCCCGCAGGAAACGGAACCACGAGACAATCCCAGGAGGCCGGGCCCCCAAGCGGTACGCGACGTGACGCATGAGCGTCTCGATCGTGATCGTGCCCTTCAAGTGCTCGTCCGCATCCACGACGTACGCCTTCCGGGTGAGCCCGGAGTCGAGAATCGCGTCCACGGCGTCCCGCAAGGTCGCGTGGTCCGGGATCGTTGCTGGCTTCGAGACGATCGTGTCGAACAGGTCCCCGACCGTCTCACTCATGGCCGCCGTCGGTGGTTCGCGGTGGATGTCGCCCGCATGCACGATGAGCCCCTCCTACGATTTCGTCCGATTCGCATGGGCGCCCCGATCGTCGGCATCCCTCTCCCGCGCGAGGTCCTCGATCTCCGGTGGGACGAAGATCCGCTCGCTGCGCTCCCCTCCCTCCATGCGCACGTGGACGGTCCGCTGAGGGAACGGGATCTCGATCCCGGCTTCCGTGAAACGTCGGTAGATCTCCGTGTTCATGTAGTCCTGCACATCGAACCGATTCGCCCGGTCGTCGATCCACACGAGGACGAAGAAATCGAGGCTCGACTCCGCCATCGCGTCGAACCGGACGATGGGCTTGGTCGGATCCTCCTTGCTGATGTGCTCGTTGCCGTCGATCACCTCGCGGATGATGCTCCTCACTCGGATCACGTCGCTCCCGTAGCCCACCCCGAAGGTCATCATGAGCCGGCCCTTGTCAGCCGGGTTCGTGAAGTTCGCGATCTTCTCGTTCACGAGCTTGTTGTTCGGGATCGTGACGAGGCTCGCGTCGGAGAATCGGAAAAGCCGGGTCGTCCTCATCCCGATCTTGCGGACTTCGGCCCAATCGCCGTCGGGCAGAATCACGATGTCCCCCTCCTCAAACGGCCGATCCGTGAGCAGGAAGATCCCGCTGAAGAAGTTCGAGAGGGTGTCCTGGGCCGCGAAGGCGATCACCATGCTCGTCACAACCCCGCCCGCGACGAAGAGGGTGAGGTCTACGTTCAGGTAGCCGAGGAGCGTGCCCAAGGCCACGACCGCGATCACCACGACGCCGATCTTCTCGACGATCGGCACGATTACGTCGTCCGCGAGCGTGGCCGTCTTTTTCGAGATCGTGCGGGCGAGGTACAGGACCACGTCCCGGAACAATCGGTAGGCGAGGTAAAACAAGACAATCGTGAGGACGATCTGGTACGTCGTCTCGAGCGTGTCCCGGACGACCGGGTTCACGTGGCGATCCAGCGCGCCCAGGGACTGGATCGCTCCGTACAGGAAGAGGAGGACGAGGACGGGCGTCCGGACGATGCGGAGTACGATGTCGCCCACGCGAGTCTTCGTCCTCGCCCCGAGGTTCCTCACGATAGGTCGTGCCCCGAGGACGACCGCCGAGGAGATCATCAGCCACAAGGCCACGTCGAGGAGGAACACGCCCCATTCGTTGTCCAGAGGCTCGGGGAGCGGGTTCTCCAAGAGACCGAGGACGAGTTTCCGGGCGTAGATCGATGGGATCGTGATCGTCGCGACGCGGGTGTCGATGAACACGATCGCACCGTTCTGGAACACCGTGAAGACGACCTGAACGCTCAGGACCGTCTCGGCGGGGATCGAGGGCGGCGTCCCAACGGTCAGGGTGATGGGGGCAGCACGGTTGGGTCCGAGATTTTCGATGAGCGAGGGCTCCACGTCGAAGGCCCACTCCGGAACGGGGACCACCCCGACGGTCACGTTGTAGCTCACCACATCGAGGTTCCGGACTGTCCAGTTGAACGTCGCGCTCGCGCCCGTCGCAAGCGTCCGGTCGTACGTGTCGATGTTGAGGATCTGGATCGGATCCTGGGCGTTCACCGTTCCCGTGAGGAAAAGCGCCCCGACCAGGAGCGCCGCGATCTCCCTCGCACCCCGCATCGCGTCGCTCACGCGGTCACCAATTATAATACCTTTGGCGGGTGTCAGGGAGTCGCTGTTCTCCTGACCCGCGAAAGCCGCGAAAATCCGTTAGGTGTGGCACGCGTTGCTCATCCTTGCCGCGAACCGGCTGCCAGTGACCGTCCGCCGCGTCGGCTCGGGATTTGAGGTCGAACCCTCTCCGGGCGGACTCGCGACGGCCCTCGGCGCCGTCTACAAGGAGCACGGCGCGAGCTGGGTCGGGTGGCCCGGGGACATCCCTCCTGCGCAGCAGGCCCTCGTCGAGCGGCAGCTCATCCGCCGCCTCGGCTGCCATCCTGTCTTCCTGCCGCAGCGCCTGGCCCGTCCGTACTACGCGGGCTTCTCGAGCCGCACCCTCTGGCCTCTGTTCCACTCGTTCCCATCGTACGCCCGTTACGACGCGCGTGAGTGGGACGCGTACGTATCCGTGAATCGCCTGTTCCGCGACGCGATCCTCCGCATCGCGGCTCCGGACGATCTCATTTGGGTCCACGACTATCATCTGACGCTCCTGCCGCGCTTCTTGCGGGAGACGATACCGCGGGCGAGGCTCGGTGTGTTCATTCACATCCCGTTCCCGTCGTACGACACCTTGCGCCTCCTGCCATGGCACAAGGAGATCCTCGAGGGGCTCCTCGCCGCGGACCTGATCGGGTTCCACACCTACGGATACGCGAACGCGTTCCTCGGCAGCGTTCGGCGGGCCCTAGGGCACGAGCACGAGTTGGGCCGGATCGAGGCGGGCGGCCACGCGGCCCAGGTCGACGCGTTCCCGATGGGGGTCGACTTCGCGAGGTTTTCGAGGGCTCAGGCGGAGCCCGCGGTTCGCGCTCGGATCGCGCGCTTCCGGGGGAAGATGGGGGAGGTCAAGATCCTCCTGTCCCTCTCTCGCCTCGATTACACGAAAGGCCTCGGCGAGCAGCTCCGATCGTTCCAGACCTTCCTCGAGGCCCATCCGGAGTGGCGAGGTCGGATTGTGTACGTGTTCCTCGTCGTGCCGTCCCGGGAGAGAGTCGATCGGTACGCGCAGCTCAAACGGGAGATCGACGAACTCGTGGGACGGATCAACAGTCGGTACGGCACGGTCGAGTGGACGCCGATCCGGTACATCTACCGCACCCTGGGTGACGTGGAGCTTCAGTCTATCTATGCGGCCGCGGATGTCGCCCTCGTCACTCCACTTCGTGACGGCATGAACCTCGTCTGCAAGGAATATCTCGCGACGAAGGCCGACGGACGGGGTGTCCTGATCCTCAGTGAGATGGCCGGAGCCGCGACGGAGCTGCGCGAGGCGCTCGTCGTGAACCCGAACGATGAGGTCCAGGTAGCGGAGGCGATCCACACGGCCCTGGCGATGCCCGAGGATGAACAGGTCCGCAGGAACCGGACCCTCCGGGATCGGCTCGAGCGGTCCGACGTACGTGCCTGGGCTCTCGCGTACGTCGCGCGCTTTGCGGACGTCACGGATCGGGCGAAGCCCGGGAGCGCCCGGGCGCTCCGACCGCAAGACGTGGAGCGGCTCGCCTCCGCATACGTGCGGGGAACGCGGCGGCTTCTCCTCCTCGATTACGACGGCACCCTCGTGCCGTTCACGACCTTGCCCGGCGAGGCCGCGCCGCCCGTGAGGGTCCTCCGCCTTCTGGAGCGCCTCGCGAAGGTGCGCGGGAACGACGTGTTCCTTGTGAGCGGCCGTCGCCGCGAAGAGATAGACGCGTGGTTCGCTTCGCTGCCCATTCACTGCGTCGCGGAGCATGGCGCTTGGCATCGCCCGCGAGACGCGAAGGAATGGCAGCGGTCCGCGCCGACAGACGTGGCGTGGAAAGATCGCCTGCGACCCGTGTTCGAGGTGCACGCGGCTCGGCTCCCCGGTTCCTTCGTCGAAGAGAAGGACGCCTCGATCGCGTGGCACTACCGCAACGCCGAGCCCGACGTCGCGCCCGACGCCGCCAAGGAGTTCTTCGATACCCTCTCGAGCGTGACGGCGAACACAGACCTGTCCGTGCTCTCCGGGAACCGGGTCCTCGAGGTGAAGTCGTCGCGAGTCGGGAAAGGTGCCTACTTCGCGACGCGGCTCGCGGCGGACTCGTGGGATTTCATTCTCGCGATCGGGGACGACGCGACGGACGAGGAACTGTTCGCCGTGCTGCCGCCCGATGCGTTCTCCATTCGAGTGGGATCTCGCGATTCCCGGGCCCGCTTCGTGGCGGAATCGCACGAGGACGTCCTGTCGCTCCTTGAGGGCCTCGCGAGTTCGTAGCGAAGTCGGACCGACGCCTGCCGGCATTTTTATCCGGACGTTGAATATTCGCATGCGTGGGCGCCCCGACCGGGATTCGAGTCACGAAGGAGCTGCGGGTCTCGCCGAGCGACCTCGCGGAGCTCATTGTGAGCCTCGGCGGGGTGAAGTTCTGGATCGTCGCGGTCTTCCCGCTCTACATCGGCTGGGTCCTCGCGCAGCCTCTTGGCGGCCGGCATCTCTTCATCGACGACCTTCGCGTCATGCTCGGGGTCCTGGTCGTGGGCCCCTTCCTGGGGACGTTCACGCTCCTCCTGAACGTGTACTACGACATGGACACGACGGACCGCGCGAACCCGCGGAAGACGTACGTCCGGGTCGTCGAGGAGCTCATCGGGGAGGGCCTCATGGACCGCGGCACGATCCTGATCGCGGCCCTTGGTTTCGCCGCGCTCGGGCTCATGTTCGCGGCGTACACTTCTCTCACCCTCGTCGACTACGGCGGCTCGACGTCCCTCCTCGGTCCTTGGGCATTCGCGGGCCTCATGGTCGCGACGACCTCTCTCTCCGTGGCGTACTCCCATCCGGCCGTCCGGTGGAAAGGCGTCGCGGGCGCGGACCTCCTCACGAACCTCGTCGGCTTCGGAGTCGTGTGCCCCCTGGGCGGGTGGGCCCTCCTGCGCCCGATCGAGGAGGCCCCCTGGTGGTTCATCGCGACGATCGCGCTCTTCCTCGGGGCCTTGTACGCGCCCACGACGGCCTCGGACGTCGACGCCGATCGGGCGTACGGGATCCGGACGCTCGCGGTCCGCCTGGGCGTCACGGCCACCCTCCGGCTCGGCTTCCTCCTCGAGGTCGCGTCCGTCGCCCTGCTCGCGGTCGGCTGGAGCCAGGGGTGGTTCCCGTTCGATGGCGCCGCGCACGACGCGATGGGCCCCCTATGGCCGTCCCTAGGCCTCGCCCTCGTGTTCTACCTCGCGCTCCTGCGTTCCCCGACGACGGGTCGCATTTGGGCCCTGCTCCTGCTCCTCTCCCTCGCCCAGGGACTCGGGTTGCTCCTCTTGCTCTGGGCGTTCGTCGGCGGGCGAACCGTCGCGGCGTGATGGGCCGGTGCCGCAGCCTTGAACGGGAAAAATTCATGCCCTGATCCGCTTGGGAAGCCGCCAGGATGCTCACTCGGAATACGACATGATCCGATACGTCGCGTTCCCGACGCCCCAGTGGCGGAACGATCGACTCGCGCGATCCCCGTCATCCCGGTCCGCGCTCAGGACGACGTCCTCGTCGGCGCGAAGCCCGATTCCCGATGGTCCCCGTACTGCGGCGAACGGCCTGAGGACGCGGGGCGCGCGGTGCGCAAGGGTCAGGACGAAAGACTCATATAGCTCGGTCCTGTATGGTTTGGAAGGCCTGGCAAAAGGCGACCACCCTATCCGGGAGTCGCTTTGGACCGGGCCCGTGATGGCCGCTCTGGCGAAGGCCCCGATTCGTGACGGGCCCTGTTCTGAGGCGGCCGACACCGTGGAGGTCCGAGAACCCCGCGCGTCTTGTGCGCGCGTGCTCTCTTGGACCCGACGCTCGACGATCCAGAGAGGTACACGCAGCTACCTCGCCAAGCACCTTTAGGTAACGTAAGTCGCTGTGCATCGATCAACTCCGGTTGATCCTGCCGGCGGGCACCGCTATGGGAGTTCGCTTAAGACATGCGAGTCGAGAGGTGTAAGACCTCGGCAGACGGCTCAGTAACACGCGGACAATCTGCCCTCAGGTGGGGGATACCCTCGGGAAACTGAGGATAATACCCCATAGATCTGGGATGCTGGAATGCTTCCAGGTCGAAAGCTCCGGCGCCTGAGGATGGGTCTGCGGCCTATCAGCTAGTAGGGGGCTTTACAGACCCCCTAGGCTTCGACGGGTACGGGCTATGGGAGT
>Ga0209751_10000452_pt1 | contig 43989 bp, 35 predicted proteins | sample RifCSP13_1_FD_184019 | JGI IMG/M metagenome (GOLD analysis project Ga0209751, IMG submission 184019) | Soil microbial communities from Rifle, Colorado - Rifle CSP2_sed 13_1 (SPAdes) (version 2) | ecosystem: Environmental > Terrestrial > Deep subsurface > Rock core/Sediment | place: Rifle...
AATCGTGTGCGGTCCCTCGTACATGATGACTTCCTCGATCTGGTCGAGGCACTTACGGGCGAAGACCTCGTCGCTGTCGCCCTCGCGGTATAGTGGATTACGATATTTGTAAGGGTCAAAGACACGGATGACGCCGGAAATGCCCGGCTCGTTCGCCCAGCGGCGGTGGTCGCCCGTGAGCGTGATGGCCCCGGCCGTCGCGCCGTGATACGAGCGGTAGCGGGCGATGATCTTGTGCCGCCCGGTGAAGGCGCGCGCCATCTTGATCGCGCTCTCGTTAGCCTCCGCGCCGCCCAGCGTGAAGAAGAACCGTTTGAGGTCGCCCGGCGTGACCTCGGCCAGTTCCCTGCCGATCTGCGCCCGCGCCTTCGTCGCCATGCCCGGCCCGGCGTAGACCAGCTCTTCGGCTTGCGCCTTGATCGCGTCAATCACGCGCTGGTCGCCGTGGCCGATGTTGACGCACATCAACTGCGAATTGAGGTCAAAATAGCGTTTGCCGTTGGCGTCCCAAAAGTAAACGCCTTTACCCCTCGCCATCGGGATCGGGCTGACGGCATCCTGCGCCGACCACGAGAAGAACGAATGCTGCTTGGTCAGCGCGACCATTTCTTCGGCGGACATGGGTTGATTCTCAGTCATTGGAAAGCACCTCGGTAACTTAGAGCTAGAGTGAAAAGTGAAGAGTCAAGAGTTAGAGCAAAGATTTGAGCCGGTCGAGGTCCACATTGCCGCCGCTGAGGACGGCGACGACGACATCCCCCGGCGCGAGGGGTATTTTACCGTAAAGGAGAGCAGCCACCCCCGCCGCCCCGGCGGGTTCTACCATTAGCTTGCAATGGACCAGGACCAGCCGCAGGGCGTCAACAATCTGCTCGTCGGTCAAAGTCACCACGTCGTCCACGTACTGCTGGTTCAGCGCGTAAGTCAGGTCGCTGGCGTACGGCGCGCCGAGGCCGTCCGCAATCGTCTCGATTCGGTCGAGGCGCACTGCTTTGCAGGCCGCGCGGCTCTGGTACATGGACGAGGCGCCTTCCGGCTCGACGCCATACACTTTCACTTTGGGCTGCAAATGCTTGAGGGCCAGCGCGACGCCGGCGATCAGCCCCCCTCCCCCGATCGGGACGACGACCTTCGTGACCTCAGGAACCTGCTCGAAGATTTCAGCCCCAAGCGTGCCCTGTCCGGTGATGATCAGCGGATCGTCAAAAGGGTGCACCAGTGTAAGGTTACGTTCTGTCCGCAGTTCTTCCATCTTGGCGAACGTCTCGGCCATCACGCCGTGCAGGATGACGGTTGCGCCGTAGCCCTCGGCGGCGCTGGCCTTGCTGCGGGAGGCGTGAGCAGGCATCACTACCGTGCAGGCCACGCCCATTCGCTGTGCGCCCCAGGCCAGCGCCTGCGCGTGGTTGCCCGCCGAAACGGTGATCAACCCGCGGGCCTTTTCCTCGGCCGAGAGCGCCTGCAAGCGGTTGAGCACCCCGCGCGGCTTGAACGAGCCAGTCTTTTGCAGGCATTCGGCTTTGAGCAAAAGCCGCGCGCCGATGCGTTTGCTCAATATCTCGGAGCCAAAGACCGGCGTGTGATGCAGTTTCCCGGCAATGGCATGCCGGGCGGAGAGGACGTCGTGAAAACTAAGCATGGACCAACACTGGCTTTCTAGGGCAGGTTATACTGGCTGCGCTTCAGATACTGCCCGTCGCCGGGCTTGCCGACGAACGCATCGCCCTCGAACACCATCTGGCCGCGTGAGAAGACGTAGGCCGCCGACCCGGGAATGGTCATGCCTTCATAAGGGTTGTAGTCCACCCGCATGTAATGCGTCTTGGCGCTAATGGTGTAGGGGCGATCAGGGTCCCACACCACGAAGTCGGCGTCACTGCCCACGGCGATCGTGCCCTTGCGCGGGAACAGCCCCATGAGTTTGGCTGGGGCAGTCGAGACGAGCTGCACGAAGCGGTTCATACTCCAGCCGCGATCAATCACGCCGCCCTTGTAGAGCAAATGCAGGCGGTTCTCGACGCCGGGCACGCCATTCGGGATTTTGGCGAAGCTTTCCAGGCCCAGCTGTTTCTGCCGGGGCAGCCCCTTGTAGCCCTCGTTCATGCAGAACGGGCAGTGGTCGGTCGAAACGGCCTGCAAGTCGTCCATCGCCAGCGCCGTCCACAAATGCTCCTGGTTAGCGCGTTCGCGGATGGGCGGTGAGCAGATGTATTTCGCGCCCTCGAAGGAACCATCGGCGTAATCCTCGTAGGCCAGGTAGAGGTATTGCGGGCACGTCTCCCCGTAGGCCGGCAGGCCTCGATCGCGCGCCTCGCGGATTTGCTCCATCGCCTTGTGCGACGAGACGTGGACGATGTAGACCGGCACGCCCGCCATCTCCGAGAGCGCAATCACGCGATGGGCGGCCTCTTCTTCCGCCGTGGCCGGGCGCGAGAGGGCGTGATAGTTCGGCGCCGTTTTGCCGTCTGCCAGCATCTTCTGCACGATCACGTCAATCACGCCGCCGTTCTCGGCGTGCATGCAGATCAGCCCGCCGTTGTCGGCCGAGCGCTTCATCGCCTTGAAGATGGTCGCGTCGTCCACCAGGAAGACGCCGGGATAGGCGGTGAAGAGCTTGAAGGACGACACGCCCTCGTGCTTGACCATCGCATCCATCTCGGGCAGCGCGCTCTCCGGCAGCTCGGTGATGATCATGTGCAAGCCATAGTCAATGGCGGCTTTACCGTAAGCCTTTTTGTGCCACGTTTCCAGGGCCTGGCGCATGGAGGTGCCTTTGTACTGGACGGCGAAATCTACGATGGTCGTCGTGCCGCCGTGGGCGGCGGCGATGGTGCCGGTCTCGAAATCGTCGGCCGAGAAGGTGCCGCCGAAAGGCAGGTCCATGTGGGTGTGCACGTCAATGCCGCCGGGGATGACGTACTTGCCGGAAGCGTCAATAGTTTTATCGGCAGTCATCGGCAGGTTCTGGCCGATAGCCTTGATCTTTTCGCCCTCCACGTACACGTCGGCGACGTAATCGTCGGTCGCGGTGACGACGCGCCCGTTCTTGATCAGTAAGGTAGTCATGGAGTCCTCCAGATGATGAAGTGAGTTTCGGCCGCCGTGACAAGGGCGGCATTTCCGACGAGCGTTTTCATGGTTTATCTCCTTTGACCCGGTCTATCATACAAAGAAGTCCATTAGCAAACGCGCCAGGCGTGCGGGATCAACCTTCTCCAACGGGTGAGGCGTGCCAGGCAAGACCTCCAATTCGCCCTGCGGCAGGGAGCGATAGCCTCGCAGGGCTTCGTCCACGCCCACGGTCGTATCCCGGTCCCCGACGCACACGCGCACCCGCGTCTGGATTTGCCCAAAGTCTTCCGGCTGCAGGGCGCTTCGCTCGCCGAGCGCGGTCATCATCTCGGCGGTCTTCCGCAATACCGTCCGCCAACCGGAGGCTGTGTGCCGCGCTTCCAACGCGCGGGCAAAGTGGGGGACCTTTTCGGCGATCTTATCTGGGTCGAGCAGTTTCACTTCGCGCGCCGCCGTTTCAGCGTCCCAATAAAGTTTCGTCCCCAGCGTAGCCACGCGCCTCACCCGCTCGGGCCGGGTCCGCGCGAGGTAGAGCGCCACGTACCCGCCCATGCTGTAGCCGAAAATGGCGGCGCCCTCCAGCGCCTGCCCATCCATGTAGTCCAGGACGTTCTCGGCAAAATGCTCGGTCCGAAACGGGCGCTCCCTGACCGGCGCATTTCCGTGCCCTTCAAAGTCAAGCGTATGCGCCCGGAAGCGCCCGTCGAGCAAGGGCAGCAGCGGCTCAAACTGTGCGCTCGCCCCCAGCGCTCCGTGCAATAACAAGAGATCCGGCAAGGCCATAGTCCTAGCGACGACTGGATTTTACAACGGTCTGGCTATATGCCAAATCCCAGAGTGACCGCGCGATATTCTCCGGGTTTGCGGCCAGTGCTGCTCTGCAGTGATTCTTCGCCGTGGCCTCGTCCATCTACAGGAGTGGTTCAAAGCCTCGACGAACTACATGTTATTCTGGTCAGAGAGGTGGTAAATAGCGAGAAATCCTGCCAACGCATCGGCCCCTGAAGTGTGGCCTATGGACATCAGCACCTTGATCGCCGTGCGCGTCGCTGCAGCATCCACGTGAAGCATACCTTCAAACAGGGCATGCCAGTGCGCCATGCACTCGCCTTTGGCCGCAGCGCGCAAATATGCCGCCGATAACGTGGTCGTCAGCGGAGCCGCGGCCTCGGCGATGAACGCGCCAGACTGCGCCGCCTCAGGCCCATACAACCCGGCCCAGGCAGCCAGCAGGACTCCGACGATGAAATCATCCCCGGCGGGGGTAAGGCCGCCGCCAAGACCGGCCAACGTCTTCGCGCCGGCGAGGCAATGCCCGGTTGAGGCAGTGAGCAAGCCATGAACCAGATCCGTCCCGCCGCGCCGCGTGCGCTCAAGCACCGTGTCTTGCCTCACCCCCCAGCCCCCTCTCCTGACGCCACACCCTGCCTGCACCTGTGGCGCAGGCATAGGTGAGCGGAGCGAAGCATAGTCGAAGGGCGCGTCAGGAGAGGGGGCGCCGGAGGCGGGGGCGAGGTAAAGGTCGAGTAGACTTCCATCCCAAGACAACTCATGAACGATGACGGCGAATTCGTCCAGCCGGGCTGGGTCGGCGGCAAAATAGTCGCGCACCGCCCCCCAATCAGGCCTCGGGTTCCAGGCCTGAGCCGCAGCGAGGTCAATCTGCAAATCGCCCACGACCAGAGAGCCTCCCTCAATGCTGACGCGGCTGGCCGGCGACACATCCCGAAAAGGCGCGGAGTTGGTCGCGCTGACGACCATCGCAAACGGATTGAGGCCGCGCTCCGAGGTGACGAGGGCGAGGATGGTGTCGTCCTGATTGATCAGGTTGCACGCGCGGTCAAACGTGTTGAGCACGCGGGCCGTAACTGTTCGGGCGAGCCAGTCGCGGGCGGCGGGCGCGAGGGAGAGGGCGGTGAGGGGAATAATTTTGGAATTGGCGTCAGCGGATAAGACAACGGATAAACGGATTTGACGCCATCTGTTTATCTGTTGAGCATCCGTTGACACCACTCCTCCAGCGTCGTCGGCTTCCGCCCCAGCAGCCACCCCAGCACATGCGGATTGCCGACCAGGCCATGCTGCTCGTAATAGCGGAACATCTTGATGAGCGTCTCAACCTGATAATCACCCATCCCCCCTGCTCTTGCTCGCTGCTCCCACATCTCAACGGACTGCGCTTCGGCGCGCACCGGGCGGCCAAGTTTTTGGCTCAACGCCTCGGTGACTTCGACCTGTGTCATTGGCGATGTACCGACCAGTTCATAAGTCGCCCCGGCATGCCCCGCTTGGGTCAAAACGATAGCCGCCGCCTCGGCGACGTCTTCCAGATCCACCAGGCTCAGCTGCGTCTCGACGGGGTACGGAATACGCCATACGCCCTCTTCGGCAATGGTCTTCCATCCAGCCAGTATGTTCTGCATGTAAGCTGTTGGCTGGAGGATAGTGGAGGGCAGGCCCGACTCGAACAGGCGCTCCTCGACGCGGAGTTTGTTCCAGTGGTGAGACATGGCCTCGGTTTGGGGATGCAGAACCGAATGATAGATGAAGTGCTCCACGCCAGCAGTGCGAGCAGCGGCAATCACCCAATTACCAATTGCGATTTCATCAGGACTCACATTCGGGCAAATGTGATAAACCGCCTTTGCGTTCCCCATCGCCCGCCGCAAGGCTACCTCGTCGCGCATATCACCGACGATGACCTCCCGCGCGCCCAACGCCATCGCCGCCCCAACTTGTTCCTCGCGATGAACAAACGCGCGGACAGCTTGCCCTCGCGCGGCCAGCGCCTTGACGACTGCCCGCCCGGTTTTGCCGCCCGCGCTGGTCATCAGAATCATGTTCCCTATTATGGCAGATTTGGAGAAATTGTGTTGTCCCTTTTGGGGGTGGAAATGCGTTTAATATATGGATATGGATGACAAAGAAATTTCCGCGCTTGTCGCTCAAGCGCAACGCGACCCGGCAGCGTTTGGGGCGTTGTATGACCATTACGTGAAAGCGGTGTATCGCTACCACGCCAACCGCGTGGGCGATGCGGAAGACGCCCAGGACCTGACGGCCCAAACCTTTTTGGCGGCGTTGGAAGCCTTGCCGCGCTATCGGCATCGCGGCTCTTTTGCGGCATGGCTCTTCCAGATCGCGCGGAGCAAGGCTGTGGATTTCTTTCGCCGACGCCGCGCACAAGCGAGCATCGAGCAGACGGGGGCGCGTGCGCCGCAGGAGCCGCTGGCGCACATCGCCGAGATCGATCAGCTGCGAACACTGCTCCGGGCGCTGGGCGACGACGAGCGCGAGTTGTTGAACCTGCGCTACGTGGCGGAGCTCAAACTGAGCGAAATTGCAGCGGTCTTCGGCAAAAGCGAAGACGCCGTGAAAAAATCCCTGTATCGTCTGCTGGCGCGTTTACAGCAGCAGTTGGAGGCGCACGATGAGCGACAAGCCTCAGATTGAAAACAAAATCCGCGCCGCGCTCGACGCACGCGACCCGGACCCGGCGTTTGTGAATGACCTGCGGAGGCAATTGATGAACCATGCGACTCGTTCGCGCCGTGCGGTGTGGGCGCACTCCGCGTGGCGTCTGGCTCTGGCGGCGCTGACATTGCTGGTCATCGGCGCGGCGCTGGCCTCGCCGCCCATCGTGACCGCCGTGCGCCGTTGGTTCGGTTATGTTCCCGAGGTGGGCCTGGTAGAACAATCGGCTGCGCTCCGCGTCCTTGCGGAAGCCAGCGCCCTCACGCGCGACGGCATCACCGTGACCGTCACGCAGGTCGTGCTGGATTCGGAAAAGACCGTCATCCTGTATCACGTCGAGGGCATTCCACCAGCGGAATATCCAAAGTCGGAAGATGCGCCGTTTTGCGCGGCCTCGCCGCAGTTGCGCCTGCCGAGTGGCGCTGTGCTGAACATCACGGGAGGCGGAGGGAGGCAGGACAACTTCCGGATGACGTTTGCGGCGCTCCCCGCCGACGTGAACGAGGCCACCTTTGAACTTCCCTGCCTCGCGGATACCGCGCCCCACGCCGCGCCCGAAAACTGGCAGTTGCCGCTCCGCTTTGTGCCCGCGCCGCCGGAGATGAATCTGACGCCTGTGCTTGACGTGCCCACAGCCACGCCCGCGTCTGCCAGCCCCGTCGCGCCCACCCCCGCGCCGCTGTTCGGCATTCAGTTCACGCTCGATCAAGTCATCCCGCTCGGCGATGGCTACTATGTCGTCGGGCACACCACCTGGAATGATGAACGCATCACCGCCGTCGCTATTCACAGCCTGAAAGCGCAAGACGCCAGCGGGAACGACGTGCCGCTGGAAGAGGCTTACTTCGGCGATCTGGGCATTGACCAGCCTGAACCGAACCAGTGGGTCTACGAACTTTACGGGCAGGCCTTCAACAGCGCTCTCGCGCTGCGGGCGGAACGTGTCGGCCTTGCGCTGCGCGAGCCAATCGCCTTTACCTTCGCTCCGGGCCTCACACCCCAGCTGGGTCAAGTGTGGAATCTCGACGAACCGCTCACGGTGCTGGATTACCACGCCCGCGTGGTCTCCGCGACGTACATGAAGCAGGGCGATTTGCGCGGCTTTGAGTTCGGCCTGCAAGCTGAGCCCGCCCTCTATTCACTGGATTTGTGGGTTGCCGAAGGGATTGCGAATGGCAATGCAGGCGGCGGCGGCTCGACGGGCGATGGAAACGGGCGCATCACTTCTTACTCGCTCAGCAATGGGCAGATCGCCGGCCCGCTCAAAGTCGTCTCCACCGGAGCAGTGGTCAACGGCGCGTGGGAGCTGACGTGGACGCCGCCCGTGGTGAACCCCAGCTTCACGCCGACGCCCATTCCGCAGGCGTGCCTGACGCTGGACAAGTTGAAACAGGCGCTTGCCAAGCCTGTTTCTGTTCCGCAGGGATTGAGCGGCAAGATCATTGTCTATGGGCGCATCCAAGACGACGGGCAGCCGCCCTCACCCGACAATTATGGAATCTTTGTAGCGAGTCTGGATGGAAGCCACAAACAGGTGCTGGGTCCGGGGGTGTGGCCGGCGCTTTCGCCGGACGGCTCCAAAGCCGCCTACGCCGCCGAGGGCGGCCTGCGCACAGCGGATTTAGCCACCGGAGCCGATCATCCGATCCCGAACACCGTGAGCAACGATTATCACCCGCTCTGGTCGCCAGATGGCGCTTCGATTGCATTCGTGCGCGTCGAGGATAAGAATCTTTACACCATCCGTCCCGATGGCACGGGCCTGCGCCGGGTGACGACTGATGTGGATTATGAACAACTGGTGGCGTGGTCGCCGGATGGAGCGAAGCTGTACTACACCATTCCTCGCGGCGGCCAGCAGTTGTTGCGGAGCATCAACATTACCAGCGGCGAAGTTTCCACCAGCACTCTGGATATTGGGGGCAAAGGCGTTTCAGCCAGCCTCTCTGCGGACGGCGCGTGGCTGGCCTATGTGGACAAAGTGCCCGGCAAAAAGGGCGGCGGCGTGTACGTGGTGCGCACCGACGGAACGGACCAGCGCTTGCTCATCCAACTGGAGCATTGGAACATAAGCGATCTGGTTTGGTCGCCGGATGGGCAATGGCTGCTGGCGGGGATTCTGGATACAGACCAGTTCGTCGCCCACCCGATGGCGGCATTGGTCAACGTGGCGACATGCCAGACGATCCCGTTGACGGCGATTGAGGGTGATGTTCAAGGGTGGTCGCGGTAAAGGAAAGCTGAGCCATGGGGAAGGCAAAGAGCCCAGAGAAAATAATTCTCTGCGCTCTTTGCGCACTCAGCGGTTAGATCACTCTACGCCTTTTGAGCCTCCCTCACCAGTTCCCACAGCCGGTTGGGGCTGAGCGGGATTTCGAGGATTTCCAGGCCCGCATCGTGCAGCGCATCTTCGACGGCCTGCGCGAACAGCGGGCCGACGGGGATCGCCCCGGCCTCGCCCGCGCCCTTGATGCCCAGCGGGTTGAGCGGGGAGGGTGTGACCGTGTGGCCGGCCGTCACCGGCGGGACTTCAAGCGCGGTCGGGACAAGGTAATCCATGAAAGTCCCGTTGAGCAGTTGGCCATTGTCGTCAAAGATCAGGTTTTCGTAGAAGGCGTTGCCGATCCCCTGCGCCACGCCGCCCTGCACCTGCCCCTCCAGGATCAGCGGATTGATGACCGTGCCGCAATCGTGCACGACGACGTATTTCTTGACCTCTACGCCCATCGTCTCGGGGTCCACCTCGAGGATCATCGCGTGCACGCCCGCCGCCGTCGCGCCGCGCGCCGGGCCGAAGTAGTTGGTCGCCTCGAGGCCGGGAATCGTGCCGGGTTTGACCGCGCCTCGCAGGGGGTTAGCTTTCACTGCGAGTTCGCCCAGTTTGATTGATTTCTGGGGCACGCCCTTCACCCGCGCCTGTCCGTCCACCAGTTCCAAATCCTCTTCGGCGCACTCCAACTGCTCGGAGGCCAGTTTGAGGATCTTCGCGCGCACGTCTTTGGCCGCCTCGTTGGTCGCGTTCCCGGCCACGACCGCGCCCCGGCTGGCGAACGTGCCTGCGCCCCAGTAAAACTGGTCGGTGTCGCCCGTGACGACTTCGACGTCGCGCACGTCCACGCCCAGCTGCTCGGCGACGATCTGCGCGAAGCTGGTGAAGTGCCCCTGCCCCTGCGTGCCGACCCCGGTGACGAGCGAGACCTTGCCGCTCGCCTGCACTTTCACCCGCGCGCCCTCGTATGGGCCGATGCCCGTCCCTTCGACGTAGGCGACCACGCCGATGCCCACGCGCCGGCCCTCGGCGCGCAGGCGCGGCTGCTCTTCCTTGACGAACTGCTCGTAGCCGATCAATTCCAGCGCCTTGTCCATGATCGGGTTGTAATTCCCGCTGTCGTACTCCAGCGGCGCGAAGTCCTGGTAAATGACTTCGTTGTTGTACGGGAAGGCGTCCGGCGGGATGAAGTTCCTCCGGCGGATTTCGACGCGGTCCATCCCCAATTCTTTCGCGGCGAGGTCGAGCAGGCGCTCGATGACGAACACGCCGTGCTGCCGCCCCGCACCGCGATAGGGGGTGACGATGGGTTTGTTTGTGAAGACGGCTGTAAACTCGGAGTAGTAACTTGGGATGTGATACGGTCCCAGCAGCGTGCACTGGCTGTTGAGCGGCGTGGTGAGACCGTAAGGATCGTACGCGCCCGAATCGTGCAGGAACACGTCGTGCACCCCGAGGATGCGCCCGTCTTTCGTCAGCGCGAGCTCGGCGTCGTGGATTTGCCCGCGCTCCTGCGTGGTCGCGACGAAGTTCTCCGCGCGGTCTTCAATCCACTTCACCGGGCGGTTGAGCTTCAGCGCCGCCCACGGGATGACGACTTCCTCCTGATAAAACATCATGATCTTCGGGCCAAACCCCCCACCGATGAACGGCGCGACCACGCGGACCTGGTTCTCCGAAAGACCGAGCATCCCGGCGAGGCCGTTGCGGATGGCAATCGGGGCCTGAGTCGTGTCCCAAACGGTGAGTTTCGCCGCCTTCGCGTCCCACTGGGCGACGATGCCCCGGTTCTCCATCGCCGCCGCCGCGCCGTGATGGTAGAAGAAGCGGCGCTTGACCACGAGGTCGGCTTTGACGCGCGCCGCCGCGTAATCGCCGCCCTTGCGCTGAACGATGTGCGCGGCGACGTTCGAGCCGACGTCGTCGTGCGCCAGCGCCGAACCCGGTTCCAGCGCTTTTTCCAGGTCAACCACCGCGGGCAGCGGCTCGAAGTCCACGACGATGTCGGTGAGCGCGTCCTCGGCGAGGTAGCGGCTCTCGGCGATGACGACCGCAATCGGCTCGCCCGCGAACCGGACTTTGTCTTTGGCGAGGGGGACCTGCGTGCGCTCGTTGAACACACGCCCCTCGATGGGCGGCGGCGGGACCAGGAGCGGCCCTGGTTTCCAGTAGTCGCCCAGGTCGGCGGCGGTGTAGACGGCGGCGACGCCGGTGCGCGCCAGCGCCGCCGAGGCGTCAATCCCTCGGATGCGCGCGTGGGCATACGCGCTGCGCAGGAACGCGGCGTGGAGCATGCCGGGCAGGTCCACGTCGTCCACGAACAGCGCCTGCCCGGTGAGCAGGCGGGGGTCTTCGTTGCGTTTGATGGGTTGACCAAAGACTCGGGTTGCCATGGGTTAGAGAACGGTGATCAGTGACCGGTTATCAGTGATGGACCCAACTGATGACTGATGACTGATGACTGCTACTTCCGCCGCTTCGCCGCTTTCTTCGCCGCCGGGCGGCTCGCTTTGCGGGTTGGTTCGTCTTCGACAAACGCTGCCGCGCGGCAGAAGGCCGCCTCGCCGCCCTTGAACTTCCACGGGAACGCGCCGAGGATCAGCCGCCGGTTGTGCAGTTCCTGGCGGCCAATGTCCCCGCCCAGGTTCTCGACGTGGATGCAGTCGTGCGGGAAGAGCGCGTTGTGCGTGAGCTGATAGGCGGAGTCGGGGAAAAGTTCGTCAATCTTGTCCGTGCCGAACTTCTCCTCGCACTTGCGGCGCACCTTCTGCCAATGCTCCAACCCGCCCTTGCCGAGGAAGCGCCCGATCGGGAGGTTCATCGGGTGGTCGGTGGAGATCATGTCCACGCCCCACAGGTGAACCTTCTTCTTCAACAGCCAGTCGCAGATGCTGTAGTGCGGCCCCGGATGGCGGTGGATGTATTTCTCCTCGTCGGCGTCGGGGCTGAGGAAGGAATACTTGTGCCAGCCGGTATGAATAAAGAGGATGTCGCCCTCGCGGATGTCGGCGCGGGCCTCGAGGTCCTCGGGCGTGAACAACGCCAGGTCGTCGCAAATGTCGCTCACGTCCACGATGACGCCGGGGCCGTACAACCATTCCAGCGGGAGCTGGTCAATCGTCTTGCCCTTCGTCACGAAGTGGCGCGGCGCGTCGAGGTGCGTGCCCATGTGGTTCGAAGTCATGATGTACTGGGCATTCACCCCCTGCTCCGCCTTGCGCTTGATGTACTTGACCTCGAAGGGCGGATAGAAGGGCCAGAACGAGCAGTCTTGGTTGAGGTCTTGGGAGAGGTCGTGGATTTTCATGTTATCCTCCTAAAAATTATATTTTTCCGCAAACGCCACCAGCGCCTCCTCGAAAATCGCCATCGGCGGCCGCACCAGGCCCGCGCCCACCTGTCCCACCCCGGCCTGCTTGTGCGCGATGCCGGTGTTGATGCGCGGGGTGATGCCCTTTTCCACCACCTTGCGGAGGTCAACCCCGGTCGGTGAGCCGCGGAAGTCGAGCGCGGGGATGGTGAAGTGCTTGTGCTCGGCGACCGTGATCTCGTACATTTCGAGCGTTGCGTTCGTCGCGTCCTTCGGCGTGCTGCCGACGAAGGTGACGATAGCCGGGGCGGTCGCCATCGCAAACCCGCCGATGCCGGCCGTCTCGGTGATCGTGCTGTCGCCGATGTCGGGGTTGGCGTCGGCGGCGGTGAAGCCGGGAAACCACAGGCCCTGCGGAATCTCGCACGGGGCGGTAAACCAGCGGTCGCCGAGGCCGCTCACCCGGATCCCGAAGTCGGTCCCGTTGCGCGCCATCGTGCTGACGACCGTGCTGCCCTCGACGTTGTGCGCGGCGTCCGCCATCGCCTTGCACGCCGCCATCACCGGGTTGAGCGCGCTCAGGGCATTGTCGCCGATGAACTTGAGCACCTCGCTCTCGACGGCGCTATCGCGGGTCACCTTCGCCACCAGCGGCGAAAGCCACTTGAGATACAGCAGCGACCCGGCCTTGTTGCGGTTGTGGCCTTCGTCGCCCATGTGGAGGGCCTCGGCCAGCAGCGCGCGCACGTCCAGCCCGTCGCCGCCGGCGGCCAGCGCGTCGGCGAGCACCGGCCCCATTACCTCGTTCATCCAGCGCAGCTTCTTCAGCACCTCTTCGCTGTACGCGCCATAGCGCAGGACTTTCCCGTAGCCTTCGTTGAGATTGGAATAGGCCTTGTTGCCGTGGGTGACGTTCTCGATCACGTATACTTTCATCGAGGCTGAAATCACGCCCGCCATCGGCCCTACCGCGCTGTGCTCGTGGCAGGGCGCGAACGCGACTTCGCCCTTCTCGGCCAGCGCGACGGCCTCGGCTTCCGTCTTTGCCAGCCCTTCAAACAGCAGCGCGCCGATGACGGCCCCGCGCAGCGGCCCGGACATCCGCTCCCACTCAATCGGCGGCCCGGCGTGCAGGAGGAGATTGTCCTTCATGCCGGGAATCACGTCGCGCGCCGTCTCCAGCCCCTTGAGGATAGGGCGGGCGTCCATCATACGCCCGACGGCAGTCTGGTTAGCTTGGTCAATGTCCATATGTACTCCAGAGATAGTGAACAGTGATCACTGGTGACTGATCACTGTTCACTGCTTTTTCATCTTCGCCAAAATCGCCGCGAGTTTCTCGTTGCCGCCAGCGGGGGGCCGCCAGTCCACCTGCACGGCCTGCGCCCCCTGCCCGACCAGGCTCGAATAAAAAGACTCCAGCCCAACGTTGATCGCGGCGAGCGGGGTCTGGGCGAAACGATCCAGCGCCACAGGCGGGTTGAGCGGGGAGGGCCGTGGGCTTAGGCGGCGGCTCACGTAATCTACGGCGTCGGTCATGTTGCGGAACACGGTCGCGCCCGCCACTTTCAAACGCTCGATTTGCGAGGCCATATTCTGTGGGTCATCTTCAGTGCCGACGACGACCACCACAATCTCTAATCTCTTATCTCTAATCTCTTCGATGACCGGCGCCAGCTCACTCGCCGGGTCCGGGTGCGCGCCCTCGCCCAGCACGACGTCGAGCAGGATCAGCCCGACCTCGGGGTCGGCGGCCTCCTGCTTCAAGCGGCGAAGGCGCAGGTCGTTGTCAATCATCGGGTGCAGCCGCCCCACCATGAACACTTCATCGCCCAGGTCCACAATCGTGTGCGCCTGGCTCTTCAGCGGATCGGGCAGTTTCTGCGCCTCGGTGATCGGCGCGTTCGAGTAAATTGGCGCGAGCACGGCCTGCAGGTCGAGCAGGGCTTCGTAGGCGAGCGTGCCGCCGGAGAAGAGGCCACGGAGGTAGTGATCGGTGATCGGTGATCGGTGATCAGTTACCGATGACTGATGACTGCTCGCTGATAACTGATCTCTGCTCACTGATAACTGACTCACCGCCGTCTCCGCCGCCTCGCTCAAACTCGCCGCAAAATGCAGGTTGCCCAGCCTCCGCCCGGGCGGGGGGTAACCGATGAGATCCACGACGACCGGTTTGCCGGCGGCCTGCGCCGCCGCCAGCAACTTAGTCGCCACGCTTGGCGCGGGCGGCTTGGAGACCAGCACGATGACCTTTGTCTCCGGATCACGCGCAAGCAGATCCAAAGCCTGGTGCGCGGTGATCGCGCCGACCTCCGCCTTGAGATCACGGCTTCCCGTGCCGATGGCGTGCGTGACGCCGCCGCCCAGAGCGTGAATGTGGCTCGTGATCGCCTGCAAACCCGTGCCGGACGCGCCGACCAGCCCGATCGCGCCGCGCCGGACGCGGTTGGCAAACCCCAGCCCCACGCCGTTGACGATCGCCGTGCCGCAGTCCGGCCCCATCACCAACAGGCCCTTTGCCTGCGCGGTCTGCTTCAACGCAATTTCATCCTCCAGCGCGACGTTGTCGCTGTACAGGAAGACGTGTCGGTTGAGCCTGAGCGCCTCGCGCGCGACGCCCGCGGCAAACCGCCCCGGCACAGACACGAGGACCCAACCGGCCTCGGGCAGCTGCTGGAGGGCGGTTTCGAGGCTCATCGGGCGAAACTCCTGCACGACTGCCGAGCGGCGGCGGGCCAGGAGCGAGTCCACCTGAGCCAGCGCCGCCGCCGCCGCGCCCTCGCTTTCGGCTTTGACGACGAGCACCAGGTCATTCACGCCGGCTTTCTTCGCGTCCTCCGTGAGCAGGCCGCTCTGGTCGAGCAATTCCAGGTTGGCCGGCGTGCCCATCACCACGCCGGAGTCGAGCACGCCGGGGAGACCCAGCAGTCCGCGCTGCAACTGCATCAGCACGGCGGAGTCATAATAGGCGCCATCACGGATTTCGCATTGGATCGCGGTCATGCTTCAATCGTCTTCTTCACAGCAGGGTCTTTTCGAGCATCGTCGCCCAGAGCAGTAATGGTTCGTCCGCATACCAGCGCGCCGTCAACTGCAAGCCGAGCGGCAGGCCGCCGGCGGTTGAGCCGGCGGGCAAATTCACGGCGGGCAGCCCGGCCTGCGTCCAGGGCAGGTTCATCACCGGGTCGCCCGTGCTGTCGAGGCCTTGCGGCGCGGGGCCGACCGCCGAGGGTGAAATCCAGAGGTCGAGGCCATGCTCGTCCATCAGCGCGGTTAATTCGTTACGGAGCTGTTCTCTGCCCTGAAGGGCGAATTGCAGTTGGGGATCGGTAATTGAATGGCCGTGCTCAAGTTTCTCAACCGTCTTGGGATGGTAGAGATTGCGATAACGCGGGAACCAGTCCTTGTGAACGCGCGCCGCTTCGGCGTCAACGACGACGTAGTGCCGCTCGTAGATGGCCTCAAAATCCGGCATCGCGCTCACTGATTTGGTCGGGTATCCGGCATCCGCCAAGCGGCGGCAGACCGCGCGAAAATGCTCCTGCATTTCAGCGGAGACGCGCGCCAGATAAGGCCCTACGGGGATGCCCAGCACGGGCTTCGCCAAATCCCCAATCTCCAATCTCCAATCTCCAATCACAACCTGCGCCGCTAACGCCGCGCCCGCCACATCCGTCGTGAATAAACCGATGTGATCGAGCGACGGGGAAAGCGGAATGACCCCAACCCGCGAAATCCTTTCGTAGCTCGGCTTGAAGCCCACCACACCGCAGAAGGAAGCCGGACGGACAATCGAGCCAATCGTCTGCGTGCCTAACGCCAGCGGGCACAACCCCGCCGCGACCGCAGCCGCCGAGCCGCTGCTCGAACCGCCGGGCGTGTGCGCGGGGTTGCGCGGGTTGCGCGTCGGACCCGGCCCGAAGTAGGCGAACTCGGTAGTGACGGTCTTGCCCAGGATCAACGCGCCCGCCTTTTTCAACGCGGCGACGCTTTCGGCCTCCGCGCCCTGCAAAAGCTCGGGCGGCAATCGGCTGCCCGCGCGGGTGGTGAAGCCCGCAGCGTGAAAGATGTCTTTGAGCCGACGGGGATGCCGAAGAGCGGCGGGCGGGACTCAGGCTGAGGATAGCGCGCCAGAAGCGCCTCCCCCTCCCGGCGCAATCGCTCGAAGCGCTTCTCTTCGGGGAGGAAAGCCAGGATGGCAGGCTCGCGCTCGGCAAAGCGAGACTCAAGTTGGGAGAGGTAACCGGTAATCGGCAATCCGTCTGTGCGAAGGGCATGGGCGAGAACTGGGAGAGAATTGGAGGGCGATGGCATGGGGCAGAATGGAGACTGGAGATTGCCTCTCCAACCTCTAATCTCTCATCTTCTCAGCTGCTATCTTCACTGCTTCCACGATGTGCTGATAGCCGGTGCAGCGGCACAGGTTACCCGAGATCGCCTCGCGAATTTCGGCCTCCGTCGGGTCGGGGTTCTCCTCCAGGAAAGGAACCAGCGTCATCAGGATGCCTGGGGTGCAGAAGCCGCACTGCAACCCGTGCGCCTCCCAGAAAGCCTGCTGGAGCGGGTGCAACTCGCTCTGGCTCTGCGCCAGCCCTTCCACCGTCGTGAGGCTGCGCCCGCTCGCCTGCACGGCCAGCATCAGGCAGGAACGGGCGGCCTGGCCCTCGAAGAGAATCGTGCACGCGCCGCACACGCCATGCTCGCACCCCACGTGCGTGCCGGTCAATCCCAGCTCGTGCCGCAGAAAATCGCTCAGCAGAAGCCGCGGCTCAACCCGGCGCTCGTAGGCAGTCCCGTTGACGGTCACTGTGATGGCATGCAGTTCGCTCATACTCAACTCGGAGGCGTGGAAGTGCGGGCGCGCTCAAAGGCCTGGCGCAGGGCGCGCCTGGTCAACACGCGGGCCAGGTGGCGTTGATATTCGGGCGAGGCGTGCACGTTACCCATGGGGTTGATCTCGTTATCGGCCGCCGTTGCAGCCGCCGCCTCGATGACCGAGGCCGATGGCGCCTGCCCCTGCAGGAGGGCCGCCGCCTGCCGGGCGGTGACTGCCCCCTCGCCGGCGTTGAGGTAGACGAGCTGCGCCCGCTGGCAAACGTCATTTTCGTCCAGCGTGACGACGGCCGCGACGCCCATCAGCGCATAATCGCCGCGCCGCCGGGCGAACTCGGTGAAGGCGGTCCCGGTGCGCGGCGGCAAGGGGGGCAGCGCGACTTCGACCAGCATTTCATCGGAGGCGAGGTCGGTGGTGAAAAGGCCGCGGAAGAAATCGTCTGCGCTAATCCAGCGGTCGCCGCGCAGGGACTGGGCGCGGAGCCGCGCGCCGAGTGCGGCGGCGACGACGGGTAGCTCGGCGGCCGGGTCCGCGTGAGCGAGGCTGCCCCCGAGCGTCCCCCGGTTTCGAATCTGGGGGTGCGCCACCCACGGCATCGCCTCGTGCAGGAGGGGGGAGTGCCGGGCGACGAGGGCGTCGCGTTCCAGGCGGCGCTGGCGCGTCATCGCCCCCAAACGCAACTCACTGCCTTCGAGGCGGATGTAGTCGAGGCCGCGCAGCCCATTGACATCCACCAGCACGGCGGCCTGCACCAGCCGGAAGTTCATCGCCGGGATGAGGCTCTGCCCGCCCGCAAGGAATTTGGCCTCGTCGCCGTGCTGCGCCTTGAGGGCCAGCGCCTCGTCGAGCGAGGCCGGGGCGGTGTAATCGAAGGAGGCGGGTTTCATGGTCAGTGAGCGGTAAACAGTCATCCGTCATCCGTGATCACTGATCACGGATGACTGGTTAGGACGCCATCGGGTTGGCGATGTCTCCGTACATCTCCGGCCGGCGGTCGCGGTAAAACTGCCAGGTATTGCGCACCTCGCGGACTTTGTCGAAATCGAGGTCGCACACGACGAGCTGCTCTTGCGTGTCGCTGGCCCTGCCCTCGCCCGAGGTGAGGTCCGGCACGTACTGGCCGCGGGGGTCGCAGAAATAAGACGCACCGTAGTAATCGTTGGGGCCGAAGTCGGCCTCCTGCCCCACGCGGTTGATCGTGCCGACGAACACGCCGTTGAAGATGGCGTGCGCGCGCTGCTCGATCTCCCAGAGGTGCATGGAGAGGCCGCGCGAGGTGGCGCTGGGGATGAAGATGATCTCTGCGCCGTGCAGGCCCAACATGCGCGGCCCTTCGGGGAAGTGCCGGTCGTAGCAAATGTACACGCCCACCTTGCCGATGGCCGTGTTGAACACCGGATATCCCAGGTTGCCCGGCTTGAAGTAGAACTTCTCCCAGAAGCCGTTGACGTGCGGGATGTGCGTCTTGCGGTACTTGCCGAGGTAAGTCCCATCGGCGTCAATCACTGCGGCAGTGTTGTAGTACACGCCGGTGTTGTCTTCCTCGTACATCGGGACGATCAACACCATCTTGTGCTTTTTAGCCTGTTCCTGCATGAGCCTGACGGTCGAGCCGTTGGGCATCGGCTCGGTGAGGCCGTAGTATTGGGGGTCTTGAATCTGGCAAAAATAGGGGCCGTAGAATAATTCCTGGAAGCACATGATCTGCGCGCCTTTTTGGGCGGCCTGTTCGACGTAGGCCACGTGCTTGTCGATCATAGACTGCTTGTCGCCCGTCCAGGTCGCCTGCAGAAGCGCGCCGCGCACGATACGAGCCATAGTGGTTCTCCTAAGAGAGATTGGAGATTAGAGACTTGCATCTCCAATCCCCAATCCCTAATCTCTAACGTCTAGTTTCCGCCCTCGGTGACCTGCACTTGCTTGGGCGTGTAGCCGCTGCCCGTCACGTCCAGGCCCGCCGCTTTCATGGCGTCGGCCGCCTGCTTGGCCAGGTCGTCGCGGTACGCGCCCGCATCTGGCGCGGCGTTGAGAATCTTCTGCGAGGTGGCAACCTGGATCGTCTGATCCCACAGCGCCTTGTCCATCACGCCGATACCCGCCGGGGAAGGCCAGATGAGCTTGTTGATCTCGTTGAGCTGCCAGGTCATGTGCCCCTTGCCGAGCTGCGGGCCGTGATTGAGCACGATCTGCACGCACTCGTCAAAGTTGTCCCGGCAGAAGACCCAGCCCTTGTAGGAGGCGCGCAGGAAGCGCACGGCGACGTCCTGGTTCTTGGGATCAGCCAGCCAGTCTTCGCGCGCCCAGACTGCGTCCTGAAGCATGGCGGTGCCGACCTTGTTGAAGTCAATCACCGTCAGGTCTTCCGGCTTGTAAAGTTCGCCGGTGGCCGGGTTCTTTGTTTCCAGCACCTGCGCGTACTCGTTGTAGGTCATGGCTTCCGCTGCATCTACCTCACGGTTGAGCAGCAGCGACATGTCGAAGGGCTGCTGGACGAGTGTCAGGTCCTTGTCCTTGTCCAGGCCGACTTTGTTGATGGCGGCCAGCACCTCAAATTCATTCCCGAAGCCCCAGGTGCCGACCTTCTTGCCCTTCCAGTCCTCGGGCTTGGTGATGCCCGAATCTTTCCACGACACTTCGAGCGTGCCACTGCGCTGGAAGACCTGCGCGATGTTGACGATCTTCGCGCCCTCTTGGCGAGTGACCAGCGCTTTGGGCACCCAAGCGAGCGCAAAATCGGCCTGGCCGGAGGCCAGCACCTGCTGGGGCACGATCTCCACCGCACCTTCCTTGATGGTCACATCCAAGCCTTCATCCTTGTAATAGCCCTTGTCCAGCGCGGCAAAGTAACCGGCGAACTGCGACTGCGCGAACCACTGTAGCTGGAGCGTGACCTTCACCATTTCCTGCGGCGCTTCGGTTACCGGGGCCTGCGTTGTCGCCGCGGGCGTGGTGCAGGCCGTGACAATGAGGGTGGCGAGGGTCAACCAGGCGGCCAACCGCATCCTTACATTCACTTTGGGCTTCATCGTGTTTCTCCTCCTGAGAGAATCTCTGGTTTGGTTTGAAACAGGGAGTCGTTGCACCGGACGCAAATGAATCGGGGGTTGAGTATCACCTCCTTTGGACCGTCAGATATATCAACCTTCCGTGGCGCGCAGCGAGACGTGCCACGGCATAAGCAGCCGCTCGACCAGCAAGATGAGCGCGTAAAAGGTGATCCCCATCGCGCAGGCGACGATGATGGCCGCCCACGCTTCGGCGAAGTGGAAGAGCGCCGCCTGCTGCGAGATGTACACCCCCAGCGCCTCGCGCGTTCCACCAAAATACTCGCTGACTACCGCGCCAATGACGCTGAGCGTGCTGGCAACCTTGAGGGCGCTGAACACAAACGGCAGGGCATTCGGAATCCGGAGTTGAGAGAGGATCGCAAACTCGCTGGCGGCGTAGGAACGCATCAGTTCGAGCGCGCCCGCGCTCACCTGCGTCAGCCCGCGCACCATGTTGATCATCACCGGAAAGAAGACGATCACGGCGACGATGCTCATCTTGGACAACGGGTTGGTGATGCCGAACCACTGGTTCATGATCGGCGCGAGGGCGATGATGGGGGTTGAGTTCACCGCAATGGCGAAGGGCAGCGCCCCGTCCCGGACCACTGTCCAGCGCGCGGTGGACAGCGCCACCACCCCTCCCAGCGTGCAGCCCATGACAAAACCGCCCATGGCCTCGCGCATGGTAAACAGTCCAGCCGGGAAGATCACCGGGAATTCACGCACGAACACCGCCCCAATCACGCTGGGTTTGGGGAGCAGGAAGCTCTCGATCTGAAACGCGGTGACGACCATCTCCCAGACCACGAGTGCCAGCGCAAACAGCCCGAGGGCGGGCACGTAGCGGCGCAGGCGCTCGCCCAACTGCGACGGGCGCCGGGTCTCGGGCAGGAGTTCCGCTTCGACGGTGGGAACGAGATCGGCGGCCTGGCTCATGAGGAAGCGACTTTGACTTCGTCGTGGCGGAGGCGCTCGCGCACTTCCGTCAGCTTTTCGAAGAAACGAGAGTTCTCCCGCGTCTCAAACACGCGCGGACGCGGCAGGTCAATGTCAATAATGCCGGTGATGCGCCCGGGGCGCGCCGACATGACGACGACGCGGCTGGAGAGGAACACCGCTTCCGGGATGCTGTGGGTGACGAACACCACCGTGGTCTTGGTCTGGCTCCAGATGCTGAGCAGTTCCATCTGCATCCGCTCGCGCGTCATCTCGTCCAGCGCGCCAAACGGCTCGTCCATCAGCAGCAACGCCGGTTCGATAGCCAGCGCGCGCGCAATGGCCACGCGCTGCTGCATGCCGCCGGAGAGTTGCCACGGGTAGTGGCGGTCGAACTCTTCCAGCTGCACCAGCCGGAGCATCTTCTGCGTGCGCGCCTCCCGCTGCCCGCGCGGATAATTCATCACCTCCAGCGGCAGCTGCACGTTCTTGCCGACTGTCCGCCAATCGTACAGGGTGGCTTGCTGGAAGACCATCCCATACTCGCGGCCCAAGCGCGCCTGATGCGCGCTCTTGCCGTTAACCAGCACGGTCCCGGTCGAGGGCGCGATCAAGTCGCCGATGAGCCGCAACAGAGTGCTCTTGCCACACCCGGAAGGGCCGAGCAGCGACACGAACTCGCCGGGGTAGATGTCGAGGGTGATCGTGTCCAGCGCCTTGACCCGATCTCCGCCTCCCGCGTTGTAAACTTTCGTCACGTCACGGATGGAAACGACGGGCAGTTGGTTGTCCAAGCGTCAACTCCTGTTCACCCCTCACTCGGCCAATCGCCGTTGGGCCGGCACCGTCAGGCGTTCGGCCTGAATAATGACAAAGGTAAATACAATGCCGAGCAGAGCGGCGACGATGATGGCCGCGTAGAGTTTTTCCGGGCCGGTGATGTAATAGTAGCTAAAGGTGAGCAGCGCGCGCCCCAACCCGTCGCCAATCCCCGAGGGCAGCTCGCCGATGATGGCGCCGATGACACTGGTGGTGGCCGAAATCTTGAGCGCGGTAAAAATGTACGGCAGCGCCGCCGGGACGCGCAGCTTCCACAACACTTGCCAGTTAGAGGCCGCATAGGACCGCATGAGTTCCCGCGCTGTCGGCTCGGGCGAATTGAGGCCGCGCAGGGTGTTGATCGTCACGGGGAAAAAGGTCAGATAAGCGGAGATGATCGTTACGGCAATCCATGCCGGCCAGTTGAGGCGGCTGCCCCAGATGACGACCATTGGCGCGATGGCCAACAGGGGCACGGTCTGCGAGGCGACCACGTAGGGCATCAGACCGCGCTCAAGCAGAGCGGAGTGAACGAACACCACGCCCAGCGCAAAGCCGATCAGACTGCCGATCACGAATCCCACCGCGGCCTCACGCCAGGTGAACAGCGCCGCCCGCAGGAGGAACACCAGCAGAATCTCTTCTTTCCCGCGCTGAACCGGTTTGAACAGCGCGCCGACGATGCTCCACAGGTGCGGCATGGATTTGTCATCCGCGCGCACCGGCAGCGAGAGGGATGTGAAAGGAACTTTGTCCTGGGTGGCAGCGCCGAGCGCCTTGTAGCCCTCCCACAGCGCGCACAAGACCAGCAGGACGGCGAGGAAGGCCAGGGCGCGGCGCAGGGCTAAACGCCAGCGCTGGTTTTCAGGCTTCTCAGCAATCTCAAGTTCCAGTGCTTGAGCAACGGCCATGTCAATCAGGCTCCGAATACGGGGCGGTTGAGGTGGTCATGCCAGTGCGCCGGGGTCAGACGGCGACGGCCTCCCGTGGCAGCAGCGCTTCCGGCGTGGGGACGCCATTCGCGTCCCACTTGCGGAGGCGGTAATACTCCGGCATCATCACCCGCATGTCGGGCAGGACGCCGGCGGCGGAACCGGTGGGCCGGGCCTCGTGCTCGAGGCGGTAGGGCAGCGCGTCGTCCTTCGCCGTCACGCCGAGCTTCACGTTGATCAGCCGCTTGTAATTGAAGATACGCGCGCCTGCGTCGAGCAGGTCCTGCCCAGACCAGTTCCAGCCCATCGCCTTGTTGAACAACTCGGCGGTCTGCTGCGGAGTGAACGAGCCTTTGGTGATGAACTTGCACAACCCGCCGGGGTTGTAGACGCTCATGAAGTCCTGGAACGCGATGGCCGTCTGCGCGCCGAGGGCCGAATCGAAGCGCTTCTTCTCGACCCACACCTGCGGCTCGCCTTCCTGCCAGCCGGGCCACTCGATGCCCACCCCGCGCCAGTAGGTGAGCGCTTCGAGGTGGCACGCGCCGCGCGCGGCCGTCGCGTAGTTCGCCGCCATGCTCACGAACCCGCGCGGGTCGTGGTAAGGCATCTCCAGTCCTTTGACGTGCATCGCGAACTTCTCGGAGCCGCGCCCGATCTTCTGTGCGGCGGCGCGCACGCCCTCGGCCAGCAGGTCGCCGATGTGCTCGCGCTTCGCGATCTGGTGGATCATCGCGAGGAGGGCTGCCGCGTCTCCCCACTTGAGTTCGACGCCGCCGGTATCGTCCTGGGCGATCAGCCCCTTCTCGTAACACTCAAACGCAAAGGCCAACACGCTCGTCGTCGAGATCGTGTCGAGCGTGTAGCGATTGCACAGGTCGTTCATCGCCGTGATCGCGTTCAGGTCGTCGCACTGCAAGTTGGAGCCGAAGCCGCAGAGCGTTTCGTATTCCGGCCCCTCGCCCCACACGCCTTGGTACGGCCCCTCCTTCACTTCCACCGCCTTGCCGCACCCGATGGGGCAGGCGTGGCAGAAGGTGTGCTTGGTGAAGATGGTCTCGGCGATGGCCTTGCCCGAGGTCTTGACCGTTCCCTCGAACCAGTTGCCGCCGCGCCAGTTGAGGATCGCGTTGTCGCCGAATTTATCGGTCGTCGGGTGACCGCCGGCCGTGCCGACGAGATGCAGCGCCTCCGCCGCGCCGTGCGCCATGATGTAATGATTTGATTCTTTGACCGTCGCGTGGAAACCCTTGGGGTCGGCGTATTGAGGCTTTGCCCTGCCCCGCACGACGATGGCCTTGACGTTCTTGGAGCCGAGGAGCGCACCCATCCCGCCGCGCGCAGCCATGCGCGTGTGGGAGTGTCCTCCCGTGGCGATGCCCGCGATCTTCACCCGGTTCTCGCCCCCCAACCCGATGGAGGCGCATTGCGCTTTCTCGTCGGTCTCAACCCGCAGCATGTCGTGCGTCTCAAATTGATCCTTGCCCCAGACGTGAGAGGCGTCGCGGAATTCGAGCTGATCGCCGTTGAGCCAGAGATACGTGGGCCGGTCGCACCTCCCGGTGAGGATGATCCCGTCCCACCCGGCGAAACGCAGTTCCGCGCCCCAATGGCCGCCGAGGTTGGCCTCATTCCAGATCCCGGTGAGGGGCGAGCGCCCACACCACGAGGAGCGGCACCCCGTGGGGGCAAAGGTGCCCGAGAGCAGGCCGTTCACGATGATGAGCGGGTTGCGCGGGTCGAGCGGGTCAATGGAGGGATCGAGCAGGGCCGCATATTCTTCGTAGTAAATCTTCGCGGCCAGCCCCGAGCCCATGAGGAAGGCCTGCACTTCGGGGTCGGCGACCGGGCGGATGGAGGTCTGGCGTGCGGTCAGGTCAACTTTGAGTATCTTACCGGCGTAGGTGTTGGGCATTGCTACCTCTCCTGATTGTTCCAAACGGTATTCAGAGTTTAGCATCCTCGCGCATCCAGGGCAACCCCACCTTCAAACTCACGGCGGGAACACGAAGCCGCCGCGCGCTGGGAGGAACGGGAGCCAGGGGAGGTTGCCGCACACCCGCGCCGGCCAGAAGAACACCGCGTCGGGCAGCGAACTCATGAAGGGTGCTATCCACGCGAAACCCACTTGAAAGCGCCCCGCTGTGTTAACACCCGCGCACGCTGCCACCTGATAGCCGAAGGACAGGCCCGCCGCGGGCAGCCAGGTCTGCGCCGCCCAGAGCAGCCCGCAACTGCCCCCGCATAACACCAGAATGAGCAGCATGGCGATGACGACATATCCGGCCCGGCGGCGCCGGGCCGGCCGGTCAGTTGGTTCACTACGCTTCATCGGGCGTCATCCGGAAGAAACCCGGTTTCCCGGAGGGAGAAACCGGGCTTTTAGGACTCAGGGCGGGAACGTCACCATCCCGGACGGCGGCAGGACCGGCAGCCAGGGGACGAGGCGGCACACCGCGCCGCGGGAAAATGAAAACGGTTGAGGCACATCGGGCGAGACCCACCAGATCGCCAATTGCGGGGACCAGCCCACACGCATCTGGCGGCAGGCCTGGACGATGAAACCGGGAGGCAGATGCGCGCGCGCCGCTCGTGACGACACGCCCGACGCCAGCCCGAGGCTCATCAGGCACATCCAACCCGCCAGCGTCAGCACCGTCGCCGCCCAAAGGTAGCCTGGTCTTTTCCAGCGGTCTGAGGTTTCCATGCCGCCTCCAAACCTTACGGCTGGAAGCCAATCGCCGGCCGGCCGCGCTCCGGAAGCGTCGAGGTCCAGGGGACGGCGACGCAGACCGCATTGTAGCGATAGGCGTTGGAAAAGGCGCGCGAGGGCGCGATGCTCGCATTCCACCATAGCCCCACGCGCCTGCCGCGCGCCCAGGCGCACAACGCGATGACCGAGCGAGAGGCCTGCGCGTTGCGCGCCGCCCACACCTGAGACGCAAGCGCCGACGCCGAGCACGTCAGGCACAACGAAAGCGCGACGGCGGCGACCACAGCGTTGGCAGAGAGGGAATACCTGGATTCGTGCAACACGCCGATATTCTAGCCGATAAGCAGGGCTTGTCCAACCTCGCCCGCGCGGCGGCACGATTAGACTTTTGACGCGCGGCCCCCTCAAGAGTAAGATTCGCCTCGCCCGTTCCGCATGCCTCCGCAGCACGCGTGACGATGGGAGGCGAGATGGCGCGCGCCTTGCCCAAAACGACGACCCTGCTCCGCCCGCGCCGCGCGCGCTGCCTGAGTTCGATGCCGGCTTGACGTGTTGTCCCTATGTTGCGCATCCACCTATTCGGCAACTTGCGTGTGCTGCATGACGGCGTCGCCGTGAAATTCGCCGCCCCGCCAAAAACTGTGCCGCTCTGGGCTTACTTGCTTCTGCATCGAGGTGATCCCATCCCGCGCCAGGTCCTGGCCTACACCTTATGGCCGGATGATTCGGAAAGCGATGCGAAGGCAAACCTTCGCCGCCATCTGCACCAGTTGCAGCGCGCCCTGCCCCCGGCGCCCTCCGGTCGCCCGTGGGTGCTCAGCAGCACCGAAACCATGCAGTGGAACCCGACCGCCGATCATTGGCTCGACGTGGCGGACTTCGAGCGGCTCTGCGCCTCGGAGGCGACCTGGTCCGACGCGGTGAGCCTCTATACGGGCGACTTGCTCGAAACGGTGTACGAAGATTGGATGTTCTACGAACGCGAACGGTTACGCGACTTGTATTTCGCCGCCCTCACCTCATTGGTGCTTCAGCACCGCGCCCAGCGTGACTATCCCACGGCCATCCACTTCGCTCAACAACTCCTGGGGCGCGACCCGCTGCGCGAAGACGCCATGCGCCAGTTAATGGCGCTGCGCTATGAGGCGGGTGATCGCGCCGGGGCGTTGAAGGATTACGAGCGTTTTGCGCGGCGACTGCGTGAGGAGCTCGCCGTGGACCCCATGCCGGAGACCGCGGCCACGTACGAAGCCATTGTGCGCCAGACCCGCCTCTCTGACGCCACGCCAGAGATGACCATCGCGCCAACGCCGGAACGCAAGCCGGCCCAACCGCTGGCGCCATTGGTCGGGCGCGAGGCGGAGATGGAACAGCTCCGCGCCTGGTGGAGCCGCGCGGCGCGTGGACGCGGGGGGGTGGTGTTGCTCGGCGGTGAAGCGGGTGTGGGTAAAACGCGCCTGGCCAGCGAATTGAAATGGCTGGCCGAAACACAAGGCGCGCGAACTCTGATCGCGGGCACCACCTTTGCCGAGCCTCTGCCTTATCAGGCGGTGGCCGAAGCGTTTCGCAGTGCCCTGCCCTTATTCGCGGCCCTCCAGCTTGACCCCATTTGGCTCGCCGCCGTTGCTCGCCTCATCCCTGATTTAGATTCTCATCTCGCTCAGAAATCGCGTGCGCTGCCGGCGCTTCCTCCGCTCGATCCTGACCGTGAGCGCCAACGCCTCTTTGAGGCGCTCGCGCGGTGCCTTGAGGGATTGGCACACCCGCGACCCGTGCTGCTCATCTTGGAAGACTTGCATTGGGCTGGCCTGGCCACGATGGCCCTGATCGAATTTCTGGCCCGCCGCGTCTCGCATCAATCCGTTCTCATCCTGATCACCTATCGAGAGGAAGAAGCGCCGCGGGCGCATCCCTTGCGTGACTTGCGCCGCCGGTTACAGCGCGAAGGTCTGGTATCACATTTGACGTTAGGCCGCCTCTCCGCGCCAGCCATCACCGAACTTGTAGCGCACGCCTCCGGTTTGGGATCGGGGGCGGAGGCGCTTGCCAGCCGCCTCTACGCCGAGAGTGAGGGCAACCCTTTCTTCTTGGGGGAACTGATGCGCGATTGGCTTGAGGCAGGGCAAGATACGGCCGAACCCGGCGGCCAGCCGCTGCACGTGGCGGCCGCCGCCGTTCGCGGCGATACGCCAGCGCCTCCCGGCGGGGTGCAGGCCGTTATCGCCGGGCGCCTGGCCCGGCTCACGCCTCAGGCCCAGAGTCTGGCCGAGGTGGCCGCCGTCGTCGGCCCGGCCTTTGACGTGGAGTTGGTGCGCGAGGTCAGCGGCTGGGATGAAAGCCAGACGCTCGACGCGCTGGAGGAATTGCTGGACCGTCAACTCGTGCGTGAGGCCGGCGGCCGCAGCCGATCTGATTACACGTTCGCCCACCATCTCATCCAGGCGGCCATCTACGCCGAAACCCCTAAAGCGAGCCGCGCCCGCCGTCACCGCCGCGTGGCGCAAGTGATGGAAGAGCTTTATCCGGACCGACAGGACGAGCTCTGTGGCTATTTGGCAATCCACTTTGATCGAGGCGGCATCGCCGCCCCCGCCGCCGACTATTATCTCCGGGCCGCCCGCAGCAGCCTGGCCGTGTATGCCGACGACGAGGCATTGGCCCATCTCTCCCGCACGCTGGAATTGGCATCTGACGCGCACGCGCGCCTTCGCTTTGACGCCCTCGCCTTGCGCGAACCCATCTACCATCGCCGCGGCCTGCGCCAGGAACAACGCGCTGACCTGGAACAGCTCGATCAGCTGGCCCACACGCTGGCCGACGAGCATCTGATCTGCGAGTCCCTGCGGCGCCAGATCATCTTCCAGCGCACGCTGGGCGAACGTGAAGCGGAGACAGCCTTGATTGCCGCACTGAAAGCCCGCGCCGCTGCCTCCGGCGATCGGCGCTGGCAGGCCGAAGCGTTGCAGACCGAGGCCGTCGGACTGGCGCTATTGAGCCAATTCGACCACGCCCGCGTGGTTGCCCAACAAGCGTTGGCCGCCCATCAATCGCTCGACGACACCCACGGACAATTGGAATGTGTTTGTCTTCTGGCCGAGGTGGCCGCCCGGCAGATGCGCCTGGACGAGGTCCAATCGTTTCTGGCGCAGGCGAATGCCTTATCCGAGTCGTTGGCCGATCTCTCGCTGCAGGCGCGGGCGCTGAAGGCGGCATATGTGGCCGCGCACGAACAAAACAAATTCCCGATTGGTTTGGACGTTGCCCGGCAGTTGCTTGACCTGTGCCAAACGATCGGCGACCGCGAGGGCGAGGCCGACGCGTACAGTTACCTGGGAACGGCTTCGATGAATCTCTTTCACGTTCAGGAAAGTCGTGACTATTTCGCGAAGGCCGAGGCGCTGTTCGAGGCGCTCGGCATCCGACAGGGCCAGGCAGCCGTGCTGATCAATAGTGGTGTGAGTGCGATTCGGCTCGGCCATCACGCCGAAGGCATTGAGCTGTGCCGCAAGGCCGAGGCGATATTCGAGTTTCTGAAAGAGCCGCGCGGGCAGATGCTGTGCGCGCTAAATATCAGCGCGGCGGCCTTCGGCCTGGGCGATTACGCACTGGCGAAAGAAGTGGCCACGCGCAACCTGGAGCTGGCGCAGGCGATCAAGGTTCCAACCTCGGAGGCGTTCGCCTTCGCCAACCTGGGGCGCGCCGAGCGTGAACTAGGCGAATTCGATCAGGCCATCGAGCACATGAAGGCGGGCCTGGAAATCCGTCGCAGGCTCAATGAGACGGATCTGCATTGCACCAATATGTCCGATCTGGTCATTGCCTATTTGCGCGTCGGGAATCTGGAGGCCGCGCGGCAGGCGGCTGAGGAAATGCTCACGTTATATGACGTCTGCGCCGAACGCCTCCGGGAACCACAGCGCCCGCTGTGGGCCGCCGCCCAGGCCTATCGCGCCCTGGGCGACGAGGCGCGGGCAGCGGAATTGCTCGCCCAGGCCCACACCTCCCTGCAAGCCAAAGCCGCAGCCATCCCAGACCCCGAATCCCAGGTCGCTTTCCGGCAAATCCCCTACAACCGCGAGATGCTGGCCGCCCACGAGCGCGGCGAGTGGCCCGCCAGCGTCCCTCGGCGATAACATAAGCTACCAACCCACAGGCATTCTGGCCGCGCTCACCGGCTCTTCGCCGGAGGATGGGGTGAGCGAGCGGGCCTGGGCCAAATGTCCCCCTCGCCCCGTCCAATTTTGGACGCTTTTTGGACGCCGGCCTCCTACTATGGCTCTCAATGGTGAGAGCCGTTTTGTTTCCGCCCTGTTTCTCACCTGTATTCGGATCAATCGTTGTGAACAGACGGCACCTATGACGCTGACGCGCATTCTCAGGAGGCAATCCATGATCGCTCAAAAAGGCGTGCTCAATGAAAGGCTGACAGATTTCCTTCTCTATAGCAATCTCTACCTGGCTTGCGGCGCAGCCATTGTCGCCTATGCGACCGCTCTCACGTTCGGCCTGGCTCTCACCTGGGAGGTCCTGTTCATCCCGTTTGCGAGTGGTTTCTTCATCTACACGCTGAACCGATACACCGATAAGGACGAAGACCGTATCAACGTGCCCGTTCGCGTTCAGTTCTTTGATCGCTGTGGGAAGTGGTTCCTGGCGACCAGCGCGATCGTCTACTGTGCAGCTCTCGCGATCGCGTTCACTAAAGGGGCGTTGATCCTTGCTTTGTCGGTCTTTCCGCTGTGCGTCGGGCTCCTGTACTCATTTCTGGGGCTGAAGAAGGTGGTCATCGGTAAGAATCTTTCGGTCGGCGTGGCTTGGGGGTCCACTGTGCTGTTGACCGGCGCGTTCTACAACAATCTCAGTCTGCCGGTCTTGCTGCTGTTCGCCTTCTTCGCGATCGAGTTCTTCGTCAACACCGTCATCTTTGACGTCAAGGACATCCAGGGTGATCGGGCCCACAGGATCATCACGCTACCCGTGGCCCTGGGGATCAGGCGCACTCAGCGCATCTGCTACGCGCTCAACGGCATCGCGCTGGCACTCCTTCTCTTGGGCATAGCCGTCCAATGGCTGCCACTGAACGCCCTCGTGCTGTGCGCGCTGGCCGCTTACATCCTGGCCTACATCTACCTGTGCAACGAGACACGCGGGCGCCTGTATTTCGGCCTGTTGGTTGACGGCGAGTTCATGTTTTTATTGCTGGCTTATCTGGGCCCCGCGCTCCTGCCGAATTGGATCCGTTGATGTTGCCCCACCATAGGGTATGCACACTGGCGTGCGTCCAAATGGGATGGATCGTAGTAGCGGTTTCGGCGATGACGTGCGACGCGCATAGCACATATAAAGGCGGAGCGTGAGAGCCGTTTTATTTCAGCCTCTTGAACAGACCCTGCCAGGTCGAGAGACAGGAGGCACACCGGAGGCTGCGTTGAGCGAGGCTGTTGATCGCCCCCATCATCTCTTTATCGTGCGCCTGTGGCGCGAACCAGGCCATCCCTCCCTTGGGCAGTGGCGTGGCTCAGTGGAGCACGTGCCCTCAGGACGACGCCTGTATTTCGTGTCGCTGAGCGATCTGGCTGACTTCATCACTTTGCGGTTGGACGGAGACACATCTCAGAGCAAGCAAGGACCCTGTTTCTTCGAGTCTGGAAACAGGTCGTCATCATGAACGATAAACCAATCAGGAGAAAAATTGTATGAACATCCGACAAATCACTCTGGTGCAGGAATCCTTCGCGCGGGTTGCGCCCATCGCCGACGCGGCCGCCGATCTGTTCTATGCGCGGCTGTTCGAACTGGCCCCTGCGCTGCGACCCATGTTCCCCACCGACCTGATCGAACAGAAGCGCAAGCTGATGACCACGCTCACGCTCGTCGTCAACGGCCTGACCCGGTTGGAGGCGCTTGCGCCCGCCGTGCAGGCGTTGGGCCGCCGCCACGCCGGTTATGGCGTCAAGCCCGAGCATTACCAGACCGTGGCCGAGGCGTTGCTCTGGACGTTGGAACAGGGCCTGGGCGAAGCCTTCACACCGGGGACGAAGGACGCCTGGGTCGCGGCCTACACCCTGCTGGCCCAGACCATGATCGCCGCCGCCGAGGAATCGGCCGCGTTGACAGCGCCCCCGGTGGTTGCCGCGCTGGCGCCGGCTGCGTGAGGGTGCGCCAGAAGCAGTTACCCCAATTCAACCCTGGAGAATTAATGATGCACCGCCGCATTCTGCTCATCGCCTGGTTTGTGCTCGCCCTGTCGCTCGCGGGGTATCTGCGCGCGCCTGGCCTGGCTAACGCTCAGTCAGGCGCGCCGCCTGCCGGCCCGGCGCTCGCTGACAGGGAACAAGGCCCGCAATCCACTTCATCCCAGGAGACGCGCCTCTTCCTGCCGCTGATCATGAAGCCGTGCCCGACGACGGCCTTCAACATTCTGACGAACGGCAATTTCGAAGCCGGCCCGGCCAACTGGACGCAGATGTCGAGCCATCACCAGATCATCAACACCACACACGCGGCCAAATATGACGGCAGTTGGAGCGCGCTGCTGGGCGGCTATGACAACGCCAACGACGTCCTCTATCAGACGATCACAGTCCCGGAAGGCTGCACCGCCATGAAAGTCGTCATCCACTACCGGGGGGTGACCCAGGAAACCGGCACAGGCACGTATGACAAGCTCTATTTGAGCCGGCAGCCGGTGGACCAGGTGACGATGGCCGGCCACATGTTCGCCTCGAATCGCTCGTGCAACACGTGCGCGTGGGTTAGGTACTCAGCCATCTATAACTCGATGCCGTCCTTTGGCCGGACGATGCGTCTCTACCTCCAGGCGACGACCGATTACGCCCTGCCAACCAGCTTCACGCTGGATGCCATCAGCGTGGAGGTGCAGGCCGGGCCGTTTGTCATCCCGACGAGCGCCGTGGCCAGCTACGCGGAGAGTGGCGAGGTGGTTGGCGAGGATGCCGAACTCCTCCCGGCAAACGAGTAACGCTATTTCCAAGACGGAGACTGACCTGATGAACACAACCAAACAAAAACATGCTCATGGCCCTGCTGCACCTGGATCATTGATGGGCCAGGTGGCTCTGGTGACTGGCGCAGGGCGCGGCCTGGGGCGGGTCTTTGCCCAGACGCTAGCCGCCGCGGGGCTGCGGGTCGCAGTCACGGCGCGGTCTGTTGAGCAATTGGCCGAAACTGTCTCCCTGATTGAAGCGGCAGGCGGGTGCGCCATCGCTCTGCCTGGCGACGTGACGGACCAAGCGGTCGTGGAGCGTGTGGTGGAGCGTGTCCGGCAGCAGCTAGGGCCCATAGACCTGTTGGTAAATAACGCTGGTCTGTGGGGTCCGATTAATCCCGTCTGGGAGGTTGATCCAGAGCAGTGGTGGCGCACGATGGAGATTCATGTGCGGGGGAGCTTCTTGTGCGCGCGCGCCGTGCTACCGGGCATGATTGCGCGCCGCCGGGGTCGCATTATCAATGTGGCCAGCCACGCCGGTGTCCACCGTTGGCCGACCGTCTCCGCCTACGCCATTTCCAAAGCGGCGCTGATCAAATTCACAGAGAACCTGGCGGCTGAAACAAAGCGGCATGGAGTTGCGGTCTTTGTGATTCATCCCGGTATCGCCACGATTGGACTGACGGAGCTGGCGATGGCGATAGATGCGCCGTTGGAGTCTCCGGCTGGGCGCGCCGCTGCTTGGATACGTCAAGAAGTTGCCGCTGGTCATGCTGTGCCGCCGGAACGCAGCGCGGAGCTGGTCATGTGGCTGGCGTCCGGATGCGCCGATGCGTTGTCGGGGCGCTATCTCAGTATCAGCGATGATATGGCGTCTTTGATCAAACACGCCGAGGAGATTCAGCGGCATGATTTGTACACCCTGCGCCTCCGCGAGTTTCCCCAGCCACAAGCGCAAATGGCTTGATGGCTTTAAGTCAGGCGCGGGCGCCGCGATAACTTGGATGGGGCCCGGAAAATCAGGAGTTGTTCAAGCCCGCGACGTTGCGGAACGGAGTCGGTCGGCGTTTCACGCCGCAGGAGGGTAAATCCCCGCGCGCTAAAGAGGGTAAGTACTTCGGGCATCGAGACGGCGAAAGGTGGTCCGCCTGCGTGGTCGTCGAGCGGGAAGGCGAGGTCAATGTATATCCCGCTGGGTTTCAGCAGGTGCGTCACCCGATCGGTATATTCGCTGCGGCGTTGTGGATCAATCGCGCAAAAGCAAGTGTATTCGAGGACGTAATCGAACGAGTCTTTTAACTCGCGCGGTAAGGTGAACAGATCGTGTTGCAGGATTTCGACGGGTGCGTGGGGCTCGGCGAGCCGTTGCATCTCGTGAACGGCGTACGGCGTGAAATCCACGGCCGTCACTTGAAAACCATGCCGGGCGAACTCACGTGCGTCGTGTCCGCGTCCTGCGCCGAGTACGATCATCCGCCCCGCCTGGAATTGGCCGCTCGAGGCTAAGCGTTTGAACACCGGAGTCGGCCCCCCTAAATCCCAGCCGTCCGTCCCACGCTCGTAATCCGCTTCCCACTTGCTCGGTGAATTGACGTCGCCAGTCATTCAGGTCATTGGTTCTCTATTTTTCCTGATTAACAACCGACTTTCACCCGGCCCGTTTTCGGCGCATCAGTGAGTTTCATTCCATCACTCCGTGGCACGGTGGGTCAGCACAACGCCGTTCTGGGATGGATCACGCACCCGGAGGCCGTTCTCAGTTTGCTCGATGACGATGCCCGCCTGTTGGATTCGTTCGACTACCCTTTCCAGCTCGGTCTTGTTCGGCAGGACGAACGAAAAGTAACGCAGCCCAAGCGCATCAGGCGGGGGCGGCGGCGCGCCCTCCCCAACCCAGGTGTTGAAGCCAATATGATGGTGATAACCGCCCGCGGAGACCATGCCCATGCGGAAGGAGCGCGTCATGCCCATGTTGTCGAAGCCGAGCACGTCGTGATAAAAGTGCATGGATTTATCCAGGTCCCCTACATACAGGTGGAAGTGGCCCATCTTTGTGTCTGGCGGCATCGGCTCATCCAGCCGGTCATCTGGAGCCAGCTCGCGGAACAACGCCTCGACGTCGAGCGGTTCTCTCCCATCGCTAAGGTTCCCATCAGCACGCCGAGCCTCAGGGATACCGTTGACGATCGTCATCGTTCCATCCTCCGGCGACTCTGTGTAAAGCTCGATATTGTTGCCTTCCGGGTCGTCCAGGTAGGTCGTCTTGGTCATAATATGATCTGTCGGATAATTAGGATAACGCAACGTGAACAGGCGACCGATGGCGCGCGCCAGCTCGCGGCGTTCGGGAAGCAGGATGGCAAAGTGGTAGAGGCCGGTCGTGCCGCGATATCTTCGTGCGCTGCGGACTTCGGTCAGCCGCAACAGGTCTTCGTTGCCAACACCCAGGCCTGCCGTCGCACCTTCCCGCCAGTGAAGTGCAAGGCCGACGACTTCCTGGTAAAACTCAACCTGGCGATCTAGGTCAGCTACCGTATGATGTACATGCCCCGGTCGGGTGGCCGGGTGAATGCGGAACTCAGTCTTGGGCAACAATGTTTTGCCTCCTTGCGCTTGCCCCGTGTTGAAAACGACTGTTGCAAACGCTACAGTTGTGGTGTATCATACATATGACAAATTTCCGCGTGCGTCAACCGACAAGCACGCAGTTTTGTCGCCTAGACGACAGAGGCTAAAAAATGTTGCTCAAACAGGAACACGAAGAGAAGAAAGTGGATCCTCGGATCAAGCGCACCCGCCAGTTACTGCAGCAGGCGCTCATGGACTTGATGAGGGAGAAGAGCTTTCAGGCCATCACCGTGCAGGGCATCGCCGAGCGGGCGACGGTCAACCGCGTGACCTTCTATGCCCACTTCGAAGATAAATATGCGCTGCTGGAGTACACCGTGCGCGAGATGATCAGGCAGCGGTTGCGCAGTCAGGTGCCCGAAGGGTCTCCACTCAACCCGGAGAACCTGGCGCGGCTTATCCTGACGGTCTGTGAGTTTGTGGCCGAGATGGGCCGCCAGTGTCCACCACCCCATGGGCAGTTGGAGCCGTTGATGGAGAAGCAGATTAAGGCCGAATTGTATGAGGTGCTCCGGGCGTGGCTGGCGCAGATGCCGTCGCGAGAAACACAACGCCGTCCAACGGCAGAACAGGCGGCGATGGTCATGAGTTGGGCGATCTACGGGGCGGCGGTCCAGTGGGATCAACAGGAACAAAGAGAGCCAGCGCGGGAATTTGTCGAGCAAGTCTTGCCGCTGATCCTGGCCAGCCTGCAGCCGGCGACCAGTCAAGATCACGCACTACCACAAGCGTATCAGATGATTGGGTAGAGTGGCACAGAAGCCTGGTTTCTGCCATGTCTCCACCAGATTTCAGTAAACTCCCGCCTGAATACCAGCGCCTTCTACAATTGGCTAAGGAAAAGCGCCACTTCGATGTCGCCCCCTTGGAGGCACTCAGCGGCGGGCGAACGGGTGCTTTCCTGTACCTGGTCAGCGTCTCCACCGGGGACATCCGCCAAGTCGAGCATTTCGTCCTCAAGTTCGATCGGGTCAATGAGCGAGCAAAGCCCACCGAGATCGAAAGACATCGCCTCGCCTTGAGCCAGGCGCCGACGGTTTTTGCCAGACAAAACATGGCGCAGCTGGCTTACGAAGTCGAGCACGAGGGGGCAATCGCCCTTTTTTACACCGTTGCTGGCCAATCCCTTCAGCGCTTCCGCACACTTGCCTCCCAGGAACACCAGAGCAGGCTCGAGGCGCTTTTCGGCGCGACGAACGATTATCTCTTGAAAGAGTGGAACGCCGAGTCAGCTTTTGAACAGGCGCTTCACCCCCAAAAGTTGTTGGAAAGGTGGCTGGGTTACCGTCTGAAGCCCGACGGTCAAATTGGATCCTTCCTCAAAGATATATTTCGTATTGACCCGCATACCGAAGGATTTCTCATCCAGGGGCAAATCTTTCCCAATCCATTGAGTTACGGTTTAGATGCCGGACGGTGGAAGGAGACCAGACCGATTGATGCGCTCACAGGCTTTCAACACGGCGATTTGAATATCGGTAACATCCTGGCAAGGTTTGCAGAGGATTCAGAATATTTGGAAGGGTATTTCCTGATTGACTTTGCATTGTATAAAGCCCAGATGCCACTCCTGTACGACCAGTGCTATCTGGAGATGTCATATCTGATCCGCGAATTAGATCGGGCGTCTTTCCAGAAATGGGTCTCTCTGGTCAACCACTTTTCAAGCCGAGACATCCCGAACCCAAAGGAGGTACCTGTCGAACTGGCAGGGGCGTGTACGGTTATCAACGCGGGGAGAAAGTCCTTCGAGCGTTGGGTCCATGAGTCCCATCCGAGCCTTTCGGACGATTTGTGGGGACAGTTTTGGCTGGCTGCCGTGGCAGCCGGGTTGAATTTCTGCAATAAAACTCCGCTTTCCACCGAGGCGAGACTCGCAGGGTTGATCTATAGCGCCGTTCACTTAAAACGGTACTGCGCCCAATTCGGCGTTCCCCTCCCGGTTGAGGTACGTCTGCTTTACGATGCCAGTAAATGGGGTGAAATCGCGCCAATGGGCAAGTCAGCCCCAGCCTCCGATTTTCGCCGAAAAAACCTGCCGGTTCAGCCTACGCCATTCATCGGCCGCCAGGCGGAGGTGACGGCTGTGAAAGATCTCCTGATGCGAGACCCGCAGGGTGTGCGCCTGGTTACCTTGACCGGTCCCGGCGGCACAGGAAAGACCCGTTTGGCGCTCCAGGCGGCCGCCGACCTGATCGATCGCTTCGAGGATGGGGTTTACTTTGTTGACCTGGCCCCCATCCGCGAACCCGAGGCTGTCCTCGCCGCCATTGCCCGAACGGTCGGACTAAGGGAAACAAGCGATCGACCGCTGCTCGATGAGCTTAAGGGACAGTTGCAAGCCCAGATGATGTTGTTGCTCCTCGATAACTTTGAGCAAGTCACGGCTGCGGCGCCCAAGGTGGTGGAACTGCTCCGAGATTGCCCACCGCTGAAGCTGCTGGCAACCAGCCGAGAAGCGCTGCGCGTGCGCGGCGAGCATGTCTTTCCGGTCCCCCCGTTGGGGTTGCCCAAGGCGGATCTCAAACAGCCGTCTATCGAACAACTGACCCAGTATGAGGCCATACAGTTGTTTGTCGAGCGCGCCCAGGCGGTGAAGCCTGACTTTAAGGTGACGAACGAGAACGCAGCGGCGGTCGCCGAGATCTGCTTACGGTTGGACGGCCTGCCGCTGGCGATCGAACTCGCCACCGCCCGGATTAGTCTGTTTTCGCCTCAGGCTCTGCTTGAGCGCGTGGGGAGCCGGTTGAAACTGCTTCGGGGAGGGGCGCGGGACCTGCCGGTCCGGCAACAGACGCTACGCGATACCATTGACTGGAGCTATGAGCTGCTCGACGTGGGGCAACAGCGGTTGTTTGCGCTACTCTCGGTGTTCCCCAGCTGCACTATTGAGGCGGTCGAAGCGGTGGCTAGCGGGATCAAGCGCCTGGATGAGACGGGGCTGGACGTGCTCGATGGGCTGGCTTCCCTGGTGGACAAAAGCCTGATCCGGCAGGTCGATCAGGACACTGGAGAGCCCCGGTTGCTGATGCTGGAAACGATCCGGGAATACGCTGCGGAGCGGCTGAAAGACGACCCCGAGTTCAGCGCCGCGGCTCGCCGGGCCCACGCCACCTACTTTGCCGGCTTCACCCAGCGCCAGGGGGAGCGCCTGACCGGCTACGGACGGGAGGCGGCGTTAGGGGAGATGGAAGCCGATATTGAGAACGTGCGAACCGCCTGGCGCTACTGGGTGGCAGAAGGGAATCTCGAGCAGCTCCGCAAATTAACGGACTGCCTGTGGCTGCTCTATGATGCACGAGGATGGTACCACTCTACGGTTGATCTCACCGCCGATTTGCTTAAAGTCCTTGCTTCTACCCCATCCACGCCGGAGCGCGCCCAGCAGGAGATCATGTTACAGACCAGCCTGGCCCGGGCGCTGATGGCCATCAAAGGCTGCACGCAGGAGGTTGAGGAGGCCTACACCCGCGCCCTGGAACTCTGTCAGGGGCAGGGAGAGATCCCCCAACTGTTTCCCGTTCTGCGAGGACTGGCCAGCTTTTATATCTACCGGGGTGAATTCGAGAAGGGAGCTCGGATGGGAGAGCAGATCCTGAGCCTGGCTGAGCGCCATGACGATGCAAGCATGCGAGTCGAGGGGCATTTGGTGCTGGGATATAACCTTGCTTTCCTCACTAATCTAAGCTTGGGCCTGGATCACCTGGAGAAAGGGATTGCTAATTACGACCCCGATCAGCACCGCTCGCATCGTTTCCGGCTTGGCCCTAACCCGGGGGTAGTGTGTTTCACCACGTCCGCCCTGGTCCTGTGGATGCTTGGCTTCCCGGATCGCGCTCTCAAACGGGCCAACGACGCTGTGGCCCTGGCCAACAGGCTGAATCACCCGTTCAGTATGGCCTATGCCCTGTTTCATACCGGCCTGCTCCACCTGTGGAGGCGGGAGGTGGAACTCGTCCAAGGGCGCGCGCAGGCTGTGTTGGACATCGCCGAGAAGCATGAGTTTCAGATCTGGACGGCCGTGGCCACCTGCCTGCACGGTGCGGCGCTGGCGGGAATGGGCCGGGCAGAGGAGGGTCTGATGCAGGCCAACCGGGGTATAGACCTATATCAGGAGTTGAAAACCCCACCCGTATTCTGGCCACTACTTCTCCTCATCCGGGCCGGGGTATGTGTCCAAGCGGGAAGACCCGCGGAGGGAGTGACCCTGCTCGACGAAGCTATGGAGATTGTTGGACAAGGCTCGGGAAACGTGCTCTCGTCGGAGCTTTTCCGGCTCAAAGGGGATCTGCTTCTCGCGCTTTCCCCGGAGAACCTGGCCGAGGCCGAGCCTTGGTTCCAGCAAGCCCTGGAGATCGCCCAGGAGCGACACGCCAGGATGTTGGAGCTGCGAGCGGCCATAAGCTTGAGCCGGTTATGGCGGGAGCAAGGCAAAGCGGAACAGGGCCGACGATTACTGACCGACGCTTACGGGAGATTGACCGAAGGCTTCACAACGGCTGATCTGAAGGAAGCCCAAGCCCTTCTAGCAGAATTGTCGTAATGAAACCGAATCATCACGAAATCGGGGTGGGCGCGACGGAGGAACTGAGTCTGCGCGTCAGCGTGGCTGCGCTTGTCAGCGTGCTGTTCGACGGTCCGGAAGACGGGCGAACGATGTTGGCGCTTGAGCGTACAGCCACTTTGCGGGAGAATGAAGGACGGCCTGAGGTAACAGTCAGGGCAAAACCCTTTGGAGGTGCGGTTCGGCTTACCAATCGGCAAGCGTTGCAGAGGTTGATCGGCCAGTTCCATTACGACAGCGAACGATCCCGCCGGGAAAGGGACTTTCGCATTCAGATACAGCCAGCGTCTTGGGAAAAAGTAAAGGAAATTTGCCTGGAGCATCTGTATGGAACGGACAAAAGTATCCTGGATTCCAGCCCGGAGCGTGAGTTAGCAGAGGAATTTCAGGATGCTCTACATATCGGGATCACTTCAGACCAGTATCATTTCAGACCGCGGGGGATAATTGTGGAAGACTTGCCCAGTGAAACCGATAATGTACGGGCTGCAGGCCTTCCTACGGTCAGGATTTACTACGTGTTCGAGGCCTGGATGGAGGCTCCCGAAATAGTTACGATGATGCTGGCCAACAACAGGCGATATTCCGACAAGGATCTTCAGAAAATGGCGTGGAAAGATGCCCGGCAAGGAGGGAGGGGAAGAGCAAACGCGATTTTGGCTTTGAGGTTAGATGATCTGAAGGACGTGTACCGGTCGATCCCGACGGACAGGCGCAGCGGGCCAATACGCGTTGGGGGACATCAGCTCGATGGGAACGTGCTGGCCATTCTGGAAGAGGTTGACCAACCCGAATATCAGCGCTACATTCGCCAATCTCACTAGGAAAAGCTATCCAGGGGTTCATGTCGTTCCCTTCGCGTTGTCTGCGGTAAACTATCCCTCATGCTAGTCCGCCGAGGCGCTCCACCTCCTGCTCAATCGCCTGCACCACGCTGGGCAGTTCCGCCTTGACCGCCGTCTCCGGAAACGACAGATAGCGCCACCCACTCCGCTCCTTGAGTGAGCGCCGCTCATCTCCCGCACCCCCCAGCGTGATGCCCAGGTTGCCCAGCGCGCAGAGCAGGGCCAAATCAATCTCGCCGCCGCTCCGCGTCTCGTATTGCCGTTCCGCCCGCAAACCCCGCTCGTGCAGCGCCTGCCATAACAGTTCGCGCTCCGCCGACTGGATAATGAGGTCGTTGAGTTCCTCGGCGGCCAACAACTTTTCGCCCGTCGTGTAGAGGAAGGTGATGCGCCGCCACTTGCGCGAGGGGATAGGGCGTGGCAGGCGTTCCAGTGGGCCAATCTGGATTTTGTAGTATTGCTCTTTAGCGCGGGGATGGTCAGGCTGAGTCCGCAACAGTTCAGCACGCGTCGCGAGTTCGTGGCCGCGCACGGGAGCGATGTAGTTAATGGCCCATTTCTCGTCGCCGAATTTGGCCGTCTGATAAAACGCCAGCCAATCCACCGCCACCGTTTTGGGCGACGACTTAACGGGGATGCGGTACCAGCCCAGCACCCGTGCAATCTCGAGGTCGCGCTTGTCCTTCAGGATGACGACGAGGACGAGGTCGGTGGGATTCATCATTGCGGAATGCTGATTGTTGATTGCTGATTGTCAACCAACAATAGGAAATCCATGTCACGTGGCGCTATGCAGCCCTAGCCGAGCGGATCAATCTATCAATCTCGAGTACTTTAGACTGTTCTCTTAGCCACCATTCCGGGTCTTTCTGCGCGTCGAGTTCCTCGACTGTTTTTCCTTGCTGTTCTACCCAAGTGAAATATTTTAATCCGCGCCACTGCCGCCGCACGTCGGGTGTGCCATCTTTGACCCAATCGGTCTTCTGGCCGTGGAAGATGGCTTCGACGTAGGCCATGCCGCGCGCCTCGTCAATCGCGCCGTAGGTCTTCGCCATGTCGTCCATCACCGAATGGTAGCGGTCAATCGCGTCGGTACAGATGGTGACGATGACGTCCTTCTTGCCGAACTGATAATGCTTGGCAGTTTTGATTGCGCCCAGCACGTTGCATACGCCGGAGATGCCAAAGATCGTTGAAAGCGTCCTCACCTTAGCTTCGGGGATACCGTAGAGTTGAGTTAGCACACGCCGCCCCTGCTCCTCGGTAAGCAGCTGAAGTCCTTTCTTGCATTCCACGTCATCTATGCACATCAAGCAATCCATATTATTCGTGTGCATAATCCATGGCACGTGCTTGTCGCCGATGCCCTGAATGTCGTGCCCGCCGTAGCCATTGTGATAGAGCGTGGGGCACTGGATGGGTTCGAGGCCGACGATTCTGAGATCGGGCCAGGCCTGCTTGAGCCGGTCGCCGGCGGCGATGGTCCCCGCGCTGCCCATTGCCGAACAGAAGGCTGCCACCGTCCCGTCGCCGACGCCCTGCGCCTTCAACTCGGCGGCCAGCTCCACGATCGTGTTGCCGGTGACGTGATAGTGGAAGCGGTAATTCCCCATGACCTCGAACTGGTTAAGGATGCGAATGCTCGGGTCACGGCGCAGCTCCCAGGTTTTGTCGTAGATCTCCTTGACGTTGGACTCGACGCCGGGCGTCTTGATGATCTGCGCGCCGTAGCGCTCGATGCGCTCAAAGCGCTCCTTGCTCATCCCCTCGGGGAGGACGACGATGGACTTCGCGCCGATGCGCCCCCCCACCCACGCGCCGCCGATGCCGTAATTGCCGGTGCTGGGCCAGACGACGGTGTGCTTTTCGATGTCCACCTGCCCGAAGAGCAGCGCCTCGGCCAGCACCGAGTAGGCCGCGCCGACCTTGTGCGAGCCGGAGGGGAAATCGCGCCCGTAGAGGACGACGATGGGCGCATCCACGCCGGTCAGTTCCTTGGGGAGGACTTCGTATTTGATCTGGTCGTCTGCGCCGCGCCAGGTGATGTTGTAGAGGTTGATCGGGTCGAGGGGATCGGTCTTGAGCGCCGCGCCCGCGCGGGCGCGGACGGCCGGGTCAATCGTGTTGGGGTGGAGCATCTCGTCAAACGTGGGCCAGTTCCGGTAATCAGGTTTCTTGCTCATCGTCTCCTCTGAGGCTCAGGCCGTGGATATGGCGACATTCTAGCACGAAAAAGCCGACGTACTCACCCCACCTCGCTCAATTTTACGCGGCGGTGTTCGTGCGAGGCGAGTTTGGCGGCGTCTATCAGGCGCGTGACTTCCCAGCCGTCTTTGAAGGTGGGGAGGTCGGGGGGCGGCGCGCCAGTGGTGATGGCCGCCGCGAGTTGATCGAGGAAGATCGTGAACCCGCCTTCCAACCCGCCCAGGCCGCGCGTCGCCTCCAGGTACTGCTCCGGCGTGAACATCACTTCGGCCGTCTGTTCCTCCATGCGCAGCAGGGAGACCTCGTCGCCGAAGCCCTCGATCAGGAGCGAGCCTTCTGTCCCGTGCAATTCAATGTTCGTGCGCGGGTAGGCGACGACGGCGCTGTGATTGAGGACCGCCAGCATCCCGCTCTCAAAATGCAGGACGACCGCGCCGGTGTCGTCGGCGAGCGAAACCCGCCGTCGGAGCGAGCCGGTGCCGGGGATGGACTGCGGGTCCGTGAGCGTCGTGAGCGTCGCGTCCACTTCGCTCACCGGCCCGAACCAGCGCAGCGCCAGGTCCAGCACGTGAGAGGCAAAGCCCGCCAGGATCCCGCCCCCGTTGTCGCCGTCCCACATCCAGCGCGAGTTCTGCCTGGTCCGGATGAGAAAATTGGTGAAGAAGTCGAAGCGCATCAACTGCGGCTTGCCGATGACCTGCTGCGCGAGCAGGTCGGAGACCAGGCGCAGGTTGGGCGCGTACCGCAGCACGTAGGCGACGGCCCCGGTCCGCTGGCGTTCCCGCGCGAACTCTTCCAGCACCCGGCCATCCTCGGCGCAGCCGGCAAACGCCACCTCGACGACGACGTGCTTGCCGAAGGCCATCGCGGCGATCGCGTAACCCGCGTGGGTCGGCGGCGGCGAAGCAATGCTGATCAGGTCAATGTCTTCCGAATGGAACAGGTCGCGCGCGTCGCTGTACCAGCGGGGAATGCTGTGCTCGCGCGCCACCTCCTCGGCCCGCCCCGGCGTGCGGGCGCACACGGCCACCAACTCGTACTTGGGGTCGGCTTTATACGCCGGGACGTGCACCCGGGCGCCGTAGTTCAGGCCAATGAGGCCGACGCGGATGGTCATCGGATGATCGCCGCTTCACGAATTTGGCCCGGCGAGCGCGGCCATCGCCCGGAAGGCGCGGATGGTCGTCACTATCTCCTCGCCGGTGAACTCGACGCGCACGCCCGAGGCGCGGCGCGCCCCGGGGATGAGCGAGGCCGCGTCCGCCTGGTGCGGGAACTTGAACTCGACGGCAAGCCTGACGGGGGTCTCGACTTTGAAAGGACTGGGGCCCTGCCCGCTCTTGAGCCGGCTCACCCCGCGCGCGACGGCCTCGCAAATCTTCTCGC
>Ga0209751_10000455_pt1 | contig 43923 bp, 47 predicted proteins | sample RifCSP13_1_FD_184019 | JGI IMG/M metagenome (GOLD analysis project Ga0209751, IMG submission 184019) | Soil microbial communities from Rifle, Colorado - Rifle CSP2_sed 13_1 (SPAdes) (version 2) | ecosystem: Environmental > Terrestrial > Deep subsurface > Rock core/Sediment | place: Rifle...
ATCTGCCTCACGAAGGAGGGCGTCCTCCACGTCCGGCGGTACAACGATTTCTACCGCCGCGTCTACCAGGAACAGATTCGGGACCACTACGCGTACCGACCGCCGCCCGGCCCGCTCCGGGAGTGATCACGCGCGGACGGACGTCGCGGCCATCGCCGGTGCGAGACCCGCCGGGTCCATGACCACGGGGATGAAGTCGTACGTCCCGTCCGTCATCTCCGTGACGAGCTCGATCGAACACGCGTGCGCCCGCCCGAGGACCGTCGTCGACACGACCTCGCTCGTGAGGAACGCGTACGCCTCCTCCGGGATCTCCGATGTCCCGTCGGACTTCCAGAGGGCGATCACGCGGCCCGGCGGCACGCGGACGGCGCCCGTCACGTCCTGGACCGCTCGCCGCAGGGCCTCGAGGTCCGCCCGCGTCGGCGGCCGCTCGAACCCCTTCACGTACACCGCCGACCCGCGGTCCCCGACGCCAAACGGCGCGAGCGTCCCTGCGGGCCACGAGAGGAACGCATCGAACTGGTACGCGACCCCCGTGCGCCCCGTGAGGATCGCGGGCACGCGGACGTACTGGCGGTTCTGCAGCATCGCCGCCACGATCGCGCTTCGCTGCCCAAGGAGCGTCAGGAGCCGATCGACCGGGGTCGCGCCCTGCGGGACGACGACGACGGGATCCGCGTCCCGGACCGCGCGCACGACCCGGTACCGGAGGGCGTAGTACCCGAGGAACGAGCGCGCGTCCTGGATCAGGTCGAGGATCACCATCCCCAGGTAGAAGAGGCTCACGAGGACGACCCCGAGGATGAACGCGGGCCCGCGGAACGTGACCATCAGGACGACGGCGACGACGATCGACGCGCCGAACACGAGCCCCTGGGCCGTGAGGTTCGACACGCTCGCGCGGATCAGGAGGAGGCCGTACAGGAGGAGCAGGAGGAGGACCGCGATCACGTTCGCGGCGGAGACGACGAGGACGAGGAACGCGTCGAGGATCAGCCACACCCAGATGAACGCCCGGGTGTACGCGAGGAGCCGATGGACCTTCGGGGCCTGCCGCTCGACGTCCTCCGCGAGGTCGAAGATCGCGGTGATCGGGTTCTCGACTGCGCGGACGTCCTTCGCCTGCACGGCTCTGAGTGCGCCGCCGACGTACATAAAGGCGTAGGAAACAGGGGGAGCACCGCCTTTATCTGGCGGTCCCCGTTTTGGCGGCGATGCGCCGCAGGACGCGCCTCATCCTGGCGCTCGACGTGACGGAGGAGTCGAAGGCCCTCCGGCTGGCGGCGGACACGAAGGACTACGTGGACGCGTTCAAGGTGAACTACCCGCTCGTCCTCTCCCGCGGGATGGGAATCGTCGACAAGCTCGCGAAGATCGGGGACGTGATCTGCGACTTCAAAGTCGCGGACATCCCGAACACGAACCGCCTCATCGTGGACCAGGTGTTTCGGCACCATGCGAAAGGCGTGATCGTGCACGGGTTCATCGGCGAGGACGCCGTGAAGGCGTGCGTGGACGCCGCGCGGGGCGACGTGTTCGTCGTCGCGGAGATGTCCCACCCCGGCGCGGAGACGTGGAACGCCCCAATCGCGGACGACCTCGCCCACATGGCGGTCGAGGTCGGGGCGGCGGGGATCGTCGCGCCCGCGACGCGCCCCGAACGGGTGAGGCTCTTCCGCACGATCGTCGGGGACAGGCTGATCCTCTCCCCGGGCGTCGGCGCCCAGGGCGGCACCCCCGCGGACCCGATCCGCGCAGGCGCGGACTACATCATCGTCGGTCGGGCAATCTACGACGCGGCGAACCCCCGGGCGGAGGCCGAGAAGATCACGCAGGAGGCTGCCAGAGCGGCTGCAGCGCCTCCTCGGCGCTGAACTCCCGCACGCGCATCTCCGTCCGCACGTAGTACTTCACCGCGTGCCCCTCCGGGGTGAACACGGTCACGACGTTCGCGACGTACCCGCGTCGCTCGAGGAAGTCGAGGATCGAGCCGCACAGCCCCATCGGGATCCGGTAGATCCGGCTCAGCTCCTCCGCGGACTTCGGGCTCACGGACGTACCGAGCAGGATCCGCAGGAAGTACCGCTCGTCCACGGCCGCCCGACCGCGGCGTTGCGCGTTAACGGTTCCGACGTGCAAATCGCGAATGATTCTCAACCCCCGGAAGGGGAAAGGATATACCCGTGGCGGCGATGCCCGGCCGGCTGGACCGTGGGAGGCGACCCCCTCGCCGTGCACCTCCCCCTCGAGGAGGCGCCGGACAAATGGTACAACGTCCTCGCGGACCTGCCCGAGCCGCTCCCGCCGCCGAAGGACGATGAGCCGGGCCAACCGCGGCTCAAGATGCTCCCGGAGGTCCTCCTCAAGGAATGCCTGCGGCAGGAGGCCTCCACGGACCGGTGGATCCCGATCCCGCCGGAAATCCAGGACCTGTACACGCAGGCGGGCCGCCCCCGTCCCCTGTTCCGCGCGCGCCGCCTCGAGCAGCGGCTCGGGACGCCCGCGAAGCTGTACTACAAGTCGGAGTTCTACTCGCCGACGGGCAGTCACAAGGTGAACACGGCCCTCGCACAGGCCTGGTACGCCGCCGCCGCCGGGTTCGAGCGGATCACGACGGAGACGGGCGCCGGCCAGTGGGGGACCGCCCTCGCGTACGCGGCGAGCCTCGTCGGGCTGAAGACGACGATCTACTGGGTCCGCGCGGTCCATGATTGGAAGGCGGACCGGCGGAGCTTCATGCGCCTCTTCGGGGCGGAGGTCCACGCGTCCCCGAGCCCGAAGACGAAGACGGGCCGGTCCCTCCTCGCGGAGGACCCGAACCACCCCGGCTCCCTCGGGATCGCGGTGAGCGAAGGCCTCGAGGACGCGCGGTCGGACGAGCGGGCGGTGTACTGCCTCGGGTCCGTCCTCAACCACGTGCTCCTGCACCAGAGCGTGATCGGCCTGGAGACGAAGCGGCAGTTCGAGATCCTCGGCGAGGCGCCGGACGTGCTGATCTCCAGCCTCGGCGGCGGCTCGAACTTCGGCGGCTTCATCCTCCCGTTCATGCCGGAGGCGTTCCACGGCGCGGACCTCCGGTTCATCGCCGCGCAGAGCGCCGCGGCCCCGAACCTCCAGGGGGAATACCGGTACGACTTCGCGGACCACGCGGAGCTCACCCCGCAGCTGAAGATGTACACGATCGGGCACCGGGCGAAGATGAAGCCGATCCGCGGGGACGGCCTGCGTTACCACGCGGCGGCGCCGCTCATCTCGCTCCTCCGTCACCTCGGGTACATCGACACGATCGCGTACCCGGCGGACGAGCGCCACGTGTTCGACCGCGCGCGGACGTTCGTGCGGGCGGAGGGCTTCCTCCCCGCGCCGGAGAGCGCGTACAGCGTCGCGTGCGCGATCGACGAGGCGCTCCGGTGCAAGGAGACGGGCGAGCGGGCCGTGATCGCGTTCAACATCTCCGGCCACGGGTTCATGGACATGGAGGCGTACAAGGGCGTCCTCGAACCGCCCGCCGCACCCCTCGACGCGTTCTCCGGGAAGTAGGTATAAGTACCGCACGACGGGTGGGCCGGCCCCGGGGTTCGATGAAGGCGGAGGCGGGCAGCAAGGTGAAGATCCGCTACCGCGGGACCCTCGAGGACGGCGAGGAGTTCGACAGCAACGTCGATGGGGAACCCCTCGAGTTCCAGGTTGGCGAGGGGCAGGTCATCGACGGGTTCGAGAAGGCGGTCCTCGGGATGGCGGCGGGGGAGGAGAAGACGTTCACGATCCCACCGGAGGAGGCGTACGGCGCGCGGGACGGCTCCCTCCTGATGGAGGCGCCCCGATCCTCCCTCCCGGGGGACGGGCTGTTCGTGGGGATCGGCGTGCGGATCAAGCTGCACGACGGGCGGACGGCGGAGGGGATCGTGACGAAGATCGGGGACGAATCCGTGACCCTCGACTTCAACCACCCCCTCGCGGGGAAGGCCCTCACGTTCGCGATCACGGTCGTCGACGTGCGCTAGAGCGGACAAAAGCGCGCGTCACCGCGCACTTCCCGGGACTCGCAGAGCGAAATGTTGACATGGTACGTCGTATTCCGCCCTTGGGGACTTGCATGAGAGGTTGGTTGGGGAAGCTTGCCCTTGTGGCAATCGTGGGCCTCGTTGTGGGTTGGACGGTGGGACCGGCCGCGGCTGCGCCGAAGTGGCTGCTGTTCGGGGACGCGATGTTCGTGAAGGAGGGTCAGGGGGACAACCCGTGGGCGCTCCAGCTTCGGTCGGACCCGACGATCCCGCCGACCTTCGGGGGCGTCCGGTTCACCCCGCCCGGAGAGCCGATGGTGTTCACGGACCTCTGGTCGCTGGGAACGGACTACGACGTGACGGACGACGACTGCGGCGGTGGCTCCCCGCGGTTCCAGGTCCGCATGGACATGGACGGGGACGGCATGGGGGACGCGAACGTCTTCGTCTACATCGGCCCGTTCCCGAACTTCTCCGGTTGCGCGGGCGGCTGGCAGTCGACCGGGAACCTGATCGGGGCGACGGACGCCCGGTACGACCTCACGCAGGTCGGCGGCACGTTCTACGACACGTATGGGAACGCCGTCGCCCTCGTGGGCGGCAAGACCGTCACCCGGGTCAGCCTCGTCGTCGACGCCGGTTGGGCGTTCGCCGACGGAGAGCAGACGATCCTCGTCGACAACGTCACCGTGAACGACCACGTCCTGTCTGGGCACGGCGCCGCCGGATCGTAGGGGACTCCGGTCCGATTCGCGGATCTTGGGATAGCGCCAGCCATCCCTCGGGAAAAGGGAGGATTGGCGGCGGTCGCCCGCCGCCCCGCGCTCGAGGCGCTAAGAGGGTTCGATCGGTCTCAGAAGCGTCGCCGGCCGCGGTCGCGCCGGTCGCCGCCGCGGTCGTCGTCCCGTCGTCCGCCGCCGCCCCGGCCACCGCCACCGCCACCGCCACCGAAGTCGCGGCCGCCATAGCCGAAGCTGCGCCGCTCGTAGCGCTGCGGGCGCTCGAACTCTTGGGCGCTCACGTCCACGGAGGAGTTGACCTCCGGGATGTCCTGCTCGCTCTTCTGGAAGGACCCGTACTTCCCCACGTTGAGGCGCATGTGGCCCCGCACGAGGGACACGTACCCGTTGTCGATCAGCACGACTTCCCCGGGCTGCACCTGGTCGATCTGGCTCTCCCAGAGGGACAACAGGATCGTCCCAGTCTCGTCGCCAACGGTCGCTTCCGCCAACTGGCGGGAGCCGCCGAACTTGCTGTCGATGGTCCTTCGCTCGCCGATGTTCACGACCTTCACCAAGACGTTCGTCTGCTTGGCGTCGGGCGTGAGATCCTTGACTTTCGTCAAAGGCTTCTCGTCTGCCATGTTCTTGTTCCTTGTCCACCTTGTCTCGGGCTAAAAGACGCGTCCTTTGGGGGCCCCGCCCCCGTGGCTCGTCAGAAGCCGTCGTCCGGTGTCTGGCTCGCTCAAGATGGGCGGTGGTATATGAAGTTATGGCGCGGAATCAGCGTCCGGCAGGAGGAGGCGGGCCCGTGGAGGTTGGCGGCGGGTCCGCCGGGAACGTCCGCCGTCACGTGTTCGTCAACCGCCCCTCCAGGAAGTCCGCGTACCCTTGGAGGTCGAGGAGCCCGTGGCCGCTGAAGTTGAACGCGATCACGCGTTCCACGCCCGCCTTCTTCGCCTCCCGCGCGAGCTCGATCACGCCCTTGATCGCGTGGGCGGTCTCCGGCGCGGGGATCAGGCCCTCCGTCTCCGCGAACAGCCGGCCGGCCTCGAACGTGCTGACCTGGTCGAACGCGCGCGCCTGCACGATCCCCTGGTCCACGAGGAGGCTCACGGTCGGCGCGGCCCCGTGGTATCTCAGTCCGCCCGCGTGGATCCGGGGCGGGACGAACGCGTGGCCGAGCGTGTACATCTTCAGGAGAGGGGTCATCTCGCCCGTGTCCCCGAAGTCGTACTCGTACGTCCCGCCGGTCAGGGAGGGCACGCTGGACGGCTCCACCGCCACGAACTCCGTCTCCCGCGTCCCGCGGAGGCACTCCCCGATCGCGGGGAACGTGAAGCCGGCGAAGTTCGAGCCGCCGCCAACGGAACCGACCATCACGTCCGGCTCCTCGTCGATCAGGGCGAACTGCTTCAGCGTCTCCTGCCCGATGACGGTCTGATGCATGAGCACGTGGTTCAGCACGGACCCGAGGGAGTACTTCGTGTTCTTCCCGGTGACCGCGGCCTCGAGGGCCTCGCTGATCGCGATCCCCAGGGATCCGGGGTTGTCGCCGTTGTTCGCGAGGAGCTTCCGTCCGTAGTTCGTCTGATCGCTCGGGCTCGGGAACACCTCCGCGCCGAACACCTTCATCAGGACCTTCCGGTACGGCTTCTGGTCGTACGAGACGCGGACCATGAACACCTTGCACCGGAGCCCGAAGTAGCTCGTCGCGTGCGCGAGCGCGCTCCCCCACTGGCCCGCGCCGGTCTCTGTCGCCAGCGCCTCGACGCCTTCCCGCATCGCGAAATATGCCTGCGCGATCGCCGTGTTCGACTTGTGCGACCCCGTCGGGCTCAGGTCCTCGCGCTTGTAGTAGATCCGCGCCGGAGTGTGGAGCGCCTTCTCGAGGCGGGTCGCACGATACAAGGGCGTCGGCCTCCCGAGCCGGAGGTACGCCTCCCGAAGCTCGTCCGGGATCGGCTCCTGCCGGTTCTGGGAGACCTCCTGGCGGATGATCTCCATCGGGAAGATCGGCGCGAGCGCCTCTGGCCCGATCGGCTCCTTCGTCGCGGGATGGATCGGCGGGGGGAGCGGGACGGGAAGGTCCGGGAGGATGTTGTAGTACGACCTCGGGAGCTCTTCTGGGTCCAGCAGCACCTTCACCGTGTGTCCGTTCTCCTTTACCATCGGAATCGTCGCCATCGCGCCCACCTTCGAATGGAATAGACTAAACAGAGCGCTATAAATGATTTATGTTCATCAACGTATGTTATTGGTCACTATCAAGACGAGATTGCACACATCCGGACGCTGCCCTCGGACTTCCCGAATTTGGAACGGGGAACGTAGATGTATTCGGGGGCGATTTCGCCGGTGTGGCGGGTCGGGTCGGGTACGTCCAGGCGATTCGGACGTTCAGCCGCAACGCCCGCCTGTACCTCGCGTACTCCACCTTGAGCGGGATCAACAACGCGATCTTCACCGTCGCGTTCGTGTTCTACCTGGAGGAGGTGTTCCGGTCCCAGGGCTCCGTCCCGGTCCTGGGAGCCGCCCTCGCAATCCCCGTGTACATCGGCGCGGTCCTCGGCGTGCAGGCGCTCGCGCACGGAGGCAACGCCCTCCCCGCCGGATTCCTCGGGGACAAGTTCGGACGGAAGCGGAGCTTCCTCGCCGCGTCCTTGTGCGCAATCCTCGCCTACACGCTCGTCCTCCTCACGACGAACCCGATCGCCCTCCTCCTGTTGGCCGCGCTCGTGGGGATCGGAGAGTCGTTCCACGGGGTCGTCGGGGGGCCCTTCCTCATGGAGAACAGCGAGCCGCGGGAGCGGACGCACCTGTTCAGCCTGAGCGGGTCCCTGGAGATGGTCTCCTCGATCGTCGGCGCAATCCTCGGCGGCGTCCTCCCCGGCGTGTTCCTCGCCGCGGGGATGGCCCGTGTCGATGCCCTGCGGGCGGCGCTCTTCGTGTCCCTGCCCTTCGCAATCGCGGAGCTCGCGCCCCTCGCGCTCATGAGGGAAGCGAAGGCCCCGGCGCCCCTCCCGTTTCGCAGCATCCTCCTCCTTCGCCACGTCGCGCACAAGGGGACCGTCGCCCGCCTGTCCTCCCTCTCCCTCCTCCTCGCGTTCGGCATCGGCCTGTACTTCCCGCTCCTGAACCTCCATTTCGAGGACGCGTTCCACATCCACGAGGCGGAGTTCGGCCCCGTCGTCGCGCTGAACGCCCTCGGGATCGCCGCCGCGATGCTCGCGGTCCCGCTCGTCGTCCGCCGCGTCGGGAAGCTGTCCACGATCACGTACACGCGCCTAATCGCGGTGCCGTTCCTCGTCGGCCTGGCGTTCGTCACCGCGGAGGACCTGCTGTGGCTCGCGACCCTCCTGTTCGTCACCCGCGGCGCGTTCGCGACGATGGCCTCCCCCGTCACGGGCCAGCTGTCGATGGAGCTCGTCGACGCCCCGGAGCGCGCGACGACCGCGGGGTTCTCCCACGCCGCGTTCGACCTGTTCTACGCGGGCGGGATCTTCCTCGGGGGGACCCTCCTCGCGGCCGGCGGCTTCTGGCTCGGGTTCGTCCTCGCGGGCGTCCTGTACGTCGCGCACGCGGTCCTGTGGACGGCCTGGTTCCGCGGCCATCCGGCCGCCCTCGCGCGCGCGGGTGCGCCCGCCGTCGGCACGTGATCGGTCGCGGTGGGCCTCCCGCCCCGTCAGGCGTCGTAGGCATTCCCAGTCCGTGAGAATGCGAGGCGAACCGTTTTGGCGGCGGTGCCGCATCCCCCGCAAGATGCCGGCGGCGAAACGGAAGCGGGCGGACGTCGTCGTCGTGGGCGGCGGGTGCATGGGGGCGAGCATCGCGTGGTCCCTCGCCGCCCGCGGCACGGACGTCGTGCTCCTCGAGCAGTCGCACGTCGGGAGCGGATCGACGGGCCACTCCGGCGCGCTGATCCGTCGCCACTACGAGCACCCGATCGGGATCCGCCTCGCCCACGAGTCCCTCCGGTTCTTCGAGACGTTCCGGGCGCGGACGGGGCACGATGCCGGGTTCGTCCGCGTGGGCTTCACGACCGGCGCCCGGGACGCGGACGTGCCCGCCCTCCACCGCCTCCTCGAGCTCCAGCGGGAGAACCACGTCGCGACGCGGCTCGTCGAGCTCCCGGAGCTCCAGCGGATGGAGCCCGCGATGACGGTCGAGGACCTCGCGATCGGCGTCTGCGACGAGCGCGCGGGATACGCGGATCCCGTCGCGACGGCGCTCGGGCTCGCGCGCGCCGCGGCGGAGGCGGGCGCGGAAATCCACGAGGACGTGCACGTCCGGAAGGTCGTCGTCGACCGGGGCCGCGTCGTGGGCGTGGCGGGGACGAACGCGAACGTCCGCGCGGACCGCGTCGTGCTGGCGGCGGGGAACGGGACCCCGGCTCTCGCGCGGACCGCCGGCGTGCGCCTCCCGATCCGGTTCGTCCGCGGGGAGGTCGCGATCCTGCGCCGCCCGCCGGACTTCGGACCCCCGCCGCGGCTCCACTTCGACTTCTACCACAACACGTACTCCCGGCCAGAGGGCACGCGGGACACGCTCGTCGGGTACCTGGCGACGGACGTCCGGAAGGGCCAGGCGAGACCCGAGCCGTTCGACGGGACCCTGCGCGAGGCCACCGCCAAAGACCTGCGGACCCGGCTCGCCGCCCGGTTCCCCGGGTTCCGACGCGCGCAGCTCCGCGGGGGATGGGCGGGGCTGTACGACGTGACCCCGGACCGGTACCCGATCCTCGGGCCCGCGGGCCCGCGGGGCCTGCACGTCGCCGCCGGGTTCAGCGGGCACGGATTCAAGCTATGCCCGTCCGTCGGCCGCCTCGTCGCGGACGCGGTCCTGCGGAAGGCGAGGGACCCGATCCTGAAGGCGCTCTCCCTTGCGCGGTTCCCGCAGGGACGCCCGCTCGAGCCCGTCGCTCCCTTCCCCGCGCGCGGCGAGCGGCTCCCGTGATCAGAGCTCCTCGAGCTCCTTCAGCGCCTCGTCGATCTCCCGGTCCCGGTCGTCCTCGGCGTCCGGGGACTTCGGGTCCGGCTTCGGCGGGGATTTCTCCGCGGCCTCCTTTTTCCGCGCGCGGCGTCGGACGGCGAGCCACACGCCGAGGGCGAGGCCGATCAGCAGGAGGAGGACGAGGCCGCCGAGCAGGACGGGCGAAGCCCCGCCCGCGCCGCGGACCGTGACGACGAGGGTGTCCGTCGCGGTCTTCCCGCCCGCGTCCTCGACGGTCAGGGTGACCGTGTACGTCCCGGGCTCGTCGAACGTGAACGACGCGGTCGGCCCCGTCCGCGTCACGGGGTTCCCGCGGTACGTGAACGTCCACGTGTACGCGACGATCCCGTAGTCGTCCGTCGACGCGGTCCCGTCGAAGGCAACGGAGTCCCCGGAGTCAATCGCAACGTCCGGACCCGCGCGCGCGACCGGCGGCTGTCCGTCCACGATCAGGAGCGTGTCCGAGGCGGTGCCGAAGTTCCCGCTCGTGTCCTCCGCCCACACGCGGAGGCCGTACGTCCCGGCGAGGCCGTACGCGCGTGCGAACGCGCACCCGCCCGCGGCGCACGCCATCGTGTGGTTCCCCGCCTCCCGGCCGAGGGGGTCGATCACGAGGAGGGAGACGCGCTGCAGCCCGACGTTGTCCGTGACCGTCGCGGACACGTTGATCGTGCCGCCGACCTCCCACGTCGTTGGGGCTTTCGTCAGCGGGCCGACGACTGGCGGCGAGCGATCGACGATGAGGACGGACCCGGCGAGGGACGCGCGGTTCCCCGCAGCGTCCTCCGCCCACACGACGAACGTGTAGGTGCCGAGGGCGGCGTACGCGCGCACGTCGTGCCACCGCAGGTCCGCCGGGTTGAACGGCAGGTTCGTGGATCCGAGCGGCGTGCCCGTCGGATCCGTGAGGTCGATCCATACGCGGGTGAGGAGGAAGTCGTCCGACGCGGCGACGGAAACGTCCACGAGCCCGCCGACCTCCTGGGGTTGCGGGAACACCGCCAACCCGCCGACCGTCGGGCCCACCGTGTCCTCGGAGACGAACGAGCCGTCAAAACTCGCGGCGTTCCCCGAGGTGTCGAACGCCCACACCGTGAACGGGTGCGTTCCGAGGACGGACGGCGCGAAGGAGGCTTCGTACCGCGCGGTGCCCGCGTTGAACGTCATCGTGACGTTTGCGGCGATGCCGCCGGACGGGTCGCGCACCTCCACCGCCACGCTCGCGAGGAACGCGTCGGAGGCCTGTGCCCACAGGGTCAGGGGCGCCTGGACCTGCTGGATCGGCGGCTGCGCGCCGACGGCCGCGATCGCGGGGGACGTCGTGTCCCGCCCGAGGACCGTCGTCGACGCGACGCCGACATTCCCGGACTGGTCCTCCGCGTACGCGAGGAACCGGTAGGTGCCGAGCGCCGCCAGCGACCAGACGTGGAAGTACCGCGCGGTCCCCGCGTCGTATGTGGCGGTGACGTTCGCGATCAGCGCGCCGCCGGGGTCGTACGCGCCGAGCTTCGCGACCGCGATCGTGTTCGCCTCGACGACCGCGAAGGAGACATTCGTCGTCCCGGGGACCTCCGCGGGCGAGGGCGTCGCCGCCAGCCCGGTGACCTGCGGCGGCGTGACGTCGAGCACGGTGACGGTCATCGTGTCCGTCCCCGTGTTCCCCACGAGGTCCATGGCGGTGAGGGTCACGAGGAAGACACCAATCCGAGAGAACGTGTAGCTGGGCCGGACGCCCGTGAGGGTCTGCGGGCCCGCGTCCGTGAGCGTCCACGTGTACGAGAGAATCCCGAGGTTGTCCGCGGATCCGGAGCCGTCGAACGTGACGACGGTGCCCTGCGGGACGGTCTGGTCCGGCCCCGCGTTCGCGACCGGCGGGGTCGTGTCCTGCACGCGGAACGTGCCGCTCGCCTGCGAGGACCGCGGGAACGTCGCGTTCCCGTCCGTGGCGGTGATCACGAACTGATACGTGCCAATCTCTGTATACGAGTCCGCGTAGTACCACACATTGCCTGGCGCGGGGGACATGACCCGGAAGATCGAAGAGCCCGACGGATACGTGAAGAGGATCGTGACGGACGCGACGCCCTCCGGGTCCGTGACCGTCGCGCTCACGTTGACGGAACCCCCCGCTTCCTGCGGATCCGGCGCCGCGACGACGTTCGTGATGTTCGGCCCGAGGTTCGGCGGGACGATGCGGAACGACCCGGGCAACGTCGCGTTGTTCCCGAACGCATCCCGTGCGGCGATCCAGAACGTATGGATGCCGACCTGATCGTACACACGCTGCAGGTAGTACGTGCTCCCTGCCCCACGCGTCATCGTCGCGTTCAACCACGTGTTGTCGGGGAAGGTCACGTTCAGCCATACGGTGACCGCGGTCTGATCGTCCACCGTCGCGGAGACGTTCACCGGCTGGAACTGCTCCTGCGGGTTGGGGGCCGCGCTCACATTCCCGATCGCGGGGAGCCTCGTGTCCCGGAACAGACGGATCGTCACGTTCTGCGAGCGGTTCATGAGGACGGTCTCCGACCCGAGGTCGGGTCCCGTGACGAACGCCTGCGCCTCGTGGGGCGTGTGCGTGAACGTATTCGTCCGCGTAATGTCCTCCTGGGCGAGCACAACCCATCGCGCGCGCCCCTGATCGTCCGCGGTCTGATTGAAAACCTCCGCTCCCGCGAGATTCAGGATCCGCACGGTTGCTCGGGGGGCGGGGTCTCCGGCCGCGTCGAGGACGGACACGTCCAAGAACCATTGTACGGTCAGGTTGGAGAGGTCGTCAATCACGCCATGGAGCGGCCCGAGGCTGTCGTTGAGCGCGGTGGCTCTCGAAGCCTGATCCATGTAGAAGTCGTACCCTGCACCTTCGAACGTGTTGTTGTCCCCTGCGAAAGAAGCACCCCCGCGCAGTGAGACACCAATCGAAACGTTCTCCAGGCGGTTCCGTGAGGCCTTCGTATCGCCGCCAACCTGGAGAATCCCATCGGTGGCTCCGATCACGACATTTCCCTTCGCAGTGGTCCGCTGGGCGTCCTCCAGGACAATCGCCTCATGGGCCGGAATCACCTGTAAGAAGGAGTTGTTCGCAAGGAGGAACATGTCCGTCTGCGTGAGACGGACCCCGGGCCCATTGTTGTCCCACACCTCACTGTCCTGGATCCTGCTCGGATCGGTCTGCCAGAACCAGAGGCCGCCGCCACTGCCCTGAGCGGGCGAGGGACCTGTCCCTCGCGGACCGATTCCAGGGATGCCGTTTCCAGTGACCGAGGACCGAACGACGGTGACGTTCACAACGTACTGGCCCCTGATCCCCCACCCTTTGTTCCACGGCACCCAAGCGTCGTGTATCGAGATTTCCGTGACGTTGTCGAGCAGAATCCCGTCCCCGCGATTGTCATTGAGGACCCCTTCGACATCGATTCGCGAAGCCCGTTCGGCGATGATCAGGCCTGAGCCGTTATTCGATCCGATCGAGTTCCCCCGCAGGAAGTAGTCGGTGGACATACCTCCCGTGATGGCCATTCCAAAGGGCGCGTTGCCCGATAATGCGTTGTCGCGGACGTACACGGGGTCGGTCTGCCAAAACCAGAGGCCGCCGCCACTGCCCTGCCAAGGCCTCGGGTTGTCCACGCCGCGGGGGTATATCCCGGCCGCCCCGTTCGAGGAGAAGCCGTTCCCTTCCACGGTCACGTTGACCGAGTAGCTGACATTCACGCCCGTCAACGCATTACTCTGTATGGTATTGTTGGCGATTCTGATCCCTCGGCTCGAGTTGACCCAGATGCCTCGGTTTTGCCCGTCCGTGATCGCATTGCCTTCGATTCGAACATCCGTCGCCCCGCCCAACGTGACGCCCGCTCCTCGTTGACCGGAGAGTTCGGAGTTCGTGAGGTAGAATCCGGCAGAGTTCGTGGCCGTCACCCCGCGACCGCCTCCCTGGACAATCGAGTTGTTGACTGTGACGTTGTCCGAAAGGTCCACGATAATCGCGCCGCCGTCCGCGTTGCGGACTTCTGTGCGGTCCATCGTCCCCCCCGGCGCGTTCGCGAAAATCACCCCGATCGGAGAACCGGTGACGACGACCTCCCGAATCGTCGTGCTGTTCGCGCCCGTCCAGATCCCCTGGAACGCGTTCGTGACTGTCAGGTTCTGAATCGTCACGTTGGCCGCGTTCACCTGGAAGACGAATAGCCCGCCGCCGCCGTCGACCGTCGTGTTCGCAGGACTCCATCCCAAGATGTGCGCGGACCGCCAAACGTTCACGTTCTCCTGATAGGTCTGGTCCCCGAACACCACGATGGTGCCGCCCGTGTCAAACTGGCCGGTATCGTCGATCGCGATCTGAATCCGCGGGTAGCACGGGGAATTGCCGTCGCAGTTCCTCGCGGTCTGGTCGACCCACACCTTCGCGGCGAGGGGACGTGGCTGCGGCTCCTCACGCGCGACGACAACGGCGCTCACCAGCAAGAGCCCAAGAACGACGAGTGATGCAACCCGAGCCCCCACGATGGGTCCCCCGATGATCGGGCGATAGGCTCGGATTCGGGGATAAGCCTTCCGACCGCGGTGAGCCTTCTTAGGCGGGGACACGCATGCCCCCGCCCGTGGCGGAGCCCGTGATCCGCAAGGAGGTGTACATCACCCCGCAGGACCTCACGGGGTTCATCGTCTCCCTCGGCGGCGTGAAGTTCTGGGCCGTCGCGATCTTCCCGATGTACGTGGGCTGGGTCCTCGCGCAGCCGGACGGCGCGCGCCGCCTCTTCATCGACGACCTCGCGATCGTCCTCGGGCTGGCGGTCGTCGGCCCGCTCCTCGGCACGTTCACCCTCCTCCTGAACACGTACTACGACATGGAGACGACGGACCGGGTGAACCCGCGGAAGCAGTACGTGCGCGTGATCGAGGACCTGATCGACCGGGAGACCGTCCGGTACACGGCGTGGGGGTTCGCCGCGATCGGCCTCCTCCTCTCCGCGTTCATCTCCGCGAACCTCGTGCGGGACCGCTCCGGCCCGCTGGGCGGCTACGGGTTCCTCCTCCTCATGGTCCTCACGACCGTCCTCTCCGTTGTCTACTCCCATCCCGCCGTGCGGCTGAAGGGCGTCGCCGGCGCAGACCTCGTCGTGAACGTCCTCGGGTTCGGCGTGATCTGCCCGCTCGCCGGATGGTCCCTTCTGCAGCCGGTCGATGCGTTCCCCCTGTGGTGGCTCCTCTCCGCCGCGCTGTTCGTCGGGGCCTCCTACGCGCCGACGACGGCGTCGGACGTGGAGAGCGACCGCGCGTTTGGGATTCGCACGCTGGCGGTCGCGCTCGGGACGAACCGCACGATGCTCCTCGGCTTCGCGCAGCTCGTGGCGGCGGTCGCGATCCTGCTCCTCGGCGGCGCGGCGCACTGGTTCCCGTTCTCCGGCGACGCCGCCAACGCCGTGGCGGCGATCTGGCCGTTCCTCGTCGCGCAGATTGCCCTGTACGCGATCTTCCTCCGCAGGCCGACGCAGGGCAAGATCTGGGCGCTCATCCTCCTCCTCACCGTCCTCCAGGGCCTCGCCGTCCTCCTGTTCCTCTACCTCTTCACGGGCAATCGCGCATATCCGTAGGACCCGCGGACCGCCGCCAAAAACGAGGTAGCTTTGACGTAGCGGTAATGTAGCCACGCCTCCCCGGCGGACCGAAGGCTTTTTCCGTCGGCGCGGCATCCCACGGACCGATGGGGCTCTTCGACAGCTTCCGCTTCGAACCGCTGCCGGCGAAGTGGAAGTCCGAGGCGCTCGCGTGGCAGGAGCGGTACTTCCCCGAGTTCGGGGAGGTCCAGGACGAGCGGAAGTGGAGCCGCCACTACCCCGGCCTCCCGGTGACGCGTCTCGAGTCGATCATGGCGAAGCCGGAGTCGTTCACCCAGTACGCGTCGAAGGTCGTCGCCTCCGAGCCCCGGACGACGGACCTGTCGTGGCGCGTGTGGAAGGCGGCGGACCTCCACGACGACGAGTTCATGACCGCCCTCAAGATCATCCGGGCGCAGGCGAGCACGGAGCTCGGCTCGATCCAGCAGCACCGGATGGTGTACGAGAAGCTGGACAAGTCAAACGTCACCGGCCTCGACAAGGAGATCGTCGAGGGGATCCACAACGCGTCCGAGGACGGGAAGGACCTCGAGGCGATCTCGTTCTCGAAGAAGCGGGTGTGCGTCGAGGAGCTCCGGCACCATTACCAGATGAGCGCCGTCCTCACGCTCGACTCGACGTGGGACGAGAAGCGCCGCTGGGGCCACCGGTGGGCGACGGAGACGATGGAGGAGCTGTTCGCGATGAAGCCGGGCGAGCACGTCCTCGATGCGTTCAACATCGAGTTCCAGTCCCTCCTCGACAGCGCGACGTTCCTCGCCCTGATCGACCGGGTCGGCAAGTACCAGCTGGAGATGCAGCACCACTTCTACTACGGGCCGATGGCGCTCTCGATGCCGTACATGCGGTGGCTCGAGGAGTCGTACCACTTGGCGGCGGGGGAGACGCTCCTCCGGACGATCGGCGCGGCCTCCGTCCAGGACGCCGCGAACTTCGGCGTGGAGGACATGCAGAAGCGGATCAACATGTGGTACCCGCGGGGACTCGAGATGTTCGGTTCCGAGCTCGGCGGGATGCAGGTGAAGGGGAAGTTCAAGACCCTCACGAACAACGAGGCGCAGGCGCTCTACCTGGACGAGGTCGCCGGGAAGATGGAGGACATCAACCTCGCGATCGTCGCCGCCAAGGTCGGGTGCACCCGGGAGCAGGCGCGGCCGCACCTCGCCCGGATCCTCGCGGGGGAGACGGTCCACGGGCTCACGACGGCGGACCTCGTCAAGCAGCCGCACCGGCGGTTCTTCCGGATCCGAGGGCTCGCGGAGTACGGGGACTTCCAGCTCCCCGGCCGCCTCGGCGCGGGCGTCGGATACGTGTACCTCCCCTATGATCTCGATGGGAACCTCCTGACGCACAACGGGAAGCCGATCGAGCGCGAGGAGTACGAAGAGTACCTGCGGACGGTCCTCCCGCGGGAGTACATGACGAGCCGCCACTGGGACTTCGTGAGGCGCGACTTCCTGTACAACCCGACGTGGGGCGAGCCCGTTCGTGTGTCCGGCGCGTGGTAGGCGGCGGAAACGGATATAAGGCCGGATCGGAATTCGCCCGCGGGATCCTGGGGGGGTGCCGATGTCGCAGTGCCCGGTGTGTGGGAAGGCGTTGACGTGGGTCGAACAATACAAGCAGTGGTATTGCTACGGCTGCCAGGCGTACCGCCAGCCCGCCGTGCAGGCGGCGGCGCCGGGTTCGCAGCCGACGGCTCCCGCTGCGGTCGCGCCGCAGCCCGGGAGCCTCTGGTTCCAGAACTCCTACCGGATCCGGCGGAAAGTCCTCGCGATCGCCCAGCAGTACTTCATCGAGGACGGACAGGGCCGCCCGCTCGCCTACAGCCGCCAGAAGATGTTCCAGCTGAGGGAGGACATCCGCGTCTTCTCCGATGAGAACATGGCCCAGGAGCTGTTCCGGATCCAACAGACGAACTGGACGGACATGTGGGGCGAGTTCGTCGTCGTCGACTCCGCGTCGAACACGCGCGTCGGCTCGATCCGACGGAAGGCCCTCAAGTCGCTCGTGAAGGGCGAATGGGACCTGTTCGACCCGTACCAACGGCTCGTCGGTCAGATCAAGCAGGCGACGGGGCGCGCCCTCGTGCGGCGGTTCGTGCCGATGGGGCAGCTCGTGCCCGACAAGCTCACGATCGAGCTGAACGGCCAGCCCGTCGCGACGATCGACCAGCAGTTCAAGGTGATCGGGGACATCTGGGACATCAACGCGCAGTGGACGCCCGCGACCCTGGACCGGCGCGTCCTGCTCGCATGCGCCCTCCTGATGGGCATGATTGAGCGGCAGCAGGGCGGATGAGTCCGGCACCGGCAGCGATTTACCACGGCGCCGCGTTTCCCCCCGGTGGTGGCCACCCCTCCGCGCGACGTCCTCGAGACGGACATGGCAGCTCCCCCTCGCGAGATTGAGGAAGGATACCGGGGGCCGACGGCGATTCCTCCGGACCGCGTGTCCCGGGCGACCCGGGATGCGGCGCGGGTCGACGGACGGAACTTCTGGCGGAAGGTCGACGACCTGTTCTACTCCACCCTCAAGCACGCGGAAACCGCATTTCGGATCAACCTCGTGATCAACGGAATCATCATCGCGGTCGGGATCGCACTCATCGCGAGTTCAATCCTCTACAGCTGGGCGCGCGGGCTCGACGTGTTCTCCGTCGCGTTCGCGACGATCGGCGTGGCGGACTTCGTCGCGCTGTTCTTCTTGAACCCGCAGGAACGGATTCACCAGAACATCGGGAACCTTGTCCAGATCCAAATCGCGTACCGCACGTACCTGTCCCAACTGGAGTCGATCTCGGACTACGACTGGCAGCAATACACCCGCGGGAATCGTTCGTTGGAGGACGTCCAGCGGACCGCGGCGGCGCTCGGGACGGTGAGCGGAGAGGCGATTCGCGCAATCCAGCGGTACATCGAGGGGGACGAGGGGACGGCTCCCGCGAAGTCCCCGGGCCCGTAGTGCTCCCGGCGGGATTTGAACCCGCGTCAAAAGCTCGAGAGGCTTCTATCCTTGACCGGGCTAGACTACGGGAGCGCGGGCGGCGCTACCGCCAAGGCCGGCATAAACCTTCCTCCGCATCCGGCGGCCGTCGCAGTCTTTAAGCCGCCCGAGACCGTCGCACGCCCGTGCGACTCGTGTACTGCCCCTCGTGTCGCGAGGTGACCCTCCGATCGCGGTTCGAGCGGGACGTGTGCGAGCGCTGCGGCAGCCGCGCCCGACCGATCCGCGTCGCGTACCCGTGGCAGTACTTCGCGGGGGTCGCCTCCGTGCTCGCCGGGGCCGTCTTCCTGATCCTCCCGCAGGTCGCCGGCGGATTCCCGTGGGCGCCCGTTGTCGCGACCCTTCCGCAGCGGCTCGTGTGGCTCGTCCTCTTCGTCGGCGTCGGGCTGTACTTCTCGAGCTGGGGCCTCCGCGTGATGAAGGGCGCAGCCCTCGCGCGCGGCGCGGAGCTGTACCCGGAGGCGGACCCGTGAAGGCGGTCCTCGCGCAGCTCGGGCCGGCGGTCGGGAAGAAGGCCGAGAACCTGGAGAAGATGGAGAAGGTCCTCTCGCAGGCCGAGGCAGACCTCGCCCTCTTCGGGGAGCTGTACCTGAGCGGGTACATGGCCCGCGACCGGATCCCGCGCCTCGCGGAGCCGATCGACGGGCCGAGCGTCCGCGCGGTGCAGGCGATGGCAGCGGAGCACGGGACCCACATCGTCTTCGGGATGCCAGAGAAGGCGGCGAAGGGCCGCACGCTGTGGAACACGTCCGTCCTGGTCGCCCCGGACGGCCGGACGTGGGCGTACCGGAAGATCCACCTCGCGAACTTTGGGCCGTTCGAGGAGAACGTCTGGTTCGGCCGCGGGTCCGACCTCGTCCTCGCGGACACGAAGGTCGGGAAGATCGGCCTCCTGATCTGCTACGACCTCTTCTTCCCGGAATTGTCGAAGGCCCTCGCGCTCCAGGGGGCGGAGGTGCTCGCCGCGATCTCCGCGGGGCCGCACACGAGCCGGCGGTTCTTCGACGCGATCCTGCCCGCGCGGGCGATCGAGAACACCGTGTACGTGCTATACGCGAACCTCGTCGGCACGGAGCTGAACCAGGTGTTCTCCGGTGGCACGCAGGCGTGGGGGCCGCGGGGCGAGGACCTCGGGCGGGCGAAGGACCACCGCGAGCACGCGCTGGCGGTGGATGTCGACCTGCGCGCCCTCGACGCCGCGCGCGAGTTTCGTCCGACAATCCGCGACACCCGCCCGGAATTCTTCGACGCGATCCGGCGGCTCTCCGAGGGCGGACGGGGCAAGTAGACCGAAGGCTTTATTACACCGCCTCGGTTCGGAGCCCTTCCCGAACCCGTGAATGATGAGGTTCGCAAGAACCGAAGGAGGTCGATCATGGCGAAAGCGATTTACGTGCGCTTCGAGGCGCCGAAGGAGCTCATCGACAAGGCGTACCAAGTCGTCGAGCTCGCCCGCGACAGCGGGAAGCTGCGGAAGGGGACGAACGAGGTCACGAAGCTCGTGGAGCGCGGGGACGCGCAGTTCGTTGTGATGGCGGAGGACGTGGAGCCGCCCGAGATTCTCGCCCACATGCCCCTCCTCTGCGAGGAGAAGGGGATCCCGTACTCGTACGTGCCGAGCAAGCAGGAACTCGGGGTCGCGGCGGGCCTCGGGAAGGCGACCGCGTCGTGCGCGATCGTCGACCCCGGGAAGGGGAAACCGATGATGGACGAGCTCGCGGCGAAGGTCCGCGCGCTGAAGAAGTGAGGGTCCCGATGGCGGAAGAGGAAGGCATCCCCGCGGAGGTCGTCGAGGTCGTCGGCCGCACGGGGATGACGGGCGAGGCCGTGCAGGTCAAGGTCCGCGTCCTCGACGGGCGGGACAAGGGGCGGATCATCACGCGGAACGTGAAGGGCGCGGTCCAGCTCGGGGACATCCTCATGCTGCGGGAGACGGCGCGGGAAGCCCGGAAGCTCAGCGTGAGGTGAGGATGCCCCAGAAGCGCATGTGCTCGTTCTGCGGGAACGAGATTGAGCCGGGCACGGGAAAGATGTTCGTCCGGAGGGACGGGACCGTGTTCTTCTTCGGATCCTCGAAGTGCGAGAAGAACCTCCTCAAGCTCGGGAGGGTGCCCCGCACGGTGCGGTGGACCCGCGCGGCAATCCAGGCGAAGGCGCGCGCCGCCGGGTTGGCGGTGGAGGAGGCGCGGTCGGAGGCCGCGATCGTCGAGGAGGTCGAGGAGGCGGCGGTGGAGTTCGCGATCCAGCTCCCGAAGGGGAAGGACATCCCGCAGGCGGTCCGCGACCTGATCGACCGGCGCCTCGGGCCCGGCCTCTCCGCGGGCGAGATCGGGAAGCGGTTCGCGGAGTTCTCGGAGTCCGAGGGGCTCCGCGGCGCGCTCGCGAACTGGTACGGGAAGCGGCACGCGAAGAAGAAGCTCGCCGAGGTCGAGCTGTCCGACTACGTCGCGTTCCTGGACACCGCGGCCGCGAAGAAGCTGCTCAAGGACTGGCTCGACGTGGAAGCGAAGAAGGAGAGGGCGGCGAAGGAGGCGTAGCGTGCGGGAGCGCACGTTCTGCCTCGTGAAGCCCGATGGCGTCCAACGGGGACTCGTCGGGGAGATCATGAAGCGATTCGAGAACCGCGGCCTCCAGCTCGTCGCCCTCAAGATGGTCCGGATCTCCCGCCAGCTCGCGGAAGAGTACTACGCGGAGCACGTGGGCAAGCCGTTCTTCCCGGGGCTCGTGGACTACGTGACCTCCGGTCCGGCGGTCGCGATGCTGTGGGACGGAGACAACGCGGTCGCGATCGTCCGCAAGATGATGGGGGCGACGGACCCCGTGAAGGCGGAGCCCGGGACAATCCGCGCGGACTTCGGGCTGAACATCGGGCGGAACGTGATCCACGGGAGCGATTCCGTCCAGAGCGCGAACCGCGAGGCGGCGCTGTTCTTCAAGCCCGACGAGATCCACGCGTACGAGCGGGCGCACGACAAGTGGATCCACGGATGAGGGCCAAGGGCCAAGTTCGCGGTTGCTCGCCCCGTCTGTGTCGGTCATCGCCGTAGCCGAAAGCGCCCACGGCCTCCAGCGGCGCGGGACCGTGCATCTCACCGCCAAACGTTGAAATACGGTCCATCATCTGAAGGCGCGTCCATGGCTCACATCCGCCAGCCGATCGTCTCCGTGCTCGGCCACGTCGACCACGGGAAGACGAGCCTCCTCGACGCGATCCGCGGCACGACCGTCGCGTCCCGGGAGGCGGGCGGGATCACGCAGCACATCGGCGCGACGGAGGTCCCGATCGAGGCGATCCGGAAAGTGTGCGGCGACCTCGTGAAGGGGAAGTCCTTCAAAGTCCCGGGCCTCCTGTTCATCGACACCCCCGGGCACCACGCGTTCACGACCCTCCGCGCGCGAGGCGGCGCCCTCGCGGACTTGGCGGTGCTCGTCGTCGACGTGAACGAGGGGTTCCGCCCGCAGACCGTCGAGTCGATCAAGATCCTGAAGCAGCACAAGACCCCGTTCGTCGTGGCGGCGAACAAGATCGACCTCGTCCTCGGGTGGCGGAAGCACCCCGGCGCGTCCTTCGTGGTCTCCTCGAAGGACCAGCCGGACCACGCGGTCGCGGCCCTCGACGAGAAGCTGTACGGACTGGTGGCGAAGTTCTACGACCAGGGATTCTCCGCGGAGCGGTACGACAAGGTGTCGGACTTCACCGCCAACCTCGCGATCGTGCCGACGAGCGCGAAGCACGGGGAGGGCGTCCCGGACCTCCTCCTCGTCCTGATCGGGCTCGCGCAACGCTTCCTGGAGGAGGAGCTGCGGTCGGAAGGGGGCCCGGGGGAGGGGACGATCCTCGAGGTCAAGGAGGAGAAAGGCCACGGGACGACCCTCGACGCGATCATCTACAAGGGGACGCTGAAGCGCGGGGACACGGTCGTCCTCGGGAGCGCCGGGGCGCCGATCGTCGCGAAGGTCCGCGCCCTCCTGAAGCCGAGGCCGCTCGACGAGATCCGCGACCCGCAGGACCGGTTCGAGAGCGCGAAGTCCGTGACCGCGGCGGCAGGGGTGAAGATCGCCGCAGCGAACGTGGAGGGCGCGATCGCGGGCGGTCCGATCCGCGTCGTCGTGGGGGATCCTGCCCCGGTCGTGGCGGAGGTCGCGAAGGAGACGTCCGTGCAGGTCGAGACCTCCGAGGAGGGGCTGATCGTGAAGGCGGACGCCCTCGGCAGCCTGGAGGCGCTCGCGTTCGAGTGCAGGACCCTCGGCATCCCGATCCGGACCGCGCGGATTGGTCCCGTGTCCCGGCGGGACGTCGTCGACGCCGCCACAATCCCGAACCCCCTCCACCGCGTCGTCCTCGCCTTCAACGTCGGCTTCCTGCCGGACGCGGACCGCGAGCTCCTGGAACGGCCGGAGGTGAGGGTCCTCGCGAACGACGTGATCTACCGCCTCCTCGAGGAGTACGGGGCGTGGGTCGAGGAGAAGAAGCGGGAGCTCGAGGCGGCGTCCCGCCAGCAGCTCGTGTACCCGGGGAAGATCCTCCTCCTGGCGGACCACGTGTTCCGGGTGAGCAAGCCCGCGGTCGTCGGCGTCCGCGTCCTCGCGGGCCGCGTCCGCCCGGGCCAGGCGCTCATGCGGGACGACGGCCGCGAAATCGGGCGGATCAAGTCGATCCAGTCCGAGGGGAAGAGCCTCCCGGAGGCGCGGACGGGGCAGGAGGTCGCGATCTCGATCGACGGGGTCACGGTCGGCCGCCAGATCGAGCCCGGGGACGTCCTGTTCAACGTGATCCCGGAGGCGGACGCCCGCGCCCTCGGGGCGCAGACCCTCTCCGGGGACGAGCGGGAGGCGCTCGACGCGATCCTCGCGATCCGTCGCCAGGAGGACCGGTTTTGGGGGATGTGACCGCGCTCCAGCGCCAACTGCCGACCCGCCACATGTGCAAGGACTGCGACAAGTGGTACGGCCAGGAGGACGACGAGTACGGCCCGTGCTCGTACAAGAACCTCCGGAAGGAGAAGAAGTACCTCACGTACGGATACCACGAGTGCGACGAGGACGCGGAGCTCCGGCTCCGGGTGGAGCGATTGGAGCGGCGTTCCTGACGTCACGAACGCTCGACCCACACTGGGGTCAGAATCCGCTCAGGACCGTCGCGGGAACACCCCGTCGAAGCCGCGGTCGAAGGAGACGATCGCCTCCGCCTCGAGATGGCGCGCGACGACGACGGAGATCCAGTCCGTCATGCTCAGCTCCCGCTCTCGATAGCGGCGGAACTCCCGCCACGCTTCCTCCCACTCCTCCTCTGTCACATGGTGCATCGGGAACACGGGTGAGCCTTCTCGCGACAGTCGGACGAGGTCGCCCACGCCGACCGCGGCCGAGTGGCGGTGGGTCCGCACGAGGACCGCCGTGACGGCTTCCGCGAACACGAAATCCGTCGTGTGGGCCGCCGCCATTCCACCCCTCAGGATCTCCGTGAACAGCTCCACGGCGCGGTCGTGGTTCGTGTCCCGGAGGCTCTTGAGGGCGACGAAGAACGAGGTGTCGACCAGGACGGTCATCGCTTCCGCCGTCCCTCATAGACGAGGCGATCGATGTCTCGCCAGGAAGTGGCTCCCCAGTCCTCCGCCGACGCGGTGACCTCCCGGAGGACCTTCTGCCACCCCGGCACCGGGTAGCGCGCCCCCATGAGTCGGGCAATCAGATCCCCCGGCGAGTCGGACGCCGCGTCGAGGCTCAGTTCGAGGACCTGCTCCTTTGTGAGCCGATGTCCGAGGAGGGTGAGGCGTGCCTGGAGCTTGTCGAGCGTCCCCTTCCCCCGCTCGGTGAGCTTGACGCTCGTCGCGGCCATCGCCATGGGTAGAATGTTCTACCGATTATACTTTTCCATCCGACGACCGAGGTGCGCCCTCGGCCCGACGAGCTGCGGTAAGCCTTAGGCTTGAAGGACGGTTCCCATCCCGGGTCTCATGGCAGGCACCGTGCACGTCCGTCGGCTCGCGCGAGGGGACATCCCGTGGGCGATCGGGCTGACGGACACGGAGTCGTGGGGCTACACCGCCGCGGACTTCGAGCGGCTCCTGTACCTAGAGCCGGAGGGCGTGCTCCTCGCGGAGGCAGGCGGAGAGCCCGTGGGAATCACCGCCACGACGACATACGGGAAGCTCGCGTACCTCGGCGCCGTGATCGTCGATCCGCGATGGCGGGGGAAGCACGTCGGTGAGGCCCAGATGAGGGCGTGCCTCGACTTCCTCGGGGACCGCGGCGTGCTCAGCGTGCGGCTGAACGCGTACCGGAACGTCATCCCATTCTACGAACGACTCGGGTTCCGATCCGAGTTCGAGAACCACCGGTACACAGGGCGGCACGAAGGCCGCGTCGCGCCCGGGGTGCGGCCGATGCGAGCGGACGATCTGGCGGCGGTCGGGGAACTCGATGAACCGCTCTTCGGTGCGGACCGGACCCGCCTCCTGCGGCGGCTCCTCGAGGAATTCCCGCGGACGTCCCTCGTCGTGGACGACGACGGCGATATCGTCGCATTCGCCTTCGGGAATACGTCCGCGGAAACGTGCGAGATCGGCCCGTTCGTCGCCTCCCCGAAACGTGCCGTCGACGCGGAGAACCTCCTCCTCGCGATGTTCGCGACTGTGGACGGACCGTGCGCGTTCTCCTTGCCGGCGGTGAACGAGACGGGCATCGCCGCCGCGCGCCGGATGGGACTCCAGGAGGCGTTCCGGACGATGCGGATGGTGCGGGGCTCGCCCGACTTTGGCGGCGACCCGCGGGGAGTCTTCGGGCTTGCGGGCCTGGAAAAGGGGTGAGCCTCGATAATCGCCGCAAAACAGTGAAATAGGGAGAGCGATACGCGGCCGCCATGAGCGAACGCCGACTACTGGCACTCCTCGCGCTCCTCATCGGACTTCTGGCGGCGCTCCTGCTCCTCCTTGGCCTCCGACTCCCCCGGAGCAGCGAGCCGTTCATGGACTGGCTGGGCAAGATCGCGATCGACGGCGTCCTCGGGCTCATCGCGATCGGCGGGTCCCTCCTGATCTACGGGGGCCAGCACCGCGCGGGCGGGATCATCAACATCGTGATGGGCATCGTCGTCCTCCTGATTGCGAGCACGACCGCCGGCCTGCTCCTCATCTTCAGCGGGATCCTCGGCCTCGTGGCGGCGGGGACGTTCCAGCAGTACCGACCACGGTGAGAAAGGATAAAGGCACGAAGGCCCCATCGGCGGCGGGACCATGGCGGAAGAACGAATCCGGACGTACGTGCGCGGGTTGGACGAGCAGCTCCAGGGTGGGATCCCTGCGGGCCACGTCGTCCTCCTCGCAGGCAAGCCGGGGACGATGAAATCCTCCCTCGCGTTCAACATGCTGTACCACAACGCGAAGAACGACGGCCGCGGCGGCGTGTACGTCACGCTCGAGCAGAGCCGGGAATCCCTCCTCGCGAACATGGGCGGCCTCGGGATGGACCCGACGGGGCTCGAAAAGAAGCTGAGCGTGCTGGACCTCTCCCTGATCCGGAAGAAGCTGAAACAGCTGTCGAACAAGTCGTGGATCGAGGTCTTCAAGATGTACATCGACAACCTCGACAAGACGGTCGACATCGGCGTCCTCGTGATCGATTCCCTCCCTGTCCTCGAGGTGATGGGGAAGTTCGAGGACCCGCGGGACGAGCTCTTCCGGCTGTTCGAGTGGTTGCGGGACCTCGGGATCACGTCCGTCCTGATCGCGGAGATGGAGCAGGATTCCGACAAGTTCGGCGCATACGGGGAGGACTTCCTCTCCGACGGGATCCTCCACTTGGACCTGCGGCGCGAGGACCGGAACGTGAACCTGTACCTGAGCGTCGTGAAGATGCGGAAGACCGCGCACGGGCGCGGGTACTTCCCGCTGATCTACGATGAGGGCGGGTTCGAGCTCGTCGTCCACTAGAAGATCCGCGGCCCGATGAACTGCCACACAATCAGGCTCAGGATCATGAGCGCGAACGCGTACGAGACGTTCTTCACGACCCGCTCGCGGGCATCGACCTCCATCCCGCCCTTGAGCTTCGCGATCAGCGCGTGAAGCCCGTCGCGGAAGATGTACCCGCCGTCGAGGGGCACCGCCGGGAGCGCGTTCGTCATCCCGAGCATCAGGTTCAGCCAGAAGAGCCAGTACGTGATGTTGGCGAGGATCCAGAAGCCGTCGCCGAGCCCCGCCAACGGTCCGTGGACCTCGTAGAACTGCGTCGCGAGCCCCTGCATCGGCTGGAGCCCCGTGAACGGGAGGGAGATGTACGCGATCGTCGATTGGAGAAGGCCGCCAAACTCGTCCGCGCCGCCAATCGGGTGGAAGTACGCAGTCGTGAGGCGCGCAGGGAACGCGGTCACCCCGAGGAAGCCCTTCCCCCGGCGGGACTCGTCGCCCGTGAAGTTGGCGGCGTCGCCCAAGACGACGCTCACGCTCACGTTGCCCGCCATCCCTTTGGCGGTGTAGTTCACGGGGACCGTCTGCCCTGCGACCGTCCCGGACATCGCGTCGACGAAGGCCAGCACGTCGGGCGTCGGCGTGTTGTTCACCGCCAAAAGGATCATCCCGGGCCGGATGCCGACGCCCTCCGCAGGGCTGTTCGCGGTCACCCCGGAGATCCCGACGCCCTGCGCGACGGGCGACACGCTCCCCATGAGGACGACCGAGAAGACGAACGCCATCGCGAGGGCGAACAGCAAGTTGACCGCAGGACCCGCGGCGAACAGCCGGGCGCGCTCCCGCCGGGGCATCGCCTTCATCTCCCCCTCGTCCGGCTCCACGAACGCGCCGACGGGGACGATGAAGAACAGGAGGCCCAGAGAGTTCAGCCGAATCCTCGACACGCGCGCGAGGATCCCGTGGCAGAATTCGTGCACGACGATCGCGACCGCGAGCGCGAGGATCCCGTACCAAATCGGGATGAGCGGGTTCAGCCCGGGAATCCCGAGGAGCATCTGCGGCGTCGGTTCCCGGCCCGGGGGGATGCTCACGACGAGGACCGCGAGCCACAGGAGAAGGGCGGTCATCGCGACCATCGCGATTCCGACGAGCACAATCGAGAGGTCCCCAAACCACCGCCAGAACCGACGGCGCTGCGCGAGCCGGTCGAGGAACGCGCGCCCCTTCCCCGTCTTCCACATCAGGAAGGGGCCCATGAGCGCGAGGCCGAACGTCTCCTCCGCCGGCTTCGCCTCCCCCTCCGCGGGCTTCTCGACCTTCCCCGTGCGGTGAAGGATCCAGAGGAAGGCGAGCCACGCGAGGACGAAGACGAGGAAAATCAGGAGGTCTTCGAGGAGCATCGGACGCCCTTCTTATTCGAGAGGCGTATTTCAACTATTTGGCGACAAGTTCGCGGTTCCACACCTCGTCGGGGACCTCGTCGTACACGAAGGCCTCCTCGACGGGCTTCGGCTTCCCGTTCGCCGCGAGCTCCTTGATCACGAGCGTGCGCAGGATCCAGTAGTGGATCCGCCACAGCTTCCCCTTCTTGATGAAGACCTCCTCCTGCCGCGTGGACAGGAGGCCGGCCTCCTCGAGCATGTAGAACACGTCGCGGTCGTCCGGGTCGAGGCGGTTGTCGATCACCTCGGATTCGTACCCGAAGAAGCTGAGGACGTACTCCGCGAGGGCACCGATCTCCTCGTCCGGCATCCCCTTGCCCACCGTCTGTCTCAGCGCTGAGCGCACTTCACTCTGGGTGACGATGGGCACAAACGCGTTCCTCTGCCGCGCGTGGGATATGAACGAAGCGGCTTGAGAATCCGGCCTGAGAATCAATAAGCCGAAAGCGCGTTCCCGGGGGCATGCACGCCATGCTGTACGTCACCGCCAAGGATATGACGGACGCCGCCCGGATCGCTCGCCATCTCCTCGACCGCCACCTGATCGCGTGCGCGAACATCTTCCCGGTCCGCTCCATCTATCGGTGGAAGGGGAAGGTCCAGGACGAGACGGAGGCGGTCGCGATCTGCAAGACGCGGAAATCGGTCATCCGGAAGGCCATTGCGGAAGCGAGGAAGGTCCACTCGTACGAGGTGCCGTGCATCGTCTCGTACGACATGGGGCCCGCGTCGGCGGCGTACGGCCGCTGGATCGACGCAGAGACCCGCCCATCGAAGCGAACGTGAAGCGAAGCAGGAGCGAAGGAGGCTCGCAGCGAAGCCCCGCACGATTAGCGGACGACGACGGAGGCGTAACCGACGGCGAGGCCCCGGTCGGAGGTGACCTCCGCGGAGTTCGCGTACTTCAGGACCTTCGCCTCCTTCGCGCCGAGCGCGTTGGCGGCGACGAGCATCGCGGTTACGGCCCCGTACCCGCACATCGTGATGTCGTGCTCGTGGACGGCGTCCTGAAGTCCCTTCGGGTCCAGCCGCTCGATGTGGTACAGCGCCTTCTCGTCCTGGCGGCGGGCGAACGTCGCGACGGATGTGCCGCGCGGCGGCATCTGCCCGTAGTTCGGACCGACGTGCGTGAAGTCGGAGGAGGCGATGATCACCGCGTCCTTGCCCTTCACGGCCTTCGCGACGGCCTCCCCGACTTCCTTTGCGACCTCCCACTCCTGGAACGCGAGCGCAATCGGGACGAACGTGATCTGCGCACGAAGGTGCTGCAGGAACGGGAGCTGGACCTCGATGCTGTGCTCCTGGCTGTGCGCTGCGGGGTCGGATTCGATGACGCCGCCAACGAGCGCCTCACCAATCGACCGGTCGTAGGCGACGGTCCCCAGGGGCGTCAGGTGATCCTCGGGACACAACGCGACCGGCGCGCCAATCCCATGATGGTTCGGTCCGAGGATCACGAAGTGTGCCGGGAGGCCATCGTCCGCCAAAGTCGCGTACGAGTGCGCCGCGATTGGGCCGGAGTACATGTACCCGGCGTGGGGGACGACGAGTCCGCGGATCCGGCGCGGTCCGGGCTTGATGGCGGGAACCTTCCCGGGACCGAACGGATGGCGATAGGCGGCCTCGAGCTGGCGGACGAGCGCCTCCTTGCTACCCGCGTAGAATGCACCTGCCACGGCGGGATAGCGTACGATGCGTATCCCTCGCGTCCGAAACGGTCGGGCTCTGGATAAAGATGCGGGTGACGGGACCGCCTATAGCTGGGCCTCGAAGTCGTCGATCGTCTGCGTGAACCCCTCGTCGCTCTCGATCTGTCCCCTCGCCTTCAGCACCTCGCGCGTGAGGAGCCAGTAAACGGTCGCGAGCGCGCGCCGTCCCTTGTTGTTCGTGGGGATCACGAGGTCCACGAACCGCGTGTCGTTGTTCGCGTCGCACAGCCCGAGGATCGGGATGCCGACGTTCATCGCCTCCCGCAGCGCCTGCTGGTCCGCCGCGGGGTCCGTGACGACGAGGACCGCGGGCTCCGTGAACTGCATCAGGTTCGGGTTCGTCATCGTGCCGGGGACGAACCGGCCCGCGAACACCTGCGCCCCGAGGGCCTGCGCGAACAGCCGCGCGGGCTTCTGCCCGTACTGCCGCGCAGCCACGATCAGGATCCGCTCCGGCGGGAACTTGGCGAGGAACTTCGCGGCGACGCGGAGCCGGGTGTCCGTCTGCTTGATGTCCAGCACGTACAGCCCGTCCGTCCGCACCTTGTAGATGAACGAGCGCATGCTCGCGCTCTTCTGCTGCGTGCCGATGTGCACGCCGCTCGTCAGGTACGTCTCCTCGGGGACGAGGAGGTCCTCCGCCGCCTGCCCTTCCGTTTCCACGCCTAGCCTCCCAGGTATTCCTCGATGCGGATCAATTCGTTCAGCTTCGCCGTCCGCTCGCCGCCCACCGCGCCCGTCTTGATCGCGAACGAGCCGAACGCGACCGCGAGGTGCGCGATCGTGTCGTCCGTCGTCTCCCCGCTCCGGTGGGACATCACCGTGCGATATCCCGCGTCCCTCGCGAGGGCGACCGTGCGGGCCGTGTCGGTCAGCGTGCCGATTTGGTTCGGCTTGATAAGGATTGCGTTCGCCGCGCCCTTCTCAATCCCCGTCCGCAACCGCTCCGGGTTCGTCACGAACAGGTCGTCCCCGACGATCACGCACGCGTCGCCGACGAACTCCGTGAGGCGCGCGTACCCGTCGAAGTCCTCCTGGTCGAGCGGGTCCTCGACGAGGGCGAGTCCGTGCGACTCCACGAGGCCCGCGACGTACTCGACTTGGCGCTCCGGCGTCAGCGAGCGGTCCTTGTACACGTACATCCCCTGGCGGTAGAACTCCGACGCCGCCATGTCGAGGGACGGCGAGCACGGGAAGCCGACCTCCTTCGAGACCTGCGCGCACGCCTCCACGAGCACCGCCAATGCGTCCTCGTTCGACAGCTTCGCGACCCAGGCGCCCTCGTCGCCCCGTCCGATCGCCTCGCCGGGGAGCCGCTTCGTCAGCATCCCCGCCACGGCCTTGTGGACGGCGGCGTTCGCGAACACGGCCCGCGAGGGGCTCGGGCTCTGCGCGAGGGTGGAGAACTCCTGGATGTCCGTGCCGCCGATCGCGTGTCGACCCCCGCCGATCACGTTCCCCAGAGGGAAGGGCAGCGTACGCCCCGGCCCGACGGACGCGAACATGGGCTGGCGCGCCGCGGCCGCGGCGGCCTTCGCCACCGCCAAGCTCGTCGCCACGGCGACGTTGCCGCCAATCCGCGAGAAGTCCTGGGTCCCGTCGACCGCATGAAGGAGCCGATCGACTTCCTCCTGATCCGATGCGTCGACGCCGCTCAACTTGGCGGCGATCACGTCCCGGAAGCGAGCAATCCCCTCGTCCACGCCGCCCTTCGGCCATGCGCGGACCTCGTGCGTACCCGTGCTCGCGCCGGACGGCGCGGCCGCGCGACCCACCACGCCGCCCACTCGGACATCCACCTCGACCGTCGCGTTCCCGCGGCTGTCCAGGACCTTCCGAATCCGCAGGGACTCAATCGCGGGCATGGAGGACCCGGGCCGAGGTCATGGGGGCGAGGCCGGTCTCGAACTCCCGCACGGCGATCGCCATGGCGTCGGCACCATTCGCGGGCAGCAGTGGCGGTGCGCCCATCGAGATCTGCAGCGCGCGGGCGCCGAGGATGCGGGCACGCTCAAAACGAGTGACGGACAAGGGTTTGTCCGTACGGGGGCCCCCCTATAAAGGTTTCCGAGATCCGCGCCTCGGGCGGAGCGCGATATCTATAATTAGGCCATGCCCCGTGCCGCCGCCAAAGGTGTCCCAGATGGCCGCCGTGAAAGGTTACTGCGTGAAATGCCGGACCAAGCGCGAGATCAAGGATGCGAAGAAAGTCACCTTGAAGAACGGGAAGCCCGCGATGAAGGGCAAGTGCCCGGTGTGCGGGACGGGCATGTTCCGGATCGGCGGCGGCTAGCCGCCCCCTTCTCCTTTCTTCCCGTACTCAGCCCTTTTATACGGCCGGAGGGCTAGGAGGCCCGGGATGGCGATGAAGGTTCCTGAGATCAAGGTCCCTCCCCCTGGACCAAAGGCCCGCAAGGTGTTGGCGCGCGACGAGAAATGGATCGCGACCACGACGAAGGCGAGCCCGCTCGTCGTGAAGCGTGCCTCCGGCTCCGTCGTGGAGGACGTGGACGGGAACACGTACATCGACTTCACCTGCGGGGTGAGCGTGACGAACGTGGGCCACGCGCACCCCCGCGTGAACGCCGCGATCAAGGAGCAGGTCGACGCGTTCGCGCACTTCGCGGGCACGGACTTCTACTACGACGTGCAGACGCGGCTCGCGGAACAGCTCGCGGGGCTTGCGCCCGGACGGCGGCCGAAGAAGGTGTTCTTCGCGAACAGCGGCACGGAAGCGAACGAGGCCGCGATCAAGCTCGCCCGCTGGTCGACCGGGCGGCCGATGTTCCTCGCGTTCCTGAACGGGTTCCATGGCCGGACGATGGGCGCGCTGTCCCTGACCGCGAGCAAGGCGGTCCACCGCGCGCGGTTCCAGCCGATGATGGCGGGGACCGTCCACGTGCCGTTCGCGTACTGCTACCGGTGCCCGTACCAGCTCTCGTATCCGTCGTGCGACCTCCACTGCGCGAACGTGATCGAGGACCTGTACATGCGCACGGTCGCGCCGCCGGAAGACCTCGCCGCGATCTTCTTCGAGCCCGTCCAGGGGGAGGGCGGCTACGTTGTGCCTCCGCCGGGGTGGGTCGAGCGCGTCGAGAAAATCGCGCGCGACCACGACGTCCTCCTCGTCGACGACGAGGTCCAGTCCGGGATGGGCCGCACGGGGAAGATGTTCGCCGTGCAGCACACGAAGGCGGTGCCGGACGTGATCACGATGGCGAAGGCGCTCGGGTCCGGGATTCCCGTCGGTGCCACGATCTTCGACGCGCGGCTCGACTTCGGGCGGAAGGGCGTGCACTCGAACACGTTCGGCGGGAACCCCGTCGCGTGCGCTGCGGGACTCGCGACCCTCGAGGTCATCGAGCAGGACCATCTCATGGAGAACGCCGCGCGGCTCGGCGAGCGGATGCGGCGGCGGCTCGACGAGATGAAGGAGAGGTACGAGATCATGGGGGACAACCGCGGCGTCGGCCTGATGCAGGCGACGGAGTTCATCACAGACGCGGCGAGCAAGAAGCCCGCGCCGGACGCGCGGGACCGGATCCTGCAGGACGCGCTGAAGCACGGACTCGTCCTCCTCTCCGCCGGCGCCTCCGCGATCCGCTACATCCCCGCGCTGAACATCCCGGACGAGTTCCTCGACGCGGGCCTCGACATTCTCGAGGGCGCGATCCGGCGGGCGGCGAAGTAGCCGGGGATACCCTTTTACGGCGCCGCACCCGTATGCGGTCCAGACCCTTCGAGGATTGAACCAATAAGGGTATGGGGCCGCGGGATGAGTAGGAGGCGCATGGACGGGGGGACGGGCGTTCGCCGCCACTTCCCCGGGAGACCCCTCACCCGATGGGCGGCCCTCCCGCTCGCCCTCCTCGCCCTCGCGGCGCTCCCCCTCGCGGCCGCCGGACCCGGGCCCGTCCCGTTCGACACGGAGGGCCCCTCGGTCATCGGTTTGGCGGTGAACTCCAACCCCGTCGTCCCTGACCCCGTGATCGTGAGCGCGATCGCGATCGACAACGCCTCCGCGATCGCGAACGCGGAGTTGTTCGTGGACATGCCGGGCCTCGACGGCTCGAGCTTCTTCCGCATGCGGCCGGACGACTTCGCGTGGGACGCGACCATGGAGACCGTCCTGTGGGTCGGCCCGTACAGCACGTTCAGCCTCGGCCTGGCGCCGGGTCCGCACCTCTTGTTCGTCCACGCGATGGACGGGTTCGGGAACTGGGGGCCGTACGCGACCCTTGCGGTCTACCTCGGGGACCCGAGCACGACCGGCCCGGGCGTCGTCTCCCTGGCGGTGAGCCCCGCGGACCTCTCCCTCGGCGGCGCGCTGACGGTCGAGGCGACCGTGTTCGATCCGTTCAAGGGCATCGTCGAGGCCGCCGAGATGTTCCTCGACGTCCCCGGCCCCGATGGGACGGGCATCCGGATGGCGGCGCGCGACGGTGCGTTCGACACCCCCGCAGAGGCGGTCACGCGGTCCGAGGTCCCGGACCTGCCGGCGGGAGAACACGGCGTGTACGTCCATGGGATGGCCCGCGGGCTGTGGGGCGCGCCGGTCGCCGGGACGTTCCTCGTGCGGGCCCCCGCCTTCGCCCTCCGCCTCGTCGCGGATACGTCCACGCCGGGCCCCGAAGACCTCGTCACATACGCGGTGGAGTTCGAGAACCGGGGGAACGAGAACGCGACGTCCGTCACGATCGACCTCATTCTCCCCATAGGGATGGCATACGTGGACGACACGGTCGTGGACGCGCAGGGCGTCCGCCTGGCCGGGACGACGTACGGGTTCATGGACGTCCCGCCGGGGCCCCGATCGTTCACGGTCCGCGCGCAGGTCGCGGCCTCCGCGACGGACGCCCTTCCGCTCGACGCGGCCGCCATCCTCACGTTCACGAACCTCGGGGGCCACGCCTTCCTGCCCGTGTCCGCGAACGTTGCGGGGACGGTCGTCGCGCCGGAACTCGCGATCACCCTCCGCGGCCCTGCGGAGGCATTCCCCGGGGAGACCGCCCTCCTGAGCATCCGGATCGAGCACACCGGCGTCCGAACGATTCCGGCGGTCGACCTCACCCTCGCCCCCTCGCCCTGGACGACGATCCTCTTCGACACGGCCGCGTCCGCGGGAGGCGTCGCCCGCGGCACCGGCGTCTGGCGGTTCGCAAACCTCGCCCCGGGTGCGCACGGGTTCGACGTCACCCTCGCGATCGCCGCGGAGGTCGCGGATGGCCAGCGGGTGACGCATGCGATCACCGCCTCGTACTCGTCCCGCCTCGGGGCGCCCGCAGCCACCGCCTCAGAGACCGCGTTCACGGCGGTGCGGCCCGCCTTCACCGCAATCCTCGGACCGGACCGGACCTCCGTGACGCGAGGGGACCGGATCACGCTCCGCTTCGAGTACACGAACGTGGGTTCCGTCGCCGCGGAGACCGTGCGGGTCGGCGTGACCCTGCCGTCCTCCCTCGCGCTCGTCGGGGGCGATCCCCCCTCGTGGTCCGCTGGGGACCGCCACGCGTGGCTCCGCACGGACGTCGGGCCGGGCGCGGACCATGTGTCCGTCGTCGTCGAGGCGCGCATGTCTGGCCCGATCGCAGTCGCGTTCGACCTCGTGTACACGAGCCCGAACGGCGCGGAGCTCGGCCGCGTCGCCGCCTCGGCGGAGCTGACGGTCGGGAAGCCGCCGCCCTCGCCCGCGCCCCTCGTCGTCGGGGTCTCCGTGACCGCCGCGTCCCTCGGCCTCGCGGCCGCCGCCGCGACGGAGCGGGGGAAGACCGCCCTCCTGTTCACTTTCGTTCCGCTCTACTCGCGCCTCCAGAAGGAGAAGATCCTGGACCACGAGACGCGGGGGATGATCCGCGGGTACATCCTCGCGAACCCCGGGGACCACTACAACTCGATCAAGGAGGCGCTCGAGCTCCCGAACGGGACCCTCGCGTACCACATCCAGGTCCTCGAGAAGGAGATGCTCGTCCGGTCCGTGAAGGACGGGAAGTTTCGGCGGTTCTACCCGTTCGACATGCGGATGCCGGAGGGCGGAGAGCCGACGAAGATCCAGCGGGTCGTCCTCGACCTGATCCGCGCGAATCCCGGGATCACGCCGCGGGACGCGGCGGCGCTCCTCGGACTGACGTCGAGCACCGTCTCCTACCACCTGGAACGGCTCGCGGGGCTCGCGCGGATCGAGTACCGCCGCGAGGGAATTTCCAAGCGGCTGTATGTAAAGGGCGACCTCGTGCTCTGATCACGCTGCGAAGCGCCGGACCGGTTTCGCGAGGTGGCGGCGCGCGGACGGCGGCGGCTCGTACCAGCCCACCGCCAACGGCCTCCGCCCGGGGGCGAGGCCCAGGACCTCCATCTTCTCCAGATTGACCGTGCGCGGCGTTTCCCGCACGGCCCCGCAGATTCGGATCCGGTCCCAGGCCCGCAGCGCCCGGACCGCTCGTCGAAGCTGCTTCGAAGGCTCGTAGGCGGCACAGTCCACTTCGCCGCCGGCGCGACTGAGCCTGAACACCACGTGCCCGCCTTTGAGGACTTCTGGCGGTGACGCGACGTGACCCTCGATGACGACGGACGTCCGCGGAACGAGGGGGAGGTCCTGCGCCCGGACCAGATGGTCGTCCGTCCCCTGGTTCGTCTCGAAGAGGAGCCACCGCTCGACGGGTTCCGTCCGGAGGGACGCGAGGGCGCGGGGCAAATCCTCCGGGACGTCCCCGCGAATCCCGCATAGGACGGGGCAGGGAGACCGCGGCGCGAGCACGACGTGGCGGTTCTCCGCGTCGTAGTTGTTGAACGTCGACGGGAACCGGCGGTCCATCTCGACGACAGAGGCCTCGTCGACCTCCCGCGGCGTCCCCCACCGCGACGGCTCCCGGTACGCGAGGACCTCGTACGTCCGGTCGCGGGGCCGCCAGCTCGCCGCCGCCAACGCCCCGATCCGGCCGCGACCGTCCTTGTACCCGCGGACGCGGCCGCACCCCTCCGCCGCCGCCAACGCCTCCTCGATCGAGACGATCCGCCGGACCGCGCGCCAGTACAATGAGGGCGAGGGGCGCCGCCAAAGGAGGGCGTACCCCGGATGCGTCGTCGGGTCGTCGAAGGCGGACCATCGCTCGAACACCCGCCGGACCCGCTCTTCCATCGCATCGTCGACGCTGGCGGGGGTTCCCCTGGGAAAAGCGTGGACGGGCCGGCCGTCCATCTCACCGATGACAAAGGGCGCTCCCCGTCCCCGACCGAACCTCACGTACAGCGCCCCATTCCCTCGGGTCTTCCACGGAACGTTCGGGTTCAGCCGGACGAGGCGGGGGTAGCCTAGGAGGTCGTAGTCTTCGAACTCGCGCACGAACTCTGTCGCGAGAAAGGTCGTGCAGAGCCCGCGGCGGGAGTCAGTGTCGTCAAATCCGAGATGGACCACGGTCGGGAGAGGGCGAAGGGGCTCAAGGCCCTTGCGGGCGAGCGCTCAGCCTCAGCGCCAGGAAAGGAAAAGAGAAGAGGGGGGCCGAAGCCCCGGTTCACATCGTGGCCGGCACGAGCTTGTTCCGCCCGATGATGTAGCCGACCCCCGCCAGGATGCTCCCGACGAGGCCCAGGATCGCCCCGATGATCAGCCCCGCGATCGCCGCAAGGATCGAGTTGAAGTTCGGGGGCGTCCCGCCGCCGATCGCGGCGACGAGCGCGGCAACCGTGAGGTACACCATCACGAAGACGAGCACCACGCCGATCAGGCCGAGGATACCGCCCGCCATCGCGAGGCCCTTGCCCGCCCCGGTCGTGACCTTCATGGGCATGATGATGACGCCGATCCAGGTCAGCAGCCCGGCCACGAAGCTCAAGAGGAGACCGGTCGCGAGGGCGTTCAGATAGGCCGCGAGGTCTGTCGGCGGGGTGAGCAGGAAGAGCGACGGCGTCATCACCCACGCGACGATACCGATGATGAAACCGACCATGATTAGCGCGAACCCCGCACCGATCGTACCCTTCGCTCCAGGATACGACCCCGCACCGGTCAGCATAAGGATGCCCCCGATCGCGAGGATCAGCGTGCCGACAAAGCCGAACCCACCGAAACCGATGAACGCGCCGAGGATCAGGCCAATGCCCGCCACAAGCAGGCCCGTCTTCATCTTCCCCGTGTTCGGGCTCTCCATGGGCATCGGCATGGGAGGCATTGGGGGCGGCGGCGGCATTGCCATCGACACGTTCACGACGGAAATCTTTCCACTGGACACTCCGGAAACCCGACTGGAAGTCAAGGTACCCATCCTCCCACCGGCACTGGGAGAAGGTTGCTTAAACCTTTTGGGAGGCTCGAGGGGCCCTAACCTCCGGGGGTTTTCGGGCGGAGGTCCGGTTGGGAGCGTCCGAGGGGCCTTGCCGCCGTCTACGTGAACTCGTCGTGGGAGACCACGACGAGGATCAGCGCGACGAGGGAGAGGATGCTCGCGATTCCCCACGGGCCGAGCGCGAAGAGCCCTAGGATGGAGCCGGTCAGGGCGAGTCCCCACATCCTGCGCCGAAGCGCCATGATGCCGCCCACGAGGGCAAAGATCGAGAACACGGAGACGATGATCCCGCAAATGAGGAAAAGGGTTCCCAGTATGCCCCCGACGAACGGGAGGAAGGAAAAGAGGCCCCCGACGAGGATGAACGACAGCGCAAGACCGACGAGCCCCAAGACCCCGGCGATGATGAGGAGCACCCCGGCGGCGACGGGCACCCCCGTCCTGGGCTTCACGGGCATGTACATCGGCGGCGGTCCATAGATGGGGGGAGGCGCTGGCGGGGGAGGCGGCGCTGCGGGGGAGTCCATGTCCGCTCGAATACTCGGATTATTATTTAAGTCTGGCGAAGAAAGCCGCGGCCTCAGTACTCCCCGAGCGTTCCCGCGATCCGCGCGCCCCGCTCGAGCCGCTTGTAGATCCAGTAGCCGACGATCGGGGACACAATGCCGAAGGCGACGACGATCAGGATCTCGGCCCCCATCCCGAGACCCAGCTCGGGCTCGGCCCCAATCAAGAGGGACCGGAACGCGTCCACGCAGTAGCTGACGGGCAGCCACTTGCTCACGCCGTCGACGATGAGCGGGGACACCTGCCGCAGGGCCGCGAAGGGGAAGAACTGGGCGGAGAAGATCATGAAGAAGAACTGGAGGCCGTTCACGAGGAGCTGCGCGGTCTCCTTCAGCTTGATCGTGACGCCGGCGAAGATGAAGCCCATGCCGAGGAACCCGGAGATCGAGAACAGGAGGACGAGGAGGGCCAGGCCCACGTTGGCGGTGGGCAAGCCCCCGACGACCGCGCCGACGAACACAATCGCCATCACCGCCATTGCGCCGGACCAGAGGAGGATCGCGAACACCCGCGCGACGAGGGAGCTCACCTTGCTCGCGGGGGACAAGTAGAGGGACTCCAGCGTGCCGCGGGTCTGCTCCTCCCGAATTGAGAACCCGATCTCCCACAGGGTGAAGGACAGGAACAGGCCGACGATGAACCCGTACACGACGGTCGCTCCGAGGGCCTGCTGCCCGGCGGCCGGCGATGCCCGGCCCCCGGGCGTGAACGCGAGGGAGGCGAACAGGAACATCGCGATGATCAGGAAGATCTGTACGAACAGGGCTACGAACGCGACGGGATACCGGGAGAACTCGACGATCTTCTTCTTCGACATGTCCCAGAAGCTGATCGCGCGGTTCCGGAGGTCGAATCGGGAGAGCCCGACTCCGCGGTGCACGGTCTCGCTAATAGTGGCCCACCCCCTCCTTCCGCCGGAGCCGGCGCTCCGTGACCTCGAACACCTCGTAGCCGAGGAGCGGGACGATCAGGGCCATCGCGAACAGGACCGCGAGGCTCCCGTACGCGGATCCGTAGAAATAAGAGATGTCCAAGATCGACGCGCGGACCGCGTCCGTCATCACGGTCGGCGGGAAGAGCCCGGCGACTCCCTGCATGATCGGCGGCAGCAGCGTGATCGGGTAGAAGACGCCCATCAGGAAGGCGAGGACCCACTGGAGCACCTGGATCACGGAGTCCGCCTCCTTGATCTTCATGATGAACGCGCCGAACATGAACGAGAGGCCCCAGAGGGGGAGCAGACCCAGGGCGAGGAACGCCAGGGCGGTCGCGACCCCCCGTTCGAAGGGGTTCACCTGGAAGATGAGGCTCCCGAGGGCGATCGCGATCACGAAGGCAATCATCGCGCGCACGAACGCGTACGTGGTGACGCCCGCGAGGACCCAGATCCGGCGGGCGGGCGCCAGGGCGAGGGACTCGAGGGTTCCCGTCTCCTGCTCCCGGCGGACCCAGTAGCCGATCAGCCACAGCATCAAGCTGACGACCGTGAACGTGGAGGCGCCGATCAGCATGTACAGGCGGAAGTTCGTCGTGCACCGTCCGCTGACCATCGTGTTCTCGCAGAAGACCGCCCCGGGGTCGACGCCCTGTTGAGACGCGACCGTCGTCCCGAGGAGGACGGGCATCGCCGCGAAGACGATCGGGAGGAGCGCCTCCATCAAGATCGCCCCTTTGTAGCGGGTGATGATCTTGATCCGGGCGACGAAGACCGTGCGGACGACGTCGGCCCTCGCCCGCCAGCCTGGCCGGCCGAGCCCGAACCCCCGGCTACCCGCGGCCGCCGCCATCCTTCCCCGCCTCCTTCACGACCTCCCGGGTGTCCACCGCCAATGAGCGCCCCGTCCTCGCGATGAACACGTCCTCGAGCGTGACCTCCTTCGGCTTGATGTACTCCAGGGACGCCCCGTTCCCGGTGACGGCCTCGATGATCCGCGGGAGGAGGAGGCGGCTGTTGTCGCACAGGACCGCCACCGTCGACCGTCCGCTGGATTCCGCCTGGACGACGACGTTCCGCACGCCGCGGATCCCCCGCAGCCGGTCCACCGTCGGCGCCGGGAACACGCCCTCGAGATGGACGGCATCCTCGTGGACGAGGGAGGACTTCAGCTCGTTCGGCGTGCCGAGGGCGATGATCTGCCCATGGTCGATGATCGCGACCCGGTCGCACAGCTCCTCGGCCTCGTGCATCAGGTGCGTCGTGTACACGATCGTCTTCCCCTGCTCCTTGTTCAGCGACCGGACGATCCGCCGGAGCTCCCGCGCGGTCGGGACGTCCATCGTGACCGTGGGCTCGTCGAAGAACAGGATCGGTGCGTCGTTCACGAGCGCCTTCGCGAACGCGAGGAGCATCTTCTGCCCGGAGGAGTAGGTCTCCACCGTGCGGTCCGCGAACTCTTCGAGCTTGAGGAGCGCGATCAGCTCCTCCATCCGCTTCCGGCGGACCTCCCTGGGCACATGGTACAGGGCGCCGAAGTAGTCGAGGTTCTCTCGGCCCGTGAGCTTCCAGTACAACCCGCGGTCGCCCATCAGCATGCAGCCGAGGGACGCGCGGACGAGGTCCTCGCTCTCCTCGATGTTATACCCGTTCACCCACGCGGTCCCGCTCGACGGCAGGAGGAGGGTCGTCAGGCACTTGATCAGGGTCGTCTTCCCGGCCCCGTTCGGGCCGAGGAGGCCGAAGTTCTCCCCCTCGTAAACCTCGAGGTTCACGTCCTTCAGCGCGTGGACCGTCCGCTTCCCCTTCTTTCCCTTCTTCCGCTCCTTCGTGACGAACGACTTCGAAAGGCCCTCCACGCGGATGATTGGCTCCATGAATGCGTCGTTCACGGGAGACTCCGTATTTAAGGTGATTGCGCAGGCGTGACCAATCGCGGACGGGAACCGCGCCGCTAGGTTCATCTCCGACCTCGCCCATCGAACGGCGGATGGCGAAGCGTTCCACGACGAAACGGACCGCCGCCAAACGCTCGCGACGCATCGACCCGGACCTCGAACGACTCAAGAAGGAAGTCGGGGCCCTCCAGGAAGCGGTCCTCAAGGTCCAGGACTACTTGCTCCGGACGAGCGAGCGGATCGACAACATCCTGGGCACGCTCAAGAACCACCGGGAGCTCCTCGTGAAGATGAACCAGCGCCTCTTCCAGGTCGGCACCCGCGAGCGGATCCGCATGGAGCTCGACATCATGAAGAACACCCTGTCGATCCTCGCGCTCAACGGCGCGGAGCTCGACGGGGAACTCGTCGCCGAAATCCAGGAGCTCCGCGACTCCACGGAGAAGGACGACATCGACGTCCCCGCCCTCCGGAAGTCGAAGGAACACTTGGACAAGCGGTTCCTCGGGGAGGTCAAGAAGCTGGAGCCCTCCGGGGCGTACCGTCCGAAGGAAAGACCTCGGAAGGACGTGCCCGGCTACGGATGACTACCGGTTGGAGGCAATCGCGGCGATCGCCTCCCGCACGAGTCGCGCCGCCAATAGGGCGGTCTGGCCATGGTCCCACCCGGGCGCGACTTCGTTGATGTCCATCCCGACGAGGTTCGGACCGAGGAGGTCGATCACCCGCTTGACCTGGATCGGCGTGAGGCCGAACGGCTCCGGGTTCCCGACGGCCGGTGCATACGCGGGATCGATTCCGTCCGTGTCGATCGTCAGGTAGATCTTCTCCGCGTCGACGGCCTTGAGAGCGCGCTGGACGGCCCGCTCGATCCCCTTGTCGTGGACCTCGTACGCGCTCACGTACGTGAGGTTCAGCCGCTTGAGGTCGTCCGCCTCCCCCGCGGAGAACGACCGGACGCCCATGTACACGACGTCGTCCACGCCGACGTGGTCCGCGATCCGGCGGGCGGAGCACGCGTGGGAGAACCGCTCATTCAGGTACTCGTCCCGGAAGTCGAGGTGCGCGTCGATGCCGAGGACCGCGATGTCCTTCCCAAACCCCATCACGGACGCGGGCGCGATGCTGTGCTCGCCGCCGAGGACGATCGGCACCTTCCCCTTGCGGACGAGGTCGCGGGACATCCGCCGGACGCCCTCGACCATGTCTTTCGTCGGCCCGTACTCCTCCGTGTTCCCGACGTCGCAGAACTTCACGTCGGCGAGGTCCATCCCCCGGTCCATCAGGTACGACTCGAAGTTGTACGAGGCCTCCCGGATCGCGTTCGGCCCGAGGCGGGAGCCGGAGCGGAAGGAGGCCGTGCGGTCGTAGGGGACGCCGTACAGGACGATGTCGGACTCGTCGAGCGTCGCGTTCGCGTCCGCGAAGAGGAGGGACGAGGGCATGGTGCGCCGCGCGAACCGGACGGCGACTTATAACGATTTGGAACGGCGCGGGGATACGGGTAAGTACGGTGGCGCCATCGCTCCCTCCATGATCGGGCGCTTCGCACTCGCGGCCTTCCTGGGCATCGCCCCCCTCGTGAGCCCATTCGTTGGACGACCGGCCGCCGCGGCGCGACCCCAAAGTAGCCGGATGGTCTACGGCTGGGTCATCTGGCGGCGGCCCATGGCCTCCATATAGAGGACTTCCGTGCCGGGTTGGACCCCGGCCCGCATCTCCTCCGGCACGGGGAGTTCGAACGTGTCGTAGGACTGGAGGTCCATGAGCTGTGCGGTGGCCCCGTGGACGGAGAGCACCTGCGCCTTCCGCTTGTCGATGATCGGCACGCGGACCTTGTGGGTCACGGGGTGGACGATCGAGCGCTTCTGACCGTCGAACAGGCCGACGACCTCGAGCCTCGCCTTCGCTTCTCCATGCTTCCCCGGCTTCGAGGTCTGGATTGACAGGATCCGGCACGGTTCCTCCTCCACGAGGATGTACCGGTTCACCTTCAGCTCCCGGATCTCCTGCTGATTCCACGACACAGACGGTTCCCGCGCGGATACCGGCGATTCCCATATAACGCTTTGGAGCGGGCGCGCGTTCTGGGTAAATCCGTAAATAGGATGCCCGCTTCGGTCGCGCGGTGAACCCGGTGCAGAAGGTCCTCGTTCCCTTCGTACTCGGCCTGCTCCTGATCGGCACCCTCCTCCCCTCGACCGCGCAGGCGAAAGACGTGAACGCGACGATCGTCGCTGCGAGCATCGCGTTCCACCTCGGAAGCGCGTCGGGCACGAGCCCGCCGACGATCTCCGCGGCGCCGGGAGACGTCCTCCGCCTCCGGATCGAGAATCACGACGCGACATGGCACACGTTGACGGTCCCCCATTTCGGCGTCGATGCGGTCCTCGACAACGGAAGCGCGAGCAACCCGACCGTGATCTTCGTGAACATCACGACGACCACCTCGGACGCGGGGACCTGGCAGATCTGGTGCCGGCCCCACTCGTCGGGCACGACCCCGGAGACCCATGCGGGGATGGTCGGGACGATCCGCCTGGAGACGTCGACACCCCCGCCCACGCCCGGGTTCGAGGTGTTCGCGGTGGTCGGCGCGCTCGCGGCGGCGTTCGTCGTCTTGCGGACCCGCCGGCGGGCGTGATCAGCGACGGCGGCGGGGACGGCGCGCGGGCTCCCGGCGTTTTGGCGGCGGAACTGTATGCGTGCGCTTTGCCTCCGCGACCGCCTTCTCGAGCTCCACCTTCAGGCCGTCGGCGATGAACCGCTTTGAGTACGCGTCCGCCCGCGCCGCGATCGCAAGCTTCCCCGCGAACGCACGGGCGAGCGCGCCCCGCTGCCA
>Ga0209751_10000457_pt1 | contig 43848 bp, 41 predicted proteins | sample RifCSP13_1_FD_184019 | JGI IMG/M metagenome (GOLD analysis project Ga0209751, IMG submission 184019) | Soil microbial communities from Rifle, Colorado - Rifle CSP2_sed 13_1 (SPAdes) (version 2) | ecosystem: Environmental > Terrestrial > Deep subsurface > Rock core/Sediment | place: Rifle...
TACGACCCATAGGTCGTACTTGGCGCGCCAGAACGGACCAAACGGGGGGTTAGTCCGTGTGGCGGTCGAGGAACTCGTAGACCTCGGTGGTGTCGACGGCGGGGTAGGGGTCGGGGGCGAGGATTCCAAGCAGCCGGCTCTGTGAGCGGGCCGAGGCCCACACCGACCCTTCCCAGCGAGCCTCTAACTCGGGGGGGGGGCGCCGGCAGCAGGCTCCGTTCGGACAGGCGGACTTGGTATGCCGCTTGGTTTCCCGGCCCCGAAAGAACTTGGCCTCTTCGAACCGCACTCCGACGGTGACGGCGTGGTGAGGCTCTGAGTCGGCCTCGATGTGGGTGGCGCACCAGAAGGTTCCGCCCGGTGTGTCGGTGTATTGATAATGGATGCCGAACTTGTCAGCAGACTGAAACGCGGCTCTTGTTCCCCACTGCCGGCAGAGCCGCTGGCCCTCGACCCCGCCGTACTCGTCGCGGGGGAGGGGAACGCCGGTCCCGGCGAACGCCTTCCAGACGTAGCCGGCCGCGTCACTGCGCAGGAAATGTGCGCTGATCGACAGGTGCGGATGGGAGAGGTTGACGAGGCGCTGAGCCGCCATCTCGTAGGACACGTAGAAGACCTCCTTCAGATCTTCGACCGAGAGGTCGCGGGAGGCCTTGGCGTCTTTGAGGAAGGCCGCGGCGGGAGCCTCCGGGACCAGGACGGAGGAGGCGAAGTACGCCGTCTCCAAGCGGTGACGCAGGAACGTGTCGAGATCCTCGGGTGAGGAATGACCAAGGGCAACGTGGGCAAGAGTCTGGAGGACGACCTTGCGGGCGGCTCGCGTGCGGAGCTCGTTTCGTTGGGGGACGTAGATCCGGCGGTTGGCCAAGTCGGTGACGGAACGGACCGAGGCGGGAACGTCGTCGACGGTCCGGATCTCGAAATCGAAGGAGGCGGCCAGATCGGTCAGGTGACGGGAAGAGACCGCTCCCGAGCCACGGTACCCGGCGCGGTCAAGCGCCTCGCCTGCCTTCGCCTCGACCGCCGCCAAGTAGCCGTGCGCGTCTTCGAGCTGGCGGGTCAGGGCCCCGTTGGCTCGCCGTACGTCCTCGGCGGTGGCGAGGGCGGGATCACGGGCCTTTCGGTAGGCGGCAAAGAGGGTCGAAAGGTGCTCTATCCAGTCGTCGGTAACTCGCGCCGAAGACCGGAGGGCGGGCAAGCCGAACTCGGCGTAGAGCGGGTGGGTCTGGATCCGATCCAGTTCGAGCTCGAGGGCGGCCCGGCGGTTGGGTGGGGAGGCGTCGAGAAGCAGAGCGGGTGCGACCGAAAGGACGGCCGCCAGGCTGTTGATGACCGTGAGCTTTGGTTCTCGTTTCCCATTCTCAAGGAGCGACAGATACGGGGCCGGCTTCCCCACCAGCGATCCGAGCTGCTCCAAGGTGAGCGCTTTCAGGCGGCGGAAATGCCGCAGTCTCTGGCCGAAGGTGGCCAAATCGCTGATGCCGTTTTGGTTCATAGTGATAACAATCGCAAAACTTGCACTGTCTGGTCGCCTCAGGAATAGCGACTTCGATAACAAACTCTACTCCTATGGCCCGGGAGTTGTGCGGGAAAACTGACGACCACATCCTCATTCCCGAGGCGCTCGACTTTGTGGCCGCCCTGCATGCCGAGTTCGAAGGTCGGCGGCGGGCCCTGCTGGAACAGCGTCGCCAACGCCAGGAGCGGCTCGACGCCGGAGAGGATCCGAGCTTTCCCGACTCCGCGCCGCGACGTTCTGAGTGGACCGTAACCGCCAGTCCAGGCGACCTGGCGGATCGGCGCATCGAGATCACCGGGCCCGTCGAAAAGAAGATGATGATCAACGCCCTCAATTCGGGAGCGGCGGTGTTCATGGCCGATTTCGAGGACGCCACCAGCCCAACCTGGGCCAACCTCATCGAGGGGCAGTCGAACCTGATCGAGGCCTACCGCCGAACGCTTCTCTTTGACACGGGCGAGAAGACATACCGGGTGGTGGAGGACCCCGCCACCCTGATGGTTCGCCCCCGTGGCTGGCATCTTCCCGAGAAACACCTGCTGATCGATGGCGAGCCTGCCTCCGGTGCGCTCTTCGACTTCGCGCTTTACCTCTTCCACGGCGGACGGGCGGCCCTCGAGAGCGGGTCCGGTCCTTATCTCTACCTCCCCAAACTGGAAAGCCATCTGGAAGCCCGCTTGTGGAACGACGTGTTCTGTTTCGCCCAGGACCGCCTCGGCATCTCGCGGGGCACGATTCGCGCCACCGTCTTGATCGAGACGGTGTTGGCCGCCTTCGAGATGGACGAGATCCTCTACGAGTTGCGCGACCATTCGGCGGGCCTCAACGCCGGTCGGTGGGACTACATCTTCTCGATGATCAAGAAGTTCCGGAACCGGCCCGGTTTCCTGCTCCCCGAGCGAAGCCAGGTGACCATGACGGTGCCGTTCATGCGCACCTACACCGAGCTATTGGTGGCGACGTGTCACCGCCGGGGCGCCCACGCCATCGGTGGAATGTCGGCATTTATTCCCAACCGCCGCCGACCCGAAGTCACCGAAAACGCACTTACCAAGGTCGCCGAGGACAAGCGAAGGGAATCGACCGACGGCTTCGACGGCACCTGGGTGGCGCATCCCGCCCTTGTTTCGGTGGCGCGGGCGGAGTTCGACCGTGTGCTCGGCAGGCGTCCCAACCAGATCGATCGGCTCCGTCCCGACGTTTCTCCCAGCGCCGCCGAACTACTCAGGACCGACGTGGCGGGGGGAAGCATCACGGCTCAAGGCGTGCGTACCAACGTCGATGTCGGTATCCGGTACCTCCATTCGTGGCTGAATGGGACCGGCGCCGCCGCCATTCACGACCTGATGGAAGACGTGGCCACAGCCGAGATATCGCGGTCGCAGATATGGCAGTGGGTTCACCATCGGGCCGCCACCACCGAGGGTGAGCCGGTGACCGAAGACCTGGTCGAGAAACTCGCCGACCAGACCCTCTCTGACCTCGGTCCCACCGCCAGACCAGCTGCCGCCCTCTTCCGACAGGTCGCATTGATGGACCCGTTCACCGAGTTCCTGACGATCCCCGCTTACCAACTTATCGACTGAAAGGAAGACACCAATGAACCGTCGGATCGACGAGGAGGCAACCCGTCTCAGCGAGGAGTGGACCAGCTCGCCCCGCTGGCAGGGAGTCCGGCGCGACTACCAGGCCCGGGCGGTGGTGTTGCTGAGGGGAAGTCTCGCTGAGGAGCGCACCTTCGCACGGACGATGTCGGAGAAGCTGTGGCGACGCCTCACCGACTCCGATTACGTGAATGCCTTGGGCGCCCTCTCGGGTGGTCAGGCGGTGCAGATGGTCAAAGCCGGACTGACAGCTATCTACGTGTCGGGCTGGCAGGTGGCGGGAGACGCCAACCTGGCCGAACAGGTCTACCCCGACCAAAGTCTCTACCCGGCCAACTCGGTGCCTTCCCTGGTCCGGCGGATCAACAACGCCCTTCGGCGTGCGGACCAGATCGCCTGGAGCGAGGGTGACGACTCGACCGACTGGTTCGCCCCCGTCCTTGCCGACGGTGAAGCCGGGTTCGGCGGTGCTCTCAATGTCTTCGAGCTGACCAAGGCGCTGATCGAAGCTGGTGCGGCCGGCGTGCATTTCGAAGACCAGCTCGCCTCCGAGAAGAAGTGCGGCCACATGGGGGGCAAGGTGCTCGTCCCCACCCATCAGCACGTCCGCACTCTCACCGCGGCCCGCCTGGCCGCCGACGTGGCGAGCGTTCCCATGGTGATCGTCGCCCGCACCGATGCCAACGGCGCCGACCTGCTCACCTCCGACATCGACCCGGTCGACAGGACGTTCTGTACGGGTGAACGCACTCCGGAGGGGTTCTTCCGGGTTCGAGCGGGTCTCGAGCAGGCGATCGCCCGAGGTCTCGCCTACGCCCCGTATGCCGATCTGCTCTGGTGCGAGACCTCCACCCCCAACTTAGAAGAGGCTGGTCGTTTCGCCGAGGCGATTCACGCTCGCTTCCCCGGCAAGCCGCTGGCTTACAACTGCTCGCCATCGTTCAACTGGAGGAGACACCTCGACGCCACCACCATTACCTCGTTTCAAAAGGAGCTGGCCGCCATGGGGTACCGGTTTCAGTTCATCACCTTGGCCGGTTTCCACGCTTTGAACGCCTCGATGTTCTCATTGGCCAGGGGCTACGCCCGGGAGGGGATGGCTGCATACGTCCGGCTCCAGGAGGAGGAGTTCTCCATGGAGAACGACGGGTACACCGCAACCCGCCATCAACGGGAGGTGGGAGCTGGCTACTTCGATCTGGTCTCGGCGGTGGTCAGCGGCGGCAGCTCCTCGACTCTCGCCCTGAAAGGGTCGACCGAGGAGTCGCAATTCTGAATCGGTTGCGTAGTCTGGATAGCGACGAAGAGGGAGAGTATGAACACCGTTCACGTCGTCGGCACCGGGACCATCGGCGAACCTCTCATCGGCCTGCTCGCCGACAACCGAGAGGCCTTTGGGATTGATGAGGTCACTTTCCACAAGCGAACCCCGCTTCTGACCGAACGGGCCAAGGTCAACGATCTGGTCCGCCGGGGGGCGGGGCTCTGTGTAGACGATGACAAACGGGCCCGGTTCGAGGAGTTGGGTCACGCTCCCAAGTTCGAGTCGAAGGAGGCGATCGAGAGGGCAACGGTGGTGATCGATTGCACTCCGGTCGGCAACCAAAACAAGAAGCTGTTCTATGAGCACGCCTCGGGCCCGGTCGGTTTCATGGCCCAGGGCTCCGAATACGGTTTCGGCAAGATGTATGCGAGGGGCATCAACGACGAAGCCTTGGAGCACGGTCAAGACCGCTTCCTCGAGATCGTCTCGTGCAACACGCACAACATTTCGGTGCTCATCAAGACTCTGGCCATGGACCCCGACGGCACCAACCATCTCACCGACGGGCGCTTCCTCTGCATTCGGCGCACCTCTGACATCAGCCAGGACACCGACTTCGCTCCGAGCCCCACCGTCGAGAAGCACAAGGACGCCCGGTTTGGTACCCACCACGCCCGCGACGCCCACCAACTTTTCGAGACGCTCGGCTACGACCTGCCGCTCTTCTCCTCGGCGATCAAGGTCAACACCCAGTACATGCATGCGATCCATTTCACCCTGGAGCTGGATCGGGAGATAACGGTGGCGGAGGTCATGGAGAAGCTCACCGCCAACAAGAGGGTCGCCATCACCCACAAGAAATCGGCCAACCAAGTGTTCTCATTCGGCCGCGACCACGGTTACTTTGGACGGATCCTCTCCCAAACGGTGGTAGCGGTCGAGACCCTGGCGGTCCGTAATCGCAACGAGCTGGTGGGTTTCTGCTTCACGCCTCAGGACGGGAATCCGATGCTGTCGACGGTGGCCGCGATGCTCTGGTATCTCCACCCCGACGAGGTGGACGCCCGCATGGACGTGCTGCGGCCTTATTTGTTCCAAGAGGTTTGACGACCTTCCACCCCCCTTTCACGCCACGCCTAGTCCTGGCCTTCCGACTACCTTGCCGATCATGGACGGGCAAAGGCAAAGGCAGGCCCTCACCGCTGCGGAACGAGCAGTCGAAGCGCTGGGTCAGGCCGACATCGGCGGCGCCAGGACGGCCGCCGCCCGTGCCGCCGAATTAGACCAGGTGGGGCTCTTCGGTGGCTTGGTCGTCGCCGTGGAGCTGGCCGCCTCCGATCTCGAGTCGAACGGAAAGATCAAGGAAACCACCTGGAACGTGCTGGCCGACTCGGTTGGACCGGGTCCCATCGCCGGCCTTATCGAGGCGGTACGAGGGGGCTAGTGCACCGCAGCTTGGTCGACCGGGCTCGACCAGGAGCGAAGGGCTCCGGGGTTAGTCTCCCGGCACTTGTCCGATTACCACCTCCATCTCCATCCCCACCAACCCACCGATGAGGGACCACCTCCGGGCGTCTACCCCGACGGCCACGTCGAGGCCTACGTAGAAGCAGCCGCTGCCCGGGGAATAAACGAGGTCGGCTTCACCGAGCACCTCTACCGCTGCATCGAGGCCGAGCCGATCATCAGCCGTTTCTGGGAGCAGGAGCCAAATCTGCGGCTCGCCGCCAGTTCCCGCCACCTCTACGAAGAGGACCTCAACCTCTCCCTGAACGACTACGTCGAGGTGGTGCTGGCTGCCAAGGCCCGCGGGCTGCCGGTGCTGCTGGGGCTCGAGGTGGACTTCTTCCGGGACCGTTTTGAGGCCGTCATCGATCTGCTCGCTCCCTACCCCTGGGACTACCTGATCGGCTCCGTCCACTTCATCGGCGGCTGGTCGTATGACGACCCAATGGTGGTCGACGAATACCAGCGGCGAGGCGTCGACCGGGCCTGGGAGCACTATTTCGCTCTGGAGACCGAGCTGGCCGCCTCCGGGGCGGTCGATGTGCTCGCCCATGTGGACGTTATCAAGAAGCTCGGTTACCGGCCGCCGGCACCTCCTCGCCAATTGTATGAAGGAGTGGTGGCGGCGGCCGCCTCGTCGGGCACCGCCGTCGAGGTGTCCTCACAGGGTCTGCGCTTCCCCGCAAAGGAGATATACCCGGCTCCCGACCTGCTAGCGATGTTCCGGCGCGCCGGTGTCGGCATCACCCTCGCCAGTGACGCCCATCGCCCGCGCCAGGCCGGTTGGGGGAGACGCCCGGTGGTGGAGGCGGCCTTGGCCGCCGGTTACACCCACAACCTTCGCTTTGCCGCCCGCTGCTCGGTCGAGGTGCCTCTGCCCGAGCTGGCCGGCCTCCCCGAGACCGAACCGTAGACTCGCACTCAGTACCATGCTGGTGCGCGCTCCCACGGTCTGGTTTGTGCTCCGAGCGAGGACGTGGCGCCAGTGCTGGCAGTAGGTTCGGAACCCGAGGCGGTGGCGGTGTGATCGTCGAAGTGCTGGCGGTCGGCACCGAGTTGCTGCTCGGCCAGATAGTCAACGGCAACGGCGCCTACCTCGGCGCCCGGTTGGCCGAGCACGGCTTCGACGCGCATTACCAGGTGGTGGTCGGCGACAACGTCGAACGAATCGCCGCGGTTATCAAAACGTCTCTGGCCAGGTCCGACGCCCTCATCATCACCGGAGGGATCGGGCCCACTCAGGACGACCTCACCAGAGAAGCTCTCTGTCTTGCCACCAGTCGCCGACTGGTCCATAGCGAGGCATGGGCCGCCACCCTTCTGGATCGCTGGACCGCCGCCGGACGGGTCATGCCGGAGTCAAACCTTCGCCAGGCTGAATACCCCGAAAGCGCCGAGTTGTTGGGCAACGAGAAGGGCACCGCTCCCGGTTTGTTCCTTCGCCACAATGACAAGGCCATATTCGTCGTGCCCGGGGTTCCCGAGGAGATGCACGCCCTCTTCGACGGACCGGTGTTGGAGCGACTCGCCGCCTTGGCGGGTCAATCGAACGTACTGGTAAACCGGGTGCTTCGCACCTGGGGGATCCCCGAATCGAAGGTAGGGGAGATGCTCGACGATCTCTATCGGGCATCCACCAATCCTTCCATCGCCTTTCTCGCCTCGGCCGCCGAGATCAAGGTGCGCATCACCGCCAAAGCCGCCGACCAGGCGGCGGCGCGATCGCTCATTGCACCGGTCGAGTTGGCGGTGCGAGAGCGACTCGGGTCGGCGGTGTTCGGAATCGACCAGGAGACAGTCGAGTCGGTCCTGCTGGCGGCCTTGGCGGCGAGGGGATGGACCCTGGGGACGGCCGAGTCGGCCACGGGTGGGTTGGTGGCCGGTCGGATCACCTCGGTGCCCGGTTCGTCGGCCGTATATCGGGGCAGCTTGATCGCCTACACCTCCGATTTGAAGCAGCGGCTCCTGCACGTCGACCCCACGGCAGGGGTGGTGACGGAATCCGCGGCGCTCGCCATGGCGGAAGGTGCCCGTTCGTTGTTGGCGGTCGACGTGGTGGTAGCGGTGACCGGATCGGCCGGGCCCGAGCCGGCCGAGCAGAGCGTAGGCACCATGATCGTGGGTGTGGCGACACCCGAAGCAAGCCGGGCCCGCACGATTCGGTTCCCCGGTGATCGCGAACGGGTTCGCACCTATGCCAGCACCGCCGCACTCCACCTGTGCCGGTTGGCGGTGGTGGGGGAGTGGTGGGCGACGCCATAAGGCTGTTCCTGGCCGTGCCGATTCCCGACGAGGTGCGGCACGGCCTCGCTCATCATCTGACCGAGAGCTTGGCGGGCAAGTCTTTGCCGGGTAAACCGGTCGCTCCGGCCCTCTGGCATTTCACCCTGCGGTTCATCGGTTGGAGCGATCAACTCGGCCGAGACAAGCTCACCGCTGCGATCGATCAGACCACGTTAGGTCCAAGGTTCCGAGTCATGCTGGGTGGTCTGGGGGCCTTTCCCCGGCCCGCCCGCGCCTCGGTTGTCTGGGTCGGTATGGAGCGGGGGGGGGACGAAATGGCTGAGCTGGCGGCATTGTTGGAGACGATCGTGGCCGAGGTCGGGTTCGAGGCCCAGGAGCGCCCCTTCGCAGCTCACCTCACCCTCAGCCGCCTCCGGCCTGAACAGGACGTGCGGCCGGTCCTCGCGGCGGTGCCGCCCTTCCCCGCTCGGTTCACCGCCGATGCGGTGGTCTTGTACGAGAGCCATCTCGGGCGCAGAGGGGCGGAGTATGAGGAGCTGGAGCGCTTCGAATTGGGGGGTTGAGACTTCCGTGCAGCGTCCGACAAAACCCTTGGATCCGAACACACGTTCGTCTATGCTTGCCCGGATCACATTGGTGTAGTTTGGAGGGTCCTGGCGGCCGCCGGAAATCTGTCACAGGCGCCAGATACGTTGACGTCAGCGGTAGGGCAACGGGCCCCCCGCCCCGGATCAGCGGTAGGGCAACGGGCCCCCCGCCCCGGATCAGCGGTAGGGCAACGGGCCCCCCGCCCCGGATCAGCGGTAGGCAACGGGCCCCCGCTAAAGAAACGACTCGATCAGGAGAAAGGAGCCGTAGTGGATCGGCAGAAGAACCTCGAGATGGCCAGGGCCCAGGTGGAGCGTCAATTTGGAAAGGGTTCGATCATGCGCCTGGGTGAGACCGCCGATCAAAAGATCGAGACCATTTCCACCGGCGCCCTTGCTCTCGATCTCGCCCTCGGCATCGGCGGCGTCCCCCGTGGCCGGATCGTCGAGGTGTTCGGACCGGAGAGTTCGGGGAAGACCACAGTCGCCCTCCACATCGTGGCCGAGGCTCAGCGCAACGGTGGTATCGCTGCCTTTATCGACGCCGAACACTGCTTGGATCCTGCCTATGCCAAAGCGATCGGCGTCGACATCGATGAGTTGCTCATCTCCCAGCCGGATACCGGTGAGCAGGCTCTTGAGATCGCCGACATCCTGATTCGGTCCGGAGCCCTCGACGTTGTCGTTATCGACTCCGTCGCGGCCTTGGTGCCGCGAGCGGAACTCGAAGGTGAGATGGGCGATACTCACGTCGGCTTACAAGCCCGTCTGATGTCCCAGGCCCTTCGGAAACTGGCCGGAACTCTGAATCGCTCGATGACGACGGCGATCTTCATCAACCAGCTGCGGGAGAAGATCGGTGTCATGTTCGGCAGCAACGAGGTCACCCCGGGCGGGCGCGCCCTCAAGTTCTACTCCAGTGTCCGCATCGACGTCCGTCGAGTCGAGTCGATCAAAGACGGCTCGGAGAACGTCGGCAACCGAGTGCGCGCCAAGGTCGTCAAGAACAAGGTCAGTGCCCCTTTCCGGCAGGCTGAGTTCGACATCATCTTCGGTCAGGGCATCTCTCGAGAGGGCAGCATCCTCGATGTCGCCGTTGATATGGGGATCTGCAAGAAGAGCGGCGCTTGGTTCACCTTCGATGGAGACCAGCTGGGTCAGGGTCGAGAGAACGCCAAGCGCTTCCTTCGCGAGAACCCTGAGGTAGCCGTGCAGCTCCAGGCGAAGATCTTCGAACAGGTCGGAATCGGGGCGGTGACCGGCGCTCCCCTCGAGACCGCCGAGGTTGGCGAGGAGTGACGGTCTCGCAGTATTGCGCCGTCCGGTAGGATGGGGACCTCACACACATCAAGCTGATCGAAACAATGCCAGTACCGACCAAAGATCCGAGAAGTCCGCTTTTGCAAACCGGCTGATTTCCCCATCGCGGCCCTATTCGGGGCCCTGCAACCCCGAATAGGTCGCTCGATCTTTCGATGTGTGTGCCGAGCCGATGGCTCGGCACGCTCGCGTCGGGCCTGGCGGAAAGGGTAGGACGGAATGGAGCTAGCCCCTCTCCTCGCCGCCGGTACGGCGTTGCTCGGTGCGGTGGTGGGATTCCTCGTGGCTACACGGCGGGGACGCCGCCAGGATCAACCGATGGCCGGGTCAGCCGAGGACCTGTTGTCGGGCGCTCGCATCGAATCCCAGCGAATGCTCGCCCGGGCCGAAGAGGAGTCGCTCGCCAAAGCCAAGGCTTACCGAGAGCGCGAGGAGGTCAATCTCGACCAGCGACGAGTCGAGGTGAAGACCACCGAAGACCGCCTGGCCCAGCGCGAACAGACCCTCGAACAGCGGGCTAGCAACCTAGCCCAGCGGGAGCAACTGCTCGTTCAGCGGGAGCAGGAGGTTGCCACGGTGCGTAGCGAAGCCGATAGCCAGAAGGAGGCAGCTCGTTCTGAGTTGCAACGCCTGGCCGGGGTGGACGCCAAAGCCGCCAAAGAGCAACTGTTGCACCAGGTGGAGGAGGAAGCCCGTCGCGAGGCAATGATCATGGTGCGCGATCTGGAGATCAAGGCCCGCGAGGAAGCCGACCGGCGCGCCCGGCGCATCCTGGCGACCGCCATTCAGCGGCTTGCCTCCGAAGTCGTAACCGAATCGACCGTTTCGGTGGTGGCGCTGCCCTCCGACGACATGAAAGGTCGAATCATCGGCCGAGAGGGTCGCAATATTCGTAGCCTCGAGTCAGTCACCGGTGTCAACCTGATCGTCGACGACACCCCCGAAGCAGTATCGATCGCCTCCTTCGATCCGGTCCGCCGCGAGGTGGCTCGCCTCACCTTGGAGCGGCTCGTGGCCGATGGCCGGATCCACCCAGCCTCGATTGAAGAGGCCTATCAAAAGGCGCAGGCAGAGGTCGAACAGAGCGTGCGAGACGCCGGCGAGTGGGCGTTGCTGGAGGTCGGCCTCACCCGCATGCACCCCGAGCTGGTCACCCTGCTGGGCCGGTTGAAGTATCGAACCTCCTACGGTCAGAACGTCCTCAACCATCTCGTCGAGACCGCCAACATCGCTTCGATGCTGGCGGCGGAGATGGGGGTGGATCCCGTTCCCATCAGGCGATCGGCCTTGCTGCACGACATCGGCAAGGCGGTCAGCCATGAGGTGGAGGGGTCCCATGCCCTGATCGGCGCTGAGATCGCCCGGCGGTTCGGGGAAGATCCCGCGGTCGTACATGGCATCGAAGCCCACCACAACGACGTGGAGCCGCGCACGATTCTGGCCACGCTGGTCCAGGCAGGCGATGCCGTGTCGGCGGCTCGCCCGGGGGCTCGCCGTGAACACCTCGAGTCCTACGTCAAACGACTCGAGCGGCTCGAGAAGCTGGCGGCCGATTTCGAGGGTGTCGAGCGGGTGTTCGCCATGCAGGCTGGCCGAGAGGTCCGGGTGGTGGTCGACCCCGGCAGCATCGACGACCTGGGGGCGGCGGACCTGGCGAGACGGATCGCCCGTAGGCTGGAGGAGGATCTCCAGTACCCCGGCCAGATCCAGGTGACCGTGATCAGGGAATACCGAGCCTCCGACTACGCCAGATGACGCTGACGGCCGTTCCGGCTCCGGTTCGACGCTCCGGTCGCCCCCCCCAGCGACCGGGGCAGAGCTATCTAATCCGGACCTTCGGATGCCAGATGAACGAGCACGACTCGGAACGGATCGCCGGTCTGTTCGTCTCAGATGGCATGGTCGCGACCGACGACCCAACCAAGGCCGACGTCATCTATATCAACACCTGCACCATTCGAGAGAACGCCGACAACCGGTTGTACGGCAACCTGGGTCAATTGCGTCCCTTAAAGGAGGCCAACCCCTCCATGCTGTTGGTGGTGGGGGGTTGTGCGGCCCAGAAGGACCGGAACTTGGTGCGAGAACGGGCGCCCTGGGTGGACGTGGTCATGGGCACCCACAACCTGGATCGGGTTCTCGACCTGCTCGACCACGCCGCCCAATGGGGTGGGATAGTCGAAATCGTCGACGAGCTACAGGCGATGCCATCGTCGCTTCCCACCAAACGCGAGTTGGCGCATTCCGCCTGGGTGTCCATCCAGGTGGGGTGCAATAACACCTGCACCTTCTGCATCGTTCCATCGGTCCGCGGCGTTGAGGTCAGCCGCCGTCCGGGCGACATCATGCGAGAGGTCACAGAGCTTGCCGCCGAAGGCGTCGTTGAGATCACTCTGCTCGGCCAGAACGTCAACACCTACGGTCGGGATCTGGCCATCGACGGCCGCCACCATCCGCTCTTCTCCGACTTGCTCAGAAAGGTGGGATCGGTCGCCGGGATCAGGCGAGTCCGTTTCACAAGTCCGCACCCGGCCGATTTTCGAGAGGACGTGGCGGTGGCCATGGCAGAAACCGAAACGGTGTGCGAGCAACTCCACCTCCCCCTGCAGAGCGGCAGCGACCGCATGCTCGCCCGTATGCACCGGGGTTACAACGTCGCCCGTTACATGTCCAAACTCGAATTGGCCCGTCGCCACATTCCGGACCTGACGGTGTCGACCGACCTGATCGTGGGTTTCCCGGGTGAGACGGAGGCGGATTTTCAAGCCACCCTCGAGGTGGTGCGAGAGTCCCAGTACGACCACGCTTTCACGTTCATCTTCTCTCCCCGGCCGGGAACGGCCGCCGCCCAGATGACCGCCGAGTTCGTCCCCGCCGAGATCGCCACGGAGCGTCTCCTCCGACTCGCCGACCTCCAAAACCAGATATCCCTCGCCCGGAACCAGGTGATGGTGGGTCGTCGGTTCGAGGTGCTGGTCGAAGGGCCGTCGAGGAAAGACCCCGCAGTCGCCACCACTCGGAGCCGGGGTGGCAAGGTAGTGCACGTACGGGGTAGCTTCGCACCCGGCACGTTCTTCGAGGCGATCGTTAGTGCGGCGGCTCCCCATCATCTGGTGGGGAGTGTGGCCTGACCTCAAGCCCGGCGGTCCTGCTGTGACTCCGCAACCGATACTTGCTCTCCTCGGCCCGACCGGCTCGGCCAAGAGCGACGTCGCACTCCGCGTCGCCGAGGAGTTGGGGGCGACGATTCTGTCGGTGGACTCGATGCAGGTCTACCGCGGCATGGACATCGGCACCGCCAAACCGACCGTCGCCGAGCGCCGCCGTGTCCCCCATGTGATGATCGATCTCGTCGACCCGGAGGAGAACTACACGGTCGCCGAGTTCCGCCGTGCCGCTCACCACCACCTCGAGCAGTTGGGAAACACCCCGGTCATGGTGGTGGGGGGTTCGGGGCTCCATTTCCGGGCGGTCGTAGATCCGATGTCCTTTCCGCCTCACGACGACACCCTGCGAAAGCGCTTGGAGGAGACTCCGCCGGCAGAGCTGGCCGCCGAGTTGTTGCTGGCCGACCCCGAGGCAGGCGAGCGCCTCGATTTTCGAAATTCCCGGCGGTTGATCCGAGCAGTGGAGATCCTGCGTCTGACCGGTGCGACCCCCTCGGCTCGGGCGACCGGGCAGGAAGCGGCGGCGCTGCGGGAGTACCGCGCCGAGCGTCCGCTCGTGGCGGTGGGGATCGATCCGGGACCCGATCTGCCCGCTCGACTCGGCACGCGCCTCGAGGGCATGCTCGAAGCGGGGCTGCTGCGCGAAGTGACCGAGCTGGCACCTCGCCTTGGCCGCAACGCCCAGGCTGCAGTGGGTTATCGCCAACTGCTGGCCGTCGTGAGGGGCGAGTTGGCCTATAAGCTCGGCGTGGAAGCGGTCCGCAAGGCCACGCTTTCCTTGGCTCGCCGCCAACGGACCTTCTTTCGTCGGGATCCCCGTATCCGCTGGGTACCCTGGTCTGCCTCCGTCGCCGATCTAGGGCGAGTCGTGCGGGAAGCGCTCCTCTCATGAGCAGGCCATTCACAAAGATGCAGGGGCTCGGCAACGACTTCGTGGTGTTCGAAGGGCCGTTCGTGCCTGCCCCCTCTCTAGTGGCCGCCATCTGCGACCGACGGCGGGGGATCGGAGCGGACGGCGTGCTGGTGGTTGCCCGGGGCGGACCAGCCCCGGCGGCGGTACAGATGGGATATTGGAACGCCGACGGATCAGCGGCCGAAATGTGCGGGAACGGGCTCCGTTGCGCCGCTCGCTACGCCCGCGATCGAAACTGGGTGGACACGGTCGCTTTCGTGGTCGACACCCCTGTTGGTCCCCGTCAGGTGGTAATGGGCGACCTTGTCACCGCCGAGTTGGGCCCTGTGGTTCGGAGGGGCGTTGTGCAGGTGGACGGCTTGACGGTCTGGCTGGCCGAGGTCGGAAATCCCCATGCTGTGACCTGGGTGGACGATCTCGGCGTGGCACCGGTAACCACCTCTGGCCCGCTGCTCGAACGTCACCCATCGTTTCCGGGGGGTACCAACGTCGAGTTCGCTTCAACCCGCGGGCGGTCGCTGATCGAACTGCGAGTGTGGGAACGAGGGGTAGGGGAGACCCTCGCCTGCGGAACCGGAGCGGCCGCTACCGCGGCAGTGGCCGCCGACCTGGGACTTGTCGATCTCCCCGTGACCATTCGGCTGCCGGGTGGCGATCTGACGGTCGACCTGCGAGACGACCGCGCTTACATCACCGGTCCGGCCGACACCGTGTTCGCCGGCGAATGGCCGCGCTAGTGCACCGTCCGGTAAATATCGTGGGGTCTCGTGCTATTTCCCAGCCAGAGCACTAGTGTCCTGCGTCAGAAATCATTCGCGTTATGTGGGTGGTTGGTGCATACTTGGTGGATGGCAGAACGTGGTCGTCCCAGGGAACCGTTGACCGTCACCGATGAGGAGCGTGAGACGCTGACGCGATGGTCTCGTCGTCCGAAGTCGCCGCATTCGATCGCGCAGCGGGCCCGGATCGTGTTGCTGGCTGCTGAGGGGCTGACGAACAACGCGGTGGCGGAGCGGGTGGGGGTGAATCAGGCGACGGTGGTGAAGTGGCGGAAACGTTTCCTCGGGCGCCGCTTGGACGGCCTGGTCGATGAGCCTCGTCCGGGTGCGCCGCGGCGGATCAGCGACGCCGATGTGGAAGCGGTGATCGTGGCCACCCTCGAGGACAAGCCGACCGACGCGACGCACTGGTCGACACGTGACTTGGCCAAGAAGGTGGGGATGTCACCGTCGTCGGTGGGGCGGATCTGGCAGGCGTTCGGGCTCAAACCGTGGCAGACCGACACGTTCAAGCTGTCTGAGGACCCTCAGTTCGTCGACAAGGTCCGTGATGTCGTCGGGTTGTACATGAACCCGCCCGAGCATGCGGTGGTGATGTGTGTCGACGAGAAGACCAGCATCCAGGCGTTAGACCGGACCCAGCCCACTCTGCCCATGCGACCCGGCCAGGTGGAACGCCGCACCCACGACTACCAACGCAACGGTGTCACTGACCTGTTCGCGGCGTTGAACCTGGCCACCGGCCAAGTCATCCACCAGACCCGTCCCCAGCATCGGGCAGTCGAGTTCCGCCGGTTCCTCGACGCCATCGACGACGCCGTACCCGACCACCTCGACGTCCACGTCGTAATCGACAACTCCTCAACCCACAAGACCCCCGCCATCCACACATGGCAGTTACGCCACCCGAGATTCCACTTCCATTTCACCCCCACCAGTTCCTCATGGCTCAACCTGGTCGAGCGATGGTTCGCCGAGCTCACCCGCCGCCTTCTCCAACGATCAGCTCACCACTCCGTCACCGAGCTCACCGCTGACCTCAACCACTGGATCGCCGAATGGAACAAAACCCCACGACCGTTCATCTGGCACAAGACCGCCGACCAGATCCTCGACCGACTCAACAAATACTTGGCAAACCTCTGACGCAGGACACTAGGAGACTTTTCGAATCACCGCGACCACCTTGCCGATGATCTGAACGTCGCGATCGAACAACATGGGTGGGAAGTCGGGGTTCTCGGAAATCAGAACCACTCGGCCGTGCTTGCGAAGGAGGCGTTTGATCGTGGCCTCCTCGCCGTTGACGAGGGCGGCCACGATCTCTCCATCGGTGGCATCGGGTTGACGGCGGACGACGACCAGGTCTCCGTCGAGTATCCCGGCGCCGACCATGGACTCGCCCTTCACTCGCAGCATGAAGACCGGGCCAGAACCGACCAGTGCGGTGGGGAGAGGCATCACCTCGTCGACGTCTTCGACCGCGAGCAGGGGGGCACCCGCCGCCACCCGTCCGAGTATCGGAACCTCGCGGACCCGGTCACTCGACCGGGCGGTCTTCGTCTTCGCCAGTACTTCGATGGCCCGAGGTTTGCTCGGGTCCTTTCGGATCATTCCTGCCTTGACGAGTGTGGACAAATGGGAGTGAACGGTTGACGGCGAGGACAGGCCGACGGCCTCCCCGATCTCTCTGACCGAAGGCGGGTAGCCCCGCTCGGCCACCACCGTGGAGATCAGCTCGAGGATCTGGCGATGCCGGTCTGTCAGTTGAACCATGTCGTGTCCTCCAAATCTCGTTGGCGGCTCAGCCCTGCTGCCCGCCCGGATTCGAACAAGCGTTCTGGACGTTACCCGTCCAGAGTCCGCCGTCCAAACATCTGTTCGGCGGACCCACCTGCAGTTTGGCCTTGACAAGCGAACTCATGTTCGGTACGTTACCAGAACACCTGTTCGATTCGTGTCACATCCGGGTTCTAGGTTGTCGGGCGGGAGTCGAGGAGCGAAAGGAACAGCATCATGTCGAACCGCATCGCCGGCCTCACGGTCCGTCTTGCGATCCTCCTAGCGGCGGCAGGCGCCGTTCTTTTTCTGCTCCTCGGCTCCGGGGCCGGTGCCGGCACGGCCTTACCTCCGACCGACATACATGTGGTCCGCTCGGGGGAGACCCTCTGGTCCATCGCCGAGTCGCTGGTTCCACCAAGTGAGGACACCCGGCAGATGGTGCAGAACCTCAAACGCCTCAACAAACTGGAGGGTGGGCTGATCGCCGTCGGCCAGCAGCTGATGGTGCCCGCGTCATGACGTCCGCCCACCGGCGCGTTTACCCTGGCCGGAGACATGCTTTGCCCCTCCTGTGGCGAACTAGAGAGCCGCGTCCTGGACAGTCGGCCGGCCGAGCAAGGCGCGGCCATCCGGCGTCGCCGTCAGTGTGATGCCTGCCGTACCCGCTTCACCACTTACGAACGGGCCGAACCGCTCCTGCTAGTCGGGAAACGGAACGGCCGGACCGAGCCTTTCGACGTCGCCAAGGTCAGGGCCGGTTTGGAAAGAGCCCTTGCCGACCGCCCGGTACCGGCCAGCCGCATCGATACCATCGTCGAAGAGGTGGAGGCGGCCGCCCACCTGCGGGGACCCCTCGTTCCATCAACCGTTGTCGGCACCCTGGTGCTAGAGCGTCTTCGCCGCCTGGACGAGGTTGCCTACGTTCGCTTTGCCAGCGTCTACAAGGACTTCCAAGACGTCGGAGACTTCGAAGCTGAAGTAGCCAGTCTCGAGAAGCGTCGCTAGAGGGACTGGGTAAAGGCCTCCAACCGGGTGGCGAGTTCGTCCAGGCTCGAGACCGCCGTCGTGCGCACGGCTGCTAGGTCTGTGTCGAGTGCGCTCCGCAAGGCCTCCAAACCGCTGACGAAGGCGTTCCGGTATTCGACCGCCGCCGTACTGTCCCCCATGCGCAACGAATCGAGATAAGCGACCTGCCAATCCGACAAGCCGGCCGTCCAACCGTGAAGAGCCTCGCCGACCGACGCCAACCCCTCCGAGGTCGGAGCGTTCTCGTCGAAGCGGAGGAAGTCTGCAGCCTTGGTGGAGAGGGTGGCAGCAAGCGCCGCGAGCTCATCGGGGGTAGCGCTGACCGGGAGCAAGGGGACGTCCAACATGCGAGTCAAGGTGAGCTGGTAAGCCCAGGCATCTCCGATCTCTGTTTCGAGACCGAGGGCTTCGCTCGCCAGTTCGGTAGCACGTTGCTCGACGCTGTCTGCTTCCGAGGCCTCAGCTCCGGGTGTCGGACCGTCGACACTGGCCACGCTGAATACCCGTCTCGCGGCATCGTCGAGGGCCGCCAGCGCCGAGGTAATGGCCGCGGTGTTGCCATCGCCGCCCAGAGAGGCAGCAGCTTGGCGGGCGTCGGGTATGGCTGCGGCCAGATCGGCGGCGGCCTGTCGGTGGTCGGCGACAAGCTGGGCCTTCACCGCGGCCGGACGGCTGACCAGGAGTCCGATGCCGGCGACCACGGCCAGGCCGAGCACTGCGCAGAGTCCGATGACAGTCCATCGGTACCGGCGGTCGTCGAGCGATTCGAGCGCCACCGCCCGGGGACGCCAGGGAGCCGGCTGGTCATCGCCGGCCGGTGCCTCCCAGAGCCGCCGCGCCAACGTCGATGCGGTGGTGATGGCGGCCTTGGCGACAGTCTTGGTCGCGGCGATGGCCGTTTCCAACTGGGGGGGGGTGGCGCGCGGGCCAGCGGGCAGCCGCAGGGAGGCCGGTGCCCGGTCGGCCAAGACTCCGATGTCTAGCTCATCCTCGGTGAGGTCGACGAATCCGAGCATGTCAAGAAGCGGGAGCGTCGACCGGCCGGCTTGACCGTGGTGGGAACTCTCGGCCGAGGTGGACCGGGTCGGAGCAGGTCGGTCCTTTTGAATGGGAGCCTCGAGAAGGGCGGTCGAGCGAGCAGGTCGCTCCATCCCGGTCCTTCCGGAGGGCCGCGCGACCGCGGCAAAGCGAGTTGCCGTTCTCGGTTTGGGGAGGGTCAGGACCGGACCGGCGGCATGCCGGCCGCGCTTCTTGGTGACGGTGGACGGGTCGATGGGATGACCAAGCAGACACGCGCCGTGCCGGACGGTGACCTCTGCTTGGCAATCGGTACAGTTAGCCGATGCCAATTCACTCTCCATGGTCTTCCCGCCCGGAAGCCCCAGGGTTGGTTTCCCGTGCAGGTTAACTTCCGGAGGCTCGATAGGGAACTACCTACGCCAGCCCATGCCCACGATGGCGATGGGGGAGTGGATTTGTACTCCGCTCAAGACGTGATCGTCGGTCCGGGGGAGTCCGCTTCCGTGCTCACCGGCGTCGCTGTCCAGATCCCGCCCGGCTATGCCGGTCTGGTCACCCCCCGCAGCGGACTGGCGGCCCGCCACGGCATCGGCATCCTCAATGCTCCCGGTTTGGTAGACGCCGGATACCGGGGCGAGATTCGGGTGTTGATAATAAACCACGGGACCGAGAAGTTCGAGATCCAGCGAGGTGACCGGGTGGCCCAGCTCGTGGTCGTACCGGTCGTTTCCCAGGAATGGGTGGAGGTAGAAGAGCTGAAAACCTCCGATCGTGGCCCGGGCGGCTTTGGGTCGACCGGACGTTGAGGGGTTACAATTCGACGCGCCTGCGGAAGTAGCTCAGTTGGTAGAGCGCAACCTTGCCAAGGTTGAGGTCGCGGGTTCGAGCCCCGTCTTCCGCTCTCGGACCGGCGCAGGCCGGTCCTCTTGGTCGGTGGACCGAATCGGTGGAATCGAAGAGGTGCATCATCGGCGACGTGGCCGAGTGGATAGGCAAGGGTCTGCAAAACCCTCTACTCCGGTTCAATTCCGGACGTCGCCTCCAAGCGGCGGCCCGCTAGCCGCCGCCGGAAACGAGGGCTCTTAGCTCAGGGGTAGAGCGCTTCCTTGACACGGAAGAGGTCAGAAGTTCAAATCTTCTAGGGCCCACCCAACTAAAGGCAGGCGACGGAGCGGCCGTCCGCCTCGTTGGCTTCAGCAGCGGGTAGGGGCCGGGTCGGTTCAGCCGTCTCTCTTGCCGAACATGCTGCCGAGTTTTGTCCATCATTCCGCCCCCGCTTTCGTCGCCACCGCCGATTAGCTTGTCGATTTGGCCGGCGATGGGCCCAGGCAGTTTGTCCTTGATGAATCCGAGCACGGCATCAATGCGCCCTGCGCCTTATCAACGGGCTATCCCGTTTTCTCGGCGACGGCTTTCAACACTTCATCCATCTTTGCTCCTTGGCTGAGGATCTAATGAGACCCTCGCGGTACCGGGGCGACTACGGAAAGCTGGATGTGCCATCATGGGCCCGGTCAGAAAGGAACCAACATGGCAATGTCGAAAGAACACAAAGAAGCGCTCGTGCAGGGTCGGGCCGAAGCGAAAGCGATCACCACGTATTTACAGGCAATGCAGTCCCGCCGCCCGGGCCGACCAGTGACTGCCCAGAACCTGAAGGCGAAGATCGCCGGTCTCGACGACAAGATCGCCGAAGAAGCCGATCCGCTGCGACGGGTCAAACTAATGCAGACCCGGATCGACGCTCTGGCGGCTTTGGCCAGCGTCGGAGAGGTCTTAAACCTGGCCGCGGCGGAAAAGGGCTTTGTCAAGTATGCGAAGGCCTATTCGACTCGAAAGGGCCTCACCTACACGGCCTGGCGGGAGGTTGGTGTACCGGCCGATATCCTCAAAAAGGCCGGAATCGCCCGCACCCGGAGGCGTTGAGTCAATCCCAACCGAGCTCGTGAAGTCGGTCGTCTTCGATCCCGAGGTAGTGAGCGATTTCATGGAGGACCGTACGGCGAATTTCCTCCGCCAGATCCTGCGTGTTCAGCCTTAAAGCCAGGTGCGGCTGGCGAAAGATCGTGATCTGGTCGGGGAGCGCGCCCCAATAGTCCCCCGATCGTTCGAGCAGAGATACGCCCTCGTAGATGCCGAGAGTCCCTTCGTTATGGGGATCTTGTTCACGGGAGGGCCGATCGTCCACGACGACGACAAGGTTGTCGATGCGGTCGACCACCCAAGGGGGCAACTCGTCTAGGACTCGGTCGACTGCCCTTTCGAACTCGTTGCGGGTCATCAGCAGGATTCAACCACCGTCGGCGGAGCTAGCATCGCCGTCCTGCTCAGGGCGCTTGGCTCAGTGGTAGAGCGCTGCCTTCACACGGCAGAGGTCAGTGGTTCGACCCCACTAGCGCCCACCAAGAAAACCCCCGTAAGAACGGGGTTTAGGGTTCTGGTTGTTGCGATCGCTGCCTGGGACGGAGGCCGGTATTGACGATCAGCCCCTTCTCAACGTGTGATCGTTTCGACCCGATGGCTCAATGTGCTGGGCCTAACACTCCTGAGAGGAACTCCATCACATGGGGGTGGGCGGGATCGATGAGATGGCCTCCCGCCACGAGCACATGATCCACATGCGGCAGGATCGCGGCGAGACCAGCGTTGACACGCCGAAGGGCATCAGGGGAATCCTTCGCTGAGATGAGGAGAGTCGGCTGGGATATGGATGCGATCTGGTCAGAGCGGAGTTGTAAAGGGTGTTCGCTTAAGTCGAGGCCCTGCCCTCGCATCTCGGCTAAGACAGCTGGAGAAGCTGCGACAAATAGAGCTCGAAAGTCGTCTGGCAGGGAGTTCCATGTCTCGACTCCCAGGGCTTCGCGGATCACAAATTCAGATGCCGACTCCGGGTCGTCCTCCGCCGCCTCCAAGATCTTTCGCCTCAGTGCGTTGGCCCAGGCCGCCGCTTCCGGGTCGATCTCAAAGAAAGCTGGCTCCAACAGAACCAGTGCACGCACGGTTTCGGGATAGTGGTGAGCGAGTCCGAGTGCGATTAGTCCGCCGGTGCTGCGGCCGATGATTGTCGCCGGGGTAGCGGCCAGCTTGTCGATAATCGCGACAGCATCGTCGACGTGTTCGCTGAGGTCTGTCGCATTGAACGGCACGGGACGTTCGCTACGGCCGAAGCCGCGTCGGTCGTAGATGATGCACCGGCCGAGACCGGCCAGTTTTTGGGCAGCCGCCTCCCAGAGAACCGCCGAGCTTGGGGTCCCGTGGATCCCCAGAATGGCTGGCCCCCCGCCGCTGACCTCGTAGTAAAGGTCGATCCCGTTGGCACGCACCATCGGCATTGAATCGAGCGTAGGCCGCTACGGGCCGATCGGCCACCGGGTACTGAACGTCTTCACGCCGATAATCGCTCACCGGAGGCCGGCAGGGTCCTCGGTGCATCTCGAACGTCATAACCACCCACGTGGATGATGCCGTCAACGACCTCGACGCCCCCTTCACCATCGATACGGCCGGGCAAAACGGTGACATCAAAGTCAGACAGGCAGCATCGCGGTTAGCTGCCCAGGATACGGCTCCAGCCGTTGGTGGTGATCAGGTCGATGGCCTAGGCGGGCGAATCGGGGGGAAAGGGCGCTTTCGATGTGATCGGCGTGAGTCTCGGCGGCTCCGTCCTGGGCTGGTGGAGAGGATGATCCTGATGGGCGCGTTTGCTGGTGCGGCCACCATGGTGGTGGACCGGACGGGGCACCTTCGACGTCGATGCGGTCCTTGATTGTCCCGACGACGAGATCCGTTGGTGTTCGCACTTCTATGCACCGTTGGTCGTGGAGACGTCCACTGCGCTATGGCGCGGCGGTGTTGAGATCCGCACGGTTCCAACTCTGGTTACTGCGGTCACGTCGGCGATTACGCCTGCCACCTCGATGCCCCAGTTGCAGGTCTGGAGGATGAGCCCCCGCTACGAAAGAAGAACCAGGCACCGCCCTGGCTTGTCTAATTTCTGTGAAGCAATATCAGCTGTGCAACGCCGGTCGGTGCCCTGCTGGTTGCCAACCGCGGTGTTGTGGCTCCGACGCATACACGACTCCGGCTCGTTCTGGTCAGTGTGTCCGCTACTTCAACGACCGCCTCCAAGAATGGGAGAACTTCTACAACTACCACCGACCCCACGGCAGCCTCGGGGGCCAAACCCCCTACGAACGACTAAAACAGAAAACCACCAGCCCGATGTAACGCACGACCGTCAGGCGCACATGTGCCCAACGGATTTCGTTGGCATCCACTTAACAACCTGACAGGACGCTGGCTATCGCTACTCAGCGGGGGTCCTCACCCCTAGAGACCCATCGCTCATAACCCGAAGGTCGTGGGTGCAAATCCCGCCCCTGCTAGGGACGTGGGCCGGGTCTCGACGGCGCGGCTGTTCACTCGGAACTCGGGCGGATGTTCTGGTTGTGGTGGAAGACGTTGTCGGGGTCGTACTTGGTCTTCATGTCCACCAGCCGCTCATAGACGGCGGTCCCGTAGGCGTCGCGGATACGGTCGGGATCTTCGTCGGCGCCGAGGAAGTTGACGTAGACGCCCTCGCGGTAGCTGTCGAGGGCGGCGAAGAAGCGCCTGGTCCAGGCGATGTCCCGGTCGGCGTAGTCCTCGCCGGACCGCCACACGCCGTCGAGGGTAATGGCGTGTGACGCCTGTCGGTTCCCGAACGCGGTGGCGGCTTCGGGCACGCGGCTGACCGCGCCTCCCAGGTGGAACATGACCGCGTACGACCGCGGTGACGTGAATGCGAATGCGTGTTCGGCGATCACGTCGATCAGGTCGTCGCGAAGCTCGGGCAGGTACGTCGACTTCCAGTAGTAGTTCCAGCCGTGCAGCACCATGGAGTCGAGGGCGCTCTGGTGGTCCACGTAGGGCGTGGGTGCGATCAGATCGAGGAGGGGCCTCCCAAAGGCGCGCAAGGGGCGGAGCACCTCTTCAGCGTCCTCAACCGGTCCTGCGTGGCAGGTGCCCACCAATATGACCGGGCGCCAGTGTAGTTCTTCGGGGATGACCGGGAGTGGTGGCGCGGTGCCGAATCTCACGACCGTGCCGAGTTCGTCGGGGGCGTTGCCCACGAAGTCGCGGTAGAAGTGGAGGACCTCGCCGGTGTCGCTGGCGTCCCAGATGATGGGGCCGGCCAGGACGTCGGGTCCGACGGGGTGGAGCTGGAACTCGAACGAAGTGACCACACCGAAGTTGCCGCCTCCTCCGCGCAGCGCCCAGAAGAGGTCGGGGTGCTGGTCGTCGGATGCCCGCAGCAGTTCGCCGTCGGCGGTCACGACGTCGGCGGCGAGCAGGTTGTCGACCGTGAGACCGTGCTTGCGCATGAGCCAGCCGATACCACCGCCGAGGGTGAGCCCTGCGACCCCGGTGTGGCTGACGATGCCGCCGGTAGTAGCCAGACCGTGGGCCTGTGCGGCGTGGTCGACGTCGTCCCACAGGGCACCACCCTGCACCTGGGCCGTGCCGCTGCCGGGGTCGACTCGGACGGCCCGCATTGCCGTCAGGTCGATGACGATCCCGTCGTCGCACACGGCGGTGCCGGCCACGTTGTGGCCCCCGCCCCGTACCGCGATCTCTAGGTCGTGTTCGCGAGCGAAACGCACGGCAGCAGCCACGTCGGCAGTCCCGCTGCATCGAGCGATCAGTCGCGGGTAGCGGTCGATGGCGGCGTTCCACACGGCTCGGGCGGTGTCGTATTCGGCGTGGTCAGCCGTGATCGTCTGGCCTTGGAACTTGTCGATCTCCATGGTCGTCACCTCTGCGCTCACGTGGCCAACTGGTCGGTCGTGGGGTCGTCCCACCGAGGGTTTCCATCGCACCACGGTGGACGTCGGCTGTAAAGTCAAGAATCTGGACTTCAAAACCGACCGTGGGTAGGTGACAATGGGGTCATGCGGACCTACGGCCAGTACTGCCCCATCGCCCGTGGTGCCGAGATCTTTTCCCAGCGTTGGACACCACTGATCGTCCGCAACCTGTACTTGGGCTGCGGAAGTTTCAGCGAGATCCTGGAGGGTGCGCCGGGGCTCTCTCGCACCCTGCTCTCACAGCGCCTCAAGCAGCTGGAACGGCTCGGCATCGTTGAGTCTGCACCCAAACCTGCCGGGCGCGGGCGCTACTACGAGCTCACACCCGCCGGTCATGACCTGTTCAAGGTCTGCGTGTCGCTGGGCGAGTGGGGGGCACGCTGGCTCGAGATCGCCCCGGAGAACCTCGATCCATTCGTGGCTCTGTGGTCGATGTGCAACGCGCTGCGCCGCGACCGGCTCCCGGATCGACGCGTCGTCATTCAGTTCGACTTCACCGGTCGTCAGTCTCCAGAGCGGTACTGGCTGCTGATCGAAGTCGGCGACACCGAGATCTGCAAGACGTACCCGGGCCTGGACGAGGACCTGTACATCACCGCAGAAGCCGAAGCCTTCGTCAAGTGGCACGCCGGCCAGCTCAGTTGGGCCGCAGCCATCCGGGACCGCCGCATCCAACTCTACGGCCCGTCATGGCTCGTCCGAGCCTTCCCGACGTGGAATGCCCGGAGCATGTTCGCTCACATCAAGCCGGTCTCCCCGAGTGCAGCGAGCTCTGCAGGCTGAAACCTCGTCGACGTAGGCCGCTCATGTCAGCGTGCGCTCACAACGTCACGGCCCACGGCCTTCGCATGGGCTCTCCGTCGCTGAGGGTGAGCACGGGATCACGGCGGGCGCCTTCTGCGTCGAGGTACCGGGCCGCCGAACGCCCGCCGGTCACGTGGTCGAATTCCTGAGCCGGTCGGGGCTTGCGGCGCCTACGGTGGGATCACCGAGATGGTGGCCTTTCTCGTGGCAGGCGAGGAGTACGAGGTCTCGAGCTGCCTCCGACCTCAGCGTCCTGAGCACGCACGTCGAGGCGACCAGCGGCGTGTGCGTGATGAACGTCTTCCTGGTTCGAGGCCATCGACCCGCGGCTGGTCCACATGGGTCCCGCGGTCGCCGCTGAGTCCTTCATGGAGGCTCTGTCGTCACTGGTCGATCCGACAGCGCTCCTTTGGATCTGGATCACCCGCGCGGACACTGACGATCCGGCAGCGTTGGAGCGCCTGCTCGACTTGACGCCGGCTGCCCGACTCCTTACGAACATGTTCTCGGGATCGTGGCCACGCAGTGTGGTCGGGTTGGACGCCGCGAGCGGATGCCCACGTCCCGTTAACCTTTGTCAGGTAACAGCCCGATACACAGTGTCGGGCGTCTCTCCGGTACGAACAACCTGACACAGGGTGCCATGGCGCATCACTATTACGAGGGTTACTGAAACATTCGTGTGTCGTTGATTGGTGCCCATCAACGCACTATGAGACCGGCTCGTCTGGCTCATAACCCGACAAGTCTCGGACGCGTTGTCGAATGTCTCATTCTCACCTGGGCCTGATGGTCCCGGTGAGATCGTGAAAGGTGTCGGGGCGCGGTGGGGGCGCGAGCGGAGCGAGATGATGCGAAATGGTGAGAGCAGGTGAGAACGCGAAAGGCCCGGTCAGAGGCCCTTTTTGCGAGTTCTCCCTGGTCAGAGGATCGACCGGTTCTGCTTTCACACGGCAGAGGTCAGTGGTTCGACCCCACTAGCGCCCACGGAAATCCTTAATCGGACTAGCCCGCCGGCGCCCGCCCGAAAGCTACTCAGCTGGCTCTGGGTGCTGCTGCCCACGCCCGACCGGCCGGAGTGATCCGATCCATGCCAAGCCTGGTGGACTCGGTGAAGCCGGGCGCACTGGCCGCCCTCGACGCCTCCGAGATCTGCTCTTGCGGGTAACCCAAAGCGCGCATCGCTATCGCCACGTTGCGGGGTTGATCGACCAGGCAGATGAGCAGTTCGACGATGTCGAGCTCCATGGATACCTCCGGAAGCTGCCGTCCCGCCTGGAGCGTAAAGATACCTCGGCGAACTCAAGCCCGAACCGGCATAATGCACGAATGGCAACCAGCTGGACCCAGCGTCAGCGCCGCCTCCGGACGGTCGGCATTGTGAGCCTCGTCATCCTCGTACTCGACATCATCCTGGTGAACCTGCTTGGCGACGTGTCCGATGACTGGTGGTTGCTGCTCGTCGGTTTTGGTTTCTTCGTAGTCGGGGCGATCGCAATCGTGTCGCTTGTGTGGCTTCTTGTGGACCGCAACCGGCCCGCGTAGGTGCGATGGAGGAAATTCATGTTGGAGCATCCCAACGTCGCCTTCTATCGCCGTGCATACGAGGCATTCGCTGAGGGCGACGCCGACACGATCCGTGAGATGCTGGCCGACGACCTGGTTTGGCATGTGCCGGGAAGGCACCGGTTCTCTGGCGACCGCACCAAAGCCCAGACCATGGCGCTGTTCGAGGAAGTCGTTCCGGAATTCTCCGAGAGCGGACGGCCGGTGATTGCGTCCTTCATCATCGAGGTGGAAGATGTCATCGCCACTGACGAATGGATTGTCACCCGCGTTCATTGGAACCACTCCCGGGACAGCAAACGCTTCGACCAGCACGGCGTCGAGATCTATCGCATGAACTCTGAAGGGCAGATCGCCGAGTTCTGGGCGTTAATGCGAGACACGGCTGCGTTTGACGAATTCTTCACCTAAGGTTCCTCAAGAGCCCGCAAACGGAGCCCGGCAAACCTTGAGTGGCCCCTGTGGCTGACAGGAAGCTGGCTCACAGCTCCCCGCGGGAAAGGTACTCACTGGCTCTGACAGTTGCTGCCCGCGCCCGTCCGGCCGGAGTGAGCCGATCCATGCCAAGCCCAGTCGACTCGGTGAAGCGGGCCGCACGGCCAGCGGTCCACGCCTCAGAGATTTGGTCTTGGGTGTAGCCAAGTGCGCGCATGGCCATCGGCACATTTCGGAGTTGGTCGACCAGGCAGATGAGCAGCTGATCAACGATGTCGTGCTCCATAGATACCCGGAGCTGCTGACTACCTCAGCTCGACCCGTCCGGATTGGGGTCCTCGGGAACTCTGGGCCCCCGTTCCAGGCCATTTGAAGGGTCAACCTTTCGGTGGCAGCGGTGGGCCAATAAATTCCTGGTGATAGCGGCTGGCGATCTCCGTGAGTGCTTGTTTGTCGAGGAACTGCTCATCGGCGGGTGGTAGATCAAGGGACCGGGCGGGCTTCCCACCCTCGCGGAAGAACCCTTCAACACCGGCTGGCCCGAAGAACAGGAGCAGGCGGGCTTCCGTCGAATCGACATGGAACGCGTGCGGGACGTTGCGAGGCCCATAGACCAGTGAACCAGCAACCGCTTCGATGACGGCCTCACCATGTTGGACACGAACCTCGCCGGAGAGGACTACAAAGAACTCGTCCTCCTCTCCATGAATATGGAGCGGTGAGGCAAATCCCTTGGGCGCCAGCAGCTCCAGCGCCGCGAAGCGCCCCTCGGTTTGGTCCCCGGTCGCCTTGAGAAGGCCCAATCCGCCGTTGAACCACAACGCCTCGCCCTCCCCGGGCCCCAGTACGTAGCCAGCGGTTGTTCGCAGAAACGACATCGCGCACTCCTTCTAGCGCTCGGCCTCGTCAGTCAGCATGCCGGAGTGACAGGAAGGGACTGACCGGGCGCCAATGCAACGCTAGACGTCCAATCTGCGCGGTTGCAGTGCTCAGCGTACGAGACCATCTCCCCAGCCAGAGCACCTGTCTCGAAACAAAGCGCACGAAGTGCCGACATCGGACACTCGGCGATTGGCGGGTTATCGGTCGGGATCAGGCGTTATGGAGTCCTTACGCGTAGCCCTATTTGGTCAGCACAAAAGCCTGTCCAGTTGCCTTTGCGGCTCTCGCTACAGCCAGAGCAAACTTTGATTGGAGGACAGATAACTCGTCCGCCTCCGTATCGGTCCTTTGGAGGTCGGGGTTCTCGATTTGGCTGCTCGCCCAGTTGTAGAGGCTATTTCCTAGCCACCTCCCGGCATCGGATGCCTCGGTCAATATCGCCCGTGATCCCTCGTGGGGCACCGTTCCTAGAAACTTCTTGAGCGCACGTCATATGTCGATTAACTCTCGGAATCCGAGTTCTGGAACCTTGGCCGACAATTCGGTGTAGCGGTCGTTATCGATCATGACTGGGGACTGTACGCCGCGAGCCCCGACCCGCGTCCGTCAGCTTGTCGCGGCTTCAGCTATTGCCGATGGCGTAGCCGACGCTTCTCACCTCGGCATCGACCTTGCAACTGCGGTCATGACCCACTTGAGAGAGATTTAGACGTTGCCTTCCCCAAGAACTTTCCACCGCTCGCTCGGAATGAGTTTTCGAACCTGACCTGTCGGTGCTCGGTGATCTTGCATCGAGGAACCCGAGACCATTCCGTTTATCGGAGGTGCCCATGACCGTGGCTCCGTGACCGCCGGCTCGCCCGGCCCGGCGCCCCTTCTCGCGCCTGTCGCGCGGATGGTGCCGTCCACACCAACATACCGCCGGTCCAAAGATCCGATGAAACTGACAATGAACGCGTGATTAGGCTGGCGGACTCCTCTCAGAAGGATCCCGCATGACCCAGGCGCCGACCGATTCGCTCACCCAAGGGCGCCAGGCGTCCGAGGCACATGCGTGGAGTGAAGCCTTCGACCTGCTCGGCGGGGCGGACGCCACCACCAAACTCTCCCCGGAGGACCTCGAGCGCTTGGCGGAGGCTGCCTGGTGGATGGGCCGGGTCGATGATTCGATCGGGGCCCGGGAACGTGCCCACGCTGGTTACCTGAAAAGCGGGGAGAGAGCACGAGCGGCCCGGGTGGCGATCGACATCGCCTGGGACCATTTCGTGGGGCTGGCCGGGGCGGTGGGCCAAGGCTGGGTGAGTCGGGCGGAGCGGCTCCTTCACGACGAACCGGAGTCGGTGGCACACGGCCACCTGACCAGGGTGAAAGCCGTAATCGCATTCGAGAACCACGGAGCGTTCGACGAGGCTCTGGCGTTGTCGGAGCGGGTGTTCGACTTGGGGTGCCGTTTCGGTGACCGTGATCTGCAGGCCCTCGGTTTGCACGACCAGGGCCGCGTCCTGGTGGCGATGGGGAGGGTCGAAGAGGGAATGGCTCTTATGGATGAGGCCATGGCGGCGGCGGTGGGCGGCGAGTTGGGTCCAATCGCCACGGGAAAGATCTACTGCAACATGATCAGCATCTGCGAGAAGCTTGCCGATTATCGGAGAGCTGGTGAGTGGACGCAGGCCGCCGGGCGCTGGTGTGAGCGGGAGGGGAACGCCTCCGGGTTCCCCGGTCTCTGCCGGGTGCACCGAGCCGAGCTCATGCGCCTGCGCGGAGACTGGGCGGGGGCCGAACGGGAAGCGCTGCGGGCTTCCACCGAACTGCAGCACTTCTTGAACTACACGGGTGAGGCGTTCTACGAGATTGGAGAGATCCGGCTGCGTGTCGGTGACCTGCCTGGGGCTGAACAGGCGTTCCGGCAGGCCAGTGAGCTTGGCCGCGATCCCCAACCTGGGCTGGCTCTGCTGCGCTTGGCTGAAGGCAAGATCGAGGCCGCTTGCTCCCTCATCGAGAAGGCGGTGGCGGAGGAAACCCGCGGTCCGTTGGATCGGGCCCGTTTGCTCCCCGCACAAGTGGAAATCAGCCTGGCAGCCGGGAACCCGGCAATGGCAGGTCCGGCCGCCGACGAGCTGGAGTCAACCGCAGGTGAGTACCGAACCCAAGCGTTGCAGGCGCGGGCCGCCCAAGCCCGGGGGCTGGTCTTGTTGGTTGAGGGCCGGACGATGGAGGCCCTCAAGAGCCTGCGGCTTGCCTGGAAGCTTTGGCAGGAGATCGATCTCCCCTATGAGGCTGCCGGTGCGCGCCTGGCCGTTGGCCTTGCCTATCGGGCTAACGGGAGCAACGAGGCCGCCGATCTTGAGATCGCGGCTGCCCAAGCAGTGTTCGAGCACCTTGGCGCCGTCCCAGACGCCGCTAAGGCGGCGAAGCTTCTACGAAGCCCAATGCCGACGGAGAGGGAGTCGAGAACGCTCATGTTTACCGACGTCGTCCGCTCCACTGATCTGATCGGGGTCATCGGCGACGAGGCCTGGGAACACCTGGTGCGCTGGCACGACGAGACCCTCCGAGGCCTGTTCGCCACGAGCGGCGGCCGTGAGATCAATCATTCTGGAGACGGCTTCTTCGTCGGCTTCGAAGACCCCGGTGCTGCGATTACCTGTGCGGTAAACATACAACGCACGCTCGCCGAGCACCGTCGCACCCACGGGTTCGCCCTCGACGTCCGTATCGGGCTCCACACTGCTCGGGTGGGCACTACCTATAAGGGCCGGGCTGTACACCAGGCGGCGCGGATCGCCGCAGCCGCTCAGGGGGGAGAAATCCTCGCCGGCAGAGCAACCGTCGAGGCGGCCGGCCACCCGGCCACCCAGCCCCGCACTGTATCCCTCAAGGGAATCACCGAACCTGTGGAGGTGGTCTCCGTCGAGTGGCGGTGACCAGTCACTGCCTTCGTATCACGTCCGAGACCTGTCTGTGCTCCAAAGAATCCGACCGACCGGCCGCGGGATCTCCACGCTCGGGCGGTTCAGGTCCGTTGATGAGTTCTCCCTCCGCCTGGCATGCTGTCGCAGCAGTCGTACCTTGGCGACCGATCCCCGCGGTTCTCGGATTATCTAGACGACACCGTCGCGGTCGATGTCCAGCGGCCGGCTATTTACAAGATGACACTCTTCGGAACTGCTGCTGGTCACATCCTGCCGGCCAAGACCCAACACATCACAAGGGTGGGAGCGGCCGCCATGTCGCAGCGGTCGCCGATGTCAGTCCCGTCTCGAGGTGCTGCTGTCGATGGTCAGGTAGGCCCAGTCCGAATCGCGCTAACGGCTCGACATCACCAACGATGTATGAAGCGTTCGGCGTGCCCAAGAGCCATCGCGCATATCACGTCGGCCCTCGCTGCATCATCCGTGCTCTTGAGCCGTCCTGTCCGTGCTCGTAACCGACGAGAGACTTGGCGATCTGCGTGGTTGGAATGATGGCATTTCGTCCGCGTTTGGTCCGCGTCCGAGTGCGAAGGGCTGCGCAATGGTCATCACTGTTGACGACCTAAACGCCTCTCAGGGCTGATGCTTTCGGTGTTTCCCTGGTGGGACGCTTGGCCTGATTCTCCCTCACAAGGAAAGGTCACCGCCCAGGCCGAGAGCCCGGACTTCGGCGGTCGTTGGCGGCGCTCGGGTGGCCAATGTCAAATCGATGTGAAAACGGGTAGCGCGCAGTGGGTTTCGGTGAAACTCGGACAAGGCGTGGCCAAATGTCTCATTCTCAGGGGGCCTCATGGTCGGGGAGAACGAAGGCTGTCGGGGCGCGGTGGGGGCGCGAGGGGAGCGAGATGGTGCGATATGGTGCGAGAGGGTGAGGAGGTGAAAGGCCTGGTCAGAGGCCCTTTTTGGGAGTTTCGCCTGGCCAGCGGCTTGCCCGGTGCTGCTTTCACACGGCAGAGGTCAGTGGTTCGACCCCACTAGCGCCCACCCTCCGAACCCCTATCCCGGTTGAGCTTTCCGTCCTGGTGGTCGTTGGACTACTTAGCTCGGTGCGCGCCTATGCATCGAATCTGCGACGGCGCAGTCCCGGCGGGCGGGAGTCCTGATCAGTCGGTGATCGGGAGGTACCGTTGTCGGGATGACGCATACGCCAACGTCTCGGCCGGTTCGGGGTCGGCCACGCTGGATCGCCCGTCTCCTCAGCGCGGTGACGATCGCGCTCGGACTGGTGCTTGTCCTGGCGGCCATCGCCTTCGGCCGCTGCGATGCCTTCGGCGGGACCTGCCCAGCCGATCCGCCTCCGCCGCTCGACGACGACGTGTTCGGGTTGAGCGCGCTGGGAGCGGCGATCGCGACTGGAGTTCCCCTCTTCGCCTTCCGGCCGACTCCATGGGGACTCGGCCGGGCCATCGCTCCGTCATTGGGAGCGGCGCTGGTGGTCGGCCTCCTGGCCCGCAGCATCGCTCACGGCTGAATCCGCGACCACCACCCGAACCAGACCGGCGGCCGGGCTGCGGCCTCCTCTCGACCGGCAGTTAGCTGGCGTTCAACGTCGTGCCCATACGTTCCCCTGTTCGTCCGACACGCGGGTTCCGGCTCGAACGCACCGAGGTCTGCACATGGCTGATCCAGCCGTACGCCCGCCGCTGCCCTGCCCGGATTGGATGGGGTTCGGGTCACCGGAGTGGTGGTGTTGGCCTGCGGGTTCGTGGCGTCGGCGGCTGCCGTCGTGCGCGGCTTCAAGGGTCTGATCCACGGCACCGGGTTGTACCTGGTGGCTGCATCCCTGCTCGGTTTTGCCGCCCTCGGCGCCGGGGTCGGATTGTTGGTGAGTACAGAGACATGGTGGCTGGCGGTTTTGGTCGCTGTGACGATCGTGTTGCGGGCGATGGCAACGTCCCGCCATACCCGGGCCGCCGGTGGCGCCGGTTCGACTCGACGATAGGCCCCACCAGCCTGGCGCCCTGTGACTGGATGGGGACTTCTGGCGTCGGTAGGCCTTGCGAGCGGACGAGGTCGCCATCGGGCCACACGCTCGATTGCCCACGGGAACGATCCCCTCCTGGTTCGACCCGGCGCGGACACAGACCGTGGGGTTAGCATTCGGAGCAGAGCTGTCAGGGAGGCAGCAGCGGAGACAGGGAGGCACCAGGATGAAGAGAGCATCGTGGCTCACCGTGCTCGTCCTGCTACTGGTCATGGCGTTCGCGCCAATGGCTTTGGCAGGCGAGTCGAAAGGACCATCGGGACCGGGTGGTGCGACCGGGGGCTCGACCCCGATCGATGGCTTCTGGACCGGGGATGGGGCTGCATCGATCTGTTCCTTCTCGGGACTGAACGACGTGATCGACGAGGTCGAACCCACCCGCACCCAGTCGTACGGCACCTTCGTGGTGCTCATCATGAAGACTGCCGGGGTCGGAGTCCAAGAGGCGAAGGCGATCCTGGGTGAGGCTCCGAGCCAGTCCTGCAATCCGAACAACGCACCTTGGGGTAACCCCAAGGGTTAGAGCGGGCTAGAAAGTGAAGCAAGGCCCCCGGCGTGCGCACTCGCGTGCGTCGCCGGGGGCTCCTCGCGTCCGAACGGTGCGCGTGCAGTTTCGACGGAATGGATCGCCCGGCGGGCGGGCCGTGACGAACGGTCAGCCGACCGCCCTCTTGACCAGCGCGACGATCTGCTTTTCGACGGCCGGGGTCAACTCGATCAGGGCGAACGACGTCGGCCACATGGCACCGTCGTCGAGGTTGGCCGGGTCCTGGAAGCCGAGGGTGGCGTAACGGGCCTTGAACTTGCCCGCGTCCTGGAAGAAGCAGACGACCTTGCCGTCCAGCGCGTAGGCGGGCATGCCGTACCAGGTCTTGGGGGTGAGCTCGGGTGCGGCCTTCGTGATGATCTCGTGGAGTCGCCCAGCGAGGACGCGGTCCGCGTCGGCCATCGCGGCGATCTTCTCCAGGACCTCGGCGGTGCCGTCGATCTTCTTGCCGCCCTTGGCGGCCTTCATCTCCTTGGCGCGCTCCTTCATGGCGGCGCGCTCCTCAGCGGTGAAACCGTCGGTGTCCGCGTTCGACTGGATGCTGCCCTTGGCCGACTTGCTCGTTGCTGCCATCGCGTTCTCCTTCACCTGCGCTCCCCGCCGGGGACGGTGTCCTCCTGGTTTGTGACATTGGCGGGCCGTGGCCCGTCAGTCAAGTGACGACCGGAACCCACGCCCAAATGCCTTGACAGACGGGGGAGCGGTGAAGCGCGAACCGAGATCGATGCTCTCTTCGCCGCACTAGAGCGTATCCCCCGCTCGAGGAAGGTACCAACGGCGAGGCCCCCCCTGCCGAACCCGCCGAAGAAATCACCAGGCTCCCTGAGAGTCCTTCTGCTGACAACGTGACGGCCGCCGGGTGACGTCACTGTCCCACGTGATCGGCCCTACCGGGTCATGTGACAAAGTATTCTAGCCGCGCTCACACTATGTTCTCGCCTCCTCGCTTACCAGCCCGCAGGTGATTGCAAGGAGATTCGTCAATAAGGCTCGGAGATCGGACATGTTGTACGCGTTGCCGGGAATGCCGGAGATCACGCTTGAGAGCAACGTTCCCGCCATTATGCGCGACGGCGCCATTTTGCGCGCGGACATTTATCGGCCTCGGTCCTCGGCCGACCTCCCTGTGCTGCTGATGAGGCTGCCTTACGACAAGCGAACGGCCGCGTCGGCCTTTGGTCAAGCGCACCCCGCCTGGTACGCACGCCAGGGATACATCGTGGTCATCCAGGACACCCGAGGCCGAGGTCAGTCCGACGGCGAGTTCTACCCCTGGCTGCACGAGCAGGCCGATGGGTATGACACTGTCGAATGGGCGGCCAGCCTTTCCGGAACCACCGGCCAGGTCGGGATGTTCGGGTTTTCTTACGTTGGGGCCACACAACTTCTGGCGGCAGTGGAACGACCGCCCCATCTCACGACGATCGTTCCCGGGTTCACGGCTTCGCAGTACTACGAAGGGTGGACCTACAACGGCGGCGCACTGGCCCTGGCCTTCGCTGCCTACTGGTCAAACTTCCTAGCGATGGAGACGGCCTCCCGGGCGGCTGACCTCACCACATTCTCGCGCCTTGGCGCCTCGCTCGGATCAGCGGCCAATTGGTTCTGGCATCTTCCGCTCGCGGAGTATCCGCCTTTGATCGATACGCCGGCTTCCTACTTCTATGACTGGCTCGCTCATCCAACCTACGACGCGTACTGGAGCCGATGGAGCATCGACGAGGGATATGAACGAATCATGGTTCCGGCGATGCACATTGGTGGTTGGTACGACGCATTCATCTCCGGAACGATCAAGAACTTCGTCGGAATACGGGATAGCTCGGGAAGGGCGAGCGCCCGGGCGAGCCAGAAGCTCCTGGTTGGTCCGTGGACTCACATGCCGTGGACCCCGTTGGGAACCAGCGAGGCCGAACCACCTACTGCCAACTATGTCGACGAGTGGCAGGTCCGTTGGTTCGACCAGTTCCTAAAAGGATTCGACACAGGCGTGCTCGACCACCCAGTCACTATCCACGTATGGAATGGCGGCTGGCGCGACTACGACAGCTGGCCGCCTTCCTCCTCAATCAAAGAGGATTGGTTCATCCACAGCGACGGCCGAGCCAACTCCAAATTCGGGGATGGAACGTTGTCGCGCCAAGCACCGGCCGACGAGCCACCCGATCTGTTTGTCTACGACCCCACCCTTCCCACTCCGAGCATGGGTGGACATTCGTGCTGCTTCGACACCATCACCCCAATGGGACCAGCCGATCAGCACCGGGCCGAGGTATCGAAAATGATGCTCGTCTATACCTCAGCTCCCTTGCAGATGGCGATGAATTTGGTGGGTGATGTGCAAGTCACTCTCTTCGCAGCTTCCACTGCCCCAGACACCGACTTCACAGCACGGCTATGTACGGTCGATCCCGAGGGTCGTTCGACTAATCTCGTCGAAGGTATCATCCGCGGGCGTCACCGCGAATCGCTCACGGTGGCGCGGCTGATGACACCAGGTGACGTATATGAGTTTCACATCGAACTTGGGCCCGTGGGTGCACACATCGCGGCCGGCTGGCGGCTCCGGCTGGACATAGCCAGTTCTGACTTTCCGCAGTGGGATCGAAACCTCAACACCGGGGGACCGCCGTTTACAGAGAACGTACTGGCCGCCAGGCTCGCCACCCAGACTGTCCTTCACAACCCGATGTATCCGACCCGAGTAAGCCTTTCCTTCGTCAAGTAAAAGGCGCCTAAATGCGAATCGGCGTCGTCTCCGTGATGCAAGAAACCAACACCTTTTCGGTTCGGCCGTGCCGATGGGAGGACTTCACGACAGCCGAAGGAGCAGAGTCGAGCCAGCGGTTGCAGGGGACAAACAGCGAGTTCGCAGGGGCGCTCGAGGCGTTGGCAGAACTCGGCGTTGAGGCGGTACCAATCTTCTACGCCTCGGCGCTGCCTTCAGGCCGGGTGGAAAGAGAAACCTTCCGACGCCTCGAGAACGGACTCGCCCGGTCGTTGGCTAGCGCCGGACCGCTTGACGGGCTGGTTTTGTCCTTGCATGGGGCGATGGCTACCGACGATATCGATGACGCTGACCTTGCCCTCATCCGTGGCTGTCGGCGGATCCTCGGCCAAACGCCGATTGGAGTCTGTTTGGATCTGCACGCCAATGTCACCGTCGGGATGATGGAGGCAGCCGACCTTTTGATTGGCTTTCGAACCGACCCCCACGTCGATATGGCCGAAACAGGACAGAGAATCGCCCGCCTCCTGGTGGCGCTCCTCGAGGGAAGAGTCAATCCGACTCTCGCATTAGAAAAACGAGCGATGATCGTTCCGGCGGAGGCTATGAACACCTCAACCGGAGTCCTGGCTGAGATTCGGAGGGCGGCTGACTCGCTTGAACACCTGCTTGATGTATCACTGTTCCCTGTCCAACCGTGGCTCGATGTGCCGGAGCACGGCTTCGGGGTTGTAGCGATATCAGACGGCGACCCGAAGGCTGCGGTCGATGCTGTCAAAGCCCTTGCCGACGAGATCTGGAATCAACGAGACCGGTTCGTCGTCCCGCGCTTTGTGACGCCCTCGGAAGCGTACCAACTGGCTAGGACCAGTTCCGTACGTCCGTTCCTTGTCGCCGAATCGGCCGACGCCCCCTCTGCCGGAGCCGTCGGTGACAGTCCGGCGATGGTCGAGGCCGCATTGAGGTATGGGGAAGGGCTAGAGACAATGCTGACACTGGTGGACCCACCGGCAGTGTCGCGGTGCCTTGTGGCCGGAGCGGGGGCGAAGATAACCACCGAAGTGGGGGCGGCACTGGACCAGAGGTATTGGCGTCCCATACCGCTGGAGGGGATTGTGGAGCGGGTCGGGGCCGGGAAGTTCAAACTCGAAGGGGTTGGTTACCACGGGCTCGAAGCATCGATGGGAGGCTGGGCTGTCATCCGCTCGCCAAGGGTGACCGTTCTCGTGACCGAACGACCTGCCATGAGCTCCGATCCCTCGTGTTTTCGCCATGCCGGTCTCGATCCGTACCACACGGATGTGCTGGTTGTGAAGTCATGTAGCGACTTCCGCCCCAACTACCCGCAGTCGGAGGGAGAGGCCGTGACGCTTGATGTGCCCGGAGCGGCCACCCCTCGACTCGACCGCTTGGACTTCAGGTGTGGCCATCGGTGGACGCCGACAGGCTCTGTGGCGATGCCCGAGCTGTGATGGCTGTTCGTGTGTGATGGCTTTTTAGGGGTCGATTGGTTGACTGTTCAAGGAACCCCTAGACAGGAGACGCCCCGGCCCACCTGCCGAGCCAGCGACAGCTCTCTTCCATGTACCGTCTCGGCAGGCATAGGAGGTTCGAAATGAGGATTGCGGTCGCCCGGCATCACGGAAGAACCGGCCTTTGGATCAAATCGGGTGACGGTTTCGTCGAACTGGCCGAGGTGGCGATCGCGATACCAGGGTTGGCCGGTCTGCGTGATGTTGGTGATTTGTTAGCGGCCGGCGAAAAAGCGATGCAGGAAGTGGCCGAGCTCACCTCCGGGCCTGGGGGAGTGCCGCTCGACCAACTCGACCTGTTGGCGCCGGTTCTCAACCCGCACGCGTTTGTCTGCGTCGGAAGAAACTACCTCGAGCACATCAAGGAAGGGGCAGTCGACCTTCCTTCCTACCCGTATCTGTTCTCCAAGTTTTCCAACGCCTTGAACGGCCATCTGCAGCCGGTGCGGCACCACGACATCACCGAAAGCCTCGACTACGAGGGAGAGCTTGCGGTCGTGATCGGGAGAGCTGCCCACCGCGTTCCCGCCGATCGGGCAATGGAAAATGTGGCGGGTTACACCATTCTCAACGACGTGAGCGGTCGCGACCTCCAGAACCGCGACGCGCAGTGGATCAGGGGAAAATCACTCGACACCTGGGCACCACTCGGCCCGGTTTTCGTGACCGCAGACGAGATTCCCAACCCCTATTCCCTGCGGATCGAGACCCGGGTCAACGGCGAACTCCGCCAGAACGCGGCAGTGTCCGACATGATCTTCAAAATCCCGGAGCTGATCGCATTCATCACCCAAGGGATCACTCTCCAGCCAGGCGATCTAATTGCCACCGGAACTCCTTCGGGCGTTGGTCTCGGCTTCGACCCCCCCAAGTGGCTGCACGTTGGTGACCGCGTTGACATCACCATCGAGCCGATCGGCACCCTTTCCAGCATTGTCAGCTGATCCGGGATCGGGCGTTTCGGTCACCGATAGGCGACCAGGCGACGGGCCGCATCGACGATCTCGTCGACCTCGGGAACAACGGCCCGCTCGAGCGGCGGGCTGAAGGGAATGGGAGACGACCGCGCTCCCACGCGGAGGACCGGAGCAGCGAGATCACCCCAGAGGCGTTCGGTCAACGACGCCGCCACCTCTGCGCCGAATCCACCGAAGGTCCATGCTTCGTGAGCCACCAGCGCCCGCTTGGTCAGTCCGACCGATCTGGCGAGCGCCTCGAAATCGAGTGGCACCAGTGATCGGAGGTCGATGAGCTCAGCTTCGATCCCATCCTCCTGTGCAAGTATTTGGCAGGCGGCTTCGGCGTGGATTGCCATGATCGAGTAGGCGACGATGGTGAGGTCCCGTCCGGCTCGGCGAACTGCCGCCTTTCCCAACGGCACCCAATGGTCCCCGGCTGGAGCCATGGCGCGCCGCATGCCGATCCTCTTGTTCTCGAGGAAGATCACGGGATCGTCATCGGCTATTGCCGACCGAAGAAGTCCCTTGGCATCGCCAGGATTGGACGGCGCCACGACTCGGAGCCCTGGAATGTGAGCGAACAATGCCTCCAAGCTCTCCGAATGCTGCGCCCCCGAGGAGCGCAACGTTCCGTCCGAGGCTCGAAGCACCAGCGGCACCGAAGCCTGACCGCCGAACATGTAGCGGAACTTCGACGCCTGGTTGACAACCTCATCCATTGCCCCCAACACGAATTCGACGAAGCTCATGGAGGCCACCGGCCGCAAGCCTCTCACCGCAGCCCCGACCGCCACCGAGACAATCGTCGCTTCCGAGATGGGCATGTCGATCACCCGCTCGGGCCCGAATCGCTCCGCCAAACCGCGGAACTGCCCGAAGTTGCCACCCCACGAGATGTCCTCACCTAGCACGATGACGCGCTCGTCAGCTGTCATCGCATGCTCCATGGCGGCAACGGTTGCTTGCCCGAAGGACACTCGTTCCTCTTCTCCGGCGGCCTCCACGCCGTGACCGACCGTAGAGGTAAAGACAAAGTCGAGGGCGGTGGTCGCATCGGGGAGCGGGCTGGCCTCAGCAAAGCGCTCCGCTCCTTCAACCTCATCTCGCGCTCCCCCCCAGACCGCTAACCGTTCGCCGTCGGTGAGAAAGCCTGCCCCCACCATGGCTGCCTCCATACGCGTGATGGGATCCTGTCCGCGCCAACGATTGACCTCGTCTGGAGTGCGGTATACCTCGGCGTCACCGATGAAGTGGCCACCAAGGCGGTATGTGTCCGCAACTACCAACGTCGGACCACCACCCGCTCGCGCTCGGCTCACGGCCTTCGACACCTCCCGGAAAACGGCCCCTACGTCGTTGCCGTCGACTGTCAGCCCCGGGATGCCGAACCCGCCGGCGCGGATGGAAAGATCCTCGATCGAGGTCGTTCGTGATACTGCTGTGTACTGGGCGTAGCGGTTGTTCTCGCATAAATAGACCACCGGTAAGCGCTTGAGGGCAGCGAAGTTCAGCGCTTCGTGAAAGGTCCCCTTGTTGATCGCTCCGTCGCCGAAGAAGCAGAGCGTCACGAACCCGGTTTTGAGCTGGGAATCAGCCAATGCGGCACCCGCGGCGATGCCAAACCCGCCCCCCACGATGCCATTGGCCCCGAGCATTCCTATCCCGAAGTCGGCAACGTGCATCGAACCGCCCCTGCCTCGACAAGCACCGGTTTCTTTCCCGAACAATTCCGCCAAGAGCGGGCCCATCCCCATCCCCTTGGCGAGCCCGTGACCGTGCCCCCGATGAGTGGAAGTGATGCGGTCGCTCCTATTGAGCGCGGCGCATGCACCGACCGCCACCGCCTCCTCGCCCAAATAGGTATGTACGAAACCGGGCAGCTTGCCCGCCAAGAACAACTCGGACACGCGCTCCTCGAAGCAGCGGATTCGCACCATGTTCGAGTAGAGCGAGCGGGCAAGGACGAGGTCGATGCTTTCGAGCGTGGCGGTCATTGGGCCGTGTACCCGCCGTCGACGACCAGAACATGCCCGGTGACAAACGAGGAAGCATCGGAGGCCAGAAACACGACGGGGCCGACCAGTTCTTCTGGGCTGGCCAATCGACCCATCGGTGTACGGGATTCAAACGTCTCGCGCAGTTCCGGTTCACGTTTCCATTGAGCGACAACGAGGCGAGTGCCGACGTGGGAAGGGGCGATGGCATTGACCCTGACCCCATGCGGGGCCCATTCCACCGCAAGGCTGCGGGTGAGTTGCGTGACACCTCCCTTGCTCGCCTGGTATCCGGCGCTGCCGGCGAAGCCCACCATGCCCACGACTGAGCCGATGTTGATGATTGAACCCGATCGGCGAGCCAGCATATGCCTTCCCACGGCCCGGCACACTCTGAAGGTTCCAATGAGATTGATCTCGATTACCTGGGACAAGAGCGTGTCGGGATACTCGGCTGCCGGGCTGCGACCACCGATCCCGGCGCTATTCACAAGTACGTCGACCTTGCTCAAGGAGGAGATAACACCATCGACCATCTCCGCTACCGACGTTTGATTGGTGACGTCGACAAGTACACCAATGCCGCGTCCGCCGGGAGCAAGGGATGCTGCCTGGTCGGCACCGGCGCCATCGAGGTCGGCGTACACAACAGTCGCACCCGCCTCGGCCAGACCGTCGGACATCGACCTCCCTAGCCCACCGGCGGCGCCCGTCACCAGCGCAACACGGCCTTCGAGCGACCATCGATCGATCACAGCGACTCGATGTGACCGACCTCGGCACCAGTCGACACCTCTTGGTCACCGGCGGGCATGGTCACAAAAAGGGTGCCGGTGGCGGGGGCGACGATCTCGGTTTGAGCCTTCTCGGTCTCGACCAGAAGTACGGGCGTTCCCTTCTCGACCTGGCCACCGTCAGGTGTCAGCCATTCGAGCAAGACCACCGCCTCCACCAGGCCAAGCTGCGGAATAATGATCGGCGTGTGCATCAGATATGGCCGTACCTTTCGAAGCTGTTCATTGGTGACGTACCTGTGCTCACCTCGCGTCTAACTCTCGACTCGGCACCCGTGATCTCCTCCGCCTTTATCAGAACGCGCTCGGCGTCAGCAGTCGGCACCACGACCACCCCATCGAACTCGGCCACGATCACATCACCAGGGTGAACCGTGATATCGCCGATCGTTACTGGGACCTGAGCGTCGAGCATCTCCCATCTTCCAATTCCGTTCAAAGGGGAAAGGCCGCGATAGAACACCTGGAAGCCGATTTCCCGCAGGCCTTCGACGTCCCGCAGATTGCCATCGAGGATCACGCCAACGCAGCCTCGCGCCTTGGCCGCGTTGCCGGTGAGTTCGCCGAAATGGCCGACGTGGCTATCGGTCGTCACCGAAACCATCAAATCGTCGGATGCCAGCTGCTCGAAGACTCGAAGGTAGGAGGAGATCCGGTCCACCCCCTCGTCCCAACCGACCGCTGGGTTGATGCCCCGACCAAGAACCGTGAAGGCTATGCCGGCGATCCGTTGGTCGGGAATGAGGGGTCGGAGCCATGATGGGAGCACCGGTTCAGGGACTCCAAGCTGATACATGGCATCGCACACGACGGGCACCCATAGTTGACGAAAACGGCGGCAAATATCCTGGCGGGATATCGCCATCAGCCCTCCAGATATCGGAGAGCAGTGAGGGCATAGATCTGGGCCGCTTTCCAAACCCCATCGATCGCCATGTTCTCGTTGGGACTGTGAGCTCTGGGCAGCAAGCCGGGCCCAAATGCCGCCACGGTGGGGACCCCGGCGATGAGTTGAAAATGAGGAGCGTCGGTGGCGCCGGGAAAAGCGTCGAGCGATGGAGAGAAATGGAGAACTCGATCGGCCGCCCATTGCAGCGCTTTTACTGCCGGCTCATCGGGGGAGATCTCGGTAGCCGGCACGAAGATCTCGAACACGAGCTCCGCCCGGAGGTCGGGCGCATCCGCCATCGCTTGGGTCAGGAACCGCTGAACGTCTGCCTCCAGCTGCTCGCGAGTCATGCCCGGGAGGGTGCGGATATCACACGCAAACTCTGCATTACCGGGGTAGACGCCGTAGAAGACGCCGGCCGAGGCCATCACACCTACGTTCACGGTCGGGCCGCGTGGGCAGAGAGGGTGGGGCTCATAGGTGATCCATTGCTTGAACTCGCGGTCCATGCGGACGATGAGCCGCGCCATCTCGACCGTAGCGTTGATTCCCTTGATCCGATCGGACACGCTCGAATGCATCTGCGTGCCTGTCACTTTCACCTTAAACAACGCCGCCCCGCGGGAGATGATCGCGATCGACTGCCACTCCTTGTCCACCCCGCTTGGCTCTCCGATCACCGCCACGTCAGCCGAAAGGTGGCCGTTCTCGGCCATCCACTTCGAGCCCTTGATCGATCCCGCTTCTTCGTCGGCGGTGAACACCAACTGCAGCTCACCTGCGAAACCACCCGCCTGCTTGACCGCCGCGCCGGCATAGACCATGGCCGCAACGGCCGCCTTCATATCAGCAGATCCAAGCCCGATCAGCTGGTTGCCCTGCTCCTCGGGTTCCCACGGGTCGGTTTGCCACGCCGACATGTCTCCTGCCGGCTTCGTGTCGAGGTGACCGGAGAGCATGAACGTCCGCCCCGGCACCGAACCAAGTATCCGGACTATCAAGTTTGGGCGGGTTTCCTCCGCCCCAACCGTGGCGACATCGGTGATTCCCAGCTCGGCCAGCTTGACGCGAACAAGGCTGGCGACTGCTCGTTCGTCACCAGGAGGGTTGGGGCTGGGAGTCCGAATGAGATCCTTGGTGAAGGTGAGTTGGTCGGCGGCGGTCCGCTCGAGATAGGCAAGCGCC
>Ga0209751_10000458_pt1 | contig 43844 bp, 37 predicted proteins | sample RifCSP13_1_FD_184019 | JGI IMG/M metagenome (GOLD analysis project Ga0209751, IMG submission 184019) | Soil microbial communities from Rifle, Colorado - Rifle CSP2_sed 13_1 (SPAdes) (version 2) | ecosystem: Environmental > Terrestrial > Deep subsurface > Rock core/Sediment | place: Rifle...
AGACCCCGCCGGGAGAATCACGCTCGTATTCATCGCCGCATACGAGTCAGAGATCGCCGCGGGGGAGTCGTCCGCGTAAAGGAAGTGGAGGCCGGAATGGGCAAAACGCCCGTAGGGTGAGTCGTACTGCCAGCGGCTCGTCCCGCTGAGTGCGCCAAACGTCCAGTTGCCAGCGCCGTTCTCCAGATCGTCAAAGAACAGGTTGACGGGCAATTGCCCGGCCGGGCACACTGGCGCGTCCGGGTTGTAGCCTGTGGCCGGCTGCTGGTTCATCTCGACCGCGTTGGCGGCATCCCGCACTTCCTGGCAGTCGCCGGCCGCAATCCCGGAGGTACCCACCAGATTGAGGCAGGCCTGATACACCAGGTCGTGCAGGTCGGCATAGTCCGAGCCGGAGGTGAGCAGGTTGGTCTGAACCTCGTAGTAGATTTTGGCGACTTTGGTGACCCCCAGCCCGGTCACCGTCTGGCCGTTGAAGGTTCCCCCGTCGGTCATCAGGTAGACGGCTTTGTTGTTCACCCCGCTGTTGGTGTGCACCCCGCCGTTATCTGCCGTGCCCGTGTCGTACTTCGTGCTCGTCATTTTGTCGGGGTCGTTGAACAGGGTCGGGTCCTGCATGTTCCGGATCGCGCCCTGCCCGGCGACATCTTCGCCCATTTGCCAGCGCACCCCCGCGTCGTCGTTCCCCGCGCCATTGGTCAGATCAACAAGCTCACCCCAGACGTCCGAGAGCGATTCATTGATCGCGCCGGACTGATAGTAGTAGAACAGGTTCGACTCGTACTCGGTGACGCCGTGCGTCAACTCGTGTGCGACCACGTCGTCGGCCAGCGGGAAGCCGTCGGCGTCCCCGTACACCATCTGTGCGCCATTCCAGAAGGCATTGGCATAGGTATCGCTGTAATGCACGGTGGAGATGATTGCCATCCCGGCGTTGTCCATGCTGTCACGCCCGTGAGTAGTCAGGTAGAAATCGTAGGTGTGACCGGCGTAGGTGTGGGCCGCGACTTCATGGCTATCGCCGCCGGAGCAGGTCGGGTTGCTTTCATCGCAGACCAGGGTGCCTGGCAGAACTGTGCCATTGTTGGCGTCGTAGGTCTTGCGGTTTTGGGCGGTGTCAATCTGGTTGAAGTGAAGGGCCACCGATCCGCGCTGGGCGTCAACAAGCACAAGCTCGCGGATGGGAAGCAGGCCCACGGGCGTCACTTCCACCCGCCACACCAGGCGCGTGAAGCCGCCCCCGGGACGGATGAGGCTGGGGTTGAAGACCCACAGTTCCGGCGGTGAGGCCGCCAGGGCGTTCGCAGGCACGCCGTGCCAGCGGGCAGCAGCCTCCAGCGCCGTCTGGCGAGCGGCGGCGGCGCCCACGCCCGGCGTGACGCTGATCGAGATGTCCGGCAGGATTTCCCCGCTGACCAAGAGGACCTGGTGAGCGCGGTTGACGTGGAGGCTGAGTTCGCCGCCCAACACCGGGATGCCCTGGGACACCTGCTGAAAGCGCACTACCGTGCGCTGCGCGTCGGGGTACTGCACCCGTCGCACGATCAGCTCCTTCGACTGATCGGCCAGCCCAAAGAGGTCGCCGTAAGCCGCGAGGAAACCACGCGCCGCATCCTCGGGCGAGGCCGAGGCAGGCAGCGCCCGCGGCGGAGGAAGCGGCCGCCCCGGGTCGGTTCCAATGAAGCGGACCATGCCTGTCTGCCCGTGATAAGCCACGCGCGCCCCTGCTTGAGTCAGGGCGCGCACCATCGCCGAGGAGGCTAGTGCGGGCGGCGTTGGCGTTGCGCCCTCCTGGGCGGCCACCGGCTGCTCCTCGGGCGAACCGAACAGTCCAACCGCTATGACGATGACCAGAAGTGCAAACGCGATTTTCTGGCCCCGGCTGGGTGAGTTGGAGTAACTCATACGCATGTCTCTCTCTTTTGGGTGGACGACCACCCTGGCGTTTCGGTCACGAATGGTTCCTTGCTATTCCATCGAGGCTGGCAGGCCTTTCCGCCTCCCGGGCCTATTCCCACCTGGTGAGGCGGAGAGCCACAAAGCCGTAGGCAAACGGCAGCCAGAACGTCAGGCCACGATAGGCCAACGTGATCACCGTGGCGGCCTCCAGCGGGACGCCGAGCGACCGGAGCGTCAGGGTCATTACGCCCTCGACGATGCCGAGGCCTGAAGGCGTCGGCGAGACAATGAGAAACAGAAATCCGACGCTGAAGCCTGCAATAAGCGTGCCAGGCGAGAAGGGCTGCTTGAAAGCGAGGAAGGTGAGGAACAGGATGCAGATCAACAAGGCTTTGCCCAGCAGGGAGAGCCCGGCGGGCTTCAGGTACTCGCGCCAATCGCTTTGCAGCGCGCGCAGGCCTTCGGCAGCCTCGACGGCGAATGTGTGCGCACGCGCCTCCGAGAGGTAATCGCGCCGGATGACAGGCCGCACAAGGCGGTTGACAGCCCGCGCCGCCCAGGCCAGCACCCGCTCAAGGGCCTGGGCCGAGCGGACGCCAAGGGCCAGCAACCCGGCGAGGGCCAGGGCCGCCATCAGCAATACGGCCGAGGCCCCGATCTCCGCGGCGTTCAAGCTGTTCCGGCGGATCAGCACGATCAATCCCAGCGCCAGCACACACAGGAATCCGAAGTATTCGAAAAGCACGAACAGCACCCCGGCAATCGTCACCCGTGCGGTGGAGAGGTCGTGACGGCGCGCGTCGGCGACGAACACCGCGATCCCGCTCACGCCGCCCGAAGGGGCCACCACGTTCACGAAGTTGCCGGTGGCCACGAGCGGCGCGAGCCGCCGGAGCGAAATCTGCATGTCCAGCAGGCGGTAGATGGCGCGATACGTCTGTGCGGTATTGATCAGCCAGGTGATTTGCACCAGCGTCCCCAGCGCCAGCCAGAATAGGTTGCCGCGGCGCAGAGTTTCCCAGACAAGCCGGACTTCGGTGAAATGGGAGAGGGTCAGGTAGAGGGCGAGCAGAATCACCAGCGCCGCGAGGAATTGTCGCATGAGGTGCGCATTATAAAGCAAAAGACCCCGCAGGCTTGAAGGCCTGCGGGGTCGAGCGCATTTCTGTCCGGAGGCGATTTTGGCCTCTCACGGCGAGGCGCGCACTACGCGTAGGGGTGGCAGGTCGCCCGAAGCAATCGCTGCATCCCGAGGGGATGGCTTCGCCCTGTCGGGGCTCGCAAGACGTTTATCCCAGATGCGAAGCGCCTCAGCGGGGTCTGGATGTTTCCCCGTAGAAAGCGTCCTCAAACTCGCTCAAAGTCCGCGTCATTCGCGAAGCACCCCTGTGGGGCGCGGACCCTTCGGCCAGCCGCGGGGACGCGGTTGGGGAGCGTTTGAGGACACTCTCTTAGCCCTCATGCGGGCGTTCGCCCAGCCTGACGTTCAAAGTGACGATCTGCCCGTTGCGCATCGCCTTCACTTGCACTTCCTGCCCGACTGAGAAACCAAGCAGAGTGTTGATGAAGGGATGAGCGCCGTCCAGAGGTTTGCCGTCTATTTCGGTGAGGATGTCGCCGGGGCGGAGGCCGGCCTCCGCGGCCGGGCTGTCGCTACCGACCTCGCGGACGTAGACGCCCCATTCGACCGGCAGGCCGTTGGCCTGAGCGACGTCCGGCGTGATCAGGCCCCACGAGATGCCAAGATACGGGCGCGACACGAAGCCTTTGGCGATGAGTTGGTCGCTCACGGCCTTGACCGTGTTCGAAGCGATGGCGAAGCCCAACCCTTCCGCCTGGTCGAGGGAATTGCCGTTGCCGCGCACGACCAGCGTGTTGATCCCGATCACCTGCCCGGCCAGGTTGACCAGCGGCCCGCCGGAGTTGCCGCGGTTGATGGCCGCGTCGGTCTGAATCAGGTCTTCCATCGTGTAATCGCTGCCCGTGTCGAGCGAGCGCCCGGTCGCGCTCACCACGCCCACCGTCACCGTGTTCTTGAAATCGCCCAGCGGCGAGCCGATGGCGATCACCGCCTCGCCCGGGTTGAGCACGTCGGAGTTGCCTAATTCCGCCACGCCCGGTACCGGCGCGTCCACCTTCAGGACGGCGATGTCGGCGAAGCGGTCAGTGCCGATCAATCGGGCGCTCACCGTCTGCCCGTCGCGGAAGATCACTTCGAGCGACTGCGCCCCTTCCACGACGTGGTGGTTGGTGAGGAGGTAACCGTCGCCCGAGATGATGACGCCCGAACCGGAAGCAGCAGGCGATTCGGCCGGGCCGGTCGGGGAGCCGAACGAGTCCACCGCCTGGCGCGGCGGCAGGTGATTGACGACGGTGACTACCGCCGGGCCGACCTTCGCGACAGCCGCCTCGACGGCGGTGTTCACGTCAACCTGGGTGTTCTGTCCCGACTGGGATGTATCGGGCGCTGAGGCTTGCGGGGCCTGGGCGACGGGCTGGGCAGGCGCGCTCAACCGCTCGCGCACAGCCCAGTACACGGCGCTGCCTCCGGCGGCCGCGCCCGCGAGGGCCGCGCCAGTGATCGCCAACAACAAACCGCACGTCAAAAGCCATCGTCTGGGAGTCATGTCAGCCTCTCCTTGCTTCAAGTGAGTTCCACAAAATGCTATGCTGGGATTCTCGGCCAGCCAGGTTAAGCCTGCCTGAGTCTTTCTTTGGAGGAGGATTAATGTTGCCGCCGCGCAGCGTCCAATCGCCAGGCGGCGCTAAAACCGATTTTTTCTAATCTGGAATTAACAGTAGAATAGCGGCATGGCTGGGGCCGCGTCCCCGGCCAGACTCCGACATCGGGAGGATATACAGGTATGACTGCAACCGGGATCATCGTCGCGCTCATCGCGCTGCTGCTGGGCTTTCTGCTCGGCTGGTTCATCGAATGGCGCATTGACCTGGCCTACTGGCGCTCGTACTTCGAGGAGGCCTCGCCGGGGGCCGAGGCCCCGGAGGACCGAGTCATGGTCCTCCCCGGCGGGGCGGCGGCGGCGCAATTGCCGCTGGCCAGCCAGGACCTGATGCTGCCGACTCTGCGCGAGCAGGTGGCTCAGCGCGACGCGGACCTGGCCGCCCTGCGCGGTATGATCGAGCAGCTCAGCACCACCGAAGCGCACCGCCGCGAACAGGAAGTCGGGCTGATGGACGAGGCCCGGCGTCTGCGCGCGCAGCTGGACGACCTCGCGGTGGCCAAGAACGACGCCGAGTCCGAATGGCGGCACGAGCTGGCGCGCCGCGAGCAGCAGTGGCAGGAGAGCAAGGAAGGCGAGATCGCCGCGCTGCAGGCGGAGCGGGAGCGGCTCGATAGCGAGCTTCAGGTTTTGCGCGAGAAGTTCAACCGCTACCGCGCGGATCACCCTTCCGGGCTGGCGACCATTCGCGGCATCGGCCCGAAGCTCGAAGCGGACCTGCGCCGCCTGGGCATCAGCACCTACGCCGACCTGGCCGCCCGCACCCCCGAGGAACTGCGCACCCTGCTCAGCCCGCCAAACTGGCGCAAGCTGGACTTCGCCTCCTGGATCGCGCAGGCGCAGGTCCTGGCGAAGACCGAGGCAGAGGAGCAGGGACTGTTCGATTCATGACCCGCGTGCCGGATCCGGATTACCCGCACCTCAACAAGAAGAAGGTTGTGGTGCTGGTCGTCGTCGGCCTGATCCTCTTGCTCTTCGCGGCGCTGCTCGTGGTGGGAGGCGCCACTTAGCGGCGGCGATGGAGTTTCTCCACGAGTTGAGCTGCGCCAACTGCGGCGCGTCCATCCAGGCCGACGCGATCATGGACGGCGTAGCCGCCTGCCGCTACTGCGGCGCGACCTTCCGCGTCCCCGCCTCGCTCACCCCCGAACCTGCGCTGGGCGACCTCTTGCTCGGCGCAGACTTCCGCGATCCTGAGCTGCGCGGCTGGAAGACCTTCAACCCGGACCAGTGGGAACTGCGCCCCGGCTCGCCCGCCGAGCTTTGGGCAAACTTCCCCGCCTCCGACCGGATTCACCCCATCTTGCGGACCCCCGGTCCGATTGACGACTTTGACCTCGGCGTTTCCATCCGCTTCATCGAGGGCGCGTACGATTACATCAGCGCGGGGTTTGAGGTGCGCGCAAACGACGACGGCGACTACGTCATTCAAATCTCGGCGCAAGGGACCTTCCGGGTGGGCTGGCACAATAAACTGGAGTGGGGCGGGGAGCTGGTGAATTGGGCCGAGCATCCCGCCCTGCGCAAGGAGCTGGGCGCCGATAACCGCCTGCGCGTGATGATGCGCGCCGACCTCCTGCGTGTGTACGTGAACGGCGTGCTCGCCACTTCGCTGCACGACGCCCGTTTTGGCTTCGGCTTTGCCCGGCTCGTCATCGCGCCGGGGACAAAATCGCCGGTCACGGCGGCGTTTGCCGACTTGCAACTGCGGGAGACTAAACCGAGATGAGCGTCCCTTCGTCGGGCATGCAAGTCCGCGAGCGCCGGCTCTGTCCTAAGCTCAGAAACCCGGTTTCTCGACCATTCTAATCGGCCAGCCTGCGTCCGGTTTCCCGTTGACGCCGTCTCACCCTGATCTTATACTACAGTCACCATTGACATCGGGTTTGCGCTTGTTCCCCAACGCGGAGGCAACTATGGACGAGAAGCCCTGGCTCAAATATTACGACCCCCCCGTGCCGCCCACCCTCGCGCCTTACCCTGACCTGCCGCTGCACCACTTCCTCGAAGAGTCCGCTCGCAAATATCCCGACCAGACCTGCACGATCTTTCACCCCCACACCAGCCCGTCCGGCGCCAAGATCACCTACCGGCAGATGAACGACCGGGCTGACCAACTGGCCGCGGGGCTGGCGAGCCTGGGCGTCAAGAAGGGCCAGACGGTGGGGATCATGATGCCCAACATCCCGCAGTTCATCATGGCTTACTATGCTATCCTGAAAGCGGGCGGGGTAGTGGTGGCCATCAACCCCACGTACACGCCGCGCGAGCTGGAGAAGCCGCTCAACGACGCCGGGATCGAGCTGGTGCTGGTGATGAGCCGGTTTTACGACGTGCTCAATCAAGCGCGGCCCAACTCGCGGATCAAGACGGTAGTCGTCACCAATATCAAGGAAGCGCTCCCCCCGCTGACGCGGGTTCTGTTCACGCTGACCAAAGAGAAGAAGGGCGGCGACCGTGTGGAACGGCTTCAGCCGGGCGACCTGTGGCTCAACGATCTGCTGGCCAGGTTCACACCCTCGGACCGCCCGAAGCTCGAAATCACAGGCGGCGACCGCGCGCTGTTCCAGTACAGCGGCGGGACGACGGGTGAGCCGAAGGCGGCGGTGGCCCTGCATCGCAACCTCGTCGCCAACATCCTGCAAATTAAGGCCTGGCTGCACGACTGCAAAGAAGGCGGCGAGACCAGCCTGGTGGCGATGCCGCTCTTCCACGTGTACGCGATGGTCGCGGGGATGGGGCTGGCGGTCGCGGCGGCCGGCCGGATGGTGCTGGTCCCCAACCCGCGCGACCTGGACGACCTGTTCGCCAGCATCAACCGCTATCAGCCCACGCTCTTCCCCGGCGTGCCGCGGCTGTACAACTCGATCAACAACCACCCCGACGTGCTGGCCGGGAAGGTCAGGCTCGGCTCCATCCGCGCCTGCATCTCCGGCTCGGCCCCGCTGCTGCTGGAGATCAAGACCAAGTTTGAAAAACTGTCCGGCGGCAAGCTCTTCGAGGGCTACGGCATGTCGGAGACGCCGACGGCGACGCACTGCAACCCGTTCTACGGCAAGAACAAGGAAGGCTCCATCGGCCTGCCCCTGCCGGACGTGGAGGCGAAAGTCATCAGCCTGGACGACGGGTTGACCCCGCTTGGCCCGAACGAGGTGGGCGAGCTGGTCATCCGCGGCCCGCAGGTGATGTGGGGTTATCACAACGACCCGACCGGGACGGCCAACGTCCTGCGCGACCTCGGCGACGGCGGCGGCAAGTGGCTGTTCACCGGCGACATCGTCCGCATGGACGAAGACGGCTATTTCTACATCGTGGATCGCAAGAAGGAGCTGATCAAGGCGGGCGGTTTCCAGGTATGGCCGCGCGACGTCGAGGAAGTGGTCGCCGCCAACCCGAAGGTGCTGGAGGTCGGCGTGGCGGGCATCCCGCACCCGCAGTACGGCGAGACGGTGAAGGCCTGGGTGGTGCTCAAGCCGGGCGAGACGGCGACGGCTGAAGAGATCAAAGCCTGGTGCAAGGACAAGCTCGTGGACTACAAGATCCCGCGCGAGATCGAGTTCCGGCCCGAGCTGCCCAAGACGCAGATCGGCAAGATTCTCCGGCGCGAGTTGGTGCGGCAGCACAAGGAGCAGGCAGTCGTTCGCTAATCGCGCCCGGTCCCACTCTGTCGGACTACGCAATACGCGACAGCCGGAGTGCGTGTTGGGAAGGGCAAACCCGGATCAGGTCGTCGAGCCGTGCTGTTTAGAGGCGGCGAAGAACTCGTCTTGTAACCGCCTCGTCTCCCGGTCTTCCTTGATGAGCCGGATGGCCCGGGCCAGCGCGCGCGCTCGCGCGGCCAGCAGGCGTTCCCCCTTCTCCGCCGTCGCCGGACTGCCATCACCCCGATAATGGGTGGGATGATCGGCATACCACCAGACGCCGGTTTCCACCCCCATCTCGCGCAACGCCGCCAAGCGATCCAGCGGCATCCCCTCTCCATCGGCGCGCAGTTGATCTTTGTGAACCAGATCAGGCCGGATGGCGAGGATTTCGCTCGTCTCTTTCTCTCCGGCGTGACCGTCAACCGTCGTCTGCCACTGCGCCGTGATGGCGGCTTCGTCCTCCGGGTCGAGCGGCGGCTCGGCCACGTAGACCACGTAATCGCGCGGGCTGGCGAGTTGAATCTGGGCGAAGAAGTGGATGAGATGGTCGTTGCCGCCGTGCGCGTTGACGATGACGATCTTGGTCAGGCCGTTGCGCGCGATTTCGCGGCAGACGTTGTCGAGCAGGCTCAGGATGAGATCGGCCTCGATGGCGATCGTGCCGGGGCAGTGGCGCGCCTCCAGGATTTGCGTGAGGACGAAATCCGGGAAGATAATGGCCGGCTCGATCTGTGCTGCGCGGCGGCACAGCTCGCGGCCAATGAGCATATCCGTGCCGAGCGGCAGATGATGCGCATGGCGCTCGATGCAGGACAGCGGCAGCAGACAAACTCCTTGCGCCTGCGCTGCGGCTTGCGGAAATAGGTCGCCGGTCAGTTCTTCCCAACGCATAGTCATGTTCTCCTTTGGCTTCAGGATGAGGCGCCGCCCTACGCGGAAATAACCCACTAGGCGGGATCGCCTCCGCTGGTTAGCCTCGGCGGCAAGCCGAAGCGGAGTGGCAAAGAGGCGTCAATAAAGCTGATGATTTGAGCAAGTTGGTCTGCCTGGCAAGCCAACACGTGAATCCCGAAGGCTTGATACTCATTCCCCTCCACCCGTTGATAGATGGCAAAGGCGGGCTGAGCATTGGCCCGTGTCGGCCGCAGCCGCCAACGGCCCGCGGCCTCGCCGGGGAACATCCCCTGATCCGCAAATAGCGTCGCGGCGACGAATGCGCCAATAGCCGTCCGGCCGCGATACCACGAGGGGGAGGGCGGCATCGCCAACGTTGCATCCTCTTTGAGCAATGCGACCAGTCCCGCCACATCGGCCGTTTCCCAGGCTTGCACAAAACGCTCAAGCAGCCTCTGGGTTCGTTCGTCAGGCAGCCGGGTGGCCAGGCTTTCCGGCTCCCGGCCATGATAGTGTTTAGCCAGCGTCGCCCGCGCCCGGTGAAGCGCGCTGTTGGTCGCAGAGACGGTCAGCCCGAGCAGTTCCGCTACTTCGCGGGCGGACCAGTCCAGCACATCGCTTAAGATCAATACGGCGCGTTGGCGCGGCGGCAACGCCTGTAAGGCGGTTAAGAAGGCGAGCGAGACGCTTTCGTAGGCGGAATAGCGAGCTTCCGGGTTGGCCGTGGCCTCAACCAGCCATTCGTCCGGAAAAGGCTCCAACCAGCTTATCTCTGAGGTGGGGGGCAAAATCGGGGCGCGGGGGTCTGAGGCAGGCTGAGCTCGGGTGGGCAGTGAGCGCCGGCTTCGCGTTCGATCGAGGGCATCCAGGCAGGCGTTCGTGGCAATCTTGTAGAGCCAGGCCCGGAACGACGCCCGGCCCTGGTACGTATCGAGCCGCCGCCAGGCGCGCAGAAGCGTTTCCTGCACCAGGTCCTCCGCTTCGTGCAGTGAGCCGAGGATGCGATAACAGTGAATCTGCAGCTCGCGGCGGTAAGGCTCGGTCAGATCGCCGAATTCATGGGCATTCCCGCGCCGGGCCGCGGCGAGGCGCTCGGCCTCGACCGGGTTGGGCAGGGGGATGCGCGCGTGCGTGGTGGGATTCTGGCTACCAGCTTTAGACATAACCGTTTTCTCGGACTTGCCGGATCCCAGTGAGTATGACGGTTCACCGGGATCAAACTGTGCGGTTCATGTTCCCTACGCGAATTTCGGGCTGACCGCACAGTTTTGGCGCCCTGCCCCGTCTTATAGGGTAGAAACCAACCACCCAAAGGAGAATACCATGAAATACATCACTGTGGTACGGGGCAAACTGAAGGGGAGTCAGAAAGAAGCGCGGTTGGCCCACGATGCGACGGTCGAGAAGCTATCGGCCATGACCCGGCCCATGGGGGCCATCGGGCATCAGCCCTATCTGAATCCCCAGAACCCAATGGAATTTCTGGCCGTGGACACGTGGAACAATCTGGAAGGTCTGCAGAAGTTCATGAGCGACCCGAACGTTGCCGCAGAGTTTGGCAAGGTCTTTGAAGGCATGCCGGATATTTCTGTCTGGGGTGAATCGGGCTGGGCTTCCTTCTCCGAGTAAGCAACGCGGCTCGGGCCGCCTCTCCAACCTGTCTGAGTCTGTAATGCCCGGCGTGCGCCCAGGTGGCCGCCGGGCATGGAGTCGTTAAGTTTCGCCTTCGTCTTTAGTCTAAACTGTTGGCGCTTGCCTGGGTTGTTGTGCTTGCCACTCGAAATCGAGCAGACCGAACACCAGAGTATCCCACCACCGACCTTTGAAGTATTCCTTCTCGCGCAGCCGTCCTTCGAGCCGCATGCCGAGCTTCTCCAGCACGCGGGCGGAACCCACATTGTCGGCGAGACACCACGCCCAGATGCGGTGGAGCTGAAGGTGCGTGAACCCAAACTGCACGATGGCGCGGGCGGCTTCGGTCGCATAGCCGCGCCCCCACTGTCGGGGGGATAGCTCGTATCCGATATCGGCCTCCTGGGCCTCGGCGGCCTCCATGCGGAGTCCGCAGTTGCCAATCAGCTGGCGGCTGGCTTTCAAGCGGATGGCCAGTTGAAACTTGGTCCGGGGTTGCTCCTGTTGTTGAGCCAGAAACCTGTGAACGAATGCCTGCACGGCTTCTGGCGTTCTGTCTGTCCATTCATAGTAGCGGAGATAGAGCGGGTCAGTCTGATACGCCAGAACGGCCGGCCAGTCGGGTTCCTCGAATTCTCTCAGGATCAGCCGCTCGGTGGTCAGTTGCATGGAGGATGTCTAAGACAATCTCGAAGTACACATTTGAAACTTTCCGGGTGAGAGACGGTCTAACTATCAAGAGCAACGAAGAGTAGCACTCTACTCACCCCTTGGAGGTATCACAAGACAAGTCATGACCGCTCCCTCTTCCAACCCTGTAGTGAGATGTATGCCATGATTAAGAAACCCCTGCTCGGAACGACCGGCAAACAATGGCTAAAAAGCATTCACCTGATCCTGTCCGTGATCTGGCTTGGCGCGGCCATCAGCATGAACATTCTGCGGTTTGCCTGGGCGCCTTCAGCCCAGGGCGACCTTTACGCGGTTGACCACTCGATCGCACTCATAGACAATTGGGTCGTCGTCCCCGCGGCGTGGGGCGCCCTCCTCACCGGCTTATTAGAGAGCTGGCTCACGAGCTGGGGCTTTTTCAAATATCGGTGGGTGACGGTGAAGTGGATCGGGACCGTGGCCATCATGATCTATGCACCGCTTTTCGTATCACAGTGGGACCGACAAATCGAGGCGATTTCTAAGGTCGAAGGGCTCCTAGCGCTTCAGAATCCGGCCTACCTTCAATATCGGCTCCTCTATACCCTATCGGGCATCGGCCTCATCGCCATCCTTGCCTTGCTTTCAATGATTTCGACCTTGAAGCCGTGGACGAAGCAGGACCGATTAAACTCAAAGCCCAAGTTGAAGTTTTCGTCGGCGACCAGGCGAAGCATGCCTTAGGCCCCTTTGCGACGAGCCAATAGGCGGTCTCGTACACCGTGAGGGTCGAAGCGGGCTTCGTTCTGCTTCCGCACCGATTCCGCCTGCTGCTTGCGCCGCTGGAGATAGGCGTCAACTTCGGAAGGGCGCCGCAAATAATAAGCGATGACGGCGTAGACATCGGCCAGATGCAAGGAGGGATACTTATAAGTGATTTCTTCCGCCGTTGCCCCATCCAGGAATGCGCCGATCACTGTGTCGAGTGTGACGCGGGTCCTGCCTACGCGTACGACCCCATTAGCATCTGTGGCCAGCGGGACAGGTTCAGCAGCAATTGACAGCGTCATGGCGATTTCTCCGTGGCCGGTATTGTAGCGTATCTCAATGAGCGGGGCGACTCGTGTGATTTTGGCCCCCTGTGAAGTGAGAAGCGGCGGACGGCCCAATGGCCTGCGCGTCAGCCGCTTGCGCGGGTCTGGAAAGACCCGGTCGCCAACCCGAACCTATGCGACCAAGACCGGCCAGTTCATCGAGCGCGGAGCGCGAGTCGGCTGCACGTGATGTTGGGCGCGGGATAGCCATGACCCGCCTCTCATTTGCTGCCCTTATAACTCATAACCCCGCGCTACCCAATAGTGCCAATCCGCGACGGCTTCTCGTGTTTCTTCGTCAGTCTTGGCAATGGGCTTCACCTGTGCCAAAGGAACGGCCAGCGTTCGTCTATCCCATCGCGTTTCGACAAACATCTCATGTTGGCATTCGCTTTCGGGGGCCATGCCGAGAATTTCAGTTTCGTCTCTCTTGCGAAGCGGTGAAATCGCGCGGTCTGCGATACATTGGGCAAGAAACGGAAAATGCAATTTGTCTTCAAGATAGTAATACCAGCCCATCGCCTGTTCTTCCGGGCCATTGGCATCTACGATGATTTCCAGCGTGATGCGTTCATCCCGCTTGGGGTCTTTCTTGATGGGCGGCATGCTGTCCTCCATTTCGATTATGAGTGTGGGCAGTCAACTTGCGTCCGCATCATATTCCACAACTGCACCTAATGGCAAGTCATTTCGCGTCATCACGGCCATGACCCGCTTCAAATCTATGTCTGCGAGCATCGAATAACTCTTGGCCAAACCGTTAATCGTATGCCGTGATTTGCTGTTGGTTCCCCTGTCCTTGGCCTCGTTCACTTTTAGAAGCAAACAGGCCAAGTCGTATATATCGCCTTCGTAAAGCACGCTAATGTTTTTCAGCGAACTCACGCCGATTTTTTCTGTCACAGAGCATTCTCCACGAAGCGCCCAACGACGGGCATAACCCGCTTGCGACGAGCGCAGCGAGGAGCAAGTCGGGTTCATGCCGTTGTTAGGGAGCCTCCCTGAGCTTGAACGACACACTGTAGTACCGAACGTCGATATTGTTTGTCATTTCCAGAGCGTAAGACAATTTGGGATCGGGATTGCGGCAAATGATAAGGCCCTTCACGACCTGTCCGCTCGTGCAGAGATTTTGCTTTACCCATCCCATGTAACGAAGAATCTGGCCGATCACTTGATCGGACGGACGGCCCTTTTTGAGCTCAATCACAACGAACGATTTTGACTTCGGCTCAACTGACAAAATGTCTATCGGACCAATATCGGTGGAGTACTGCTGGCCATCGTTCCCTTCTGCATCCTCGTAGATCTTCAGTTCTCCCTTGAAAATTGTATGGAAGTTGCTGACGATGAAGTCCTCCAAGTACTTCTCAAGAACAAAGGCATTCGGGTCTTCGAGCGCCTCAGGAACTTCCGAGGAAACAGATTGTGCGCCTGAACTCTCAAGGAAACTGCGGAATTGCTCATCTGAAAACTCGGAGAGCGTGTGCATAGGGAAAACGACGTCTGGGAAGACTTTATCACGTGGCTGTTCCTGCCATGAGACCTCGAGGAAATTGGGATGTCCATGAACTGGACTCTTTCCCGGAGCGTAGAATGCTGATCGGCTCACTTTGCCGACCCCCGCAAGAGTTTTACGTCCACGTCGAGCAATAATGAAGTCGCCTGGGCTGATCTCATGATAGAAAGCCCAGATCATATTCGTATAGAGGGCCTTCGTCGCTGGTGGCTTGTCCACGTAGGTCGACGCGACGGCCTCGGAAAGTTCTTCTCGGCTCATCTTCGATACGTCCCCAAGCTCCTTCCAACTAATCGAGATGAGGTTGTTGGCAATGTCGAATTGCCATACTTTATCGAATAGCTCTGGCGGTTTCGACTCGACCGGGGCAATTATCCAATAGCGAGGCATAGAGTAGCCCTCCAGGATTGTGATGTAGGCTCCCTAACCTATAGTAGCTGGAAACTTTCCACCTATCTCCCCGCGCCTTATACGGAAATATCCTTCCGTAAAATCTCCCCCAGCAGCATCCATTGCGGAAAATTTCCGTAATCTGGGTCTGTAGAGACTCTTTTACGGACACGCCTATCCGCCTTTTGCGCCAATTTGGCCTGGGAAAATGCGGAACAAATCTCCCCTCACCGTACCCGCCTCTTCCACTCCTCCTTCAACCCCAAATTCGTCAAATCCTCGCCGGACTTGAGGGAGAGGAAATCGGAGAGCAGGCGGTTGAACTTGGCCGCCTCGTCCAGCATGGGGAAGTGGCGCGACTCGTCGAGGCTGATGCGGTGCACGTTGCCGGTGATGCCGTTCTGCCAGCCGTCTTCGGGCGGCGGGGTGACGACGTTGTCCTTCTCGCCGTAGACCAGCAGGCAGGGCGGCTTCAACTCCGCGAATTGCGTCTTCAAATCCTTGTCCATCAGCGCCTTCACCGTCGTCTCGACGGCGTTGACGTCCGTCTTCGCCGCCTCGACGCCGATCGGGTCCACCGTCGGGCCTTTGCCCAGGAGCGATTCGATGAGGCTCGCCAGCGAGGGGGTGATCAACCGGGGATTAATCGCCGCGCCGGTCAGCGGGAGGCTCACCGCCATCATCCGGTCGGCCAGTTCGGGGTACTTGCGGGCGAAGGAGGTGACGACCACGCCGCCCAGCCCGTGCCCGACGAACGCCGCCTTGAGGATGCCGAGCTGCTCCATGAACTGGTGCAGCAGTTCGGCCTGCGCGTCCAGCGTGTAGCGTTCGGGGCGCTTGCCCGTGTCGCCGAAGCCCCACAGGGCAATCGCGTAGGTGCGGTACTCGGCGCTGAGCGCCTGCATCGTCGGAATCCAATAGCGCCACGAGCCGAGCCAGCTGTGGACGAAGATCAACGGCCGCCCCCGGCCGAGGACCTCGTAATGCACGACTTCGTCTTCGAGAATGACCGCGCTCACAGTGAACCGAGCCAAAGACCTGTCAGGTCTGGGCTAACCGTTCTTGCTCTTCTCCAGGATATCGGCCACTTTGCGGATCAACTGATCCGGCGCGAAGGGCTTGAGCAGGTACTCCATCGCCCCGACGGCCAGGCCGGTCTTCACTTCCTGCTCCTGCCCCTTGGCCGAGAGGAACACGACCGGGACGTGCTCGAGGGTCGGCTCGGCCTTAATCATTTTGCAGGCCTCGTAGCCGGTCATCTTCGGCATCCGCACGTCCATCAGGACCAACTCGGGGATTTCCTTCAGCGCCATCTGATAGGCCTCTTCCCCGTTGGAGGCGGCGACCACCTCGTGGCCCGCGAACCGCAGGGTGAAGGCGATCAGGTCGCGGATGTCCCGCTCATCTTCGGCAATCAAAATTTTCGCCATGCTCTGTTCCTGACTCTCAACGCTGAACCACACAATACGCAATACGCAACACGGAATACGCAACACGCAGCCCGGAACTCTCAGGCGTGACCGAATGGTGCATGGCCCTACGCCTCCACCGCCTCTTTCGCCGAGAGGGGGAGGGCGAAGGCGAAGGTGCTGCCTTGGCCGGCCTCTGACGAAACCAGCCACAAGCGGCCGCGATGCATCTCGGCCAACTGCCGGGCAATGGGCAGGCCCAGCCCGGTGCCCGCCGTCGCCAGCACCAGCGCGTCTTCGCCGCGATAGAACCGGTCGAACAAACGCGGCTGGTCCTCCGGCGGGATGCCCACACCCGTGTCCGTCACTTCCACCCGGATTTCGTCCTGCTCCACGTCCGCCTGTGCGCGGATCGTGATCACGCCCCCGGCGTGGGTATAGTTGAACGCGTTATCCGCGAGGTTCACGACGACCTGCGTGACGCGCTTGCGGTCGCCCCAGATGGGCGGCAGGCCGGGCGGCACGTCGGCCAGGATCGTCATCGGCTTGTTCTCCTGTTCAATGCGCCCTTTGAGCGTCTCGGCCACCTCGCGCACCACGTCGCCCATGTCGCACGACTGCATCGTCAGGTCCATCTTCCCGGATTCGATGCGGGAGATGTCGAGCAGGTCGTTCACCAGCAGGCTCAGGCGGTCGGCGTTCGTCTTGATCACCTCGACGAACTTGGCCTGCTCGGGCGTGAGCTGGCCGATCGCGCCCAGCAGCAGAATGTCCGCGTAGCCCTTGATCGAGGTCATCGGCGTGCGCAGCTCGTGGCTGACGTTGGTGACGAACTCGCTCTTCAGCCGGTCCACCTCCACCTCGCGCGTAATATCGCGGATCACCGACACCGAGCCGAGATATTCGTCGCCCGTCGTCACCGGGGCCAGGTGGACGGAGATGACTCGCTCGTCTTCCAGCTCCAGCCGCTCCGCGAAGAACTCGCCGGGGCTGTAAGTGTTGGGGTCCAGGCTCCACTTGGTGATGGCCGTGATCCACGCCTGGCCCGCGCTGCCGTAAATGCCGACGAATTCCGTCACCGACCGGCCGATGATCTCGGCGCGGGGGATGTCCAGCACCCGCTGGCAGGCGGCGTTGAACAGGATCACCCGCCCATCCGCGTCCGTCACCATCACGCCGTCGGCGATGCCTTCGAGGATAGCGCGGCTCTTCGTCGCCTCCACCTGCTGGCCGCGCAGCATCCCCCCCAGCCGCTCGGCCTGATCGCGGATGAGGCGGTAGAGTTCGGCGTTGTTGATGGCCGCGGCGACCTGATTCGCCGCCGCCGCCACCAGCCGCAGCTGCTCTTCGTCAAAGGCGTTGTATTGCGGGTTGAGCAGGATCATCGCCCCCAGCGCGTCCTCGTTTGCCATCAGCGGCACGGCGATCGCGCTCTTGTGCCGTCCGCCGTGGTGCGGCAACGGCTTCCAGCGCGGGTCGGCTGCCAGGTCGCCGATGACGGCCGCCTGCCGGTTCTTGAGCACCCACCCGACGAGGCCCTCGGTACGCTTGAGTGGAGAAGGCTCGCCGCCGGGGGGCAGGGGATTGGTGCGGCCCAGCGCCGCCCGGTAAATGAGCTGATCGGTCTCCAGGTCAATCAGGAAGATGGACCCCTGCGGCGCGTTAACGGCTTCGGTCACGAGCTGCAGCGCGCGGGCCAGCACCCGGTCGAGGTCGAGGCTGCTCGACAGGTCGGAGGTGATCTGAAGCAGCGTCTCCACGCGCTCGCGTTCCCGCTGCAGCTCCCGGGTCCGCGCGGCCACGCGCTCCTCAAGCTCTTGCGCGAACCGGGCGTTCTCCACCGCCACCGCCACCTGCGCGGCGATGGTGGTCAGCACCCGCTCGTGGCTCTCGTCGAACACGTTCGGGCGCTCCAGGTCTTGCACGGCCATGACGCCGACGGCGCGCTCGCCGCTGAGCAGGGGCACGCCCAGCCAGGACCGCGCTGCGCCGCCGACGCTGAGCGCGCCGAACTCCTTCAGTTTGGCGGAAATATCGTCGCCGCGCAGCAGAAGCGGCCGGCGGCTTTCGAGCACATGCAGGCTGAGGCCGCCCGGCGGGCGCGGGGCCAGTTCCAGCGGCTGGCTGTGCTCCAGCAAAAGCGGGAAGGAAAGCTCGTGGCGAGCCTCGTCGTACAGCGCCAGGAAGATGTTGTCCACGCCCATAATGGCGGTGACCTGTTTACCCACGGTCTCGTATAACTGCCGGATGTCAATCGTGGACGAGATGGCGCGGCTGATCTGGTTGATGGTCGCGAGTTCGGCCAGGCGCGTCTCGGTTTCCGCGTACAGGCGGGCGTTCTGGACGGCGACGGCGGCCTGGTTGGCGATGGTCTGCGCCAGCGCGATTTCGCTGGGGGTGAAGCGCCGGGTATGCGTCATCTCCTCGATCTGAATCGCCGCGATCATCCTTCCGGCGACGACCAGCGGGACAAAGAGCAGGGATTTCAGGCCGAGGGCGACCAGGGCCTCCCGCACCGGGCCGAGCACCGGCTCCTGGCTGACGTCCTCGACGGCGAGCGGGGCGAGGCTTTCCTGCATCCACCCCCACGCGGGATTCTGCGGGTCGAAGCGGGAGACGATGGTGTCCGGAACCTGGACGGAGAGTCTCGGCTGGGCGTCGTCTCCCAGGAGCGCCGCCGTCACGCCTTCCACGCTCAAAGCCTGGATCAATTCCTGCGACATGGCCTCGAAGATGTGCTCGATGTCGAGCTTGCTGCTCAACTGCGCCGAGATGCGGTTGAGCAGGGCGAGGCGCTGCGAGCGCTCGTCCAGCTCGCGCGTGCGCTGCTCGCTTTCTTCGAAGAGGCGGGCGTTGTCGAGCGCGACGGCGGCCTGGTTGGCAAACGCCACCAGAACCTGAGCGGCCGTGGGCGTGTAATAACCGGCTTCGGTCTTGTCGAGCGCGAGCACGCCGAGGATCAGGCCTTTGCTGACGAGCGGCGCGCCCAGCCACGCGCGCGTCGGCTGGAAGGCCCCGGCCGGGAAACGCGGGTCGGCCCGCACGTCCGGCACCAGGATCGCGTCGCGCCTTGCGGCCATCTCGGCAAAGAGCGCGCTGTCGGCGATTTCGGCGGTGAGGCCGAGGCGCTCGGCGTCGTTCTCAAAGCCCTGCGCCGCGGCGATGCGCAGGTGCTCGCCATCGCGCAGCCACAGCGTCACGCTGTCGTACGGGACGACGCTCGCCAGGCGCGTGAGGATGGTGTGCACCACGTCCTCGGTGCGCAGGGTGGAGGTGATCGTCTGCGAGACTTCGGCGAGGGCGGCCAGCTGCTGCGCGCGCTGGCGGATGTCGGCCTCGAGCCGCGCGCTTTCCAGCGCGCCGCCCAACTGGTTGGTGAGGATGATGAACAGCTCGAGGTCGTCCTCGGCCAGCGGCGTCGGCGTGCGGCGCGAGCCGACGAACAGGATCCCGGCCGGCTGGCCCCGGCTGAGGATGGGCACGTTGACGAAGGAGGTCACTTCACTCGCGACGACCAGGGGATCGGTCTGCCAGCCGCCCTCGTGGGTGTTGAAGACCAGCACCGGGTCGAACAGCGAGGCGGCGGCCGTGTGCTCGGGCGTGGTCAGGAGCGAAGCGAAATCCACCTCTGGGCGCAGGTTCCCGGCGCGGCCCCGCGTGACCAGCCGGTCTCCCTCCTGTAAGACGACGATGCACACGTCGAAGCCCATCTCCTCCTGCAAGCCTTCCGCCGCCGCCTGCCAGATCTGGGAGCGGTCAGGCATGTAGGTCGTATGCTCGATCACGCGGTGCAGGGCGAGCAAACGGGTCGCGCGCCGTTCGCTGGCCTGGTAGAGCCAGGCATTCTGGATGGTCAACGCCGCCTGATTGGCGAAGATTTCGATGATTTCCACCGTGCCGCGGTCTGGGCGCAGGCCGTCGCGCGGGTCGTCCACGGAGAGCAGGCCCACCGGCTCCTGGCGCGAGCCTAGCAAGGGGACGAGGAGCATGTCTTCCGGATGCCAACGATGGGGCGGCAAATCCGGCGGCGCAGATTTAGTGATGGTCAGGGTATCCAGGCCGGCGGTTTCCTCTTGCGCCTTCTCGTAAGGCAGGAAATAGGACTGGCTGATGCGGAACTCCTCTTTGAGGGCGCGCGCGAAATTCTCCCAGGGCTGCTCCACTTTTTGCAGTTCCCGGAAGGTGGTGAGCGGGAGGCCCGCGGAGGCCGTGCGCTTCAGCCGGTGGGTCTGCGGGTCGAGGACGCTGAGGAGGACCAGGTTGAACCCGACCGCTTCCTGCAGGCCGAAGGCGATGGACTCCAGGTTCTGTTCCAGCGGCCGGTCGGTGCGCACCGTGCGCGAAATCTGGAAGAGTTGTGAGAGTTGATCGGCCCGGCGGCGCAGCAATTCGCCGCGCTTGCGCTGTTCCTCGAAGCGCTGGGCGTTCTCGACGGCGATGGCCGCCTGCGCGGCGAGGGCTGCCGCCGCGTCCTCCGCCGCCTCGTCGAAGCCCTCCGACTTGCCGCTGTGCATGTGGATCAGGCCGACGGTCAGGCCCTGCACCTGGATCGGGATGACGAGCGCCGAACGGATGCCTGCGTGCGCGGCCAGGGACGATTCGAGGGGGAGGTTGTTCGCCTGGCCGCGCGTGCGTTCGCCGCGCACGACTTCGGCCTCCAGCGCGGTGAGCTCCTTCCCCAGCGCCTCTTCCCCGATCCGCAGGGCCACTGCGCCCGGGGCGGCGTCCAGGTCCAGCAGCACAATCGTCCCGCAATCCGCCTGCGTGGTGTGGACCGCTTCGTCATACACCAGGCGCAGGACGCGCTCGAGTTCGAGCGTCTGGTTGAGCTCGCGGCCCACGCGGGTGAGGGCGGTCAACTGGTCAACACGCCGCCGCAGGTTCTGGTCGGTGGCCGCATACAGGCGCGCGCGCTCAATCGCCGAGGCCAGCTGCGAGGCCACCGTGGAGAGCAGCTGCAAATCTTCGCGCGTGAACGCCTTCTCGCGCCGCGCCGTGATCATCATCTCGCCCAGACTCCGGTCGCCCACGACCAATGGGACGTCCATGATGCTGTTCATCTGGTAGTGCTCGACCAGGCCGCGATACAGGCGGCCGACGCGCTGGTCGCGCATGGCGCGGTTGGTCAGGAATGGACGGCGCGTGCGCGTGACGGAGAAGGCGAAGGACGGATCGTCGGTGCGCAGGCGGATCACTTCGGCGTCTTCCGGCGGGCCGCCGAAGGCCGAGGCCGGATGCGGGATCAATTCACCGCGCGTTTCGTCAAGCAGGGTGATGATCCCGTTATCGCCGTGGAGCAGGCTGGCCGTCTGCTGCATCACCGTCCGCAGAATCTCGTCGAGATCGGTGCTGGCGGCGATGGACGCGGCAATTTGCCGCAGGCCCTCGGCCCGTTCGGCCCGGTGCTGCGCCTGGCGCAACAGCCGGGCGTTGTCGAGGATGGGAGCGGCCTGTCCGGCGAAGGCGGTGAGCAAACGCGCGTCTTGGTCGGTGAAGAGCGCACCGTTGTTCTTGTTGGCCACGTGCACCATGCCCAGCCGCTGGTCGCCCATGACGATCGGAATCAACAGGGAAGTTTTCAGGCCTACGGTCTCCGCCCACTGCCGGAGGCCGATCTCATCCACCAGGGGGTCGGCGGCGACATGATTGGACAGCCAGAATTCGTTCTCGCGCCAGACGCGCTCGGCCGTTGTCCCGGCGATCAGGGGAAGATGGTAAATCCCTACGGCGATGTCCGGGATGCCGTGGAAGGGGACCTGGCCGACGAGGGCGTTGGTCGCCTCGTCATAGAGGGCAAACCCGACAATCTGGACTTCCATGAGGCGGGCGATCTCGGCGGTGAGCCGCCCGTACAGCGCGCGTGTGTCGGCGGTGGACTCGACGGCGCGCGTGATCTCGGCCAGGCCGGTCAACTCCGCCACGCGCTTTTCTTGCAGGGCGAACAGATGCGCGTTCTGAATGGCGACGGCGGCCTGGCCGGCGATCACGGTGAGCAGCGCCAGGTCACTCGGTCGGTACGTGTCGTATTTGTAGCTGATGAGTTCCAGCGTGCCGAGGAATTCCCGGTCGGCGAACAACGGCACACCCATATACGAGCGGAACGGGAGCGAGATCTCCTCCAGCTTGGGCCGCGCCTCGGCGAACGTCTCGACGTTGCCGATCAGGAGCGGCTGGCGGTGCGTGGCGATCCAGCCAGAGAAGCCTTCGTCGGGAGTGTAGTGGACAGCGCCCGCCTGCGTGAACTCACGCTCGTACTGCGGGTCGCCCGCATACCGGGCGGGGCGCAGCGTCTGGGTCGCCTCGTCCCACAACGTGATTTCGGCGATGTGGTACAAGAAGACGCGCCCTACGCCGGCGAGGATCGTTTCCAGAGTCGCTGACAGGTCGAGGCTGGCGGCGATCGCCCGGCTCACTTCGGCGACGAGGTTCACCGCCTGGACGGTGCGCTCGTCGCTGGCGGTCAGCTCGGGCAATTGCCCGGTTTCGCGCAGGACGACGACCATGCGGGTTGAGCCGGGCTGGTCCTGAGGCACGCGGAGCGAGGTCGCCTCCACGCGCCAGTCGCCGATGGAGAGGCTGGCCCGGCCTTCGGCGGCGATCAGGTCCCAGAGCGCATCCGCCGGCTGCACCTGCCGGGCCATGCGTTCCAGGTTGGGGGTCTGACCGTCGAGTCCAAAAAATTGCTGGGCGCGTTCGTTGACGAACAACAAACGGCCTCCGCTCCCCGTTTCCACCACGAGCACGCCGGTGTCGTTTGCGCCGTACTCGGCGGGCATCCGCACGGGAGAGTCCACGGGGGCCACCGGGCGGCGCACGGATAGCCAGCGCAGGCTCAACCCGATCACGCCGAGTAAGCCTGTGCCCAGCAAAATCGCCGCAATGGCGACGGGGAGAAAAGAGAGCTGCTCCATGCCCAGCGCCTGGAGAAGGCCGCGCGTTTACTGCGCGGAGGTGTCCTGACGGCGCGCTTCCGCGGCCAGCTCCGTGATTTCGCGGATGTCGGAGAACTGGCCTGTGTCGCCCGAGACCGTGCCGACGGCCATCTGCATCAAGGGCACCTGGACTTCGTTCCCTTCCTGCGCCCGGGCGATGATGTATCCGCGCTCGCGGTCAATGAACGAGTAATGCGTTTGGACTTCGGCGTTGAAGCGGGTCTTGAGCCGGTCGCGCACTTTCGGGGCGCTCCCGGAGGTGGTGATGACCACGAAGTTGTCGCCGCCGGGATGGCCGATGAAGTCGTTGGGCGTGCCCGCTTCGTCAATCACTTCGCCCAGGAGCAGCGAGGTGAAGCGCAGCACCTCGTCGCCCGCGATGAAGCCGTACACGTCCTTGAAACGCTCAAAGTGCATGATGCGGCAGTCAAGCAGCGACCAGTCCTGCTGGCGGATGATCTTGCGCAGCTGCTCCTCGATCAACCGGCCCGAGGGCAGGCCAGTGCGCGGGTCAAGCGAGTTCTCGCGCTCCTGGCGGGCGATGGCGTTGGTCACGCGCAGCTTCAACTCTTCGATGTCGAAGGGTTTGGTGATGTAGTCGTCCGCGCCCAGCTCCAGCCCGGCGATCTTGTCGCTGCGCTCGTCCTTCTGCGTGAGGAAGATGATGGGGATGTGGCTGGTGCGGGTGGTGGTGCGCAGTTCTTTGCAGACGCTGTACCCATCCATATCCGGGAGCATAATATCCAGCACGATCAGGTGCGGGAGGCTCCGCCGGGTCAATTCCAGCGCGTCTCCGCCGCGCGGCGCGACGCTCACTTCGAACCCCTGCCCGGTGAAGTAGATGCGCAGCATGTTCGAGATGTCGAAATCGTCTTCCACAACCAAAATTCTGCCTTTGTTCATACTCCATCTCCCTCGAGAGGCGCAGGCCTCGGCTGCCTCGTGCTCCGCCGCCTGACGGACAACCGGAGGCGGGGGCGCAGGACAATAGAGATCCGCTACGCCGCCGTCGTCGTCACTTTCAAGGTCATCAGGGGCGCTTGCGTCATCTGACCGTCGTGGTCGCGCAACAGCACGTAGCCCTGTTCGCGATCCATGAAGGCATAGTGCGCCTTCACTTCTTCGTTGAAACGTTCCGCCAAACGTATGCTCAGCGCAGCGACGTCTTTCGCCGCTGTGAGGATCAGAAAAGTGTCGTTGGCCGCATGGCCGATAAAGTCGTCCGCCGTCCCGGCCGCATGGACGATTTCGCGCAGGAGGTGCGCCGCGAACTTCAGCACGTCGTCGCCTGCCGCAAAACCGTTCAAATCCACAAAGGGGCGGAATGAGTCGATGCGGCACTCCATCTTCCACCAGCCCGGCTGCCCGGCCAGCCGCTTGAGCTGGTCGCCGATCAGGTTGCTGGTCGGCAGGCCGGTGCGCGGGTCGAGCGTATTGTCGCGCTCGGAGCGCGCGATGAGGTTTTTCACCCGCAGCCGCAGTTCCTCCAGATCGTAGGGCTTGGTGACGTAGTCCTGCGCCCCGGCGCTCAACCCGGCCAGGCGGTCGCTGGCCGCGGCCCTCTCCGTCAGAAAGACGATGGGGATGTGGCTGGTGCGCGGAGAGGCGCGCAGGGCTTTGCACACGGCCAGGCCATCCATCTCCGGCAAAACAATGTCGAGCAGGATCAGGTCGGGGGCCTGCTTGCGGGCGGCTTCCAGGGCCTCCGGGCCGCGCAAGGCGATTTGCACCGCGTAGCCGTGGCCGGTGAAATACGACTTGAGCAAACTCGAATTATCCGGATCGTCCTCGACAACCAGCAATGTGTGGGTGCGTGAATTGGCGCCAGCCATCAATGCTTCTCCCGCGCGCGTTGCGCCGCCAGGCGGACGCGCTCAATCTGTGCGGGCGTCACCGCGCGCTCAAACGAACGAAACCCGCCGAGTCTAAAGCCGTGCCTGGCCGCAATCTGCGCGATCGTCTCCACCTGCTCGACGGTGATGTTTTTGCCCAGCGTATAACTCTCGAAGCGGCCCTCTAAAGCCAGAGCCATGGTTTCAGCCATGCAGGCGTAGGCCATGCCGGGTGGAAAACCGAAATTGAAATTGAACTTCACGTCGCCTGGCGTCGCCACCATGCCCCCGTCAATCACCAGCACGTCGTCGCGCGCAGCCGCCACCTGCGCCGAGACGTCGCGCGGGCGCGCCACATCGCACACGACCGCGCCGGGCTTCAAATGCTCCGGCTCGATCACCGTGTCCACCGCGCTCGTCACCGTCAGGATGAGGTCGGCCTCGGCGAGGGCTTTCATCCCGGTCGAGATGTTTACCTGCGCCATCGCGCGCGGCGAGGCCGCAATCCGTTCGCGGACGGCTTCGAGCGCGGCGGTGCGGCGCCCGACCAGCCACAGTCGCGCCACATCGCGCGCGATCAATTCCGCGGACACCGCGCCAATCGCGCCGGTTGCGCCGACGACGGCCGCCGTGGCCCGCCCCAACGGGATTTCCATCACACGCGCCGCCTCACGAACCGCTTCGACGGCCATCGCCACCGTATACGAGTCGCCCGTGGTGACCGGGATGGAAAGGTGCTTGGAAATGGTGATCCCCGCATCCCCGATGACCGACGTGAACGCGCCGAGGCCGAGAAGCCGCGCGCCTAAACCTTCCGCTAACCTTCCCGTCTGTATTATTTTACGGTACACAGTCCTTTCGGGCAATTCCAACATCCGCGCGGGCGTGTAGGGGCACGCCACGAACCAGCCGGAAATTTCCTTGTGGGTGGCCGCCGAACGGAGGCCGTGGATTTCTGAGATGTAAACTGGGGGGAAGAACGTGCTGAAGAAATTGATCTGCTTGACGCTGAGGTACTTCCCCAGCAGCGGAAACTTGCGGCTCACATCCCGTTTCGGATCAATGGGATGGATGATGAAGGCGAAGGTGTCCACATTGGCTTTACCACGTCTCCGCGATCTTCTCGCCCTTGCGCGGATAGAGCCGCTTGTGCAGATGGGCGGCCCGCGTGTGGTGGTGATCGCTTTCCTCGTAGGTGATGTTTTTGTCAATGATGCGCCGCGCCTGCGAGGCGAAGAGGACGACGTCGGACTCGACGGTGCGCGCGGGGTAAATAATCATCCCGGAACCGATGCGGCAGTTGTGGCCCACGCAGCCGCCCAGCACCGGCGCGCTGGCTTCCTTGAGTTCCCCGTTGGCGTTCAGCGCGCGGATGGGCGCCGGGAGCAGGTTGTAATCGGTGAACGTGTTGCCCGCGCCGATGAAGGTGCGCCGCCCGACGACACACATTTGCAGGCAGGTATTCTGCGCCACGATCGCGTAATCCATGAGCGTCGTCAGGAAGAGCGAAGCGCGGAAGGGCAGGAACGCGCCGTCGCCGACGGTGGAGAGCATGAGCTGGCAGCCCTGCGAGATATTCACGTTGTCGCCGATGGTGCAGTTCTCGATCACCGCCCCTGCGCCGATGGTACAGTGGTCGCCGATGGTAGCAGGGCCGTGAATCACCGCCGACGGGTCAATCGAGCAGTTGCGCCCGATCTTCACCAGCTCCGAGCACTCCAGCACCTGCTTTTGCTCGAGCAGGGCGTGCCAGAGCACCTGGAGCTTGTAGAGGCTGTCCCGGTTGATGCGCTCCTCAAAACGCGCGCCGCGTTTCCATACGCCGTAGACGGCGTCGGCGATGTAGATGTGCACCCACGCGTCAATGGCGATCAATCCCCGCAGGGGGACCTGAAAGACCAGCTCGCCGCCCTCGCTGGACATATAGGTCGGGACGCGGTAATAGCCCAGTTCGCGCGTCTGGAAGTCTATGACGACTGGATGGGGATCAGGTCGCACATCCCCTACCGGGGACTCGACGCCGTTGGGGAAGTACCACAGGTCGGCGAGGTAGAGGTTGTCTTCTTTGATATAGGAGGTGGAGAGGGGGAGCGCGTGCTGGACAAAAGTCTTGTTGTCCGGCGAGAAGGCGGCGCGGCAGGGGCCGCCGAGCTTTTTGGCGGCGGTCAGGAAAGCGTCAATGTATTCCTGGTCAAAATACAGGTTATCGCGGTGGACGAGGGACTCGACGTCATCCTGGGGAATGAAGTCGAAGCCGGGAACTTCGATTTCCTGTGTGGTGTACCGGGCCAGCGTGTCGCGCTGATGCAGCCAGAGCGGCTTGTTCTGGATCCTGAGATCGCGCGCCTCTTCGTTGAAAGGATGGATATGCCGGTCATCGCGGATGATGATCTTGCGCATAGGACCTCGCGGTCAGCCTGTCCATGATGATACCCTCATCCTACCACAAAGGCAAAAACCTGTACGCGCGTAATGGTTAGTTTCTCGTCAGAAAATTTGCGTTGACCGGGTTGGTCAGTCGAGCGGTTTCTTGTCAATCACAAACGTGCACGCCTCGTCGCCGCAGGCGACGCACGCGGTCTCCTGGACCTCGAAATTTTTGCCGCCGCTCACCCAATAGAGCGATTCTTGGAGGATGCCCACCGCCAGGTAGCAGCAGGGCGTATCGGACTGGCGGCCCCAGCACATCGGGCAGCGCGTATTGTGCCAGATGAACCGGTCGGGTTCCTCGCCCAGCGTCACCACCTGATCGGTGAATTTATTGAAGGTCTCGGCGAACACGTCGGCCCCCACTTTCAATTTCATCATCAGGGGCAGCAGCCGGAAGGCAAGGTCGGCGATGCCCAGCACGGGGCCGAATTCCTTGATGCCGTACTTGAAGCACGCCCGCCCGGCCCGCAGGGCCAGGCCGCGCCCGCCGCGCGGCCCGTACATTTCGTCCAGCGACTGCATCATCGCCCCCAGCTCCTCGAAGCTGATCTGCCGGTCAAAATTGTTCGGCGGGAAATTGTTCACCAGGTGGCGCAGTTTGGCCAGGTTGAGCACGGCGTTCACGCCGTTGCGGCCCATCACTTCTTCCATGGCGAGCAGGATGATGCGCACCATTTTGTTCGGATAGTACAGATGTGAGCCATTCACCACGGCGGGGAAGGGGGCGGGCAAACTCATCCCGTTAGCCCTCCAGAAAAGATTTGATGAGCGTGAGATATTTCTCCGGCTCGTCAATCATGGGGAAGTGCCCCGAGTTCGGCATGATTTCGATGCGGGCCTGCCTGACGCCCGCGCGCAACAGTTCGTGCTGCTTCGGCTGGACGATCACGTCGCGCGCGCCATAGATGCCCATCGTCGGGACGTGAACCGCGCCGAGGAGCGGACGCAGGTCGGTGCGGCGCAGCGAACCGATGCTGCTGAAAAAAGACTCGACGGTCGTGCTGGACACGTCGCGGATCACCATGGGATACCAGCGCTTGTATTCGCGGGTGATGCGCGGCGCGAAGAGGCGGATACCGGCCTTGAGCGCGGAGGGCGTGCGGCGGGCCAGCGACCCGATCCACGGCACACCGGCCAGTTGCAGAAAGATGGACAGCGACGACCCGACGATAGGCGAACCGATGACGCAAACTTTCCTCACGCGGTCCGGGTAATTGATGGTGGTTCCCAGGCTCGTGGTGCCGCCCATCGAGTGACCGATGAGCGGGGCGGACACGATGCCGAGCGCGTCCATGAATTGAGCGACGAGCGCCATGAAGTCACTGAGGGCGTACGACTCGCGCTTCTTCCCGGATTCGCCAAAACCCCAGAAGTCCAGGGCATAACAGCGATACTGGCCGGCGAGGGCTTCCATCGTGGGCTGCCAGAGGCCCCACGAGCCGACCCAACCATGCAAGAGGATGACGGGCGTGCCATGGCCATATGTTTCGTAATGAACGATGCCTTGATCAGTAACGATAGAGCTCACTGGACGCGGCCTCGTTTCCTCGGCTGGAGCTCGCCCTGGCGTGGGGCGGCGTTATTGGGTTTCCATCTCGGCCAGGATGGAATAGAGGAGCTCAAGCAGGACGTTCTTGACTTTTTCTTTGTCCGTGGCCGTGCACGACAGGAGTTTCACCGCCGGGTCGAGCCGTAGCGCAATCCGCAGGTCTTCCAGCTCCCAGGCCTCGGACAAATCCTGCTTGTTGGCAGCCACCACGTAGGGGGTAGGGGCGTAGGCCCGGAAGGTTTCGAGGATGCTCTTGGCCTCGCGGAACGTCTCAGGGCGGGTGCTGTCCACCATCACCACGAAACCCAGCATGCCCTCCGAGAGGATCTCCCACATGAAGTCGAACCGTTTCTGGCCGGGCGTGCCGAACAGGTACAACACCAGTTCATTGTCCACCGTGATGCGGCCAAAGTCCATCGCCACCGTCGTGCTTTCCTTGATCTTCTCCGCCTCGGAGGAAATCTTCCGCTCGGTGGCGACGACGTCAATCTCGCTGATGGACTGGATGAACTGAGTCTTGCCTGAGCTGAAAGGGCCCGTAATGACCATTTTGACAGCTTGCATGAGGCCTCGTCCTTTATGATTCCAAGAGCAACGGTTTCAGGTTAACAATCACATCAGAGCGCTTTGATGCGCGCAATCAACTTGTTGACCACGCCTGCCTGCGCCGCTTTGCCCTCCGGCGTGGCCGCGGCGGCGGCCGCCTTGCGCCCGGCCGAAGTCATCGGCTGAGGCCGCGCCATGCCTTCGGGGCGGACGATCTCGACCAACCCGGCCTGCAACAGGCCGTAGACGACCTTGCGGATTTCCAGGTCGCTCATGTTGTTGGCCTTGGCGATGGCCTTCATCGAGTTCTTGGGGTTGATAAAGGAAACCACGCGCCACTCTTCCACGCTCAGGTTCATGTTGCGGATGTTCGCGGCATTCGGGCGGTCGGTGAACTTCAGCGCCATGTCGAGGTTAGGGAGTTCCTCGTTGAGCAGCTCCCACTCCTTCATGCGGCGCGCGCCTTCCATAATCACATTCTCGAGGTCAATGGGCACCGTGATCTTGTCGTCGCCAGGCATCAGCGCCGGCTCGAAACGGAACATACCCTCGACCCACGTGAAGAGGCGATAGACCACCTCCGTCGTGTGGTTCTTGATACTGCTGATGATGTCGCCCTGGCTGGCGTAGCCAGCGTTGATCAGCAGCAGGCCCAGTTCTTTATCCGTCGCGTTCGCCGCGCGGGCCCGGAGGGCCTTCGCTTGCTCCCCGGTGAGCTTGCCGGCCCTGTGCAAGATCGTCGTCAAGCTGCCGTCGTCCTGTCCCATCGCGGCATAAACCAGCTTGCCGTTGCGGAAGGACATCTGGGCGCCCTGTCTTGGCCCCTCGATCACCAGAGTGCCAGTTTTCTTGGCGAGGTTAATCAGGTTGAGCAATTGTGTGGTGGAAAAATCGCGCAGGTTGCCCTTGAGCGCCATTCAGACCTCTGCCGTGCGGATGGTCGTTGAGAACTGACCCGAAACGCGGCGATTATACAAGCAAGGGATAGGCTAGTCAAACAAATGACCTAATCGGCAGGCCGCGCCGTGGAGAATGGCGGCCCGACTGTGTTAGAATTCCGCCCGCATCGGGGCGCGCCGTCCCGATGATTCTTGTCTGGAGGCTTTCACGAATGTTGCGTTTGCTTGGTTCACGTCTCATCCTCGGGACGTTGGTGGGCGCCTGGCTCCTGGCGGCGTGCGGCGGGCCCCCTCCCACGACCCCACCCCCCGCCGTCGTCACCGTGTACCGCGCGGGAACGCCGACCTCGGCGGCTAAACCAGGCGGAACGCCTGTTCCCATCGGATTGACGCCTGGCGCTGGCGGGTCTCAGGCCACTCCTAACGCGGCCACCGCCATCCCGGTGTATGGGCCGGATGCGTTCCCGGATAACGTCAACCCGCTGACGGGCCAAGTCGTTGACCCGGCGAAAATCAGCCGCCTCCCCGTCGCGATCAAAATTTCGAATTTCCCTTACAGCGTGCGCCCGCAGTTCGGCCTCTCCCTCGCCGATGCGGTCGTTGAGCATCAGGCGGAGGCCGGACTGACGCGCTTTACCGCCGTGTTTCTGCAAAATGACGCCGCCAAGGTCGGCTCGATCCGCTCGGCGCGCTATATTGACACCGAGATCGCGCCCATCTTCGGCGCGCTGCTCGTCACTTCCGGCTCCAGCCTGGGGACGATGGGGCATCTGCGCTCCAGTCCGTGGTTCCAGGGCGCGCACGCGTGGCGGCTGGTCTCGGAGGAGACGCACTATGGCTGTCCGCCGCTGTGCCGCGAGACTCCGGATGACGCGAATACGCTCTTCGCCAACACCGACGCGCTGCGCGCGGCGACGGCGGCGCAGGGCGGCGCCCGCGCCGACCTGTCCGGCTTCGCCTTTACCGCGGCGGCGTCGGCCGGCGGCGTCCCCGCGACTCAGGTCCTGATTGACTTCTCGCTCGCGGCGCACGTGGACTGGCGCTACAACCCCGGCGGCGGCGTGTACGAACGCTGGCAGGAGAAAGACTCCAGCGGCGAGATGATCGCGCACATGGACGCGCTGACGAACAAACCGATCACCGCCGCCAGCGTCGTCCTGCTTCAGGTCCATCACGTCAACAATTTTGTCCCCGAGGATTTCCGCGACGGCGGCAACTGCGGGCTGGAGATTCAACTGTGGACCATCGGCCCGGCCAAAGTGTTCCGCGACGGCCAAATGTTCGAGGGCACGTGGCAGCGCGACCAGACGACGAACTGGAAGCTCCGCGTTCTGGACCACGCGGGGCAAGTGATCCCCTTCAAGCCGGGCAACACGTGGATTGATATCGTCGGCCTGACGGCGGTGACGGCGCTTAACGGCTCGACCTACACGGTGACGAACAAGGTGCCGGACACCAAGACGGATTGCCCCATCCCGCCGACCGAGACGCCCACCATCACGCCGGAGGGCTTCATCGCGCCGACTGAGACGCCGACGCCTTGATGGTTTTGTCAATGGATGGAGCGGATCAGGGGATGGGATGAAGATGAAGAGCCGCCGGTAGTATTCGGCGGCTCTTTTTGTTGTCGGCTATTATGGCACACTGCGCACGCAGCGGAAGCCGATATCCACGTCGTGGAAGCCCGGCCTCTGGTTGTAGCGTCTGGTCGTCGTGTAGAACTGACCATCCGCATTGCCGAAGGACCCGCCCCGCATCACGCGCTGGAGGCCAGTCTCCGGGCCAGCCGGATTCTCGGTAGGGGATTCGGCATAGTACGCGGCCCGGTACCAGTCGGCGGTCCACTCGACCACGTTCCCGGCCATGTCGTAAACGCCGAAGGGGCTGGCATTGTCCAGCGAGCCGACCTCGACGGTGTCGCTGTCTGCCACCGGGACGCGCTGCCGGTCAAACTCATTTCCCCACGGGAAGCGCCGCCTGTCGGTTCCACGCGCCGCATATTCCCATTCGGCCTCCGTGGGGAGGCGTTTATCTTCCCAGGCGCAGAAAGCCGTGGCCTGTTCCCAGGTAACCTTGATCACCGGATAGTTGTCAAACTCCGGGTGATCGAAATAGGAGGCGCGGGTGAACGAGCCTTTGATGGTGGGCGGGGTGCAGGCTTTCGCGTCCACACACTGCCGGTAGCGTGCGTTAGTCACTTCATACTGGTCAATCAAGAAAGAGCTCAGCGTGACGCGGTGAACCGGCCTCTCATCCAGCCGGTCCGTTGATCCCATGTCGAAGGGACTGCCGGGCACAAGCACCATACCCTCCGGGAGCGCCGCCTCGGTTGCCGTCGGCGCGAGGGTGGGGACCGCCGTGGGCGGGGGAGCAGTGGGTGAAGGAACCGCGGTCGGAGGTCGCTGCGTGGCCAGCGCCGCCTCCGAAGGCGCGGCAGATGGAGGCAGGCTGGTTGGGCTGACCTCCACGATTGCGGCGCTGGTCGCGGCGGCCGTGGGGGTGGGTTGCCTCTGTGAACCTGCCCTGGAGAGCACAGACACGCCGACAATAATGGCGACAATCACCAGTGCTCCCACCCCGACGAATACCCCGACTGGCAAGCCGCCTTTCTTTGCTGGCATCGCCACACGGGTCTCACCGGGCTGCTCTGCCGCCTGGCGGATCGTCGTCGCGATTTCAGATGCTCCCGGCGGAGTAACTGCCGGGGCTTCGGGGACCGGCGCCTGCGGGACGGCTGCGGCTTCGGTCTTCGCCGTTGGCGCAGTCGCAGCCGCGGGCGTGCGCATTGTCGTCGGGGGCTGGGCCGGGGGCGCGACCAGCGTCCGAATGGCCGGCTCCGGCGCGACTGCGCCAGTCGGCATGGCCTGGAGGTCGGCGGCAATCGCCCGGAGGATTGCGGCCATTTCGCCGGCCGTCTGCACGCGGTCGGCCGGGTTCTTGGTAAGCGACTTTTCGATGAGCGCCGCGAGGCCCTCTGGCACTTCCTCGACGACCTGGCGGATATCTGGCACCGCCTCGTTCAAGTGCTTCAACATGACCGTCATCGCCGAATCGCCTTCGAAGGGCGGGCGGCCCGTGGTCATCTCGTAGAGCATGATGCCGAGCGAGTAAATGTCGCTCCGCTCGTCAATGTGCTCGCCGCGCGCCTGCTCCGGCGACATGTAGGCCACCGTGCCGACGATGGCGCCCGTGGCCGTGTGATGCTGACCGCCCAGGATTTTGGCGACGCCGAAGTCCATCAGGATCGGCTGGTTTTGCTGGTCGAGCATGACGTTCCCCGGCTTAAGATCCCGGTGGATCATGCCGCGCTGGTGGGCATAGGCGACGGCCTCGCAGATGCCGGCCATGATGCGCAGCGTCTCGCCCAACGACAGGCGCTGATGGGAGGCGTCGAGGGCTTTGAGCCGGGCCTGCAAGGTCTCGCCTGGCAGGTACTCCAACACCATGAAGTAGACGCCGCCGTCGTGGTTGAAGTCGAAGACCTGGATGATGTTGGGATGCCGCAGTTGGGCGACGGCGGCGGCCTCCTGCTCGAAGCGCCGCACGAACTCCGGGTCGCTGGACAGGTGCGGATGGATTAATTTGATGGCGACCGTCCGCCGCAGGTTGGGGTCGGCGCCTTTGTAGACCGCCGACATGCCCCCCTGGCCGAGGAGCGCTTCAACTTTGTAGCGCCCGCCGATCGTGTGCCCGATCCAGCTTGGCTGACTCATGCTCTCTCTCTCCACGATGTTGGTTGAAGGCGATAGTATCACCTTTTTTGCCATTGGCGCAATCGGCAATCCGTTCCATCCGTTGACTTAATGCCGGAAGTATCCCCGGCTCATCGGCCGCGACTCTTCGACCGTGATAAACGCATTCGGGTCGGCGGCGGCGATCGCGGCGCGCACGATGGGAATGTCTCTGCGCGCGACGATGCAGGTGACGACGGCCACCGCGCCGTCTTTGCCCTGGGCCATGAACTCGGTCGCGGCGTGGCCGGCCTCGCGCAGGGCCTTGGCTACCGCCGCGCCGCGCGCCGGGGAGTAAATACGGAACATCCCGTAGCCGATGGCGAGCCGCTCTTCGGCGATCATGCCCACGATCACGCCCGCGCCAAACCCGGCGGCGTAGCCCGCCACCGTCCAGGCGTTCAGCGGCCCTGTGAGCACCTGGCTCACGGCGAGGATGAACACCGCCGCCTGGATGGCCCCGATGACCCCGGCGACGATCTTCCGCCCGCGCATCATGAACAGCAGCCTCAGCGTGTCGAGCGACATATCCGTGAGGCGCATGAGGAAGACGAAGAGGCCGGCGAGGATAGGGTTCATCTAGCTAAATACATCTCCTCGACGTACTGCTTCACCATCCGCCGCGTGGAGAACTGCGGCGCGAGGGTAGAGATGGACTCTTTCACCTTGCGCATCCAACCGGGGGACATCTCGTTCAGGCCATTTTCGTAATAGAGCGGGACGATTTGATTCTCCAGGACGTCGTACAGGCTCGCGGCGTCCTGGGCATCCTGCTCGTCGGCGCTGCTGAATTCTGCCTCGTCGCTGATGGCCCAGCCGTTGTCGCCGTTGTAGCCCTCCTGCCACCAGCCGTCGAGCACCGAGAAGTTGAGCACGCCGTTGAGCGCGGCCTTCATGCCCGACGTGCCGGAGGCCTCCAGCGGACGGCGCGGGTTGTTCATCCACACGTCCACGCCCTGCACCAGATAGCGCGCGAGGTTCATGTCGTAGTCTTCGAGGAAGACGATGCGCCCGCCGTACTCGGCGCGTTTGAGCGTGCGGTAAACCTGCTGGATGATGAGCTTGCCGGGTTCGTCCATGGGGTGCGCTTTGCCCGCGAAGATGACTTGCACCGGGCGCTGGGCGTGGTTGACGATCCGCAGCAGCCGCTCGGGGTCGCGCATGGCGAGCGAGCCGCGCTTGTAGGTGGCGAACCGCCGCGCAAAGCCGATGGTGAGCGCGTACGGATCGAGCAGGACACCCGCGGCCACGATTTGCACCGGGTGATGGCTGGTGCTGAGCCAGTGGGCGCGCGCGCGTTCGCGGGCGAAGGCGACGAGTTTGCGCTTGAGATGCCGCCGCACCACCCACAGTTCTTCGTCGGGCACGGCGAAGATGGATTGCCACAGGTCGTGGTCGTCCAGGTCTTCCATCCAGTTCGGGCCGAGGTAGCGGTCATAAAGCAGTTTCATCCGGCGGGCCAGCCACGTGCCGGTGTGCACACCGTTAGTGATCGCGGTGATGGGCACGCGCTCGACGGGCGTCTCGGGGAAAAGGAATTGCCACATCTTGCGGCTCACCTGCCCGTGCAGCTCGCTCACGCCGTTGCGCTTGTGCGACAGGCGGAGGGCGAGGATAGACATACTGAAGGTCTGCCCCCACGACTGGGTGTGGCGCGCGAGGTCCATGAACTTCTCGCGGTCGAGTCCCAGTTGGCCCCAATAGCCGCCGAAATAGCGGTCCATCAACCAGTCGGGGAACTCTTCGTTCCCGGCGGCGACGGGCGTGTGCGTCGTGAAGATGGTCCTGGCGCGCACTTCCGCGAGAGCATCGTCGAAGGCCTTGCCCTGCGCCACCCGCTCGCGGATGCGTTCCAGCGCCATGAAGGCAGAGTGCCCCTCATTCATATGCCACACCTGAGGCTGAATGCCTAAGGCGCGCAAGGCCTGCACCCCGCCGATCCCCAGCGCGATCTCCTGCGAGATGCGGGTGTCGAGGTCGCCGCCGTAGACGCGGGCAGTCAGATCCCGGTCGTTCGGCGCATTTTCGGGCACGTCGCTGTCGAGCAGGATGAGCGGGACGCGGCCCACCTGGATCTTCCACAGGCGCGCGTGGAGCGCCCGCCCCGGCAGGTCCACCTTGATCAGCAGCGGTTTGTCGTGCGCGTCAAGCAGCGGGATGACGGGCATGTCGTCGAACGAGTGGCGGCGGTAACCCGCCTCCTGCCAGCCGTCTTCGGTGATGTGCTGCGAGAAGTAGCCCTGGTTGTAAAGGAAGCCCACGCCCACGAACGGCAGGCCCAGGTCGGAGGCTTCTTTGGCATGGTCGCCGGAGAGGACGCCGAGGCCGCCCGCGTAGGTGGGGAAGGATTCGTGCAGGCCAAATTCAGTGGAGAAGTAGGCGATGAGGTGATCGGCGTGGTCGGGGTAGGCGCGGGAGTACCAGGTGTGGGCGGGGCGCATGTAGGCGTCGAAAGCCGCCATCGTGCGGTCGTAGAACTCGAGGCAGCGCTTGTCGTGAATGGCGGCGTTGAGGGCCTTGCGCTTCACGTTGCGCAGGAACTTGACCGGGTTGTGGTAGCACTCGATCCACAACTGCTCCTCAATCGTCTTGAAGAGTTCCTGCGCTTCGGGATGCCACGACCACCACAGGTTGAGCGCCAGTTCGCTCAGGCGGCCAATGCGGCGCGGCAAGGACACGCCGGCGAGCAGGCCAGGCGGGTCGCTGGTAGTTTCTTGAGCTTGGATCGGAATCACAAAAGTCTCCCGTGTAAGTAGGTGGGGTAAAGCGGAAAGAATATACCACAGGGGGCAGGGGGCTGAAAGGAGAGGGCAACTTGCAAAGGCAACTGCTTTCTGGTCTATAATCTAACCATGCCCCAACCTCCCCGCGTCCAACTCTTCATCACCTGCATTGTGGACTCGCTCTTCCCGCAAGTGGGCGAGGCGGTGATAGACGTGCTGAAACGCCTCGGGGTGGACGTTGAGTTCCCCGAAGCCCAAACGTGCTGCGGCCAGCCGGCCTACAATGCCGGTTTCAGAGACGAGGCGCGAGAGGCGGCTTTGCATTTCATGAATGTATTTTCCTCACCCCCCTCTGTCCCGCCTCTCCTCACCGCGTCCTTCGACTTCGCTCAGGATGCACGGTCAGGAGAGGGGGGATGGGGGGGTGAGGCTGTGCCTTATATCCTCACTCCCTCCGGCTCGTGCGCCGCGATGATCGTTCACGGCTACCGCGACTTGTTTGCGGGCGACCCCGCCAACCTCGCCCGCGCCAGGGCTGTGGCCGCGCGCACTTACGAGTTCTCGCAGTTCCTCGTGGAGGTGTTGAAAGTCGAGGATGTGCGTGCGTCCCTCGGCTCCGCTTCGCGAAGCACCCCGCTGGGGCAGGACAGGCGTTTCGGCGGGCCGCTGACCTATCATCCTTCCTGTCACCTGCTCCGCGGTCTGGGCGTGAAGGACGCGCCGACCAAATTGTTGTCCCACGTACGCGAGGCCGAGATTGTCCCGCTCCCCAACGCCGAGGAGTGCTGCGGCTTCGGCGGGCTGTTCGCAATCAAGCACGGCGACATCTCCAGCGCGATCCTCGACAGGAAGCTGGAAAACATCCGCGCCACTAAAGCCGCGACTGTGGTGGGCTGTGACATGAGCTGCCTGATGCACATCCAGGGCGCGCTCTCGCGGGATGGCTCGCGGACGAGGTGTGTGCATCTGGCGGAGGTGTTGGCAGCGGATGGGTAACGGATGCAGCGGATAGGTGTTTGTTTTATCAGACAATCGGACTATACTTTCCCCTGTTTCCCTGCTCGGCCAGCCACGCACGAAGGAGGCAGTATGTACCCCGTTCTCTTCCAAATTGGCGGTGTCTCAATCTACGCGCACGGTTTCTTCCTCCTGCTCGGTCTGCTCGTCGGCCTCGCCGTGCTCATCTACGAAGCGCGGCGCAGGCGCTGGCCGAAGGAAGAAGTCATCCCCATCACGCTGGCCGCGTTCGTCGGCGGGATGATCGGCGCGCGGCTTTCGATTTTATTCTTCAACGGCTGGGAAACAGCGCCGGTCGTGCTGAATTTCTACGCGCTCTTCGACCCGCGCATCGGCCCCGGCTCGATCCTCGGCGGGGTGGCGGGCGCGTATCTCGGCGGGTACATCGCCAGCAAGGCGATTGGCAAAGCGGGGTGCGCGTGCGATGCGTTTGCCCCGGCGCTGGCGCTGGCGACGGCGGTCGGGCGCATCGGCGATTACCTGGCCGCCGAGGATGGGCTGGGCAAGGCGACGACGCTCCCCTGGGGCGTCCCCGTCCCTGGCGTAGATTACCTCGTCCACCCCACGCCGCTCTACGACGCCGGGTTCAACCTGCTCTGGTTCGCCGTGCTTATTCTCCTGCGCGATCATCCGAAGATGCAGGACGGCAACCTGCTCAAGTTCGGGTTGGCCGGGTACGCTGCCTTCCGCTTCTTTGTCGAGTTTGTCCGCAGTAACCGCGTGATTGCATTGGGGCTGACGGGGCAGCAGTTTTTCTGCATCGGACTGCTGATTGTGCTGTCGGTGTATTACGGGAGGCGGTGGCAGCAGATGCGGAGGGCGATGGCCGCTTGACGCGATAGGGGCTCGAAATTGCGCGCCGCGCTTGGCGAAGAAGGAGGCGCCTCAATATGTCAGGACAGCCGCCAGAAATCGAAAAGCTGCTGATCGAACTTCGCAGCGAAGAGGCCTATCGCCGGAAGGCCGCCGCGGAGGAGGTCGCGGCGCTGGGGTTGAAGGACGAGCAGATTATCACTGCGCTGGAAACGGTAGCGGCCCAAGACCCTAACAGATACGTCAAGAGCGCGGCTGAGGCAGCGTTGATTGCTCTCGGAGTGAAGGTACCAGAGAAACCTCCAGCCGCGCCAAAAATCGTTCCCCCTCCTCTCTCCACTGCGGCAAAGCGTCGGGAGTTTATGATCGGTTTCGTCGGTTGGTGGGTGGTCAATGGGGCGCTGTGGCTTGGATTGACGGGCGGGGAGGGATTGGGGCCAGGGGGATTCGGCATCCTCCTTAATCTCCTGCTCTTCCCCGCCAATCTGCTTATGCTCATTGTCCTGGCCTTCATCCGGCGCTGGATAGCACTGGGTGGGCTGGCTGCGATTGCGGTCAACCTGCTGATCGCGCTGATTATGGGCGTCGCCCTGGCGGGGTTCTGTTTTATCCCGTTCTTCACGCCAGGCTTACAATGACTTGAGAGGCTATTCTCAGTGAACCTCTCCCGCCACACCTACGAAACGCGCAGTCAAAAGACTGCCCACTTCCTCATCGGCTTCTTCGGCTGGTTCGTCCTGAACGTTGTCGTCGGAGGCGTGCTGTCTTTTGGCGTATCGCTCCTCTCCGCAGCCATTCCTGCGAATGACGCCGACGCCCAAAATATCCTCGGCTATGTGTCGCTGGGCTTAAGTTGCCTGAGCCTGCTGCTCAACGTCGGGTTGCTGATCTACTTCGGCTTCACGCGCCATTGGATCGCGTTCGGCGCACTGGCGGCGTTTGCGGTTGTCTTGCTGTTGATCTTGTGCATCAGCGTGATCGTCGGCGTGCTGTGCTTTGGCGGACTCGCCGGATTGGGGAGACAGCCGTGACTCCCACCACTCGCCCGAAAGTTGACCGGCCCGAAATCTTCTGGGAATTCACGCGCAGCCTGTGCCCGGAATGCAGACGGGTGATTGACGCGCACGTGCTCCTGCGCGACGACAAGGTCTTCATGCGCAAGCGCTGCCCGGAGCACGGCCAGTTTGAAGCGCTCATCTTTGGCGACGCCGAGCTGTACGTGGATATTGCCCGCTATAATAAGCCCGGCACGCTCCCGCTGGAGTTCGCGACCGAAGTCAAAAATGGCTGCCCCTATGATTGCGGCCTGTGCCCCGATCACCAGCAGCACGCCTGCCTCGGCCTGATCGAGGTCAATTCGGCGTGCAACCTGGACTGCCCGCTGTGCTTCGCCAACTCTGGCACGCACCTCGCGCATAATTTTGAATTGACGTTTGAGCAGGTGAACTTCATGCTCGACCGGTTCGTGGCCGCCGAGGGCAACCCGGAAGTCATCCAGTTCTCCGGCGGCGAGCCGAGCCTGCACCCGCGCATCCTGGATTTCATCGAACTCGCCCAGCAGAAGGGCATCGGCTACGTGATGCTCAACACCAACGGCATCCGCATCGCCCGGGATGACAGGTTCCTCGCCGGTCTGCAGCGTCTGCGACCGCACATTTATTTGCAGTTCGACGGCTTCGACGCTGAGACCAACCGGATCCTGCGGGGCAAGCCGGACTTGATCGAGGACAAACTGCGGACGCTCGACCGCCTCGCGGAAGCAGACGTCCGTGCAGTGCTCGTCGCCGCCGTCGAGCGTGGGGTGAACGAGCACGAGATCGGGCGCATCGTCGAGTTCGGGCTGAAACATCCGGCGGTGTTCGGCGTCAACTTCCAGCCCGCCTTCCGCGCCCAGCGCCATCCGCGGCCCGCCGACCCGCTGGCCCGCATCACCATCCCCGATGTGCTCAAGGCGCTCGAAGCGCAGACGGGCGGCCTGTTCAAGTTGAGCGATTTCGTGCCCGTGCCCTGCTGCATGCCCACCTGTAGTTTCGTCACCTACGCCATGCTCGACGGCGACGCCGTCACGCCCATCACGCGCGTGCTGGAGATTGACCAATATCTCGACTACATCAAGAACCGCACGATGCCGGGCCTGAACGATGACCTCTTGCATACATTGGAACGCCTGTGGAGCTCCTCGGCCAAGATCGGCTCCGACCAGGCTGCCAGTGAGGTCGCCTCGATCACCCCTCCAATCACTAATCTCCCATCTCCAATTCCCGAATCCCGCTCGGCCTCGCGCTGCCCCTCCTGCCACTCTCACCTGCCGCTCGACGCGCACACCCCGCGCGACCTCGCCCGGCACATCTTCATGGTCAACACGCGCGACTTCATGGACCCGTGGACGTTCAGCGTCAAGAACGTGATGAAGTGCTGCGTCGAGTTCCTCCTCCCCGACGGGCGCATGATCCCGTTCTGCGCCTACAACTCGGTGGGCTACCGCGAGCAGGCCGCGCAGGCGCTCACCCTCCAGGCTCCTGCACTCTCATACTCCCACACGCGATGACTCGCTCTCCCGCGCGGCTAAAGTGGGTGGGCCTGATCATCGCCTGTGTCCTCGTCGTCGCCGCTTACACCGTCTATTTGCCTTTCGGCGTGGATTACCTTCTTTACTTCCGTCCGCCGGTCGAGGCCTGGCTGAGCGGGGCGGCTGAGTTGTACGATCCGGTGAAGACGAAGGGCTTCTTCGACATGCCCTGGATGGCTTTCGGGCTGGCGCCTTTCCTGTTATTCAGGCCCCCGCTGGATTTAGCTCTCTGGCGCGCGCTGAATCTTGCGGGCGTCGTCGTGGCTGCCTTCGTCTTCCGGGACGGGGCCAGCCGCCGGTGGGTGGCGCTGGCGGCGGCTCACCTGTATGTCCTCCACGCCATCCTGGTGGCGAACGTGGATGGGGTCATCCTGCTCGGCGTGGGCCTGGCGTGGCTCGGCGCGCAAGGACGTAAGCCATGGCTGCTCTCCTTCGGCCTGTGGCTGATCTCGTTCAAGCCCTTCAATGCGCTCCTGTTCGGCGCGGTCATCCTGGCAGCAATCTGGCGCTGGAACTGGCGCGAGAAACTGGAAGCCTTTTCCCTGACCGGCCTCTCCTTCCTGTGGCTGATCTCGTTCAAGCCCTTCAATGCGCTCCTGTTCGGCGCGGTCATCCTGGCAGCAATCTGGCGCTGGAACTGGCGCGAGAAACTGGAAGCCTTTTCCCTGACCGGCCTCTCCTTCCTGACTTCCTTTTTCATATTTGGTCCTGATTGGCCCGCGCGGTATCTGAACAATCTCAAAGTCGTCCCTCCCTGGCCCGTCATCATCACGACCACCTGGCGGGCGGCGGAGACGCTCGGCCTCCCGGCGTGGGGAGTAGGGCTTGCCAGCGTCTTCGCGGTCGTCGCCTTTCTCTGGGCGCTGATCACGCGCGGCGCCACGCCGGAAGCGACCGGCCTCGCGTTGGCGACGAACCTCTCCGTCACCACTTATGCGGTAGAGCCGCATTACATCCTGCTCATCCCGGCTTTCCTCGTCGTCGCCAGACGCCGCCCGGAACTGGCCGCGGCGGCCTATCTGCTGGCCGTCGTCCTGTACGCGCTGCGCGCCGCTTTCGAGTTCCGGTTTGTGTGGCTCGCCGTGTTGTACCCGCTCATCCTGCTGGCCGGTTCGTGGTATGCTGTGTTCAACGGATGGAACGGACGGAAAAGGTCGAACGGATGACTTTCCACTCTCGCATCACGGCTGCGCTCAATAATCCCACGCTGCAAGCCGCGCTCGACCGCAACGCCGAGCGGCGCGTCAAGGGGCGGGACGAGCGCTTTGCCGAGTTGCCCGACGCCGAGGCCGTGCGCGACCGGGGCCGCGCCATCCGCCTTGAAACCCTCTCGCGCCTCGACCATTACCTCGAGCAGTTCGCCGCCAACGTCGAGAAAAACGGCGGGCGCGTTCACTGGGCTGCCGACTCTGCCGAAGCGCGGCAGATCATCATAGACATTGTAAAGACTGCCCCCTCCCGCCCGGCCTCCGGCCACCTTCTCCCATCGCCGTCTTCTGAACGGAGTGAAGCAACGGCGAGGAACGCAATGGGGGAGGGGCGGGGAGGGAGTCTCGTGGCTAAGTCCAAATCCATGGTCAGCGAGGAGATCGAGCTCAACCACGCCCTCCACGCGGCCGGCATCGGCGTCGTGGAGACCGACCTGGGCGAGTTCATCGTGCAATTGCGCGGCGAGACCCCCTCGCACATCATCACGCCGGCCGTCCACCTCCGGCGCGAGGACGTCTCCGCGCTGTTTGAAAAGCACTTTGGCATGAAGCCCACGCTCGACGTGAAAGAGATGACCGGCGTGGCGCACGCCGAATTGCGGCGCATTTTCTTCGGCGCGGACGTCGGCCTCTCCGGCGTCAACTTCGGCGTGGCCGAAACGGGGACGGTGGCCCTCGTCACCAACGAGGGCAATGGCCGCCTGTGCACCACGCTGCCGCGCGTGCACATTGCGCTCATGGGCATCGAGCGCCTCGTGCCGACGCTCGCCGACCTCGAAGTGATGATGCGCCTGCTCCCGCGCTCCGCCACCGCGCAGAAGATCACCTCCTACGTCTCGCTCCTCACCGGCCCGCGCCGCGCGAATGAGCCCGACGGCCCCGGCGAGCTGCACGTCGTGCTGCTCGACAATGGCCGTTCGCGCACGCTCGGGGGTGAGCTGGCCGAGTCGCTGTTGTGCATCCGCTGCGGGGCCTGCCTGAATGTTTGTCCGGTCTACCGCGAAATTGGCGGGCACGCTTACGGCTCGGCCTATGGCGGGCCGATTGGCTCCATCCTCTCGCCCGCGTTCTTCGGCGCCGGGTTCGGCGAGCTCGCGAACGCCAGCACCCTCTGCGGCGCTTGCCGCGATATTTGCCCCGTGCGGATTGACATCCCGACCATGCTGCTCGCCGTCCGTGGACAGAACGTCGAGGCCGGACGCGCGCCGGCGTGGCTGAAAGCCGGGATAAAGGCCTGGCGCTGGCTGACGGCCTCGCCCGCGCGATACCGCGCGGCCCAGGCGTTAGCCGTCTTCGGCTCGCGTCTCGCGCCCGAGCGCGGCCGCATCCGAGCGCTGCCCTGGCCCCTCAGCGCGTGGACGCAGCGGCGAGATTTTCCGGTCTTTGCGCGCGCGTCGTTCCGGGAGCGGTGGAAGCGCCGGCCAAGAACTTAACCGTCGCGAGCTTCGGATGGAAGTTTGAAACAGCGCTGGATTGCGACACAGGGTTCTGGATGTCAGGGCAGCTGTCTGGAGAGTACGACTGTGCACCGGCTTAAACTTTTGGTCATCGCTGCGCTTATCCTGCTCCCGTTATCGGCTGCGAATGCGCAGCCGGCCCCGGATACCCCTCCGCCGCGGCTCCGCCTCCATCGAGGGGCGTTTGACGCAGGCGCCGGCGCAGGGATAGCGCCCAGCGCCGCTCTGGCCGCTCCGGCGCCCGGCCCGTATGCCATCTTACAAT